>BNJU01002181.1_pt1 | contig 70492 bp, 87 predicted proteins | sample 8539281 | NCBI WGS metagenome assembly BNJU01 (sample SAMD00202456, study PRJDB9452) | human saliva metagenome | isolation source: human saliva | place: Japan | reverse complement strand
CTTCTGTCTTGGTATCATGGCTCCCACGGAAGTAGGACCGCACCCGATTGCGCAGATTTTTAGCCTTTCCTACATAAATGATAGTGCCGTTTTTATCTTTGTGAATGTAACAACCAGGGCTAGTCGGCAAGAGCTCCAGTTTTGATTTGATCAAGTTATTCATAGTTCCATTATAGCAAAAAGCCCCCTGTATTGCTTAAATCAGAGAGCTCCTGTTTCCTTAGAAAATCACTTATTCTCCAGACTCATATAGTTCTTGAACTTCTTTTACATCTTGAGCTTGGATTCCATAATAGGAGCCTGCTGGTTGCATAACCGAAACTTCATTGGTGTGTTCCAAACCAATCGCATGACCTAGTTCATGCTCTGCTGTATGCATGATACGATCATAGGTATAGCCATAGTTTGGATTGGATAAATAATAATGATTCAAGCGAACGGTCACTGAAATGAATTGTGTGGTTAGGAGATTTGTCTGACTCTCCGCCTCACCTGCTACAGCTGTCGAACCATCATTCATTTCAGTAGCGAAAATATTGGCCTGATCCGGTTCTGTTACAAGCTTAAAGTTAAAAGCCCCTGTCTGGTTCCAGTTAGCAATAGCTTCAAGGTAGGCCTTTTGGAAAGTGGCATCCATTTGAGGATCAATATAGATAGTTGCTTGCGCCTTTGACCATTTCGCTCCTGAATCTTGATGATGATCTGTCTGAGACAAACCTTGCAACTTGCCAGTTTCTTGCCATTGATTCCAACCTGCTTGGCCGACTTGAACCACTTTGCTAACTTGATTTAAAGTAGAAGGTAAATTACCTGTCACATACCAGAGAATCCCAAAAGTGATGAGAATTAAGAAGATAAGCATCCATACAAGGCGCCAAAATATACGCAAAATCCCTAGTAAAACCCGACATAACACACGAATAATCCAGCCCATAATTGCCCACCTTTCTAAAAAAATAAGAACCCATCTTTAAGTCATGGATTCCCATTCTAAAGATAGATTCTTTATTCTACTAAAACAAGCTGAAAGAAAGCTAAAATTAGGATAAACGTTCTTCCAAAACAAAATCAATCGGCAGTATAGCCAAAAACCGTTCCAATTGTTTTTCCCAATAATACCATTCATGAGTTCCTGCACTATGGCTATAGGTCACATCGAAACCAAGTTTCTTAAGATTTTTAACTGCTAGATTATTGGCAGAATAGAGATAATCTTGTTCGCCACACCAAACCCAGAGTTTGGTCTCCTTGTCTGACTTTTTGGCAAGGGTCTCAAGCGAGTAAGGGCTATTCACCCAATCATTAACTTTACCAAAAACACCTCGCCAGTAGGCACGCGTTCCTAACTCTCGACTCTCAGGAGAAGACTCCTCGAAGCTAAGTGCTCCAGAAAAGCTAGCTGCATGGGAAAAACGGTCAGTTGACAGTGCTAACTTAAAGGAACCGTAGCCCCCCATTGACAGACCAGCGATAAAAGTCTTTTCACGTTTGTTGGTCATATTGGGGAAGAAACGTTTGAGCACTTTAGGTAGTTCTTCTGCTAGAGCTGTATAGTAGTTATAGCCATACTGAGTATCTGTATACCAACCATTGTTTGTATTGGGCATGACAACAATCAGATTGGTCCCACGTAGCAAGCGCTCTACATTGGTCCGCTTGAGCCAACTGTTGTGGTTCCCTGACATTCCATGAAGGAGATAGAGAACTGGAATATCTTTACTGTTTGGCTCTGTCACCCGAGATGCATCCGGATAGAGTACATTTACTCCCCACTCCATACCTAAAACTTCTGAGTAATACTCAATCTTCATTACTGCCATAACTTGCTCCTTATTCGTTTGAGATAAGAAAAAGCCGAAACTCGACTTTCTCTCTTGCTATTTAATCCTTATTTTGCTTCCATGACTACTGGTAAAATGGCTGGACGACGTTTCGTTTGTTCAAAAAGGAATTTAGCTAAATTGTCACGAACCTTACCTTTAAGATCAGCCCAGTCAAAGTCCTCACCTTGGAGATAGTCTTCAACTGTTTGGTTCACCAACTCTGTACTTTCGCGCAGAATATCTCGACTCTTCTTGAGATAGACAAAGCCACGTGTATGCACTCGTGCTTTAGCGATGATTTTTCTTCTCACGGCGGTTAACAGTTATAGCCACGATGAAAATACCATCTTCTGACAAGACCTTACGGTCACGAAGAACAACATTACCAACATCCCCGATGGCATTTCCGTCAATCAAGACATCACCTGCAGCAACTGCACCAGACGGGACAAAGTCCCCATGTTCATAAGACATGGTTGTGCCTTTTTCGGGATAAAAATGCGTTCTGGTAACAACCCAACAGCCATAGCAGCCTTTGGCATGAGCGTCCAACTCACGGTATTCACCCTGAATTGGGAAGAGATACTGAGGTTGCAAAAGATTAATCATCAATTGCAGATCACGCGCATTCCCATGTCCTGATACACGTAAACTTTGAGTAATCGGTTTTACGACACCACCTGCTTGGTAGACCATGTTTTCTACACGTGCCATCACAGCTTCTTTAGCGATTGATGGCGTTGTAACGATATAAACCAAGTCTCCATCCTTGATTTCAACATAGCGGTGACGACCGATGGACATTTTACGGAGTCCATTAATCGGTTCACCCATACGTCCAGTTTCAAGGATAATTAATTCATGATCCTCAAAACGAGACATATCTTTGGGTTTAATCAAGAGACTTTCGTTAGCCAATGACAATTTTTTCAAGCGAATAGCTGTACGAACGATATTTTCAATATCAAATCCAGTCAAAACAACGCGACGTCCTGTATCTGCGGCAGCGTCAAAGACCTGCTGAATACGAGAAAGGTTACTTGCAACAGCCGCTACAATGATTCGTCCATCCCAATCAGAAATGGTTTGCGTAATTTCATCACCAACTTCACTTTCGCTGGCTACTTGAATATTACTGTCTGCGTTTGCTGAGTCGCTTAGAAGAGCTAAAACTCCTTCGCGACCAATTTCTGCTAAACGACCAAAGTCAGTCGCGTATGATTCGCTAGCTGTTTGGTCAAATTTGAAGTCCCCTGTATAAACGATACTTCCTTCAGATGTTTTCAAAACGACACCCAGACTCTCTGGGATAGAGTGAGTTGTGCGGAAGAAGGAAACCTCAATGCCACCAAAGTCGATTTCTGTATTTTCATCAATAACATGGAAATCATCGAATTTTTTAGCGCTATCATTCCCCTTAACAAAAAGCTTAGCAAGCTCAATTGTCAATTCTGAACCAAAAACAGGAACTTTCACTTCTGACAAAAGATAAGGAAGAGCTCCAATCGCATCCGCATGTCCGTGCGTTAAAAAGACACCTGCAATACGGTCGCTATTTTCAAACAGATATTCCATATTTGGAATAACGACATCGACACCCAACTGTTCATTTTCAGGATATTTCAAACCTGCATCTAAAACAAAGATAGAGTCGTTAATTTCTGCGATGTACATGTTTTTCCCGTTTTCACGAACACCGCCCAAAGTTGTTAATTTAATATTGGTCATTTTCCCTCCGAAGTATTACTATAACGTGTTTGTAGAGTCTTCATAACTCTCTTTTTGTAAAAGTCCAATATACTTTTACCCGAATCTTTTTCCTCTCATTATACCATTTTTTTACTAATTTTTCAAAAATGAAGATAGGATTTCAACTAGAGAACATTCACTCTAATAGCCACATCGGGCTTCCTTTGTTCTTTTTTTAAGCTTCGTCTAAAATCATTAAACGATTAAATCGAATGAAGCTCCGAAATTTCTAGCTGACCAAAATCCTAAAAACTAGGCTGGAGTACATAAAAAAAGATTTAGAAAGCTCTAAATCTTTTTAAGTATCTTTAATTTGGATAAATGTATCTTACAGTACCTCTTGATGCTGTCGGATTAAACCATCCACGATAGTTTCCGATTGGTTGAGTTCCACTACCATCATAGTTTGCTTCCAATACCTGGATAGAATTTTCACTTTGTACATCTGTCACATAAGCAACGTGTCCATATTCACCACCGTCCCAAACGGCGATTGCGCCTACTACTGGAACATCTCCTACACGATAACCTTGAGCACTAGCATAAATCGCCCAAGTATTAGCATTTCCCCACCAGTTGCTAGCCCAAGGTGCCAATTCTTTTACGCCCCATGTACACTGACCAATAGGGTATGAGTTCCCGTAGTTTGTAGGAGTATTTATGACAACATCATCAGCTGCTACCCCATTCACAGTACTTGTTGCTTCATAAGCCGGAGCATTATATGTATAGCTAACTTGAGTTGGACCACTCACTTCTAGCACATCACCAGGGTGGATGGTATCAAAAATGCTTTTCCCATTATTAGCTGCCAACTCATAAGGATCCATACCATTTGCAGTAGCAATACCAAAAAATGAATCACCATCTTGGACAACGTAAGAAGTCTGCGCTAACAGTTTGAGCACCAACCGTCGCAAAAATAGCTGTAGATGTTAAACCAAGAGTCAGTTTAGCAACTGTTTTTTTTCATAACAATTTTCTCCTAAAATTTTATTGATAATTTTTTTAATTTTTATGTTGATAAGAGAATCATACCTGATTTACATGTCAGTTGTTTTAGATTTTTGTTGTAGTCATGTTACAAATCTGTATATTTTTACTACATAAAGTTAAAAAAAATCACTTTACAAAAAAAAGAGACTGAAATAGGTTACTTCAGCCTCTTTGTATTTATTCTTTCATCAAGAAATCATAGATTTCCTGTACTGTACCTAGTGCCATCATTTCTTGGTCTTTAACAGTTTGCTTTGAGATTTTTGATAAATCTGACTTTCAGCAATATCCCGTTTAGTCGCATCTTTATTAACCCTCATCACACCATTTTCAATGGTGACAAAACCAAGCTCTTCAAAAATTTGAATCATCTTGACGAGTAAGATTTGCTCAATTTTGAGATAGGTTGATAAATCCTTGAGTTTATAACGAATATCAAATTCTGGGAACTGATAGATCGTCTTATAAAGCTTAGCGAATTGCTCTCTTGTCCCATAACCTGTCAAATAGTATGCTTTAGCGATATCATTTTTAAAGTAAATAGCTGAAAAATCATGCTGCTGGAAAATGTTTTTAAGAATAGTGATATCTTCTGGGAGATTCTTGACAACGATTGCTGGACTCAAGGAAATATCAGGCAATTTTCCTGTAAAATCCAGTACCGGTACCCCGTCTGGTAAAGATGCGTTCTTCCCACGAATATTAAAGAGTTGAACACCGTCTACACGAGCGTCTACCATCATCAACTGAAGGGTTGTTTGCCCATTCCACTGGTTAACAGAAAGAGTGACTGCTAACTCCAGTTGTTTTACCTGAGAAAATTCTGTAGCCTTTGATCCTTGACCAAAAGCTACTACCTCAAAGTCCACAGTTCCTTTGGATATTTTTAACTTCAGATGACTATCTCCAGCCCCAATAGAACGAGCATTTTCAACTTGAAAATCTCGAATATAGAAAGATAGGTTTTTGATTGTCCATTCCAAAAGGAGCTAACCGCTCAAAGCTTTTAACCGTATCTAAACTCAGGTTTTCCAAATCTAATTCTTCATCTAGATATAATGTATTCTTGCCCTTGGCATCTATCCCTTTGTCTTTTACATAGGTTTCTAAAATTTCCGATAAGGCGTCTAGTTGCTCCGCTTCAAGTGTCATACCTGCAGCGCCTGCATGCCCACCAAAGGCGATAAAAAGTTCCCGATGCGGATTCAAGGCTTCAAAGATATCGACTGCTTCAATACTTCGAGCACTCCCCTTGGCACGGCCGTCTTCAATATTCAGAACAATAACTGCCTGCCCTAATTCTTCCAACAAGCGACCAGCTACAATCCCAAGAACTCCTGGGTTCCAACCTTCTTTGGCTAAAACTTGAACACTTTTGTTAGGGTCTACCAAGCTTTTAGCTTCTTCATAAATGGCTTGAACGATCTCCTTGCGTTCTTCATTTTTTTCTTGAATCATGAGGGCAACCTCACGCACCTCTTCATCATCAAAGCCAGTTAGTAACTCAATAGCAGGATTAGGATCATCCAAGCGTCCTAGGGCATTTAATCGTGGTGCTAACTGAAAACCAACAGTTTCTTCTGTCACATCACTGCTAGAAATCCCTGCTATTTCAAATAACTCTTGAAGCCCTATTCGTTGGGTGTTGCGTAAAACTTCTAAACCATATTGAACCATGATACGATTTTCATCTGTCAAGCTGACCATATCAGCAATTGTCCCAATAGCAACCAAGTCTAGTAATTCAACCTGCACTTCCTCCAAGAGTGCACAAGCTAGTTTAAAAGCGACTCCACAACCCGCCAAATGTTTAAAAGGATAGTCTGATTCAGGATGCTCCGGATGAACGATTGCATGAGCATCTGGTAAGACCTCTGGTAGAGAATGGTGATCCGTTACAATAACATCTACTCCCATAGATTGAGCCAAGTCAATAGCTTCATGCCCTGCAACTCCATTATCTACGGTTACAATCAAGGATATCCCTTGTTGCTCAATGAAGTACTTGTAGACACTGGCATTAGGACCATAACCATCTGTAAAACGATTAGGAAGATAGACTAAACACTCGGCTCCTAATTGTTCTAATGTTTCTTTAAGGATAGAAGCTGATGTCATCCCATCTGCATCGTAGTCTCCATAAACGAGAATAAATTCACCCTGCTCTATAGCACGACGAATACGATTCACTGCCTTGTCCATATCGTGGAGAAGATAGGGATCGTGTAAATCATCTAGACTTGGTGCCAAAAAAACGAGACAAACTATCTTCATCCTTAATACCACGGCTAAATAATAAACGAGCGACTTCAGGACCTAGCCCAGCTTTCTTGGCGATTTTTGTAAAAATCTGCATCCTCAACCTGAGGTGCAAAATTGCCAATTATAAGTCGGAATAATCAAAATTCATCCACTCTTTCTTACGATTCTATCGTTTTATTATAACATGATTTCAAGTTTTTCTCCTCTTTATTTCCTTAACTCTTTCAATCAAAATCCCAAAAAACTCCGGTCCTTATTCCAGTCCTTATCAAGGTTAAAAAAGAAGCTAAACACCAGTCGATAACTCTATCTCTTTCCAACAAGACGTAGCCAACATTTTAAAACCTCTTCTCTTTATGCTACACTATTGACATGGAACATCATTTTAATCATCGAGCAGAATCTTTCGATTCTCCCAAAAATCAATTTCTAGCAGACCTTGTAAATGCAGAGATCAAGCAACAAGTCTCTGAGCTATCTACCAAATCAATCCTGGATTTTGGAGGAGGAACTGGACTTATCGCTCTTCCTCTAGCCAAACAAGCCAAGTCAGTGACCTTGGTTGACATCGCAGAAAAAAATGCTGGAACAAGCTCGTATCAAGGTTAAAAAACCAAAAAAACTTGAAAAATCTACACTTGATTTCAACAAGACTTAGTGCTTAAGCCATTAGAACAAACATTCGATCTCATTATCGTTAGTCGTGTTCTTCATCACATGCCTCATCTTGATTCCAGTCTAGCTATGTTTAAAAGAACATTTGACTCCCGGAGGACAACTATTTATCGCTGATTATACCGTACCAGATGGAGAAAACCATGGTTTTATTATTTCGGAACTTGAGGAGACTCTTAAAAAATCATGGCTTTCTCAGACATTCAGAACCCAAATACTTTATAGTTCCGACAATCTTTTCCTTGATAAACCTTCTCAACTATTTCTCACATCGGCGATAAAGATAATCACTTCTTAGAACAAGCACTGAAATAATTCTACTTCATTTTTTTCTTCAGTTATCAAGCTTTTTTTAGTCTACTTTTTTTCAACTATTTCTATCATAAAAAAACTCTCCTTAAAAAAATTAAGGAGAGTTTCTTATTACCAAAGAATTCCCTTTATAGGATAAAAAGAAGAGCTTGGAATAATAATCCATAGAAGAACATAAAGAGCCACTTCAATTTCACACATAGAGCTACAAATTCACGGATAAAGGCTGATGGAATGTAGTAGCCCGCTGTCCGACAACCTAGACCATCACCTTTTATTTTTAGCTTACGAGCATAGGTACTTGTTCTAAAAACATGATAATCATTTGTCACAAAAAGAAATTGGGGGCTTGCTACCAGTTTCTCGCCAAGCTTCTTAGAATAAAGAAGATTCTCATAGGTCGTTCTTGACTGGTCCTCCAGTATAATCGCATCACGGGGAACATCTGTCTCTTCAAGCAGATAGTTTGTAATCGCCTGGGCCTCAGAAATCTTTTCGTCCGCCCCTTGTCCACCGCTGGCTATGATTTTGATATGAGGATTCTTAGACTTGTGGTAAGCTTCTACTGCCTTATCGATTCTCCTCTTTAGCAAAGGTGTTACCTTTTCTCCACCTAGTAAACCTGCACCGTGAATGATAATAAAATCATAATGCTTCTTCTTGGGAATAAAGAGATACAAGATAGAGTACAACATGAAGCCCACAAAGGCAAAGCCAAAAAAATAAAATAAGAGTAGAAAATGAATACAAATAAAATGTTTAGAAAGTGATTGGTGTAAAATAATTCATTTTGATCTCCCAATCGAAATGAAATCAAGGCAAAAAAATACCAAAATGACTATCCCAAGGAGCATGGAGAGATAATTAGCTTTTTGACCGTCCTTCTTTTTTTAAGCAAGATAATCCCATTATAGATTAAAAAGATTCCACTCAGAAAAAAAGCAACAAAGGGAAGTAAAACAAAAGGTTACTCCATAGAAAAGCTAACTGAACATTCTCATAACCGTTTTTATAAAAAAAGGTAGGATAGATAAAATATAACTTGAAATGAGAGATAATAAAAAAATAATACTGGATTCCACAAACTTCTATTATCCTTCCAAAAATGACAGTATAAAGGCTAATACAATTCCTACAACGAGATACATTTCTTCCTCCTATAAATGGTTCTATTTTATCATCATTAGCTACATAGAAAAAAAGAGGACCTTAGGTCCTCTTAACTTTTAAATCCTTGCTTCTGCATCTGCCACCACTTGAGCAAGACTAGTTTGACTTAATTCCTGCTTCCATGGCTATCTGAATTTTATCGAGCTTTTTCATCTAAAACCCCATGGATATTTGCTCCTACTAGGACAGTCAGGATTAGGATTATCATGGAAAACTAAAGAGTTGTCCAGTCTTTCCCGAGACATTCAACTGCTTGATAAATATCCAAAGAGACTGATATCCTCAAGATTTTTTTGATAATCTCTGCCCCTCCAGTTCCCACGCGCGACAGAAATCAAAGTCTGCTTTTTTTCAGTTGGGACAAAGGTTTTTACGGATAATAACAGGATTGACTCCAACACTACTAGCTAGAAAATCACTAGTCACTTTGCTTTCCTTCCTTTTTAGGGCGATGATTACTAACATATGTGTCGCAATGGTAAATCGACTTGAAATTTGCATGCAGTCCTCCTTTATCGTATCAACTAAAGCTCATTCTTCTCTTATATTTATTATATCTCCTAGAGTTGTAATGTCAAGAGTTACGACTAAGCCAATCATCCAATTCTACATCATGTCCTTGATTTCTGAGCGATTTCATGCAGCAAGTCCTGATTATGGGTATGGTGAATTCCATTGACTAAAGCTTTCATAGTACACCTGATAGTAGGGCAATTGTCAAACTCTCTAGCCAGCTGTAGTTCTGACTCAACATCGTAATCAACACGACGAAAATCTATATCCTTCAAACCTTTGTCATCAAAATTCTAAAATCATATATTGCGCCCTGCAAATCCTCACGTAGACTTGCTGATAAAAAGAAAGGCTGCCCAATCGAACCTGGATTTCAAAATGAGTTGTCCACTGACTTCCATAGCGTAAAAAATTGCTGGTGAATATGACCCATAGATCGCAATATCACAGTCAGGATTAGTCACCAAACGATCAAAATCCTCCTGCTTGCCAAGATGGATCAGTTCTCTTCCCCAATTTTTTTATCCGGCAAATGATGACTAATCCCCACCTTTCAGATTTCCAAACTGGCGATGTGTGTGCATAGGGAAAATACCTGAAGTCTTCAATATCATCTAGACTAATTTCTTCCATGATATACTGACATTGACGCAAAGAGGTAGCGATGACTGGGTCTACTTGTATCCAATTTTTCGATGAGCAGCCCGCCACAAACTCTCTTCCCAATTCCCCAGAAACTCGAACCGTTATCGGCAAGCCTTCCAATCGTCTGAAGAATGTTTTTCGTCCTGTTCCCTGGCATGAGAATATCGCCCAAGAGCCAATATTCTTCTACTCCTGCCTTCTCAGCATCTGCTAGAAACAGCTTCCAGTGCTCCTGTATTTCCATGGATATCTGAAAGTACTGCAATTTTTTTGTCATATCAATCCCTCTTGCTTTTCTCACTTTAATTATAGCACTCTTAAAAGCAAAGTCAAAAAGCATCTTTCTTCCTATCATTTTTTTACTTTACTTTTTTTAGTGAAAAAGGATTACAATGAGGGTGATAAGAAATGAGGAGGTTTTTGATATGACTCAACGTTACGAAAACATCATGGTAGCAGTCGACGGTTCTAAAGAAGCTGATTTGGCTTTTTGTTAAGGGAGTTCAGTCAGCAGTGCGTAACCAGGCTAAATTAACCATTGCGCATGTAATCGATACTCGTGCTCTTCAAAGCATTTCAACATTTGATGCTGAAGTTTATGAAGAGTTACAAGTTGAGGCCCAAGACTTGATGGCAGAATATGAAAAAGCGTGCACGAGACGCTGGTCTTACAGATATTCAAAGTTGTCATCGAAATGGGAAATCCTAAAACTCTTTTTGGCTAAAAACAATTCCCTGAACAAGAACATGTTGATTTGATTTTGGTTGGTGCAACAGGGCTTAACGCCTTCGAACGTTTGCTTGTCGGATCTTCATCAGAATATATCCTACGCCATACAAGCGTTGACCTTCTCGTCGTTCGAGACAAGGATAAAACTTTATAAACCAAAAATAAAAGGAGCAGATGCTCCTTTTATTTTTGGTTTTCTCTTTCCTTATGACGTTCATAAGCCTTGATTTGGCGCTCTATCTCCTTTTTTTTGATTGCAGGCTCTGGGAGCGTACTTTTTCTTTCCAGTTATCTGGTTTCAAGATTTTGTGGGTCACTGGATCAAAATGAGCCTTACCATCTGGGAAGATTTTACCCATGTTTGCTTGATGGACAATCTCAAAGATTCTCTCTGGGTCTACTCCCCATTAAAACGAAACTTCCATAAGTAAAGTAGAGCGTGTCAATCAAAGCATCCACTTGACCAACGAGGGTTTTCTCAGCTGGTGTTGACTGAGATACTTTTTCGGCAGCTTTATCAAGTGCTTGGTGTAAATCCTGCACAGCTTGTTGAAATTCCTCTTCAGAATTGCTTGCAGCACGGACAAATTCAACTAACTCTTCAATCTTAAAAGCCAGCACGGTGGGTCGCCCTTCTAAATCCCAAGCTATAGGTTCTTCTTGAGTTCGCTCATCCATCATACGATGGAAGGTCTTGACCTTATTGAAAATGATAGTCACGACTGACAAAGACTTTTTTTCAGAAGCCAAAGACTCCAAAAATATTCTAAAGCCTTGTGAATCCCATCATTTTGGTTGCTGGCAGTGATATGCTTGGCAACTTCTTTTACACTGCTACTACCATTTCCCATGGCAACAGACATCCCAACACCAGCCAACATTTCCAAAGTCATTATCCGAGTCTCCAAAAGCCATGACTTGATTGAGATCAAAACCGTACTCTTTTCCGACACGGCGAATTCCTTCTAACTTGGAATTTCCCTGATTGATAATATCAGCTGCAAAAGGATTACTTCTGGTAAACTTGAGATGATTTAATTCTTCAGCAGCACGGTTGGTTTCCTCAGGTGTCATCAACATAAGCACCTGATAGACCGGTTGGTTGATTAAGTTCAGCAAATCATCTTCCTTCTGAGGAAGGGCCTTACTGATCATACGATTAAAGGAATGACTAACAGTACGAGTCAAGAATTTTGGTACAAAACGACTGACGAGTTGTGAAAGAGGACTGAGCCCAAAGGACATAATCCGAGAACCGACAACGTCTTGTCGCGTTCCCATGGCAATCTCTTTTCGATTTTCCTTAGCATAAGAGATGATTTGTCTGAGGCTCCTCTTATCAATAGGGCTAGCAAAAAGAACACGGTCTTTATTAAAGATATATTGGCCATTGTAGGTCACTGCAAAATCCAGGTCCAAATCGTCCATCAAATCCTTAACAAAAAAAGGTCCTCGCCCTGTAGCTACTCCAACAAGAACCCCTTGTTCTTTCACAATCTTGATAGCTTCCTTAGTGGACTTCAAAACACTCTTACTATCATTTACAAGCGTTCCATCAATATCAAAAAAAACGGCTTTGACTTCCATCCTATCTCATTCCTTTCTTTTATGATACAATGATTATACCACAATTCAGAAAAAGTGAGTGAATCATGACTAAGAAAATCCTTGTTTTACATACTGGTGGCACTATTTCCATGCAGGCAGATGAAGCTGGAGCTGTAAGAACTAGTGCTGACAACCCTATGAATCATATCTCTAATCCACTTGAAGGCGTCGAAGTCCATTCCTTAGATTTTTTAAATTTGCCTAGTCCACACATCAAGCCCAAGCATATGTTAGCTCTTTACCAAAAGATTAAACAAGAAGCAGTTGCATACGATGGGGTTGTCATCACACATGGGACAGATACTCTAGAAGAAACAGCCTATTTTCTCGACACCATGGAGGTCCCTCAAATACCTATCGTTTTGACAGGGGCTATGAGATCTTCCAATGAACTGGGAAGTGATGGTGTCTATAACTATCTTAGCGCCTTGCGTGTTGCGAGCGATGACAAGGCTGCAGATAAGGGTGTGCTAGTCGTTATGAACGACGAAATTCACGCTGCTAAGTATGTGACCAAGACGCATACGACGAATGTTAGTACCTTTCAAACACCGACTCATGGGCCACTTGGGCTCATTATGAAGCATGAAATTCTCTACTTCAAAACGGCAGAACCTCGTGTTCGTTTTGACCTTGATCACATTCAGGGATTGGTTCCTATCGTACCTGTTTATGCAGGCATGACCGAAGAGCTTCTCGATCTGCTTCCTGTCGATCAGTTAGATGGACTGATTATCCAGGCTTTTGGAGCTGGGAATGTTCCTAAAGAAACTGCCCAAAAACTGAAATCTCTCTGTCAAACAGGACTTCCTATTGCACTCGTTTCTCGTTGTTTCAATGGGATTGCAGAACCTGTTTATGCCTATGAAGGCGGAGGTATTTGCCTTCAAAATGATGGTGTTTATTTTGTAAAAGAATTAAATGCTCAGAAAGCACGTCTTAAACTCCTTATTGCAATTAATGCTGGACTAAAGGGCGACCAACTCCGAGCATATATGGAAGGATAAGAAAAATCCCAAGAAATCAGTGATTTCTTGGGATTTGTTTTTAGTCTTTACGTGTTGATTTACGCTCTGTCAAACCGTGAGGGAGAAGAACTTCACGTTCCTCCAACTCTTCTTTATGCATAATCTTCGTCAACATACGCATACTAATCGCACCAAGGTCATACAAAGGTTGTGCGATAGTTGTCAGATTTGGTCGAGTAAAGCGAGCAACTTGCGAATCATCGCTCGTAATGATTTCAAAGTCTTCTGGTACTGAGACTCCATGGTCAGCTAAGCCGTTCAAGAGACCTGCCGCCAATTCATCACCAGTCACAATAGCTGCTGTTGCTTTCGAAGAAACTAAGCGTTCTGCCAAGGCATACCCATCATCATAGCGATATTTTGATTCGAATACAAGACCTTCACTATAGTTGACTCCAGCCTGTTTCAAAGCTTCCTTATAACCAACCAAGCGAACTTTACCATTAATATCATCTACTAAGGGACCACTCACAAAAGCAATCTTTTTATTACGTTTCAACAAATGACGAACAGCATCCGCAGTAGCATTCTTATAGTCGATGTTAACACTTGGAAGTTGGTGTTCAACATCCACTGTTCCTGCAAGAACGACAGGAGTACGTGAGCGTGAAAACTCTGAACGAATCTTCTCTGTCAAATGGTAGCCCATAAAGATAACACCGTCAACTTGTTTTGAAAAGAGTGTGTTCACTACGGCTACTTCTTTTTCATCATCTTCGTCACTATTAGCAAGAACGATGTTGTACTTGTACATCTCTGCGATGTCATCAATCCCTTTTGCGAGAGCAGCGAAATAAGTGTTAGTGATATCAGGAATGACAACCCCAACTGTTGTTGTTCGTTTGCTTGCCAAGCCACGGGCGACTGCATTTGGACGATAGTCCAGGCGTTCAATAACCTCTAGAACTTTCTTACGAGTGTTCTCTTTGACGTTTTTGTTGCCATTGACTACACGACTAACGGTTGCCATTGAAACTCCTGCTTCTCGGGCAACATCATAAATCGTTACTGTATCATCTGTGTTCATACCATTTCCTTTCTAATGTTGAAAATTTTGTTTTCATGTTTACACTACCTTTAGTTTACCATTTATTGTAAGCATTTTCAAGGGATATATAAAGTTTCTTTGAAAAAAATTTTTATGTAAATCATATTTTTCTGAAAATCAGTTTACTTTTTCTTGATTTTTTTAAAGATGATTGCTGTATGATAATAAAAAAATGAAGTAGGAGGCAAAGATGGCTTTTACGGATTCACATCGACGTTGTGCTAGTTTTGGGGTAGTAACTAATCTCCCAGATGATGTGATTGACTCAATCTGGTATATTATCGATCATTTTTTAAAGCATGTTTTTGAACTAGAGGATGAATTAGAATTTCGACTTTTGAACAATGAAGGCTCTATCACCTTCCGTTTTTCTAGCCAACACCTGCCTACAACGATTGACTTCGACTTTAATCATCGTTTTAACCCATTGTATCCACCAAAAGTTCTCGTGATGGATATGGATGGGAAGGAAACTATTCTCCTCCCTGAAGAAAATGACCTATTTTAAAAACTCTAGTCTCCTGACTAGAGTTTTCTTTTTTTAATAAACAGAACGACTGACCACGATACCACCTGGTTTTTTAAATTCTAAATCTAGATAATCCTGATAGGTCCCAGGAACGATGAACCCTTGCGGGCTCAGGATATCTGTCCCAGCTTCTCCAACGATAGAATCTGCCAGCAGAACACAGTTGGTACTAAGGATAAAATAGGTTTTGTATTTAGATGATTTGAACTTATAGAGGCTGGCATCTGCTTCATGTTTCAATTGATAAGAGTAAGTATGCTTGATTTCTCCTTCTCTTCTTTTCATCAACTGCGAACTTGGTCCCCAAGGGATTAAAAGTTTTTCTATATCTCTCAATCGTTCCTCAATTGCTTCCTTCTGTTGTTGAGACAAGCTCAAACCATAAGCAAATAGAGTTTTCTGACTTTCTCTCTTGCAGAGCTCGATATACTTTTCTCGATTGGCTTTAAATAGGACTCCATCACCAATCGTACCAAACAAACGCTCTGAGTGAGGATCATAAGAACCATAGGAAATAACCTGACCTTGATAGCAGATATCCACATGCCCCATGGCTAAAAAGAATGAGGATTCTGAAGCATGGATGAAAATTTCCAAATCAACTGTCTGATCATTTTTTCTCTCTGAATGTACTTGACTTTCTTCCGTTTGATGAGTCGCTAAGGTTTCATTCCACTTTCGTAAGGTGTTAATGGGAATCAAAGCTGTCACAAATATAGGCAGTGTCATTCTCATTCTGCGCTTCAGCTTGGGATTGCTTCTCCCTTTTTCAAAAAATAAACCATCCCTGAAACTGCTCGACCCCAACATGATTAAGTAAAAACCTAACAGAAGCAACTCAAAATTTGTTGCATCATGGAAAGGGGAGATACTGTAGAGACCAAATCCCATCATCCACACAGCATCAAATAAGTAATTGACCCTTGGATGGATATGATTATTTCGGTAAATCAACCAAGTAATCAGACTGATCAGACCTGTAAACAGTTGATAACCTCCGATAATCATCACAAGGAGATAGAGGGCTATCCCTTGCAGGATGACTGAATCAAATAGGATGACAGCAACAAAGAGCTTGGCTAATGTTACAAAAATATTTTCTCTACGGGACTTTTCCTGAAACCATCGTGTCAATAAATGCCAAACTGCTGACAAGAAAAAATAACCCATCAATAGCTGGTAACCCAACCTCGGTACTATCTGCCCAAAACAAATCAGGAGAAGACCAAGGATAATAGCTAGCGCTCCCTCCCCTAGACTTCTCCATTTACTATAAGTTTCGGAAAACTTAGGCATTTTCTTTCTCCAATTGACTATATAAGTGACGAATCGGTTGTCCTAGCACTGGATGAATAAAATGCGGAGCTATTTCTTGAAGGGATTCTAGGACAAAGAGGCGCTCGGGAATATAGGGATGCGGCAAGATGAGGGCGTCAGTATAGACCACTTGGTCCTCTACAAAGAGCAAATCCAAGTCAATCAAGCGTGGTCCCCAATGTACCTCTCTAACTCGTCCCATTTCTGACTCAATCGCCAACAAGGTTTCTAACAAGATTGGAGCTGGCAACCAGGTTTCCACTTCAATGACTTGATTGGCAAAGCTATCTTGCTCTACCCCGCCCCAAGGCTCAGTCGTAATTACGCTAGACTCCTTGAGAACATGGATGCCACGAGCTCGCATTTTGTCAATTGCTTGCTCAAGATTAACTGTCTTATCACCCATATTACTTCCTAGTGCGATAAAAGCTCGTTGTTTACGACGATGGATGGTCACTGAACAGGTATCTAGTGGTAAATGGACAGGTGCCCATGGTTTTTTAAGTTCTAGCTCAATTTCTTGAACGATAGGGTAGGTCTCAAAAGTGCGTTCTACTAGTTTGTAGGCTACTGTTTCAATCAAGTCTTCACTTACTTCCTGAAACCAAGTCGTCCATTGCTGACAAAGTTCTCCATAATGGATAGAAGACTCCAAGTCCAACTCCGTCGCAGCCTTGGTCATATCATAGGATAAGCTAGCTGAAATGACAAACTTTTGCCCTAATTCCTTCTCACTAGGGAAGAGTCCATGAAAGGCGAAAACTTCCAGATCCTTAATGCGCAATTGATCCATAACTAGTCCTTTCTAGAAAAATCTACTTAAAACAGATTTCTTATAGTCCCATCAAACGGTATGCTTGATCTCGGAGGTCTTTATCCGTTTCAAAGACTCCACGAGCTACTGTTGTCAAGGTTGCAGTTCCTGGTTTTCGGACACCTCGCATACTCATACACATATGCTCTGCTTCAATCACAACAAAAGCTCCCTTAGCTCCTAGGTATTCCATCAAGGCGTCAGCTACTTCGATATTCAAGCGTTCTTGAATTTGTGGCTTTTTAGCATAAACTTCAACTGTACGTGCAAGCTTCGACAAACCTGCTACACGGCCATCTGGGATGTAAGCAATATGGGCTTTCCCATAAAATGGCAAGAAGTGGTGTTCACACATGGTATGGAAAAAAATATCCTTTTCCACTACCATATTGTCATCAATAATCTCAAAGGATTTTGACAGGTGCTCTTCAGCAGTTTGCCCAAGACCTGAAAAAATCTCTTGGTACATGCGAGCTACCCGAGCAGGTGTCTCCTGCAATCCTTCGCGGTTGACATCTTCACCGACTGCCTCGATAATCATTTTGATAGCCGTCTCAATTTTTTGTGTATCCATTCTCTAGTTTTTCCTCTCCATCAGATAGGCTCTCACCTGGCTCAAGAAATACAAGGAGCCCGTGATGATCCTAACTGTTTTTTTCTCTTCATCGTCTAGCATATTTTGATCTAGAAACGCCTGCCAACTTTGGTAGTTAAGATTTCTAGAATCAGCTGCTTTCTTTAGTACTTCTTCATCCGTTGCTCGACCATCATCAAAGTGAGTAAGCGTAAGCTCAGTATCTGGCAAGGTTTCTAATAAATCTAACATATCCTCTAAAGCCTTGGTTTTAATACAAGTAAAGAGGATTTCCTTGTGATAGTCAGCAAATCGTTCTTTCAGGGTAGCTAATAAAGCTTTGATTGCATGGGGGTTGTGGGCCCCATCTAAAATCATCAAGGGTTTTCTAGAAACAACTTCTAAACGTCCAGGCCAGCTTGTTTCCTCTAAAGCTTGAGCCACTAAATAATTTTCTGGCAATTCTCGCCCAGTCTCATGACAATAGGCATCCAACAAAGTTAGTGCCATTCCAGCATTCTCTATCTGGTGCAAACCAAGCAGACCTGTTTGAAAGCGACCTTGTCTAAGCGTACTTGTATAGTCGAAGATTTCGCCCGTTACGGTACTCTCACAATGATTGAGCTGATAGTCATCTCCATGGGCAAGTCTAGGAGCTTGTTTCGCTTTCGCAATCTGGTCAATAACCGCCAAGGCTTCTGGGACAATGTTCCCCGTTACAAGGGGAACTCCTGGCTTGATAATGCCTGCTTTCTGCTCTGCGATGGCTTCCAAAGTATCACCAAGTAAAGCTATGTGATCCAGCCCAATGGTCGTAATACCTGTTAAGATAGGCTGACAAACATTGGTACTATCCAAAAGTCCACCCATACCTACTTCCATAATGGCCACATCGACTTGCTCAGAAGCAAAATAGTCATAGGCTATAGCAGTGATAATCTCAAACTCTGTCGTCCCCTGCAAATCATGAGCATGCTCCCCTTCAAGTAGTGAGCGATAGTCTACCATCAAGGCCTCTAATCTTGCTTCTGGGATAGATTCCTCATTAATGGCAATCTGATCGGTATAATGAATCAGATAAGGTGAGCTAAAGACTCCAACTCTTAGCCCCATCTTTCCCAATATATTCTTCAAAGGCTATAGTAGACCCCTTACCATTGGTTCCTCCGATATGGATAACCTTGAGTTTCAGATGGGGATTGCCACGTAGGGCTAATAGCTCCACCATCCTCTCCAAACCAAAATGCGGTTGGTCTGTCCGATAGTTAGCTATCCACTGATTCGTTTCGTTTTTATTCATCTTATTTATATTGTTTCAAGTTTAAATTTTCCGCATCATCTGCCAGACGAATAGCAGACGCGATCTCGACTGCCATCTTGTGGCTGGCTACATCGTGTACACGCACCACTTCTACACCCTGTCTAGCAGCGATACTGGTCACATGAGCTGAAGCAGTATCACGATTTCGGAAGCCTGCTTCAGTTTCTGGGTTTACTTCAAAACCATTTTCTTCCAGAATATTGATGACAAAGCGCTTGCGAGAGACTCCTAAAAAGATAGGATAGCCCATCTCGTGTAATTTATCAAGGTCACGTAGAAGTATGAGATTTTCCTTTTTGGTCAAGCCAAAGCCAATCCCAGGATCTAGCATGATCTTTTCTTTCGAAATTCCTGCTTTTCCCGCTCTTACTAGAGCACGGTCAAAGAAAGCTGCCATCAATTCTTCTACTGATAGTTGTTCAAATTCAGCCAAGTCTTCCTTTGTGAAAGTCTCTCCAAAGCCAAAATGAGGGAAGATAAGTGAACTAGGATGCTGAGGGCGTGCCATTACTGGATTAAACATGATGACTACCTGAGCTCCAGCTTTGGCAACAACTTCCGCCATCTTCTCATCCCCCATAAGACCTGTAATGTCATTGACTATATGGGCCCCAGCCTTTAGTGCTGCTTCTGCAACTTGACTTTTCCAAGTGTCTACCGAAATCAAAACATCACTTTCTTGACGGATAGCCTCAATGACTGGGACGACACGTTGGATTTCCTCTTCAATCTCAACATAGCAGCTACTTCCAGGTCGAGTAGACTCTCCACCGATATCTAAAATAGTGGCACCTTCAGCAATCAATTTTCGAGCCTGCTTCAAAGCTTCCTCAACAGCAAAAAACTGGCCCCCATCAGAAAAAGAATCTGGGGTGACATTGATAATACCGCAAATAGCTGTTTTTGTATGATTGTCTCTTTTTTCCACGATTATTACTCAAATTTCATTTAGATTGGTATTCCTCTATTTTACTGTTTTTTTTGGATTCTGTCCAATTATCCCTCGCTACTCTCAAACTTTAAAAGAGCGAAAAAAAGAGAGTGGGACAGAAATCGGTAATTCGTTAGAATTCGATTTCGTCGTCCCACCTCCGCACAGTTGAGTAGGGTTGTAAAAGCTGATGAAATCAGCGTAGTAGAGCCCACTCAACCACTGCGTCCTGCTCGACAATCCAAAGACAATTGAGAGGCTAGGACTTTTGTCCCAGCCTCCTTTTTTATATTCTTATTTTTCAGTCAAAGCTGCAAGTCCTGGAAGAACTTTACCTTCAAGAAGTTCCATTGAAGCTCCACCACCAGTAGAGATCCATGAGAACTTGTCTGCACGACCAAGGTTGATAGCTGCGGCAGCTGAGTCACCACCACCGATGATTGATTTAACGCCTGGTTGTTTCACGATAGCGTCCATTACACCGATTGTACCAGCTTGGAAGTCAGGGTTTTCAAATACACCCATTGGTCCGTTCCATACAACTGTTTTAGCACCAGTCAAAGCTTCGTCAAATTTAGCGATAGATTTAGGACCGATATCAAGACCAAGGAAACCTGGGTCTACTGCTTCACCTTCAGTGTCTTTCACTTCAGTGTAGTCTGCAAATGCGTTTGCTTCTTTTGAGTCAACTGGCAAGATCAATTTACCGTTTGCTTTTTCAAGAAGAGCTTTAGCAACATCCAATTTGTCTTCTTCTACAAGTGAGTTACCGATTTCGATACCTTGTGCTTTGTAGAATGTGTAAGTCATCCCACCACCGATAAGAACTTTATCAGCTTTTTCAAGCAAGTTTTCGATAACACCGATCTTGTCTGAAACTTTTGAACCACCAAGGATAGCCACGAATGGACGTTCTGGAGCTTCAACTGCTTCTTGGATGTAAGCAATTTCGTTTTCAAGAAGGAAACCAGCAACAGCTTTTTCAACGTTTGCTGAGATACCTACGTTAGATGCGTGTGCACGGTGAGCTGTACCGAAATGCATCGTTTACGAAGATACCATCTCCAAGTGATGCCCAGTATTTACCAAGTTCAGGATCGTTTTTAGATTCTTTCTTGCCGTCAACATCTTCGTAACGAGTGTTTTCAACCAAGAGAACTTGTCCATCTTCAAGAGCGTTAACAGCTGCTTCCAATTCAGCACCACGAGTAACGCCTGGGATAAATTTAACTTCTTGACCCAATTTAGCAGCCAAGTCAGCAGCTACAGGAGCAAGTGATTTACCTTCTTTATCTGCTTCTTCTTTTACACGTCCAAGGTGAGAGAAGAGGATTGCACGTCCGCCTTGTTCAAGGATATACTTGATAGTTGGAAGAGCTGCAGTGATACGGTTGTCGTTAGTGATCACGCCATCTTTTACAGGTACGTTGAAGTCAACACGAACGAGAACTTTTTTCCCTTTCAAGTCAACGTCTTTAACAGTCAATTTTGCCATTAGATATGACTCCTTCTTTTTTTTTACGTGTTAATTATATCACAAAATCAATAAAAGAGATAGCAAAACCTTAAACTTTTCCCCTGAACCATTTCTCATTGAGTAAATATAGAGAATCCTCAAGCAACGATAGAGTACTTCTCAGTTTTTTTCACCTCACTAAAGTCTAAAAAAAGATTTGACTACTAATAGTCAAATCTTTTTACTATATGAAGTAAATGTTAGATACACTATCTAACTTAATCTTCTTTTTTCTTTTGGGCAAGTAATCCGAAACCACCCAGAACTCCAACCAATCCAAGGGCAAGGAGATTCGCATCTACTTCTTCACCTGTATTTGGAAGTTGTTTTCCTTCAGGTTTCTCAACTTGTGCTTCTGCTTTTGCTGGTTCTTGCTTCGCTGCTTGACTTACTTGAACTGACGCAACGGATGTTTCAATCTTAGGTTCTGTTTTTTTATAATTTCCTTCTTAGTGTCCTGAGTCGCTGGAGTAGACACAACTGGTTGGGTAGTTGGAGCTTTAGCTACTTTTGGCCCAATCTCAACAATCTCAGTTACGGTTTCTTTAACTACTTCTGTCCCCTTAAGACTACGGTTGCCTTCTGCATCGACTTCTACAAGATTTCTACGAAGCCCTTCAACCCCTGCTTGAACCAGGCGACGTTCACCTGCTTTAAGACTAGGATTTAGTCGTTCTTCATGTCCGTATGCAACTGTTTCTTCCTCAATCACTAGTGCTGGGTTGCTAATGGTCAAATCTTTGACTCCATCCACTGGCTGAACACGACTTTCTACCTTTGTACCAACTTCAGTAATTTCTGCTACGGCTTCCTTGACAACTTCTGTTTGAAGAAGAGTACGGTTACCTTTGGCATCCACTTCAATCAAGTGACGGACTTGTCCTTCTACACCTGCCTGAACGACTCGACGTTCACCCAATAAGAGGTCTCCTGACGGATGTTCTTGACGCTCGAAGACTTGAGTTTCTGTCTCAACCACTAACTCAGGTAAAGCTTCAACTGTTGGAGCAGTTTCATCTTCTAAGCTGCCTACATGATGGCTTTCTTCTGCAGGAGTTAGTTTCTTATTCAGCTTTTCTTTCATGTCCGCAAATGCTTCTGGACTTGGATTTGTTGAGCCAATGAGAGTTTCTGCTTGAGCGATGATTGGATCGTCTGCATTTTTCTCGCGAACTTTTCCTAAAAGAGTTTCAAGTTCTTCCTTAGCCGCTTGATAAACCTGTACACCATTCAAGTCAGCACCAGCTTGTTTCAAGTCATTCAAGGCTTGGTTAACTGCTTCTTGGCTAGCATCGTGGTTTTCTAAGATCGCTTTTGCTGCATCAATCTTCTCAACTAGAGCCGCTTGTTTTTCTGCATCCGCAAATGTATAAGCTGTCGTTCCTTTACGTCCTTGAGCAGATGTGATTTCTTGCTTCAGATATTCGTCGTTGACAGCTGCTTTAGGTGATACTAGGACATCAAAGTCGACAGTTTGACCTTGATAGTGCAACTGAAGTTTTTGACGGCCTGTTTTTTGAGAATCATAGCCTGTAATTTCGACTCCCTCGTCTGTAAAGCTATGTTCTGTCTCAGTTTCATCGTCATACAAGACCTTAAAGCGTCCTTCTGATAAGTCCAGAGCATCGCCTACCAAGTAGTCAATTTTCGGTTGTTTGCTAATATACAAGGCTGCGACTTCTTTTGGACCAGTTTCTTCACCAGTCACTTGAACCTTGAAGCTTCCTGCAACCGGTAAACCAAGATAGGTCACTGTTAACTCTTGTTCACCATGATGGTGAGAATCATAGCCGTTAACAACTACACCTGCATGACTGAGGTTGATGACTTCATCTGCTTCTTCCCCTTCGTATTTGACACGGAGAAGACCACCTTTAAGATTCAACTCCTCACCATTTTGATAAGTTGCTTTTTTAGGTGCTACTTCTAGACTGACAGCCTTAATCTTTCTCTCATCCTGAGGAATTGTTACAGCAAGGGTATTACTGATTTCTTTACCTGGCAATTGTGTACGGTAGTAAAGAAGGCTCGGACGTTTTTCGAAGGTCAATGAATCTGTCGCCAAATCTCCTCCAACTACTGTATTTAAGGTAGCGATTGGAGTTTGTGAATTTGCCTTGTCATAGACTGTAATTGTTGCTCCAGCAGGAACTTCTGAGAAACCAAGTTGAACCTTATTGTCCGTTAGGACACGCGCTGCAACTTTAGCCATTGGAATATTTTGACTCTCCGTATCAAGAGTTTCATACATCTTCCAGTTGTAGATACGGATGGCTTTCCATGGTGTTCCATTGTCAGATGTGATGACGTTCAAGCGCCATTCTTGCGCAGTAATTGGACTATCAAGGGTGATATCTGAAACATGAGCTCTATTGCCACGAACAGCCTTGGCTAGTTTCCATTCTCCAGCATCATCCTTGTAGTAAAGGTCAAAGTCCTTCGTATTCATTAAACCATCGTTGACGGATTCTCCACCAGCACCAGCATGGTCCATGACCCATCTAACAACACGGCGTGGTTGTGTCAAACGAATATCAACGTTACCGCTTAGCTGAGCAGAAGACCATTTGTCAGATAGACTAGTTATGGTCCCATTCAACATACCTTCGATACCCTCTCCACCTTCTGTATTTGGGAAAGTACTTCCAATAACAGTGGCTCCGGGAACGATATTTTCTGCAAGTGGTCTTGGAAGGCTTGTATCTTGGACAGTCATGCCCCAGTCAAAGTTTGTAGTTGCAGCTTCAGAGCGAAGACCATTCTTACCAACTGCAACAACCTTCAACTCTTGATTGGTTCCAGTCGCACTAGCTGAACGGCTGACTTTTGGTAGGTAAATAGTAGTTGCTGATGATCCTGTCAATAGACGCCAAGCATCGCCATCCTTTTCATAAACTTCATAGAAGTCAGCATCTTTATTGCCCTTAAATTGAACAATGGCTTCTGCCTCTTGTGCGTTTTTAAGAGATTGCTTAGCTACTGTTAGAGTTGTTGGTGCTTGAGGAGCCTCTTGATTATCTGTAACAGTCAACTCTCCTAGATTGAAATTGGTAATCCCTGACAGTTGCAGTATTTTCAAAAGGTGAGTTTGATCCCATAAATCTTTTGACCCAGCCAATTCACTCAAGTCAAATTCGTCTTTTTGTCCAATCGTCAGATAGAGTCAGTTCTTTTGCGAGTATTCTCTCCACCATAAGTATAGTTTTTTTCTGAGTCGCAAACTCTACATAAACCTTGCTTCCTTACCACCTTTTATGGGCGACCCGAAGTTTTGTTTTATCTGTTACTTCAAGTTTTTGTAGAGTAAAGACGAACATCTTGATTGGTGTTTTCAGCTAAATCACCTGCAAACTTGAGTGAGTTTCCTCCATTGTAGGCATCTTCAAAGTCATAATTAGCTTGAAGTTTAGCTCCTGATGAAGTTTGCCACCAGCGCCATGTAGGCAAAACACCTGATACAGAACGATAGTTCCATTCAGAATCCTTAGAGATTTTACCATCCACAAACCATTTTTTACCATGTCCAGTGTTAAAGGATGTTGTAAAGGTACGACCTACTGCTGGTGTACGGTCAGCTACGAGGTTGGCAATGCCGTACCAGTCCTTGTTATCTGGTTTTTGACCAGTCGGATCTCCTTGGTAGCCTGTGAAGAAGATATTTTCATTCTTGTGATAGTCTTCTCCAGTCTTTCCAAGACTCGTGATAGTATCAGGCGCAAAGAGTCCAAGTGACAAGCGAAGTTTTCCATTTTCATCAAAAAGGGCATCCCATTTTACTTTTGTCTTATAAGAACCACCCTGTTGCAATTCCAAACCTGCAAAAACATCATACTGACTGCGTCCAATCCATTCCGCCATTGTTACAGAGTAATCATTTTTCTCTTTAGTCCAGTTAAAGTTTGCAAAGAAGTGATCTGCAGGCACTTTATCGCCTTCTTTTTCCATGAATTGATAGTTGTACTCACCAAGTCCATCCTCATGGTAACGACCATATTCATAAGTCATGGCATCGTACCAAGAATATTTGACTGGGTGGTTGACTTTGGCAGCATACTCCTTGGTATAAAGCATGAAGTCACGCATTTTCTTACCAAGAGGCGTTACGATATCTCCTGTTGTTTCTTGGTTGATAAAGTATCCATCAAATCCATAATATTTAGCCAAATCAACTAACTTACGAGCGATAGGGGAAAGTTCCATCCTCATCTTGTTGAAGAGCTGCAGCAAATTTTTCTTGATCCGCAATGCTATTTGACCAGTTGAAGAACAAAGTTCCCAACACAGGAACACCATTTCGGTGACCAGCATCAATCACATCTGGAGTCGGAACGAGGCCTTCCCAGAAGACCATTGAATTCAAGTATTGCCAGTAGTCAAAAGCGTAGGCTTTAAACTCTTCACCACCTACAGAAGCATGATCTTTAGCCTTAGAGTTGGTATTAGCAAGAGCCTCAACCTTGGCATCCTTATTAGCTTTTTCATTGACAACATGTCCACGATAGCGCTTGGCTAGTTCTACTGAAGAGCGGTTAATAGCATCGTCTTCGCGGGCACCTGGTTCCCATTTTAACAAATCTTCCCAGGTGTCAAACTTAATTTCTTTTGGTCGGAGACTTTTTTCTTCTTTCTTAGGAACATCAGAAACAGTAGCTTTTTCTTCTGGCTTATTTTCTGTAGTTGCATGTGTTTCTTCAACCTTAGGAGTTTCAGTAACTGGGCTAGTTGCTTCCTTATCAGCTGTAGTCAATTGGTCCAAGGTTGGTTTTTCTTCTGAAATAGGCTGTTCACTAACCTTGTTTTCTGTCTCCTCCAACTGCTTCAAGACTTCAGGTGAAGCTGTTGTTGGTTGTTCTGTTGTAGCAGTTGCTGGTTGTTCTGTTGTGCTATTTGCTGCTTGTTCTGCAGCCACAGCAGTGGTCGTGGTCTCATTGCTGGAAGGGCGACTTCTTCTGCAAAAGCCTGGTTAGCAAACAAAACCGATCCAATCATCAAGGAGCAGGCACCCACAGATAATTTTCGAATACTATAGCGGCAACGTTGCTCAAAAAATGGATTCTTCATCTTTTTCTCCTTTTACTTTCAAAAGTAAGCGCTTTATTTTTTGTTTTAAAAAAAGTAACTGCTCTTGAAAATAGCAGAACTGTTCATTTTTATTTTTACGTTATTTAAAGGAAGAGTCAACACTTGCCCATAAATATCTATAAAGGAGTGAATAAATGATATAAATTAGACAATCAGAAGCATTTTTCTACTTTTACTAGCATTTTTCTTAAAAAACTTCATTTACTACTTGTTAGATTGCTATTAATCCTTTAAAATAGAATGGGAGAAATTCCGCGATTATTTTTCGGAGGAAAAAGGAAAATGTCCATTAATTGGCAGGAAATTATTTTTTTCACTTTTTTTAGGTGGTCTGGGACTATTTTTGTATAGTATCAAGACCATGGGAGATGGTTTGCAACAAGCTGCTGGAGATCGCCTTCGTTATTACATTGATAAGTACACAAGTAATCCCTTCTTAGGGGTCCTAGTGGGGATTGTTGTTACTGCCCTGATTCAGTCGAGTACCGGTGTAACGGTTATCACAGTTGGACTGGTCAGCGCTAGTCTCTTAACTCTTAGACAGGCTATCGGGATTATCATGGGAGCCAATATCGGGACAACCGTAACATCATTCATCATCGGTTTCAAACTTGGCGAGTATGCCCTACCCTTGATTTTCCTTGGAACCATGTTCTTATTCTTTACAAAGAATCGAACCGTAAACAATATTGGACGTATCCTTTTTGGTGTTGGTGGTATCTTCTATGCCCTCAACCTCATTAGTGCTGGGATGAGTCCTCTTAAAGACTTACCTCAATTCAAGGAATACATGGTTACCTTGGGGCAAAATCCTATCTTGGGAGTTGTGGCTGGTGCAGTCATTACCGTTTTGATTCAGGCATCTTCTGCAACTATCGGGATTTTACAAGGTCTCTATGCAGGTGGCTTCCTCGACCTCAAAGGGGCATTACCTGTCTTATTCGGGGATAATATCGGTACAACCTTAACGGTTATTATCGCAGCAGCCGGAGCAAACGTTTCTGCTAAACGGGTTGCAGCAACGCACGTTACCTTTAACGTTTTGGGAACCATCCTCTGCTTAATCTTGTTGGGCCCATTCACTTCGATGATTGAGTACTTCCAAGCTTTACTTCACCTCTCACCAGAGATGACTATCGCTTTCTCACATGGTGCCTTCAACGTAAGTAATACCATTGTACAGTTCCCATTCATCGGTGCTTTGGCTTACTTTGTAACTAAGTTAATCCCTGGTGAAGACGAAGTTGTTAAGTATGAACCTCTTTACTTGGATGAACAACTGATCCAACAAGCTCCTTCTATCGCCCTAGGAAATGCCAAGAAAGAACTCTTGCACCTTGGAAACTATGCTGTAAAAGCATTTGACCTTTCTTACGACTACATCATCAATTCTAACGAAAAAGTAGCTGAAAAAGGACACAAAACTGAAGAAGCTATCAATACAATCGATGAGAAATTAACGCGCTACCTCATTACTCTTTCTAGTGAAGCTTTGAGTCAAAAAGAGAGTGAAGTCTTAACAAATATCCTTGACTCTTCTCGTGACTTGGAACGTATCGGAGACCACGCAGAAGCATTAATTAATCTTAATGACTACTTGCAACGTAAGAATGTTCAATTCTCTAACTCAGCCCTAGAAGAGTTGGAAGAAATTTATCGTCAAACAAGTGAGTTTGTTAAAGATGCTCTCGAAAGTGTAGAAAATAACGACCTCGAGATGGCAGAGTCTCTTATCGAACGTCATGAAGCTATTAACAAGATGGAACGCGTCCTTCGTAAGACTCATATCAAACGTCTCAACAACGGTGAATGTTCTACACAAGCAGGTGTCAACTTTATCGATATCATTTCACACTACACTCGTGTGTCAGACCACGCTATGAACCTTGCTGAAAAGGTTTTAGCTGAACAAATTTAAGACAAAAAAATGCTTTGATTCGAACGAATCAAAGCATTTTAAATAGCTCTCCAATCATAAAGGAGGAGGCAGCTGCCCCCTTGTACCTAGCTTCTTCCTTTTGGATAAAGCTGGCCAGATTGACTAACTCTGGCGCAGGAGTCTTGGGATTCTTGAGAAGTTCAAGTGTGACTAGCCCTGAAAGTCGGACTGCAAGCAAGCGTTCATTGGTGCTGGGCAACTGCTTAGCAGTTTCTAGGAGTGCAACCACTAAATCTGCGCTCAATGTTTGACGAGCATTGTTGTAAAGTTCTCGTATCAAGGTTTCTAGGTTTGGTTCTTCCATACTATCACCTCCATCTTTTCAGTTTAATAATTTTTGATCAAATCTACAGTAGAGCGATCTAATTTTTTAACCAAGGCTTGTAAGAAAGCTTGAGCTTCAAGGAAATCGTCCATAGCATAGAGTGTTTGGTGAGAGTGGATATAACGAGCGCAGACACCGATTGTTGTAGATGGAACACCACCATTTTTCAAATGAGCTGCTCCTGCATCTGTACCACCTTTTCCACAATAGTATTGGTATTTGATTCCAGCTTCTTCAGCAGTTGTCAAAAGGAAATCCTTCATGCCTGGGAGAAGCAAGTGACCTGGATCATAGAAACGAATCAAGGTTCCATCACCAATCTTGCCTTGACCACCATAGACATCACCTGCTGGTGAACAGTCCACAGCAAGGAAATACTTCTGGATCAAATTTTCGTTGTTGATGCATGGGCACCACGAAGTCCAACTTCTTCTTGGACGTTAGCGCCCAAGGTAAAGTTCATTTCCTAGTTTTTTTGACCTGACAAGTTTTTCAGCCAACTCACTAACCATGAGAACACCATAACGGTTATCCCAAGCTTTTTGAGATGATATTTTTTTCATTAGCAGTTAGGATTGCGCTACTATCTGGAACAATTGTATCTCCTGGACGGATACCGAAACTTTCAGCTTCTGCTTTATCCGCAAAAACCACCGTCAAAAACGATATCTGAAATAGCTGGCATAGTTGGTCCACCTGTGCCACGAGTCAAATGTGGAGGAACTGAACCCGAAATTACTGGAATTTCACGGCCCTCACGTGTGAAGAGTTTAAAGCGTTGGCTGCTAACAACCATTGGGTTCCAACCACCAATGCTGACTACTCGGAAGGTACCGTCTGCTTTGATTTCACTAACCATGAAACCAACTTCATCCATGTGAGAGGCTACCAAAACACGAGGTGCATTGGCTGCTTCTGAGTGCTTAACCCCAAAAATACCACCCAAGCCATCAGTCACCACTTCATCCACGTGAGGTGTTAATTTTTCACGAAGATAAGCACGTACAGGCGCTTCATGACCTGAGATAGCAGAAAGCTCTGTTACTTCTTTGATTTTAGAAAATAATGTTGTCATTTTAGTCCCTTCTTTCTTTCAACCATTTTACCACTTTTTATAGGAGAAAGGTAGTAGAAATCAACATTTTACCTTGTAACTTATTTCCTCCAATAAAAAAGAATCACAAATGTGATTCTTTTATTTAGAATTTCTCTTTAAAGAAAAGTGATCTGGTACGGGATCCTTACCCTCTTCGGACCAAGGGTGGCACCGTAAAATCCGTGCCAATCCCATCAGAACTCCCTTAGCATCCATGCTTTTTCGATAGCTTGTATCATGTAGTTTCGAACAAGTCGGTTCAAAGCGACAAGAAGGTGGAAAAGCAGGCGAGATAAATCGTTGGTAAAAACGCACTGGTGCAATTAAAATTTTTTTCATTATTTATTATTGGTTACAGCCATGGTGTGTAATTGGCTGATTTCTTTTTTATTAAGACGACGTGATTCTCCTGGACGAAGACCCGTTAAGTCTAGATGTCCAAAACGAGTTCGAGAGAGTTTATCCACTTGGAGGCCAACAGCTTCAAACATCTTTTTTAACCTGGTGATTGCGCCCTTCATGGATGGTCAACTGAACAACTGAGCGGTTTTTTTAACTGGATCTACTTTTGAGAATTTCGTAAACAGCTGGCTTAGTCTTCTTGCCATCAATCTCAACTCCACGAGTCAAAGGACGGAGATTTTCTTTGTTGGCAATTCCTTTAACACGCGCCACATAGACCTTATCAATCTCATTACGAGGGTGAATCATCTCATCTGTAAAATCCCCATCATTAGTCAAAATCAAGACACCTGAGGTATCCCAGTCCAAGCGACCCACAGGGTAAATACGCTCTTTCACATTAGGCAAAAGATCGACAACCGTCTTACGTCCCTTGTCATCTGTCACACTGGAAATCACTCCACGTGGTTTGTTAAGCAGATAGTAGACTTTTTCTTCGTTATAGATGGGTTGACCTTCAACCTCAACCTTGTCGCCTGACTTGATGGTTGTCGCTAGTTCACGTACTACCTGTCCATTGACGGTTACCAAACCTTGCTTGATCAACTCCTCTGCTTTCCTCCTACTGGCCACTCCTGCGTGGGCAATATATTTATTGATTCTCATCTTCTTCTATCCTTTCACCAAATAATTGGCTTTCTTGTACTTGAATATCAAGCTCATCAATCACGGGCAACTCTTCCAAGCGATTAATCCCCATATAATCCAGGAAATAATCCGTCGTCACATAGAGATTAGGGCGTCCGAGAACTTCCTTTTTCCCGTCTTCTCGTATCAACTCAAAGGCCTGTAACTTAGCTAGCGCTCCACTTGAATTAACCCCCCGAATAGCATCAATCTCAATCCGTGTGATGGGTTGCTTGTAAGCAATGATGGATAAGGTTTCAAGGGCAGCCCGAGATAGACTTTGGTTGATTGGAGCCTTAGAGTATTCTTTTAAGACCGCTGCAAATTGTGGCTTGGTCACCAATCTGTAGGCACCACCTGTCTCAATCAAGGCTAAACTGGAATCTTGGTCTTTTTCATACTTGTGGGCTAACTTTTCTAAGCTTTGCTGAATCCCAGTCGGTGGAAGCGATAGGACCTCAGCCAGCTGACGGACTCTAATGCCATCCTCCCCCGCTACAAACAGGAGTGCTTCTATTTCTGCTAAAGTACTCATATTTCCTCTCTATCAAGCTTGACTCTACTCTACTTGATTTCCTCATTCTTTTTCATGAGATAAATATCTCCAAAACTCTCTTTTTGAATCAAGAGAATTTCTTGGGTTTTAATCAACTCCAAGGTTGCTAAAAAGAGTGTAATGACCTCTTGTAAATCCTTGGTTTCTTTAAACAAATCCTGCAAGCATAATTGTTGACCTTCAACCAAGGCTTCTCGAACGATGACCATCATATCTTCAATCTTATACTCATCCCGTAAGATTGTTGTGTGACTTTTCGAGAATTCTTCCTTTTTCTTGGTCAGTAAGGTTGAAAAGGCTAAGAAAAGATCAATCGTCGTCTTATCATGCACAAGTTCTGCATCCTCGTAGATCAACTCTGTAGGTGCTTTTGAGTAATATTGAGCTCGTTCTTGGTGCTTCACTTCCAACTGCTCTCCCAAAAGTTTAAATTTACGGTATTCCTCAATCTGAGAAAGGAGATCCTGCTCTAGGTCATCCTCTAAATCCGTCACTTCTGCAACCTTTGGCAAGAGCTTGCGACTCTTAATCAGCATGAGTTGGCTAGCCATCACCATGTATTCGCCTGCAACTTCTAAACGCATGGCTTGTAAGGTCGATATGTAGGCTAGATATTGCTCGATAACCTCTGTAATCGGCACATCATAGATATCCATCTGATACTTTGAAACCAAGTGTAAGAGCAAGTCCAAAGGCCCTTCAAAAATCTTTTTAATTTAATATCCATTATCTATATTTTTCTAAGGTCATGACTGTCTTTAATCCTAATTTTTTAGCGATTTCGTACAAGTCAACCTTTTCTTCGATTTGTCTTAATATAAACTGTTCTCTCAATCCTTGGGCAGATAAATCTGAAAAACCTTTTTCCTTTAAAAAAGCTTCCAACTGACGAAAAGCCCATTGACGGGAGTACGATTTCCCAGCTTTTTCAAAGAGATAGGTCTGCCCCATCAAGGGCTCTAACTCTGCAAGCAAATTTTGGGGAAGGCTCAGGATTCTTTGTTGAGAAGCTTTATTGACTCTCAAAACTTGAAAATCCAGGTTCACATCCCCTGTTTTTAAGGCTAGAATTTCACTAGGCAAGAGGCCCAACTCTACTATTAGCAAGGCTAGCAAGCGTCCTTCTGGATAAGCACTTTCTTGCCAGAAAGAACTGAGGTCTAAAAGTTCTGACTGAACTTGCTTTTTCTCAGCCTGTTTCGGCAATTCTAAACGATAAAAGGTGTCAATTTTCCCCTTCTGGTATAAAAAGTAAAGAAATTGGTTGCAAGCAGAAACTTTCCGCTTTTGGGCACTCATTTTAAAATTTGATAATTGAGCTTGGTAGATTTTTAAACTTGTCTCTGAAATTTGTTTTCCAACAAAATCCAAAAACTGCTCCAAATCATACTTATAAGACTGCTTAGAATTACTAGATAGATTTTGCTTTTCTTCTAAAAATACTGAAATCCATTCTCTCATTTGCTTCGAATCTCATATTCCTTACTAAAATCATGCAGAAGGGCATTGACAGCCTTAAGGATTGATTTCCGTGTAATAATCCCTTGGAAGATTCCATCCTTATCAACAACTGGTAGGAATGATTCATCCACTAACTTATGTAAAACATCTGTCAATGTATAATCTGGAGCTACCACTGCAACATCCTTCTTGGTCATGTGTACGATATCCGTATCTGCCATGGCTTCCTGACTCAATCCCTGCTCCATCTGGTAAGCAAGAATATCTCTAAGACCAATAGTTCCGACGAATTTTTTCTCATCAGTCACGACTGGTACTCTGGTATAGGTCATCTGGCTAAGAAGGAGAATTGCATGATCTGCATTGTGAGTATCAATGAGCACAGCCAAATTTTCAGCAGGAGTTAAAAAGGTTTCCTCTTGCTCCAGTAAAAACTGTTCAAATTCTTTGGCAATCATCGAGCAAACTCCTTGGACAAGCCTGGATATACCTCATGGTCACGTGTCAAAAAGTCTACTTTAAAGTAGCTATCATCAATCTCCACACGAGCGTAGAGACATTCTCTGATTGTTCCACGTGGTTGACTGATAGAACCAGGATTTAGAAAGAGAGTCTTCCTTCCATCCAAGCACTTGGAACATGCAAGTGCCCATAAAGACAGATATCTGCATCTTCCTCTTGAGCCCAGAAATCAAGCTTTTGGAAGTTGAAGTTAATATCAAACAAATGTCCATGAGTCTGGATAATCTTGGTAGGACCCAGTTGAGTCACTAAGCGTTCTGGATAGTCTGAATAAAAATCCATGTTTCCTCTGACTACCTGGATTCCTTCCCAGAGTGGTGAATCTGGGCGAAGTTCCGAGTCACCATCGTGAAAAATAGCATCGACTTTTCCAAGATAGCGGTCACGTATTTCTTCTACAATCAAGCTATCTCCGTGGGAGTCACTCATTACAATGATGGTTTGCTTTGCCATGATGGAAATACCTCCAAAAGTTTCTTAACGGCTAAGGCACGGTGGGATTGACTATTTTTTTCTTCAAGGGTTAATTCGGCTGATGATTTACCAGTTTCTCCTACTAAGAAGAGCGGATCATAGCCAAAACCATTTTCACCCTTAGGTTCAAAGTTAATGTAACCTGGCCAGTCAGCTTCGACGACCAAGCTTTCCTTACCTGGGCTAGCAACGACCAAGGTTGTGTGAAATTGCGCTGAACGGTCCTTGAGTTCAAAGACCATGGCTAATTCGTGTAAGAGTTTAGCATTGTTTTCCTGGTCAGTGGCTCCCACTCCTGCGAAGCGAGCTGACCAAACACCTGGGAGACCACCAAGCACATCAACTTTGAGCCCAGAGTCATCAGCTAAAACCATCTTACCTGTTAATTTAGAAATGGTTTCAGCCTTAAGGCGAGCATTTTCTTCAAAGGTCATACCAGTTTCAGCAACTTCAGGCAGATCTGGGTAATCTTTGAGATTCTCCACATCATAGCCAAGTTTGTCAAAGATAGCACGAAATTCCTTGGTTTTACCCTCGTTACGAGTCGCTATGAGCAAGGTTTCTCTGACCTTGTTTGTCTCGAAAAAGTCCTGAACATTCACTCCTTCTTTAGGCAATTCCACATGCAAGAGCTTTCCGTTTTCCACTAAGAGCAAAGCTCCTTGGCGTTGAATAACTTCTAAGTTTCGATTTGCTTCTTGGTTGAGAATATCTACCACAAAAGAGAGTAAGCGATAGACTGAACCATATCGTAAAACTGTGACTGAAAGTGGAAATCCTCGCTCCTCATCTCGAAAGATTTTAGCCAAATCAAATAACGGAAAACTCTAACTCATCATCCGTCAAAAGTACGGATACCACCAAAAAAACACTGTAGGATCCAACATACCAGTCCTGGTCATCCTTGTATTCATAAATTTTGTTTGTCATAATGTTACATGCTCCACATGAATATCTCTTTCCAGCCATTCTGCTCCGATTTGAGCAAAACTTTGGCTATTTGCAGTTGTGTAAAAAAACGGTGTTGAAGTGGTGCCGCATCTCGACTACGATTAATCTCAAAATAATTGAGTAAGACTGAGATATCGCGTACACACTCCGCTCCACTATCGATTAGTTGTACCTTAGGGCCCCATGACATTTTTGGATAATAGGTCTGAGGAGCGGATAATGAGTACAACCCTAAAAATCAAAGCTATCCACTTTTCCAACCAAAGGGACGTAGGGTTTCGTATACGACTTTCTTGGTCACACTGGTCGATAGAGCACCTGACTCGACCAAAGGGAGCAAATTTGGGGACAAGCCAGACTTTCAACCTGTAAATCTGGATCCAAGTCATGAATCTTTTGACGATAGATATCTGATTGTACGGTCATCGGTGTTCCAATCACTCCGATTTTCCCACCCTGACTTGCTTTTTGATAGCTGCTGAAGCACCAGGCAAAATCACTCCAAGAACAGGAATATCAACTGGGCTGATTTCTTCCCAGACGACTGCTGTTGCTGTATTACAAGCAATGACAATCATCTTGACATCCTTGGTCAAAAAGAAAGTTGACCAACTGCCAAGTATATTCACGAATTTGCTCAGCAGGACGAGGGCCATATGGCGCCCGTGCCGAATCTCCAATATAAACGATTTCTTCATGAGGAAGCTGACGCATAAGCTCACGCACAACAGTTAAGCCTCCAACACCAGAGTCCAAAAAAACCGATTGGTCGATTATCCATATAGTCTTCTTTTCTAGTCTTATTATTCTGATTGATAGTTCATTATCATTACATTTCTTACTGAAATTTCCGACCGACTGATTCATCATCAGTTGTCTCCTTCTTAATCATAATCAAATATCAATAGAATGCAAGGAAAAAGTCTTGTCTCTAAATATCAGTCAAACATAGTGAGAAGTCTGGAACTTTCATCCCAGACTTTTTCCTATTTATTTCTTTTTTTATTGTTAGCAAGGGCTGCTTTTTGTTGGCGAATGATTTGGTGGTAAACTTGTTGTACTTTGGCTTCACTTGGCTTTTGACCGTTTGCACTCAACAGAGTACGAACTGCTTCTGCGTTCAAACGTGGGTTATCCGCAAATTCTTTTTCGATTTGCTTGCGCACCAAGTACATACCTCCAAGAGCTCCTCCTAGAAAAGCCAAAAGAATCAATACAATTGCTAAAATAAGGTTCATAACATTTCTCCTGTTTCTTTTTGAATCTTCTATATTATACCATAAAGTCCTACGCCTGACTAGTTTGAGTTACGCTTTCAGAAAGCAACTGACCAACATTTTAATTCACCTTACCTATAAAAAAACTTGCTTATCATCCATTATAAAATCTAAAATACACACTGTCCTTAAAATAAACAAATGAGGTCTTTAAAGCCTTGCAATAAGTTAATGTGTCTGCTATAGTAAAAATCATAAATCTCAACTATACTACCTACTTCAATATTAAAAAAATCTATGGAAAATAAATATAACTATCAACTAATATACGACCAACCAGCTGCTCAATCCTATGATGGATGGGAAAAACAAGCCCTCCCAGTCGGAAATGGAGAAATGGGTGCCAAGGTTTTCGGACTCATCGGTGAGGAAAGAATCCAGTACAACGAAAAAACACTTTGGTCTGGAGGCCCACAGCCAGATAGTCAAGACTACAACGGAGGAAACTACAAGGACCGCTACAAAGTCTTAGCCGAAATCCGTAAGTCCTTAGAAGACGGTGACCGTCAAAAAGCCAAACAACTAGCAGAGAGCAACCTAGTTGGGTCCAAACAATGCCCAATACGGTCGCTACCTAGCCTTCGGTGATATCTTCATGGTCTTTAATAACCAGAAGAAGGGCTTGGAAAATGTTACTGACTATCATCGTGGCTTAGATATTTCTGAAGCCATCTCGACCACTTCATATACCCAAGACGGTACAAACTTTAAGCACGAAACCTTCTCTAGCTATCCGGATGATGTTACTGTCACCCACTTGACTAAAAAGGGAGATAAGACTCTTGATTTTACTCTTTGGAATAGCTTGACAGAAGATTTGATTGCTAATGGTGACTATTCTTGGGAATATTCAAAGTATAAACAAGGGGCAGTCACTACCGATTCAAATGGTATCTTACTCAAGGGTACTGTCAAAGACAATGGTCTGAAATTTGCTTCTTATCTTGGTATCAAAACAGATGGACAAGTCACTGCCCAAGATGGCTATTTGACTGTCACAGGAGCCAGCTATGCAACCCTTTTGCTCAGTGCCAAGACCAACTTTGCTCAAAATCCAAAAACCAACTACCGCAAGGATATTGATGTAGAAAAGACTGTCAAGTCTATTGTTGAAGCCGCTAAGGCAAAAGATTATGAAACTCTAAAAACTAATCACATCAAGGATTCCCAAAGTCTCTTTAACCGTGTTCAACTAAATCTTGGCGGTAGCAAGTCTAATCAAACTACAAAAGAAGCTCTTCAAACCTATAATCCCGAAAAAGGGCAAAAACTAGAAGAACTCTTCTTCCAATACGGCCGTTACCTACTCATCAGTTCTTCTCGTGACCGGACAGATGCCCTTCCTGCCAACTTGCAAGGAGTCTGGAATGCAGTAGATAATCCACCTTGGAATTCTGACTACCACCTCAATGTCAACCTACAAATGAACTACTGGCCTGCCTACATGAACAATCTTGCAGAAACAGCAAAGCCAATGATCAATTATATCGATGATATGCGTTACTATGGTCGCATCGCTGCTAAAGAATATGCAGGTATCGAATCCAAAGAAGGCCAAGAAAACGGTTGGTTGGTTCATACTCAGGCGACACCATTTGGCTGGACCACTCCTGGTTGGAACTACTATTGGGGCTGGTCTCCGGCTGCCAATGCTTGGATGATGCAGAACGTCTATGACTACTACAAATTCACCAAGGATGAAACTTATCTCAAAGAAAAGATTTATCCAATGCTCAAGGAAACAGCCAAGTTCTGGAATTCCTTCTTGCACTACGACAAATCTAGTGACCGTTGGGTTTCTTCTCCATCATACTCACCAGAGCATGGAACTATCACGATTGGGAATACCTTTGACCAATCTCTAGTTTGGCAGTTATTCCATGATTATATGGAAGCAGCTAATCATCTCAATGTCGACCAAGATTTGGTGACAGAAGTGAAGGCTAAATTTGACAAGCTCAAACCACTTCATATCAACCAAGAGGGCCGTATCAAGGAATGGTACGAGGAAGACAGCCCGCAATTCACCAACGAAGGAATCGAAAACCATCACCGTCACGTTTCCCATCTAGTTGGACTCTTTCCAGGTACTCTATTTGGCAAGGATCAGCCTGAATATCTAGAAGCTGCACGTGCAACCTTAAATCACCGTGGAGATGGTGGTACCGGTTGGTCTAAGGCTAATAAAATCAACCTCTGGGCCCGTCTCCTAGACGGAAACCGTGCCCACCGTTTGTTAGCAGAACAGCTCAGATCCTCAACTTTAGAAAACCTCTGGGATACGCACGCGCCTTTCCAAATTGATGGGAACTTTGGTGCAACCAGCGGTATGGCAGAAATGCTCCTTCAGTCTCACACTGGCTACATTGCCCCATTACCAGCCCTTCCAGATGCCTGGAAAGACGGACAAGTCTCAGGTCTCGTAGCTCGTGGTAACTTTGAAGTCAGCATGAAATGGAAAGAAAGAAATCTTGAAACACTATCTTTCCTTTCTATTGCGGGTGGAGACTTAGTCGTAGACTACCCAAATATTGAAGCTAGCATTGTCAAGGTAAATGGCAAGGAAGTACAAGTTACCCGCATCAAAGACAACCGTATCCAACTTGCGACTCAAAAGGGTGATGTGATCACCTTTGAAAAGTTACCTATACCATCATAAATGGATTAAACTAAATCTAGTCTATTTCCTAGACTCTCGACAAATCTGTTATTTGCATCAACTTTATAAATTTTCACGTTAATCTTATTGATATAAACAAAAAAGGAGGGAATATTCCCATCCTTTTTTTATGACAATAAAATTATATAGGAGTATCTATAAGTAACTACTCCCGATTTTTAGTTTCTAAAAACAAACTAAAAAAACCAATTAAAAAAATCGAATACAATACATTCATAAGGAAATCATAAAAAATCAAGCAAATAAGATACCAAATGAATTCTACAATTGCAATCAGTGGCTTCACTAAGATATAAAACAAAATATCCAAAATAAATTTCATTTTCTGTCTTCTTTCTTAGAAAGTCCCAGAATCCAAGGTAAGGATGATTCTAGTTTTAATGCTAAAAGAAATCGACTAAACTCTAAAAGCTTTTTGGCTCGGACTCCTTCTTTTCAGTCAATACTTCCATACCTTTCACCCAAAGACATGTTCCAATCACTCTTGCCATGTTGGTAAAAAAATTTGGTTGTTGATCCATGCGATTCTCCCTTGATTACTCCGACTATTACTATTCTGTTTTCATTGTATTCAGTATATCAATTTTTTTATAGATAATCAAGCTTTTTATCTGCAGAAATAAAAAGTTTCATAACCTTTACTAGAATCCTTCTAGCTAGATTATAAAACTTTAGTGATTATTTCATTTCTTTTTTATAGCGTTCCAATTCTGCTTGGTTAGCCCAAACAAAATGACCTGGACGAATTTCTACCATTGAAGGTTTATCAGTTTCGTAGTCATGTTGATCTGGATCATAGACTTTCAAAACTTTTTTTACGTTCCAAGATTGGATCTGGAATAGGACAGCTGATAAAAAGTGCTTGTGTGTATGGATGAACTGGATTGTTAAACAATTCTTCAGTTTCAGCCACTTCAACAATGACACCCTTATAAATTACCGCGATACGATCAGAGATGAAACGAACTACTGACAAATCGTGAGCGATAAAGAGATAAGTCAAACCTAGTTCTTTTTGGAATTTCTTGAGCAAGTTCAAAACTTGGGCACGTACAGAAACGTCCAAGGCTGAAATTGGCTCATCCGCGATAACGAAAGTCAGGTTGCATAACCAAAGGCACGAGCAATCCCTGATACGTTGACGTTGTCCACCTGAGAAACTCATGAGGATAACGAGTCAAGTGTTCAGCCAAAAGCCCTACTTCACGAATGATATTTTGAACTTTTTCTTTTCTTTCTTCTTCATCTTTAAATAAATGGTGGTTGTAAAGACCTTCAGAGATGATATAGTCAACTGTTGCACGTTCATTCAAACTTGCGGCTGGGTCTTGGAAAAATCATTTGAATGCGACGGATTAATTCCGCTGCTTGTTCACGTGATTTTTTTACCATTGATTTTTTTGTCCATCAAAGATGATATCTCCCTTTGCTGGTATCATTCAGACCGATAATAGCACGACCAATTGTTGTCTTACCACTACCAGATTCTCCAACGAGTGAGAAAGTTTCTCCTTTGTTGATAAAAAAGTTTGCATTCTTAACAGCTACAAACTTTTTGCTTCCTTCACCGAAGGAAATTTCTAAGTCTTTAATTTCTACTAATTTTTTTCAGACATTTCCTTCCTCCTAGTCCTCAAGATGAGCAAAGCCCATCTTTTCACGAATCTTTATCGTGTAAAGTCTGCAATCACTGCTGGTTTTGAAACTTTTGGAGCTTGTTCATGAAGCAACCATGTTTTAGCCCAGTGAGTATCTGATACTGCAAACTGTGGAGCTTTTTCTTCGAAATCAATCTTCATCGCATAGTCTGAACGAAGAGCAAAAGCATCTCCCTTCAATTCAGCATAAAGTGATGGAGGTGTTCCCGGAATTGAATACAATTCTCCTTTATCATCAGCCAACTGTGGCAAGCTTGACAAGAGGCTCCAAGTATAGGGGTGACGTGGATCGTAGAAAATCTCTTCAACTGTACCATACTCGACGATTTCACCAGCATACATAACTGCAACTTTATCAGCAATACTTGCTACGACACCTAAGTCGTGGGTAATAAAGATTGTTGTAAAGTGATATTCCTGTTGAAGCGACTTCAACAAGTCAATAATCTGAGCTTGAATAGTCACATCAAGGGCTGTTGTTGGTTCATCACATATAAGAACATCTGGACGACAGGCAAGAGCAATTGCGATAACGATACGTTGACGCATCCCACCAGAATACTGGAATGGATATTCATTAAAACGTCTCTCAGCGTCAGGGATACCAACCTTATTCATATAGTCAATAGCCAAATCTTTTGCTTCTTGAGCTGTTTTCCCTTGGTGTTTAACAATTACTTCAGTGATTTGACTTCCGATTGTCTTAATTGGGTCAAGACTGGTCATCGGGATCCTGGAAGATCGTTGCAATCTTGGCACCACGAATTTGTTCCCAATCTTTATGAGAAGAAAAATCTAGTCAAATCTTGGTCACGGTAAATGAATACTACCGTTCGCAATACGACCATTATCTTCCAACATTCCTGTAAAGGTTTTTTTGTTAAAACAGATTTACCTGAACCAGATTCTCCAACGAGTGCAAGAACCTCTCCCTCAATCAAACTCGATGGAGACACCTCGAATAGCTGTCAAAAATCTTTGTCACGAACATCAAATTCCACGACAATATCTTGAGCAGTCAAAATTACATTTTTTTTTCTTTTTGTCATGTCTACTCCTATCTATGTGTACGTGGATCACTAGCATCCGCTAGGTTTTGACCAACTACGAAAAAGTGACAAGGATACCAAAGACCAAAGTTGTCAATGGAATCCAGAAGAGGTATGCATTTGTTGTCACGTTCTGAGAATAATCTGAAATCAAATCGTCCCTAAACTTGGTACTGTAATTGGCAATCCAAGTCCAAAGAATGATAGGAAAGGTTTCATATGAGATAAATGCTGGAAGCATTTGTGATATAGTAGTAACAATCACAGATACCAATTGTGGCATGATATTTTTAATGACAATCTTATAGGTTGGTGTTCCAAGTGTACGTGAAGCAAGGTTGTACTCCAAATCGCGGTAACGCATAATTTGGATACGAATCATATAAGCAATACCAATCCAAGTGGTTACACTCATGGCAAAAAAATCAAATTCCAGAAAACCTGCACCAATAGAGTAAGTCAAAGACAATAACGATCAAAAAGTGATGGGAATGTTGATTGATAACGTTATAAACTTCCATCATGATACGGTCAACTGATTTTGAAATTCCCCAAACACCACCGACGATAACACCGATTACAACGTTGATAAAGGTTGCAATAACAGAAATCAAGATAGAGTTACGAGCTCCAAACCAGACACCGTCAAAGAGAGACTTACCGTTACTATCTGTACCAAACCAATGTTCTCCATTTGGCTTAATGTAACGAGCACTAAAATCATTTACCTTACTTACATCGTTGAAGTCGAAATCAGAAAACATTGGGTAGATGAAACTCATCAATACGATGGAAATCAAAATACCAAGCATGATGATTGTTGATTTTTTCTTCAAGAACTGTCTAAAAACAGACCCCCAGTATGAGTAAGCAGGAGCGTCAATTGCTTCAGAGGCAAAATCATCTCGTTTTACAAATTGAAATTTATCATTACTAATTGTAGACATTATTTGCCTCCTTTCTCTGTCAACTTAATACGAGGGTCAATAATAGTCATCCAAATATCTCCTATTAAGTAAGAGAAAGATTGAGACACTTGTAAAGATGAAAGACCAGACCAACAACCATGTTGTTATTTGACGCTTTTACAGAGTCAATCAACATTTTACCCATACCTGGGAAGGCGAAGACTGTTTCAGTAAGAGTCGCTCCACCGATAACACCGATAATAGAACCTGGAATACCTAGAAACGAGTGGTACCATAGCATTTTTTTAAAGATGTGTTTGTTAGAAATTTCTTTTTCAGAAAGACCTTTTAGCTCGAGCAAAACGAACGAAGTCTTGCGATTGCAAGTCAATCATGTAACGACGGATCCAGATAGCTAGACCAGGTGCTCCAAGTAAACCAAGAATAACTGCAGGTAAAACATATGAACGCCAGTCTCCAGCACCCAAGATAGGGAATGAATCTGGGAATCCAATTGAAGAACCAATCAAACGAATGATATATACAAGAGCAATCGTTGGAAGGGCCATCAAGAAAGTCAAAGTACCTGTAGAGAGGCTATCAATCCAAGTATTTTTGAAACGAGCCATTGCCGAACCAAGAGGAACTGCAATCGCATATGAAATAGCAAGACCAATCAAACCAGTGATAGCAGAACTTGCAATCATTGATGGATACTGATAATTACTTTCAGTAGCGGTGTATGGATCATCCTTACCGTAGTTAGCTACTTCACGTGCATCAGCCTGACTTGGAGATTTGTATGTTCTTGAGTAGATATTGACTGATGAAGTTTTCTTCCCAGTTGGGAATTGAACTTCAGATGTCTTCGTTTGTCCTTGTCCTTGTGTGATAACTTGAAGTACAGGAGTATTTGCATAAGTTGGGTATGAATCTCCTAGGTTCAAGTTCACAAAATTTTGATGAACAAATGGGAACTGACTGTTGAAGTACAAAAGGTACTTATGTTTAGTCCCTGAACCTACTAAAGACCATCCAATAGCTGGATCGTTTTCAAAACGCAAATAACGCTCTAAGTTAGGATTTTCTGGGTCTTGAATCTTGTTTGTATGGTCAATATCAAGCAAGTTTGCATAGAATTTGAACACACGCTCAAAAATAGGGATTTCACGAGTAGCATAGAATTGACCGCTCTCTGTAAACTCACCCAAAGTCCAACCGTTACCAATTTGTTGGATGTATTTTTCGTAGATAGCTTTATTTGTATCGTTTGCATCAACGGTTACAGAAGGGTCAATGCTACTAGCTTTTTCCTGCAACTCTTTCGTATCGTAATACTCGATATAACCCATACGCTCATAAACAGTATTTTCATAATTATCGCGTTTATCAGCTGTGGTTGCAATTTTATTGTAGTTAGTATCTTGTTTGAAGATCAACTTCCGTGGAACCATCGTATAGATGATTGTGTAAATCAAGGTCGTTACTAAAAAAAGATAGAAACTAACGACCGCAAGATACGCATAAAAACATATTTTTTTCATATTATTTCCTTTAAAATCCCAAAAGAACCTTCTCCTTTTGGAGAGAAAGTTCTAATGAGCATTATTTATTTCACGTGACTTGCTAAATCTTTTTGAGCTTTTTCGTTTGATTCAGCTTTTTCTTTAAGCCATTTTTCACGAGCTTTTTGGTATTCTTCTTTTGTAATAGGTTTTTCACCAACCTCAGTGTACTTCAAGTAACCTGAGGTTTCTCCTTTAAGACCCGCAGCTGAGTAAGAAGAAGTAAATGGAATAACTTTAGATACAAATGACACAGCGGTTTCTTTTGGACCTGCCATTACAGGAATTGTCAAACCGTTGTCTGTTAACCAAGCTTGAGCAAGGGCATATTTTTCGTAACGTTTTTGAACATCTTGATTTTCTTTGTTTGCATCGTCAAGTAATTTTTCATAGTCAGACAAACCAAGTTTTTGGATAACTGATGCATCAGTATCTTTATCAATACCCATGAGCAAGCGAGTGTTTCCGCCTTTAATCGTGAACTGGTCTAAGAATGTTGATGGATCTTGATAATCTGGATTCCACCCAGTCAAAGTATGAATATCCCAATCTTGTTCTTTGGCTGTTGGAGCACTAAATGAAAGTGGTAATGCTTCTGCTTGAGTCATTTGTTGAAGATCGATGACAACATTGTCTGAACCAAGTACGTTTTCAATTGATTGTTTAAGTGATTGAACACGGTTTACAACAGCTGTAGATTCTTGGATTGTTAGAGCATCCAAATGAATTGGGAATTCTACTCCTTCTGCTTTCAAGCTTTCTTTTGCTTTTGCAAAGGCAGCTTTAGCTTTTTCTTCGTTGTAAAGACCATTTTGCGAATCAGCAAGCGATACGTTTGACCATGTACTTGAGTTTGTCTTCGCAAGACTTTCTTCTACAAGTTTACCAAATTGTTTGTCCCCAACTTGAAGATCATATGGTGAGAAAGTATTACGGATTCCAACCGCAGCTCCCTCTGTACCATTTGTCTGAGCTGAGTAAGAATTACGGTCTACCGCAAAGTTAAGAGCTTGACGGAATTCCTTGTTTAGCAAAGCTTTTCTAGTAGATTCTTTTTGGCTATCTGTTGTTTTTGAAGTGTGGTTATATGTTGAACGACCATAGTTCACACTAACAGTAGCGATAGCTGATCCAGGTTCGCTAAAGTAGATGTTATCTTTGAACTCAGATACATATTTTTCGTATGTTGAGCTAGTAGGATAGATACGAGCTTTGCTGTATTGCCCTTCTGAGAATCCTTTAGCAACGACATCTTGGTCTTTCCCATCCCAGTATGTAAATTTAATATTTTGAATTTTAACAGCGTCTTTATCCCAGTAAGCATCGTTCTTAGCCATTTCAATCGAAGACTTAGCTGTGATTGATTTCAAAACAAACGGTCCATTATACAAAATAGAAGATGGATCTGTAGGTGCACCAAAGCCTTCCCCTTTTGATTTAAGGAAATCTTCGTTGATTGGCATCATCACGCCGTTTGTTGTTTTGTCATTCCAGAAAGTTTCTGGCTGGTTCAATGTATATTCAAGAGTGTTATCGTCAACAGCTTTTACACCAACAGTTGAGAAGTCGTTTGTTTCACCGTTAATGTAAGCGCTGAGCCCTTTAATTGAAGAACTGATAACAGACAAACCTTTTGATTTTCCTTCTACCGCATGTTTCAACCCTGTCACAAAGTCCTGGGCTTTAACTGGAGCGTATTCTTCTCCTTCAGCAGTAACCCACTTAGCATCCTTACGGATTTTATAAGTGTAAGTCAAACCGTCTTGTGAAACTGTCCATGATTCAGCAATCGATGGTACAAGGTTGCCATATTTATCGTTAGCAAGCAAACCATCTACCGCATTTGTCGTAACAAAAGAAGTAGAATCAACGTTGTTAACAACATAATCCAATGTTTCAGGATCAACTGAATAAACATATTTATAATCTGATGCTAATTTTTGTATTGCTTGAGCCTGCATTTGAATTCGTATTTGAACATGCAGCAAGCACTCCTGCTGCAAGCAAGGTTACTCCTGCTACCGCAAGAATCCGACTTTTTTTCATATTTTCAAACTCCTCGTTTTAAATTGTGGATATTGAAGATTATACCACAGTTTTTCGTAAAAAAAGTAAACGAATTTTTCAGAATATTTTGTCGCATAGTTTTTGAAGCATTTGAAATCTTATGCTTTTCAGAAAAGAAAAACTATTGACGAGAAGACAATTTTCAAGGTATAATAATAAAAGTTAAGGCGGTATAGCCAAGTGGTAAGGCACGGCTCTGCAAAAGCTTGATCGTCGGTTCAAATCCGTCTACCGCCTTTTTTTATACTATTTTATAGTAATTTATCCGAAAAGAAAGTCCGTAAAATCGGACTTTTTTGTTTTTTCTTTAGGATAAAAAAAGGATAACTTTAAAAATCTTTTGGGGCAAGTTTGGGGCGGGGGTGTTTTTTGAGCAAATAAAAATGACTAGTTGCCGCTAGTGGTATAATATTGAAATAAACAAAACAGACAAAAATCAAGCGAATAAGAATACTCCGCCTCTATTTAAACATAGACTCCTAAACGGAGTCTTTTCTTTTTAACGTTTAAAAAAGCTTTATCAGTTTTCTCTGATAAAGCTTTTGTTTTATTCAGTTTCTTCTTCTGATTCAAGTTCTTGAATTTGAACCTTAAGCTTGGTTACACGACCATTTTTTACTTTGTCATTTGTCAAGGTGATATGCTTGTTGCCACTATCTAACTCATAACTAAGTTTTTCTGATGTTGGAATAGTTCCCACACCTGTCAAATAATAACCAGCAATGGTATCTACATCGTCACTTTCAAGTTCGACATCAAAATAATCATTGAAATCGTTCAAATTCATTGTCCCTTGGACAATATGAGTGTCCTCGCCGATAGTATGAACATAGACTTCAGCACGGTCAGTTTCATCATCAATCTCACCAACAATCTCTTCAAGGAGATCCTCAAGTGTTACCAAACCAGCCATTCCTCCATATTCATCAAGAAGAATAGCCATTTGTCTTTGTGAATTTCTCAATTCTTTTAATAAATCATCCACAAAAATAGTTTCTGGTACAAATAGAGGTTCCTGTAATATCTTTCTCAATACAATATTATCAAAACCATCGGTAAACCCTGCTTTTAGCAGACTCTTTGTATGTATCAAACCAATCACGTTGTCCTTGTCATCATCATAGACAGGAATTCGAGAAAAGTTTTGTTTTAAGATGCTTTCGATAATCGTCTGAGTGTCATCTTGAATATCTACCATGAAAGCGTCAGTTCTAGGAACCATGACTTCACGCGCCATGAGCTCATCTAGCGAGAAAATTCCTTGCAACATTTCGATTTCATCTGCATCCAAGGTTTCTTCACTATTGGTAAGCATATACTCAATCTCATCACGAGTCATTTTTTCATCTGCATCGTCAAATGTCATTGGCGTCAAACGACTCAAAAGATTAGTTGATGCTGATAACATCCAAACAAATGGACTCACAATCTTACCGAGAGCGATAATAAATGGCACTGTTCGGATAGCCAAGGCATCCTTAAGATTTAGCGCAATCCGTTTGGGATAGAGCTCACCGAAAAACGATAGAGATATAGGTCAAGAAAGCAAGTGACAGGAAGCTTGCGATTGCGTGCGCTGTTTCGCTATTTCCCATCCAAGAAGCTATCAATTCTCCAAGAGAATCTGCGAGTTTAGCCCCTGACAAAATCGTAATTAAGGTAATACCAACTTGAATGGTTGATAAAAAGTGATTTGGGTTTTCAAGTACCTTTAGCAAACGGATATAGCGTTTATCTCCTTCTTCTGCCTTTTGTTCAACACGTGAACGGCTAAGAGAAACCATAGCCATCTCTGTAGCAGAGAAAAAAGCATTTAAAAAGGTCAAAACAACTAATAATACAAACTGCAGTAACAAATCCTGACTGCTCGGGTCTTCCATTTTCCTTCTCCTAAAAAGTATAATTGAGACTATTATACCATATTTTTCAACTTCTACACATTAATTTTCGATTTCTATAGTAAATCCCTTATCGAAACAATAAGGGACTGTCTATCTATTAGTCTTTTGTGACTGTAACTTCTCCTGTTCGGTAGTCTAACTGAATCCCCTTTTGAACATTTGGAATTACAACGTTAAACTCTAATTCACCATCAGAAGATTTGGCTTCTATCTGAGAAGCAGATGGTACTAAATCATCTTCAGTTGCATACAATAGCGTAACACGGTAACGCACTCTTTTATTCTTATCTAAAGCTTTTCGTACTAGACCTTCATAGTAGTTTTGTCCAGTCGAATCTTCAGCTCGTGCTTGGTTGGCCCAGGCTGTTTGTACAGCAATATTTTTTGGATTGCTAGTAGATGCATCAAAACCATCCAAACCACCAATCAAGGCATAGCCTAATAAATGCCCTCTGTCTACTGCGTGATTGTAAGTTCCTTTTAAGATTCTTGACCTGATGCCATCCTGCTGGTGTCCAAGAAGTCGAACCATTACCCGTCTCTTCGCGATCCTTATACTGTCGAGTTGCTTTTGACATGAGCGCATTGGCTACGGTAGGAACGGTCTCACCACCTACAGTTTTTGTTTTATTATCTGCATAGGGTTTACTTGAAACTTTTGCATCTAGATTTGTTTTGTTTCCATTGACTACAAAGGCTCCTGCTCCATTCCACTCAAGGGTACCCTTTATTTGTTTTTTGACCGAATCAGTCAGTACACTCTCTGCCAATTCTTGACTAGGAGTGTCGGATGACTGCGATTTTTGTGTCACTTGTGTTTGTGGTGTATTATTGGAAGCCTGCATTTTTTTAATGTAGTAACTTCCTGCCGTCAATAGTAGAAAAATCAGGAGACCTATGAGGGCCTGTCTGGTTTTTTTATTCATGTTTCCTCCTTATTTTTATCCTTAGAAAAAGGCCGGTTCCCCAGCCTATTTCCCTGTAAATTTTGCAATCAATTCATGCCATTTATCAGGTGTCAAAATTGCCCATGGATCTTGACCTTTTCCTACGATACCATAGCCAATCATCAAGCCGATACCCAACGCCAAGACTCCTAGAAGCAAAACAATAATAACTAATAAAAATCGACGTAGCACATACGCTGCTTGTTTATTCATCTTCATCAGCTTCCACACTTACCCGTTCAATATTAGCTCCTAACTGAGCCAATTTTTCATGGAAACGATAATATCCTCTATCCAAATGGACAAGTTTTCCGACAACTGTCTCCCCTTCAGCTACTAGACCTGTTAAGATCAAAGCCGCACTTGCACGTAGGTCTGTAGACAAAACCTCTGCTCCTTGCAGACGTTGCCCACCGACGATACGAGCTGTATCACGGATAATTTCAGAATGCAAGCCCATACGACGCATTTCCTCTAAATGTTGGAAACGATTTTCAAACACTGTTTCCACCATGGTTGACTCACCTTGAGCAACCGTCATCAGTGCAGTGAATTGTGCCTGCATGTCTGTCGGAAATCCTGGATGCGGAAGCGTCTTAACATGAACGGCTTTCAATTTATCTCGTTGAGAACGAATGCGGATGCCTTCGTCTTCATCAATGACTTCCACACCCATTTCTTGCAATTTAGCAATCAGGGGACGATTGTGTTCCCAGATGGCATCTTTAATCAAGACATCTCCACCTGTCATAGCAGCCGCTACCATAAAGGTACCTGCTTCAATACGGTCCTGAACAACATTGTGTGTAGCACCGTGTAGCTTTTCAACACCAGTGATTGTCACAGTTTCTGTTCCTGCACCCTTAACTTTTGCTCCCATTTTAGTTCAAGAGAACAGCCAAGTCTACAATCTCAGGTTCACGCGCAGCATTTTCAATAACAGTTACACCGTCAGCAAGGGTTGCAGCCATCATCAAGTTTCTGAGTTGCCCCTACACTTGGAAAATCCATGTAGATGTGGGCACCTTGTAGACGTTCTGCCTTGGCTTCGATATAACCAGCTGTTTGGGTAATTTTAGCTCCCATCGCTTCCAAACCCTTAAGGTGAAGATCAATTGGACGACTACCGATTGTACAGCCACCTGGCATCGAAACTTTAGCGTGACCAACTTTAGCTAAGATCGGCCCCAGGACAACAATAGACGCACGCATCTTGCTCACATACTTATAAGGAGCTTCTTCTGTGATGTTTCCGGTCGCATCAACTTCAACAATATGCGCTTCTTGATCAAAATCTACTTTCGCATTTAATCCACGAACCACCTGATTCATGGTAAATACATCTGATAAAATCGGAACATTTTTTTTAGAAACTGTTTTTTTCCTTCACTTGCTAAAATCGTCGCCGCAAGTAGGGGTAAAACTGCATTTTTCGCACCCTCAATGGTGACACTTCCGACTAGGCGATTATCGCCACCTCGAACTACAATTTTTTCCATAAATATTTTCCTTTACTTTCGAGTTTAGAATAATGTCCGTACTGCTTCTTGCCATAATTGGTAGAGATTTAGGAAAAAAGAACTAATCAGATATCCTAAACCGATACTACACAACACTACCAAAAGTCGTACCTTCCTCGCATTGTCCTTAGTCACCTTCAAAATTTGATCCCATTTGACCAAATCTTTTCAAAGTTGAAAAACTAGGTAGACAAAAAACATATGACTACTGAGGGTAAAAAACAATTGAATCATCTGCCTATTATACCATCTTCTATTTTTCTACGCTAGTCTATAAGCTCACACTATATTTTAGGGGTTGTTTTTCAAGTAATCAATCGCATCTTGAAGCGTTTTGACTGGAACAATTTTCATGTCGGTTTTAATCATTTCAGCCGCTTCTACAGCTGTGTCATAGTTACTTTTGGCGTTTGGATTTGCCTTTTTAGCTTCATCAGAAACGGGATTATTAGGAGCAAAGAATACAGTAGCTCCCTTTTTAGATGCGGCAACAACTTTTTTGTCAATTCCACCAATATCACCAACATTCCCATCTCTATCGATACTTCCTGTACCGGCAATGATACGTCCATTTCGAAGAGTTGGATCTGCAATTTGCGTATAGATAGATAGACTAAACATCAGCCCAGCACTAGGACCACCGATGCCTGCAGTTGAAAACTTGATTGGCACATCACTTGACACTTCTGTACGGTCAATCAAACCGATTCCGATACCATTTTTCCCATTTTCAAGAGTTATGATTTTCCCTTCAGCCGTTTTAACTTTTCCGTCTTCCTCGTAGGTAACCTTAACTTTATCACCAAGAGTTTGAGAGTTAACGTAGTCGACCATCTCCTTGGAGCTTTCAAAAGTCTTATCATTGACAGCTGTTACGGTGTCAGCGATATTGAGAATTCCCTTAAAAGTTGAATTGTCTGTCACAGTCAAAACATAGACACCCAGGTACTTGAGCTCTATTTCCTTACCAGCAGATTTCAGACCTTGATATTTTGCCATGTTTTGCGAAGTTTCCATGTAAAACTGATTGATTCGCATAAATTCTGTATCTGATGAACCACCAGTCATCTCTTTGGCACTATGTATGTCCGTGAAAGGTGTCAGCCAAGCATAAACCAAGTCAACCAGTCTAGCGTGCTTAACTCCAACCGTTACAAATTGGTAGGAACCTTCCTCTTGGTCAGCTTGATTATTGACTTGTAAGACTTTTCGAATATCTTCTGAAGTCCCTGGAACCTCAATGTAATATGGCAGGGGAACCGTAAAAGCTATAAAAGTAATAACGAGCCCAATAATTAGATATATGGGCCATCTAGTTTTTTTCTTCATGATTTAACTCCTCTAAGACAGCATTTGGGACATACTCACTGACATCTTGACCAAATTTCAATAGTTCTCTCACCGCTGAAGAACTGATATAGATATGCTCTGGGCGACTATGAAGATAGATTGTCTCCATTTCTCCTGCTAATTGATGATTGTAAAAATCAAAACTAGCTTCATACTGAAGATCAGCAGCATTACGCAAACCACGCACCAAGACCTCTGCACCCTAGTTTTTCTAGCGACATCAACAACTAACTCATCGTGAGAAGCTATGACTTGGACATTTTTTAAATGTGCCACTGCTTTTTCAACAGTTTTTAACCGACTCTCTATCGGTAAGAAGCCATTTTTGTGTGGATTATAAAAAATTCCAACATACAAGCGATCAAAGAGCTTACTTGCACGCTCAATGAGGTCCAAATGGCCCTTTGTTATCGGATCAAACGAACCTGTGAACAATCCAATCTTATCTGACATAGACAGTTACCTTACTAATCCCATATATTTTTTCTTTCCAGATGCCCAAACAGGCGATTTCTTCTGGAAGTTCTACTGATTTATCGGTTTCACAAACCACCATGACATCTTCTGAAAAAAGGTTTCTCTCTGCCATTTTTTCAATATCGGACACAATCTGTTCTTTCACATAGGGAGGATCTAAAAAGATGAGATCGAAGACACCATCTACCTGCTCCAATGCACGGCTAGACTCCATTTTCAATAATTGAAACTTAGAGGTCTCCTTGGTCATCTTGATATTTTCTGCCACAATGTTCTGGGCACGACGATCCTTCTCAACCAGCACAGCACTCGACATTCCTCTTGAAACTGCCTCTATGGATAGACCGCCGCTACCCGCATAAAGATCTAGTACCCGCCCTCCTTCAAAGTAGGGACCAATCATATTAAAAATAGCTCCTCGGACTTTGTCTGATGTCGGCCTCGTTGTTTTGCCCTCCAACGTCTTTAAGGGACGTCCTCCGTAGATTCCTGATACGATTTTCATAAGGTATATTATACCAAATTCTGATGAAATAAGAAAATCGAACCTCTCGGTTCGATTGTTTAAAGAATATTGTCGTAAGTATCTCTGACTTCTTGTGGCCAAACACTGGTTTGAACTTCACCGATGTGTTTCTTACGAAGTAAGAACATCGCCATACGTGATTGACCAATCCCACCACCGATTGTCAATGGGAAGAGACCGTTTAAGAGAGCTTTGTGCCATTCCAAAGAAAGACGGTCTTCATCTCCTGTAATAGCTACTTGTCGACGGAGAGTATCTTCATCGACACGAATTCCCATTGAAGACAATTCAAAGGCTGCACCCAAGTTATCATTCCAGACAAGGATATCTCCATTCAAGCCATGATAACCATTTTCAGACTCAGTTGTCCAGTCATCATAGTCTGGCGCACGGCCGTCATGAGGTTTTCCATCCGGTAATACACCACCGATACCAATCAAGAAGACAGCACCATACTCCTTACAGATAGCATTTTCACGTTCTTTTGGCGTCAAGTCTGGATAGCGTTCAACCAACTCTTCTGTATGGATAAAGGTAATTTGCTTAGGCAAGATTGACTCAATATCATATCTTGCTTCAACTGCTAGCTCAGTCAAACGAATGGCCTTATAAATCTTTCAACGGTTTCTTTGAGGTAGGCTAGATTGCGTTGCCCGTTTGGAATAACCTTTTCCCAGTCCCACTGGTCAACATAAACCGAGTGAGTCGCATCTAGTGAATCTTCGTCTGGACGAAGAGCCTTCATGTGAACGAAGAGACCTTCTCCTTCACCGAAACCAAAACGTGCCAAAGTATGGCGTTTCCACTTAGCAAGCGAATGGACCACCTCGTAAGTTTCGTCTGGAATTTGTAAAACCTTAACAGATACTGGATGCTCAATCCCTGAAAGGTTATCTTGCATCCCGTCCCCAACCTTACTCAAGATTGGCCCTTGTACTTCTACTACTTCTAACTTATCTTTTAAATACTGGGTAAAGGTATTTTTTACAAATGAAATCTCTTCTTGTTGATGGATAAAACTCTTCTTCATATGCTCCTCCTTTTAAATAATAATAAAGATTATACCTTTTTATCAGTAAAAAAATAAAAGAAAAAAAGAGCTCATTTGAGCTCTAAAAAGTATTAATCGTCACTTCCAAAGATACGTAAGAAGCTAAGGAAAATGTTAATAAAGTCGAGGTAGAGACTAAGTGCCAAATGAAATTGCCCAACCTGTTGCAACTTGGCCATTTGATTCTTCATAAACATAGCGAATCTTTTGGTTATCCCAAGCAATCAAACCTGCAAAAACAAGAACCATGACAATACTGATGATGTAATCGAAAAGGCCACTGTTTAAAAATACATTGATAATCATCGCCAAGATGAGACCTACCAAGGCTCCAATCAAAGCACGTCCGATACCACTCAAATCCTTTTTAATCATAACTCCAATAACAGCCATGACAAAGAAGAGGGCTGCGCTGGAAATAAAAGCTGTCAAAACTGTACCAGGAAGATAAAGCGACACAATAAAACTGAGTGAAAAACCATTTATGACAGAATAAATCAGAAAAACAGGAAGAGCTGCTGGGCTATTTTTATATGCCATATTACTTGCTGCAATTACAAGTGCAATTTCAACGACTCCTGTCACGATTAGCCATATGCGGGCGTTAAGCATCAACTGAACAAGGACATCTTGGAAGGTTGTTAGCATTAAGGCTGAAACAAGTGCAGATAGGGCAATCCCAATCCCTACAAAAGCATAGACTTTTGCATAAAAATTGATTCAAAGCCAGAACGTTCTTGAATAATTGTTTGATTCATATCTTTTTTTCTCCTTATGAAATTCTTTTTTTATTGATTATAACAAAAAAATAAAATTATTTAACTCAAATAAAACATGAGTATGCCTGCAGCGATGGCGACATTGAGACTCTCTGCCTGCCCTTTCATACTGATGTGAACCAGTTGATCTGCCTGAGCTGTCATGAATGGACTAATGCCTTGCCCTTCATTTCCCATAACCAAGACGAAATCCTCTAGTCGAGCAAGCTCACGATAATCTTTAGAGTTTTGGGATAAGGTGGTTGCTAGAATTGGTAGGCTTCTCTTTTTAGCCTCTTCAACAAATGCTTCTACAGACATGCGATAAATCGGCAAATGGAAATGACTTCCCTGCATGGAGCGAAGAGTTTTGAGACTGAAGATATCAGCCGACTTGCTGGAAACGATGACTCCTGAAAAACCTGCCGCATCTGCCGTCCGAATCATAGTCCCCACATTTCCGGGGTCCTGCACATCTTCTAAGAAAAGATATTTCCCTGAGGTCAAATCCGGCAACTGCTCCTCTTCCTTTTGAACAATGGCAACAATCCCCTGAGGCGTTTGGGAATCTGCTAAATCGAATAAGATTTCCTCTGTCACAAAGACTGTCTGAGAATAATTTACTAGTTTATCTCCATACTCCACTAGGGCAAATATTTTCTCTATCTTTGCACCAGCCTGAATAGCTTCTTCGAACAAATGCCATCCTTCAATTAAATAAGAAGATTTTCGATATTTTTTTTGATGCAATTTCTTGGCATTTTTTACCACAGAATTAGCTTTAGAGGTTATAATAGTCATAGAAATATTATAACACAATCAAGGAGGTTTGGTATGCAAAAGGTCAAAATGATTGCACAGGGACGCGTCCAAGGCGTTGGCTTTCGCTGGGGTGTTTATACCCTTGCTCTCGAACTAGGCGGAATCACCGGTCGGGTCTGGAACAACGATGACGGAACCGTTGAAATTCTTGCCCAAGCTGAATCTTCTGCTATCATGGCTAAGTTCATCCAAGAGATCCGAAAAGGACCAACTCCTTTCTCAAAAGTGACCTATCTCGACGTCCAATTGAGCAACTTTCCTTCCTATTCCGACTTCAAAGTCGCAAATTAGGTCTCTAGAACTATTGTATATTTTCCAAAAAAACAGTAGAATAGAAAGGTATAATTTTTTAAGAAGGAATAAAAACAGTGAAATCAATTAAACGAATCGCTCTCTCAGTCATGGGAGTGGCTATGCTATTAGTCTTGACAGGTTGCGTTCAGGTTGATAAAGCAACAGGTAAGCCAATTGGTCCCGTTTGGGATTTCTTGGGTGCCCCTATGGGAGAAGCTATCAAATACTTCGCTAATAATCAGGGTCTCGGTTTCGGTGTTGGGATTATCATCGTAACTATTATCGTCCGCTTGATTATCCTCCCACTTGGTATCTACCAATCATGGAAAGCGACTCTTCACTCTGAGAAGATGAACGCCCTCAAGCATGTCCTTGAGCCACATCAGACTCGTCTCAAAGAAGCAACGACTCAAGAAGAAAAACTAGAAGCCCAACAAGCTCTCTTTGCTGCTCAAAAAGAGCATGGTATTAGTATGTTTGGTGGTGTAGGATGTTTCCCTATCCTCATTCAAATGCCTTTCTTCTCTGCTATCTACTTTGCTGCTCAACACACAGAAGGTGTTTCTGAAGCTAGCTTCTTAGGAATCGCACTTGGATCTCCAAGTTGGATTCTCATCGCCTGCGCAGGTGTTCTCTACTACATCCAATCACTCCTTTCTCTACACGGAGTTGAAGACGAGACTCAAAGAGAACAACTCAAGAAAATGATTTACATGAGTCCAATGATGATCGTCATGTTCTCAATCTTCTCTCCAGCCAGCGTCACACTTTACTGGGTTGTCGGTGGTTTCATGATGATCCTTCAACAATTCATCGTCAACTACATCATTCGTCCAAAACTTCGCAAAAAAGTACGCGAAGAATTAGCAAAGAACCCACCAAAAGTAAGCAAAACTTCAAGCGCTCGCAAGGATGTTACTCCTGAATCAGCAGCAGTAATCTCAACTTCTAACAAGAAGAAAAACACAAAAAAACGCAATGCTGGTAAACAACATTCGAGATAAAAAATTAAAAAGGCTCGGCTAAATTGCTGAGTCTTTTCTATCATCGAAAAGAGGCCGAGGGAACTCGACCTCTTTTTTTATATTATCCATGAACACGTTTCATGTAATCTTGATAGCTTTCTGTATCCATTAGTTCCTTAGCGTTCTTGACACGATCTGCTGTTGGAGGTTTAACGCCTTCAAGCGAATACGGAATGCCAAGTTCACGCCACTTGAACTCACCCATCGTGTGATAAGGTAAGATTTCAAACTTATCTACATTTTTTTGAGAGTTTTTACGAACTTCCCAAGTTCAATCAAATCTTCATCTCGGTCTGTCAAACCAGGTACAAGAACGTGACGAATCCAAACTGGTTTTCCGATATCAGATAAGTACTGCGCACACGCCAAGATGTTTTTGTTGGTTTGGCTGGTTACAATCTTATGTTGAGCTTCGTTGATTTCCTTTGATATCAAGGAGAACCAAGTCAGTCACAGCCATAAGCTTGTTGAATTTTTCAAGATAGCGTGGTTTTATTACGGAACGGAAGGGCACAAGTATCCAAGGTACAGTGGATGCCTTTTTCTTTCGCTTTTGGTAAAGAGGGCAATCAAGAAATCAATCTGTAAAGAGCTTCTCCTCCGCTGACTGTGATACCTCCCTTGTCTCCCCAGAAACCACGATAGCGAAGCGCTTCTTCCAAGACATCATCTACTGTTCGTACACGAGATTTATTGGTTTCCATAGCCCATGTATCGGGATTATGGCAATATTGGCAACGCATCTGACAGCCCTGCAAAAAGACAATGAAACGGATTCCGGGACCATCTACCGCCCCAAAACTTTCTGTCGAATGCACCATTCCTGTCACTTGTCCATAGTCAATTGTTTCTTCTGACATAACGTCACCTTCCTTGAAACCGTTTTATAATTTTATTATATCACGCTTGAAAGGAAAAACAATAGATTTTGTCTATTTTTTAGAAAACAATCTGTTTTTCACTTTCAACTTTCATGATTTTCAAAAAATCTTCTAATCCTTGTCAAAGTCAAACCCATAGAGAGTCGCAAAATAGTCCTCAGGGCGCTCTGCTCTGCGGATTAGTCGAGCACCACCATCCTCTGTGTAGAGAATCTCTCCCGAACGAAGCTTGGCATTGTACTGATAACCCATAGAGAAGCCATGCGCACCTGTATCATGAATCACTAACAAATCACCAATTTCTGTTTGAGGTATTTCACGATTAACCGCAAACTTGTCGTTGTTTTCACATAGTGAACCAACAACATCAACGACTTCAGCTTGACCGTCAGGATGCATCATATTGGTAATATGGTGATAAGCACCATACATAGCCGGTCTCATCAGGTTAACAGCTGACGCATCTACTCCTAGATATGTACGGTAGGTTTTCTTTTTATGAGTAACTGTTGTGACCAAAATTCCATGAGGTGCCAACATAAAGCGACCTAGTTCTGTAAAAATTTTAACTTGGCCAAGACCTGCTGGTGTAAGAACTTCTTCATAAACCTGACGAACTCCCTCACCAATCAAAGCGATGTCATTAGGCTCTTGATCTGGACGATAGTTGACCCCGATACCACCAGAAAGATTGATAAAGTCCAGCGAAATACCCAACTTTTCCTTAATTTCTACTGCTAACTCAAAGAGCTGACGCGCTAATTCTGGATAATAGAGGTGGGTTACTGTATTAGAAGCTAGGAAGGAATGAATCCCAAAGGTTTTAGCTCCCTTTTCTTTCAAGATAGAAAAGGCTTCAAAAAGCTGTTCCTTGGTCATCCCGAACTTAGCTTCACCAGGATTATCCATAATGTCCGTACCCAGTTCAAATACGCCACCAGGATTGTAACGGCAAGAGATAACCTCAGGAATGCCTGCTGCACGTTCCAAATGCTCGATATCTTCAAATGCATCTAAATTAATCGTAGCGCCTAATTCTCGTGCATAAGCGTATTCTCTATCTGGAGTATTATTGGATGAGAACATCATATCAGAACCAGAAAATCCTAGCTTATGACTCATCAAGAGTTCTACATAACTAGAACAATCCACTCCACATCCTTCTTCTTGTAAGATTTTCAAGATAGCTGGGGTCGGGGTCGCCTTGACTGCAAAATATTCTTTAAAGCCCTGATTCCAAGAAAAGGCTTTGTTTACTGCGCGTGCTTTCTCGCGAATCCCTTTTTCATCGTAGAGGTGGAAAGGGGTTGGAAACTCTTCGACGATTTTTTCTAAGGCTTCACGTTTAATAAATGGTGTTTTCATAGGGCTCCTTTATATCCATTATCAAAGAAAGGCTGGGACGAAAGTTCCAACCTTTGTATTTTAAGTTCACTCTTATTTTTCTGCGTCAAATATGTTTCCAACTTCAACAGCAATTTGTTGATTCTTCACATCAATATTTGTGACTTTCAAGAGTGATTTATAGTCAAACTGTTGTTCGCGATCTTCTTGAGCATTGTCAGCAAAGACGGCTACTCCAGCCAACTCTGAATCAAACTCTGCCAAAAGGCTGATCATACCGTTAATGGTTCCTCCACCCTTCAAGAAGTCATCGACAATCAAGACACGACTTCCTGCTTTGAGGCTACGTTTTGAAAGGAACATTTTTCGATACGGTCACTAGAACCTGAAACGTAGTTGACACTAACAGTTGAACCCTCAGTAATTTTCAAGTCACGACGAACAATGACAAACGGTACATTGAGAACATTTGCTACCGCATTTGCAAGCGGAACCCCTTTGGTCGCAACAGTCATAACAGCATCAATCTTTTGATCCATAAAGCTCTTAGCAATGATTCGTCCGATATTTTTCAAAATAGCTGGAGTGCTAAGGAGATCAGACAAATAAATGTAGCCACCTGGAAGAATACGGTCACTCTCTGAAAGTTTATCACGTAACTCCTCAATGATTGTTTTGGACTCAAGGGTAGAGATAGATGGTGTGAAATAACTCCACCACCAGCACCTGTCACCGTTTGAATATGCCCAATTTCAATTTCTTCGAAGGCTCGCTTAATGATGACGATATCTTCTGAAATAGAAGATTTGGCAGATTCATACTTTTCCGCAAAGGTATTGAGACTGGTTAATTTGTAAGGATTGTTAATCAAGTAATTGGAAATAACAACCATCCGATCACTTCTTCTTAATTTCATTAGTTATTCACCATTCTTTTTAATTAGTCTTTTTCTCATTATATCACACTAAAGCAAAAAAACGAACTTTATTATTTAAATAAAGCTCATTTTTTTAGTTTCTAGTCTAATTTTGGCTTGTAGAAGGAACGATTGTCCATAGCAAAGACTTTACTAGTCATTTCACCCTCATCAACAAGGGCGAGAGCTGTTGACATCATCATCATGCTAGCATCTAGATTATCAATCATATGAATGATTTCAGCTTCCATCACACGAGGACGAACAGGACTACCATATTCTAGCAAACCATGGTGGCTGAGAATAACATGGCGTAAGAGCACTACTTCTTCACGAGTGTCATCAATGCCAAGTTCCATTACTGTTTTGGTGATTTCACTATCAATCAAGGCAATATGTCCGATAAGGTTCCCTCTGACTGTATACTCTGTCTGGTCTGGGCCAGTCAATTCAATAACCTTGGCTAGGTCATGGAGCATAATCCCCGCATAGAGCAAGCTCTTATTGAGTTGTGGGTATACATCTGCAATTGCCTCTGCCAAACGAACCATAGTAGCCGTATGATAAGCAAGTCCTGTTTCAAAGGCATGATGGTTGGTTTTGGCAGCTGGATAGGAATAAAATTCTTTATCATATTTGGTATAGAGAGCTCGAACGATTCGTTGCCAGATAGGGTTTTCAATTTTGAAAATCATCTGCGCCATATATTCGCGTATCTCCTTGACATCCACTGGCGATTTGACCTTGAAATCTGCTGGGTCATTTGGTTCGCCAGGCTGAGGTAGGCGAAGGGTGATTTGATTAACCTGCGGAGTGTTATTGTATACCTCACGACGCCCCTGCATGTGAACAACTTTCCCTGCAGTAAAAGCTTCGACGTTATGAGGTTGGGCATCCCAGAGTTTTCCTTCAATCTCACCGCTATCATCTTGGAAGGTAAAGGCTAGGTAATTTTTCCCAGCACGCGTCTGTCTTAGGTCAGCTGATTTGATCAAGTAAAAGCCCTCAAACAGCTCATCTTTCTTCATGTGACTAATCTTCATATTCTTCCTCATCTTCTTGGAACTGGAGTAGATCAAGCGCAGGCTCACCTTCTGATAACTCAATGTGACGGAGCGTTCGCTCGATAGCTGTAGTACGACGGTTTAACAATTCATCAATGTTGCCAGAGGCATGTTGGAGATGCTTTTGTGCTTTGACCAGAATTCCACCAAATTTACCAAATTCGGTTTTGACGTTGGCTAGAGTTTGGCTAATATGGTCAGCACTCTTTTGGATATTAAGAGTCTTGAAACCAACTGATAGAGAATTGAGAAGGGCTGACAAGGTACTTGGTCCAGCAACGATAATCTGCTCCTCTCGTCTCAAACCATCAAAGAAAATCGGATTTCTAACGATTTCTGAATAGAGACCTTCAGTCGGAACAAACAAAACTCCAAAATTGGTCGTTCTTGGCGGTGCTACGTACTTGTTCTTAATATCCTTGGGCAAAACGCTTAACGCTTGTTTGGAGAGATTTGCGACAATTTTCGATTTCATCCTTATCACCTGCTTCATAGGCTTCTTCAAGGCGATAATAATCTGCCAGTGGAAACTTAGAGTCAATCGGTAGATAAACATATTCCTGGTCACCTTGCCCAGGCAACTTGATGGCGTACTCGACTCGCTCACTCGAATTTTCAACCGTTGCAAATTCTCGTTCATACTGGGCAGGCGTCATGATGTCTTCAATAATTTGCCCCAGTTGCAATTCTCCCAGAATACCTCGGGTCTTAGTTCCGGAGAGAACTTTATTTAGCGCACCAACATCACGCGCCACCGTCTGCATTTCTCCAAGACCACGATTGACAGATTCCAATTGCTTGGAAACTGTCTCGAAGGATGCTTGCAAGCGTGTCTGCAAGGTCTTTTCTAATTTTTCCTCGACCGTTTGGCGCATCTGCTCTAAACGTTGCTCATTTGACTCCTGCAAGGCCTGTAGTCTTTGGTCAGTCTTATCTCTGGTTTGGAGGAGGTTTTCATTCATCTCCTGCCGAACCTGAGTCAGACCTTGGTGCAATTCGATTCGCACTTCCTGCAAGCGATCACTGACAGCCACTTCAAGATTTTTTTGATCCAGCTGACTAGCTTGTCTGGCTTGTTCAAATCGATAATCTAACTGGTCTGAAAGGTTATCTGCCTGGTCTTCTAAACTTTTGGTCAGATATTTCTCCTGCCTATCCTGCCTTTGCCAAATGAGAAAGAGGCCGGCTAGGTTAGCTATTAATAACAGTAGTAATATAATCTCCATCCTATCTCCTGTCCTTGCTATGCAGTACAACCACATAGCCATCTGGGCAAGTTACCGAAACTTCCCTATCTATATATTCGTTAGAAGCGTAAACTTTCTTAAAGAAAAATTCTCCTCAGTCAATTCATACTTGGCACCGAGAATAGTCAATCGACTATCCCTCACAGGCATAAAAGCTAGATAATTATAGTCCGAACGTGGTTCTAGCTGACTGGTCCCTTCTGGACAATAGCTAATCAAGTTTTGCCGATCCTCAATCTCTATTTGGCGCATATAGGGTGCTAATTTGGGATTGCTAGGAAGAAAGACATTGGCCAGCATATGGTCAATACGACCACCTAGGGCACCAAAAATAGTCACCTGAGCTTGAGGATTTTTTTCAAAAATCGTTAACAGTGCTAGTTCCAGATCGGTATCATCCTTCTCTGGCTGGGCTTGGACATAGTGCTGGGCACGTTCTTGAATCAACTGACGTTCTTCTACAGTCACAGAATCAAAATCCCCAACTGCTAAAGCAAGAGGAAGTTCTTCTTCCAATACCCAGAGTGAGCCTCGATCCACACCGACAAAACAGTCAAAATCTGTCCGGTAGTGACCGCGTTCTCCCCCTGCAAAAACTGCAGCTTTAGTCCAGTTGATTTCTGAGAGCTTGCACTCGTTCATTGACATCTCCCTTAAAGACATAAGATCCCGCTACAAAAACTGTAGCGCCAGCTTCTTTGGCTTGAGCAATGGTTTGGTCATCAATACCACCATCGACTTCGATTTCAAAGTTCAAACCTTTTTCCTCACGAAGGGCAACTAACTCACGAATCTTATCCATGGTTTCAGGCAGAAAAGCTTGCCCACCAAAGCCAGGATTCACCGTCATGACCAATACTTGGTCAACCAAATGAAGCACATGTTTAATCGCCTCAACAGGCGTACCTGGGTTAATCACAACCGAAGGTTTAACACCGAGAGAACGAATCTTTTGAAGAGCGCCATGGATATGAGGTGTCGCTTCAACATGGATGCTGATAATATCCGCTCCTGCACGCGCAAAGTCTTCTAGATGATGTTCAGGATTTGATACCATCAAGTGGCAGTCAAAAACCATCTTGCTATGAGGACGAAGAGCCTCGACTACACCTGCACCAAAGCTGATCTGAGGTACAAAGTGACCATCCATGATATCGATATGGGCGTATTCTGCCCCAGTTGCTTCTAGGCGTTTGATTTCACGTTCAAAGTTGGCATAATCCGCCGCCAGAATTGACGGAGCAATCTTGTATTGAGACATAGGTTTCTCCTTATTTTGGAATTTTTTTGCTGACTTTTTTATAGGTTTCTCTGCGATTTTCAATCTCACTGAGGAATTGCAGGTAGTTGTCAAAACGGAAGGTTGCAATGATACCCTCTTCTACAGCTGGCTTGACCGCACAGGACGGCTCATGGGTATGGGTACAGCTACGGAACTTGCAGTCTCGACTGATACTAGCAATCTCTGGAAAGGCCTGATTAAGGTCTTCTGCTGTTGATACTTCATAATCCAGAGATGAAAATCCTGGTGTGTCTGCGATTTTCCCGCCATTGAGATTGTAAAAACTAACAGCTCGAGTGGTATGACGACCACGACCCAGACTATCAGAGATTTCTCCCGTCTCTAGATTGAGGTCAGGTGCGATTTTATTAAGGAGGGTTGACTTTCCAACACCTGTCTGCCCCATAAAGACTGTCACTCTGTCTGTCAACAAGGGTAGGAGCTCCTCTTTACTAGTCACAAAATCGTAACCAATAGCACGATAGGTTTTCTCGTAGAAATCCAGTTCTCTCCTATCCTCTAGTAAGTCCATTTTAGAAATATAAACGATAGGATGAATGCCCTTATGCTCCAAAAGGACCAAGAAACGATCCAGCAAGTTACTGTTGAAATCTGGTTCTTTAACCGACATGATAACCACAGCTTGGTCAATATTGACAATGGGTGGGCGAACCAGACTATTTTTTCGTTCGTGAATCTTGAGAATATAACCTTCGGAATTTTCCTCCGCAGAAAAATCTACCCAATCTCCAACATAGGGCGTATGCCCCTTTTTACGAAAATTTCCACGCGCGTGTTTGATAAACCTGACCATCACTCTCCACATAGTAGAAGCCGGCCAAAGCTTTAATGATTTGTCCTTGCATCTTAGAGTCCTTGTCCTTTAAGCGCATCTGCTAGACTAGCAAATTCTTCTAAGCCAAGAGCTTCACCGCGTACACTCGGGGATAATCCTGCCTGGTCCAAAGCCTTAGTCAATTTATCCTTGATTTCATCAGTTTTGCCAAAGTATCCTGTTAAGTTGTTCCACAAAGTTTTGCGACGATGGGTGAAACTAGCCTTGGAAACCTTAAAGAAGAATTTCTCGTCTTCCACTGCTACAGCCGGTTCTGGGCGACGTACCATTTTCAGGATAGCTGAGTCTACATTTGGTGCTGGCACAAAGACCGTACGAGGTACGATAAAGGCAACCTTGGCGGTCATGTAATACTGAACTGCAATCGACAAGCTGCCGTAAGCCTTGGTATTTGGCTTAGCAGAGATACGATCTGCCACTTCTTTTTGCATCATAACCACAAACTCACTAAAAGGAATGCCACTTTCAATCAAGTGCATGAGAATAGGCGTCGTGATATAGTAAGGCAAGTTGGCTACTACCTTGATTGGCAAATCAGGATTTTTGAAATTCTGGATATGTTGCGCCAAGTCAACTTTGAGAATGTCCTCGTTGACTACGGTCACATTGTCAAAATCCCGCAGGGTATCCGCTAAGATTGGTACCAAGCGGTGGTCAATCTCAAAAGGCCATGACCTCTGAGCAGCATGCTCAGCCAAGAACTCAGTCAAGGCTCCAATTCCCGGGCCCGATCTCGATGACATTGACTTGGTTATCAATCTCAGCCGTATCCACAATCTTTTTGAAGGATATTGGTATCGGTCAAGAAGTTTTGACCGAAGGATTTTTTAAAGGTAAAACCGTGACGCTCCAGCACTGCCTTGGTCACGCTATAATCTGCAATTCTCATTTTTTCTCTTTTCTAACATTAAAGAACTTTTCTAATCTTGAGTTCTGCCTTCTAGTTCCTCACTAAGCTTTTGCATCTCTTTAAAAGTTGTTATGCTAACATAGGCACCTGCTTCATAGAATTCAGTTGGGTTTATGGCATAGTCAAAGCCTTCAATCATGCCACCAGCTTCTTCAATCATGCCATTCCACTTTTCATCAAAGACCATTCGCAGACGTTTCCAATCAGTAAATACCGGCACAGAGTTGCGCCCATCTTTTCCTTCTCTGACTGGGATGCTGAACTTAGCGTCTTCTTTCAATACAAAGGAGTTGACTCCCTGACTCTTATCGGGGAATCCCGAAGTAGCATTTAAAGGAATGAGGAGTTTGGCTTTTGGCATGGCTGCTGAGAAGAATTTATAATAGAGGTTATATATTATTTCTTCGTCATCTGTCGTAGGCTTATCCATCTGCCCCATCAACAGCATCCATCTTACAATATCAGGATTCATAACAGGAACTTGTATCTCTGGTAGGTTCGAAAAAAATCTGGTTTTATGAACCAAAACAGAAGCACTAATGCTGACTTCCTTGGTATTAAAGGTTGCTCCCAAAGCTCCATTTAAGTAAAAGGCTGTCCCAAGAAAATTCTCAATTCCTTTTTTATTTGCTGTATTTTCAATCAGTTTCACAACTGAATTTGGTCGACTATCAATGGTTTCCTTAAATTGGTGATACCAACGCGGCGTATATAGCATGATCATCGGGTCTGAACAGAGATAACCCTCTTCACCTCTATCATAGGTCGTTGAGAAAAGATACGCTTCCCCCGTTTTTTCTGAAAAGACCGCGTAAATCGAATCTGCTGCTAACAACTTGTCCTTGACGATTTCTGCTAGGCGTTCTAGCTTTCGAGTGTTAGCTTGATAGCTTTCTTCACTTTCAGTTTTCTGATTTTGACGGCACTCCCATAAAAAGAGGCGCAATATTTCTATGCTATCATCAAGACTAGCAGCTTGATAGTCTTCATTGGACATTTGACCTTTTTGGACAATTACAAACGCGTTATAAAGAGCATCTGTATAGCTTGATAGCCGTTGTTCCTCATCGACACCATAACTATAGAGAACACTTCCCTTTTTAAGATTAACCAAGGAAGTTTCCAAATCGATTACCAAATGAGCTAGAGATTCATCCGTGAGAACATCTACATCCTTATTTTGATTAATGAGTTTTTTCACGACTACAGAACCAAGAGCGTCCATACCTTGATCGGGATTGCAAAATTGCAGACAATCCCCAACCTTGAGTCCGCCCTCTAAGCTCCCAATAATCAATAACTCATTCGTCTCCTTTATCGGAAATAGTTCTAGAACTCCCAAGCAAGTTTTGTCAAATCGACTCTACTGCTTTCATTTGTTGCTTTCAGTTGTTTCTGCCTTTTTTTTTAAAAAATCGAAGATTCCCATAAATTATCCTCATTATCTACACTCATAACAAATCCTGTGGAGTCACTTTTCTAATGCTTGCAACCAAGCCTGATTAAACCGTATATACTTACTTCTATTGTATCATATTCCCCCTACATTTTGGGGAGTTTCTCAATTCTCATATGATTTCATGGCATCTTCAACTTCAGATAAACGGATGCCAAATAATTCCAAACGCTTGAGAAGTTGTTTCCCATTGGAATAACCAATACGAAGGCTTTCGCCTATATATTCTCTGCGTTTTCGGCTGTCTGCTCCAGCTAGAAACCCTAATCGAATCAAGTCACTACGGTTAATATCAAAGTCACTTTCTACTTCAAATTGCTCTGTCACTTGCGCCAAGGCTGTCTTCAAGTCTTCGTAGCTAGCGTGTTCAATTCCCAGAGAACGTCCTTTGGTATTAGATTTTGGCACTGCTTCATCTCGCTTGAGAAAGGCATGTTGAACTGTCGGAATAGCTGTCATAATCATCCGACGGATTCTTTCCCCATTAAAGTCAGGATCTGTAAAGACAATCACCCCATGACGTTGGTGTAGACGTTGGATTCTTTCAAGGTCTTGTTCATTGATAGCCGAACCACGAGTCTCATAGGTCTCCACATCAAAATAACGTTTGAGATTGGCCGTATCATCGCGACCTTCGACTACGATGACTTGGGAAATTTTCTCTTTCATGATCTACGTTCCAATCCAAAGATTCGTTCTGCATTGGCACTTGTTACAGCAGCTAACTCTTCTGTCGTCATGCCACGCAAGTCTGCAATAAAATCCACTACATAGCGCGTGTAAGCTGTCTTGTTTTCACGGCCACGTTTAGGAACAGGAGCCAGGTAAGGGGCATCTGTTTCTACCAAAATCTTATCCAAAGGTAACTCTTTAGCAGCCTCTTGGATATCCGTCGCTTTTTTAAAGGTCACCACTCCAGAAAATGAAATAGACATGCCAAGCTCCACAAACTTCTCAGCCCACTCCAGTGAACCTGAGAAAGAGTGCATAATACCACAACGGGAACCAACTCCCTCACTCTTAATAATCTCATAGGTATCTTCTAGCGCATCACGGGTATGGACCACAAAAGGCAAGTCCAATTCCTTAGATAGCTGAATCTGACGACGGAAAACTTGCTCCTGCACTTCTTTAGGCGCTGTCATCCAGTGATAGTCCAAACCAATCTCACCCAAGGCAACAACTTTGGGATGTTTTAGTTTCTCCAACAGGTAATTCTCAACATCCTCTGTATAGGTCCCTGCCTCTGTTGGATGCCATCCAATTGTCGCATAGAGTTGGTCATACTTGTCCACCAATTCCAAGGCACGCTCAATAGTCGGTTTGTCAAAACCAACAATATTCATCCGAGTCACACCCATTTCCGCTGCTAAGGCTATTTCTTCTGCTTCTCTTCCTAAAAACTCTTCCACATTCAAGTGGGTATGTGTATCAAAAATCATTTATATTCCCTCGTTTTTTCTACCTTCTATTATACCAAAAAACTAGTCGCATCCTTATAGGAAAAAATATTTTAAAATCACTCACTTTTTCTTGACGACTTATTTTCATAGCAGTATAATAACTCTTGTTGAAAATTTCAGAAAAGGAAAGAAAATGTTTACAAAACTAAAATATACCTTTATTGGTCGTCCTCTTAAGTCCTTAACTGAAGGCGAGGGAGGACTACTTGGAAAAACACAAGCACTTGCAATGCTCTCAAGCGATGCCCTTTCATCTATCGCCTATGGACCTGAGCAGGTCGTCCTTGTCTTGACTAGTCTTTCTCCCCTCGCTATTTGGTGGAGTCTTCCTATCGGCATTTTTGTCCTCTTGCTATTAGCTAGCTTGACTATATCTTATCGACAAATCATCCATGCCTACCCTCAAGGTGGAGGTGCATATATGGTTACTCGAGAAAACCTCTCCCCTGAGTTAGGTTTGATTGCTGGGGGAAGCCTGCTTGTTGACTATATGCTAACAGTAGCCGTATCCGTGGCTGCAGGGGCTGATGCGATCACAGCAGCACTTCCTGCCCTTCACCCTTACAACCTCCACATCTCCATTTTTCTAGTATGTTTGCTCATGCTTTTGAATCTGCGAGGCTTGAAGGAATCTGCTAGTTCTCTGATGATTCCTGTCTACCTCTTTATCTTTAGTACGGTCTTCCTCTTATTGTTTGGTCTCTTCCAGCTATTGACAGGTTCTCTCAGCTATCATGCAACTTCCGCAATTGGTCAAACTGTCCCAAGTCTCTCAATCGTCCTGATTTTAAGAGCCTTTACTAGCGGTTCAGCTTCATTAACCGGGGTTGAAGCCATCTCAAATGCTGTTCCATTTTTCAAGACTCCCAAAGAAAAGAACGCAGCTCAAACACTGACCATCATGTCTCTGATTCTTGGATTTCTCTTTGCTGGAATTACCTTCCTTAACTACTGGATGGGGATTACTCCTCAACACGGAGAAACAATCCTCTCACAAATGGCTAAAGGAATTTTAGGGGATTCAGCTCTCGGTCAGATTGTTTATTATCTCTTCCAATTTTCAACTGCCCTAATCCTAGCCGTCGCTGCAAATACTGGTTTTTCGGCCTTCCCTATGTTAGCTTACAATATGGCCAAGAACAAGTACATGCCCCATCTCTTTATGGAGAAGGGAGATCGCTTAGGATACTCAAACGGGATTCTAACCTTGGCCTTTGGCGCTATGATTCTTCTGCTCATTTTTAATGGAAATACGGAACGCTTGATTCCTCTTTATACTATTGGAGTTTTCGTACCTTTTGCACTTTCTCAAACAGGGATGATTCGCCATTGGAAAAAAGAAAAAGGTTCTCATTTCTTAAAATCTGCCTTTGCTAACATCCTCGGCGCTATCATTTGTTACGCTATCGTCCTTATTCTACTTCTCTTTAGACTTGGAGATATCTGGCCATTCTTCCCAATTATCCTAGTCTTAACCTTCCTCTTTTTGTCCATCCACAGTCATTACCAAAAGGTGGCCAAACAACTTCGACTTTATGAAGGAATTCAAAAGAAAACCTACGACGGCAATGTCGTCCTTGTCTTAGTGGGAAATGTTACCCGAGTCAGCGTTGGTGCTATTAACTACGCTCAAAGTATTGGAGATGAAGTTTTGGCCATGCACATTTCCACCAAGGAAACTGAGGAAAAAGACCAGGAAATCCTCCAAGAATTTGCCGATTACTTCCCAAATATTACTCTTAAAAACATTAATACTAGCTATCGCGATATCATTACACCTACAGTTCGATATGTTCGAAAGATTTCTCAAGAGGCCAAGAAAAAGAACTACACGGTTACAGTTCTAGTACCCCAGTTTATCCCTAACAAACCTTGGCAAAACATCCTACACAATCAAATGAGCCTCAAATTAAAATATGCTCTCAGATGGCACGAAGATGTCGTCGTTGCTAGCTACTCTTATCATTTGAAAGAATAAAGAAAAGCTCAAAATCAGAGAATTAAACTTCTGATTTTGAGCTTTTTCTATATGTGATTTTTTCAAGACGTCTTCTAAAATGTCTATTCTCAATCAATAACTTTAGAAAATTCTATCTTTTAGATAAAAGAAAAAAATCAGTAGGCTCGAGTTCCTACTGACTT
>BNJU01002996.1_pt1 | contig 70524 bp, 95 predicted proteins | sample 8539281 | NCBI WGS metagenome assembly BNJU01 (sample SAMD00202456, study PRJDB9452) | human saliva metagenome | isolation source: human saliva | place: Japan | reverse complement strand
TCAACTGTAGTACCATCAGGACCCTAAACTTATTCCCAATCCAAGTCCCAGAATAGCGTCGAGGATAAGACGGCCTGCGGTATTTTCATATGTTATAATTGAATTGCCCTAACAACCATACTGTGGTTTTATATGAACCTCCTTTCAAATTCTTCTTTCGGCATTTGTATTTCAGATGTTGGACGACATTGTTCGATAGAATTTGTCCATGAACACAGCATCGGTCCCTCCATCGAACCATATCGGTTCGCTCTGCTTTCAGCACAGGTATGGGATTATCCTCGTCCCATATGGGTTATTCATATCTTCACGGTTAACAGTCAAATAGAATTTTTTTTTCCTCATAGCTTCCATATACGGCACTAAATGAAATAACATTCAGATACTTTTTGCATTCTATGCAATAAAATGAGAGTGTATTCAGCATGTGGTTATGAAAAAGTTAAGATGTATGTAGCATCAAACTCACTCCAATGAGTAACTCATCATCAACATTATTCAAATACAATTTGATTATATTGAAACATAAGCACTCTAATTTCGTAACAATCATTCATGTATCCTTATATTATAGAGCAGCATCATTGTATACTTGTTCTTATAGCGCAAGAATTAATTGCTTTGGGCATCATTGGCACTATAAACTGCTCTGTAATAATATTACCAACCAACTTTTAGGGTATGAAACCTGCATAATTTGCCTTTTCATAATTTATAATGTTGCCTAAAACAGATATTCTTGTACGATTCTTCCACACTTGCCTTCTTAATCTTGGTATCAACATACTCACGCCACGCAAATTCATCCTCATTATCAACGCTTCGATAATTGCACAACATCGAGCTAAGGATACCGATGCCTATTCCACTAGAGTAAGCCATTTTGTTAGAGATTTTCTGTTTGAACCATTTGACGTCTCCTTCCCAAACTTTTCATTAAGTCAACACATTCGGTTGCCGTTTAACCAACTTTCCTCAGACTGTCTGTTTACCCATGAGCCTCCTTTCAAATTCTTCTTTTCGGCATCTTGTATTTCTCAAATATTTGACAACGTTGTTCGATAAATTTGTCCATGAGCACAGAATCAGTGTCCTTCCATCGAACCATATCGGTTCCTCCCGCCTGCTGCTTTCAGCACGGGTGCAGGAATTATCTATCGTCCCATATAGAGGTTAGTCATGTCTTGATTAACAATCAAATAAAGATTTTTCCCATAGCTTCCTTATACAGCACTAAATGAAATAACATTCAGATACTTTTGCATTCTATGCAATAAAATGAGGTATTCAGCATGTGGATTATGAAAAAGAAGTTAAATTATATGCCGTCAAGAAAACTCACTCAGGGAAACATCATCATCAACATTGTTAAATACAATTTTGATGCATCTTTGGAGGCATAAAGCACTCTTATTTCGTAACAATCACTCATATCGCCTTTACAATATAGGCAGCTCATTGTGCACTTGTTCTTATAGCATAGGGGAATTTATTACTTTGGGCATCATTGGCACTATGAACATACCGCCAATAATATTACCAACCAACACCCCAGGTATGAAACCTGCGTAATTGCCCTTTTCATAATTGTAATGTATTTAAAACGAATATTCTTGTTTGATTGTCCAACCTTGCCTTCTTAATACTATCAAGCATGCTCACATACATAAATTACTCATCCTCATTAGCCGTAACTTCGATATAATTGCACAATATCGAGCTAGGATACCGATGCCTATTCCACTAGAGTAAGCCATTTGTTAGAGGGCTCATTTGAAAACGCTCATCTTGCCCGTCCACATGTTCCCTTGATAAAGTCGCGGCCCAGTTCTTTTGTCTACCTGTGCATCCAATGCCAAGTCATTAACCCACATGGCATGGTCCGCCGCCGCATGGTTTCCTGCGTTGGCATGCGGGCGGCTTTCCCAGTGGTCAGCCGCCTCCTGCCCAACTGCTTGTTCGCGTTTATTTACACTCATAACGTTTTCACAAAACGAATAGCTAAATACAACAATGCCCGTTGCCGCATCGCCCACATCTTGGCCAGTAAGAACGTCGCGGTCTGCCTCAACTCCGCCTTGTTGTTTGTCAAATTCAAACACATCACGACGCCCTGAACTTTGTTCAGCGCATTGTCGTCGCGGTAGCTGCGGTACCTGCTAATAATGATAGGTAGTCAGGCCCGAGCCTGCCAGCCAAACACCTGCCTGCCGCCCATGCCAGCGGGCCTGCAAGCACGGCATTCGATGCGTCTAAACCCTGCTGCCTTTCGATTCCATGTTTGGACTTAATCTTCTCGTTGCACGCTTAATCGTCTTCGCCAACTCCACCCGCCTTGGCGTGGTCCATAATAACGACACCACCCACCCCTTGGGTGCACGTCAGGATGGACGCTCAACAGCGGCCTGTCACCATCTGAGAAACACCTTGCTGTGGTAAAAGACCGTACTTGCTCAACGTGCAATCACGATCGTTGGCAACGTATTTGTAGGCAAGTGCGGCACCGTCTGCCCTCCAGAACCAACTCTAAAGCGACAAGGCGCATGCTGCGGCAACCACAGCGCCAGTCCCATCGTTGCAACAACTCGTCGCACCGCCAACGCGCATGAGGGCGAAAGCCGCCAGTAAATGAACAACCCTGAAAAGTACATTTGTAATGCGACGCAAACGGCTCGGTTTCTTGTCGCAAATGTTCAGCAGAACCCTTTCTCCTCGCTTAAGCCAAATACATTCGGGGTTCGCGTCAACCCAACTGCGCAGAGCATTCATAACCCATCATCTCAGTGCAGATAACATCTGTACGCTGGAATATACGGTGTGCCATAACTATTGAGTACACGTATTTGGTAAGTCACTAGTATTTCGATGTTGTTGAACCTCCTCGATGATGTTCACCTTAATGTATAGGGAAGTCCGTCCTCGAAACAGCGTGTCGTGATAGAGACTCAAAGTTATGCGTGAAATTGTACTTGATAAAGGGTTGTTAAGCGGTCCCTGTAAATGTTCATCACGTGGTGGCGAACATAACGTATCAACCGCTGGTCGTCGAAAGAGATGTAACGCGACAGTTTCTTCCAAGCCCGTTTCGCGTCGGTGGAAACCGCCTGCGTTATCGTCGCCTCAATCAGGGTCTGGTCGAAAAGAGAAAGAATGGAACGTTCGTTCAAACTTGCAATCCTCAAAGGCCGCCCCAACAGCAGATACCTGTCGAAGAACACGTCGAAGAACAATTTCCCGTTAGTTCTTTCTAAAAGTGGGTTCATCAAGGTGCGCGTCTACCACATCCGTAAACTTGTCAGGCCACTAAACTCGTCCATCCCACCGTCGGCTGCGGATTAATCTTTCGATACATCCACTTTTGTACTTTTCCCATTTTCCCTTATATCTTCGAGTTCAGCACTCTGTTGATAAGCCTTCATCGGGGTCTACCGACACTTCATGTAGCTCTTAATCACGTCTATCTTGTCAACCAATTCAGCGCGGCAAAACATGTTTTCAGGACTAATCTTCACGAAACTCTCTTTTGCCCGTCCACATAAACCAATACTTGTTGCCGTTGACGGTTTGGAATTGTCAATATCAGTTCTCGTTGGGTTTCAGAATGGCTGGCCTACACCATCAATTCGGTTAATCACCGCTGTTCGCACCGATACCTTACGGTGTTAATGTTCTTCTTCTTCCTCTTCCAAATCCTGGGTGTACTTATTTTCTTCTTCGTATTACATCTTGTTAATAAATTAAAGTGTTTTTTGCAAATTACAGTCCGCACGAGAAACAAAAGCCTTCGCCGAATGGTAAAAAATAACGCGGAGACATTTAACAATTAGATGCGGTATAGCCGTATACACCATAGTGGTGCTTTATACCCCAAACGTCCTTGTAAGGACAGCCGAACATGTTGCAGCAAACGCCCAGTACCCACGGATAATCCTAAATCAATGACCATCTGCCATCGCGACTACACCCCATTTGCAATAGACTCCTCCTTACCAGCCGAAGCAAAGCTACGCGCACTAGTTCAGCTAAACGGCACAACAAGCTGATTATGGACGCCCACAATGCCAACCCCACAAGCAGGGCGGCCTGAACCTTTCACGATATGGAGTGCCGCACAAGACGGCCATTGAGCACACATGCTCAGGTAGAACCGTTAATCAAAGCGCGCATCAAGCCGTTACCAACCAACTTTCGCAGCTCACCCGACGAGGTTTGGTTTGTTAGTCCGGGTGTCTGTGCCAAAACGTGGCTATGCCTCAAACAAAAAGGTAACCTACGCGTGAGTTGTCTCAATGCTTTCTGCCAGTTGAAAAGCATCTTTCCAGTGGCACATAATGAGGAGAAAAGCAAAGAGACTTCTTTATGTTTCTTATGTTCTATGTCAAGATGGACATGTTATGTCAAAAATCCGAAAGATAAACGATTAACTCGTTCACTCGTCAATCGTGCTGTCCCTCTTGTCCTACTCGTCAGCTTGTCTCTTGTCCTCTCTCGTCCACTCGTCAACTTGTCCTCTTGTCCAGACCTCGTCCGCTAACTTCTCCACTCGTTAACTTCTCAACTCGTTAACTTGTCAACTTCTCAACTCGTTAACTTGTCCTCTTGTCAACTCGTCCACTCGTCAGCCATTGTCATCTTTTTAGTAAGAATCAACATTATGAGTGCTCTTTTTGTCCACCAATCGTTCACCTTGCCGCAAAAAAATCGATTCTCGCGAAGGTTTGTTTTGATGCAAAAAAGGGGTAGTATGTGACATGCAGCAAAATGAATATTTATTTAAAAAAGACTGCCATTTTGCACCAGTTTTTGGGCTATTTTGCTGCTAAATTCAGTGCGATTTTGCCGCTAAATGCAGTGCGTTTTGGTGCTAAAATGCAGTGCGTTTTTGATGCTAAATGCAGTGCGTTTTGCTGCTAAATGCAAGGTAAAATGGTGCAAAACGCAGTGCAAAATGCTGCTAAATGCAAGGCGAAAAAGCATAAAACATACACCGCAATGGTATAAACAAAACCTTTTAGAACCATGAAAACACATGGCTGAAAAAGGGCAAAATAGTCGTTAAAAAGTGGGGTTTTTAGGGGCTAAAAAGTGGGTAATTGGGGCTTGAAAAAATATGAGTTGGCAACCAAATCTAGAAAAGGCTAAAATGGTGCAAAATGCAGGTTCTGTTCTTAAAAACAGACAAAACCAAAAAGACGTGAAAAGGCTAGAAAATAGTGGGCTATTTTACCTACTTTTTAGCCTATATTTTCGCTAGAACAGGCGCAGGGTAGAACCGTATTGTAAAATAAAACAGAGGAGTTTTAAGTTTTAGGTTGAGTGAGTGAGGTTGTAAGTTATGGCGAGGTTGTAAGTTCGTGAGTTGATGGGGTTGTTAGTTCGTAGTTGATGAGGTTGTTAGTTGGCGAGTTTTGAGGGTTTGTTAGTTGGTGAGTTTTTGAGGTTGTTAGTTGATGAGTTTGTTAGTTCGTAAGTTGATGAGGCTGTTTTAGTTGGCGAGTTTTTGGGGTTGTTAGTTGATAGGTTTTATGGGAGTTCGTAGTTGATGAGGTTGTGAGTTCGTAAGTTGATGAGTTCCGTAAGTTGGTGAGGTTTTTGAGTTGTTAGTTGGTGAGTTTTGTAAGTTCGCAAGTTGATGAGGTTGTCAGTTGATGAGTTTTTGAGTTGTAAGTTGATAAGTTGTAGCTTTGTTGGTTTGCAAGTTGGTGAGTTTTTGAGTTGATGAGTTTTGTCGGTTGATGAGTTGATGTGTTTTGGGGTTGTTGGTTTTCGTGAGTTTATAAGCAGTGAGCCGATTTGTCCTGCACACTTGTATAAACGTGTTTATCTTATGTTGGCATCTGCTGGCGATGCGCCATAAGTGCGCGTTGCGTATGTAGAGTGTGTTTATCTTGTGCTGGCATCACAAAAGATGACAAACCCTCTGAATTTATAGACGGCCCCCTCTCAATTTATAGAAATATTAAAAACCAAGACGATTTTCATAGATAATTTTTCGGGATATTTGGAACTTTTCGACGCATAAATTTGCAGCAAACGATTTCTTAACGCTGTAATCTTTCGCAATCTAACTACAATACCGCTGACAGTAAAAGTAGAACGTGGACCGACGGGCTGGAGATCAGCAGTGTTTAACAGCCTGTACACTAATCGCAGAAAACACGAGCAATTAACAAAAAGTAGGGAACTTTCTTTATGCGAAGAAACAGACAAGTGGACGAGTTACCAGGCTCTCTGTTGTTGATGTTGTGGACCACATTTTCCACAACTGCCTTGCCATGCCAAAGTGCTGAGATTAGCATCAAGACGAGCCAACAAGCCGCAAGGAGTAAGAAGAACGATGAAAGAGGGCAGGTGAAAGCCCGAGCGGCGAGCCGCTGATTGGCGTCACCGTGTATGGTGCCGACGGTAAAGATGAGCAGCGTAACGGACATGGATGGCATGTATCACAGAGCATCCCAGAAAGCCACCGTTGTATCGTTTTCTCGTACGTGGGCATGAACCTGTAAGCATCACCATCAGACCGGGAACCACAGCGGTTGTCCGCAACCTGTCGATGCAGTCGAGCACAACGATAAAAGACATCGTTGTGCGGGTATCTTCAGAAAAACAAAGAGGCGTTTACAGGGGCGGTGGCCTACATCACGAACAAGGAGCTGAAGGAATTTGGCAGCAAGACATGCTCACGTCTATCGCCAACATCGACCGTCGTTCAACTTACGGCAAACAACCAGTATGGGTCGGACCCCAACCGTCTGCCCGATGTTCAAATTCGCGGTACCGCCAACCTGCAACCTTACAAAACCTGCGAACAACACGCGCGCAGCCTGCAACACGCCGCTCATCATTTTGGGACGGATTTGAGATCAGCCTGGCACGGATGGTGGACTTGAACGAGGACGAGTGGAATCCATCACGCTGCTAAAGACGGTTCCGCCACGGCCTATGGTTTCGCGCGGACCAACGGCGTTATCGTCATCAAGCGCAAAGACACCCCAAACAGGGCGGTTGCGGTTCTCGTATAGATAGTAGCCTTAACGTTGGGGTGCCCGACCTGTCGGACTATCACCTGCTGAACGCCGCCGACAAGCTGGGGTGGAACGGCGTTCGGGCTGTATCAAAGCACACCAACCCGGACGCGACTGTTTTGAAGAAAATATTCCGCCCATTTTTAGGGGAACATCACGCGTGGTTTGAAACCGACTGGTTGTCGAAACCACTACAGCGCGAGGGGTGGGACAACGGCATAACATACGCATTGAGGGCGGCGACGAGAGTTTCCGCTATGCAGCCTCGCTACAATATAACGGTGTGGCAGGTGTGATGAAAGGTTCAAACCGCAACAATTTCAACGGTGGCATCACCCTTTCTTACCGCCATCGCAACGGTTTTCACCAACGACCTCAGCATCGGATACACCGAAATCAGACGAATCGCCATACGGTTCGTTCTCCGATTACGCGATTGAACCCCTATTGGCGGCCATACGACGACAACGGCAAGCTTATCAAGATGTTCGACAACGATGTAGACTTCTATGGCGGGTTCCGCAATTTGCCTGCCAATCCGCTTTACAATGCCATGCTCAACCAGAAAAACAGCCAACAATACACCGACATCAGCAACCTTTCTCCATCGAGTGGCGGCCTTTCCGAGGTTCATCACGCGAGACGCGTTGGTTCCCTGATGGCGAAACACCGAGACCGACGACTCTCAGCCGGCCAAACACGATGTTCGAAGCCGACAGATATCAAACGGAGGAAGCAACGCAAGGGCGCTATAGCACAGCACGGGCAAGCTAACAAATGTGAAGTGGCGCTCGGCAAGCTATTCCGAAGCACTTCGCGAAACACTCTTCTGTACTGCGGCAGCCAGCTGGAATATCACGTCCAACTTTCGCTCAACTACAACTTCGTGTTCGAGGGTTTTTAGACGAATACCTCGACTTTCCTTCAATGCCTTACCAGTACCAGAAAAGGCGGCAAACCATCGGGCGGAGGTCGCGAACCCGCACGCCGTGGGTTGGTGTTTGCGCCAACTATTCGTTCGACAACAGGTATTACACCGATCTGGCCTACCGCATAGACGGCTCTTCGCGGTTTGGGAAAAACCGCCGTTTCGCCGTTCTACTCGGTGGGCATCGGCTGGAAACGTGCACAACCGAGAAAGTTCATGAAAAAGCGTTCGCTTTGTTGATGAGCTCAAAATCAGGGGCCTCTTTCGGGCAAACCGGTTCGCAGAAGTTTCAGTGCTACCAAGCCATAGCCACCTATTCTTATTATCTGAACGACCGCTACAACAGCTGGGTTTGGCGCCACCAAAAGGCATTGGAGAACCCCAACTTGGATGGCAGAAGACAGACAAATGGAATGCGAGCGTTGAAATCAACCTCTTCGACAACCGCGACTGAACCTTGTTGCCGACGTTTATCTCGACAAAACATCTAACTTACTATCATCGTGAAAACTGCCCCTCTCTAACGGTTTCACATCATTTGTGGAGAATATTGGCGAGGTGGAGAACCGTGGCTTTGAAGTGAAAGCCACTGGCTTTCTGCTGCGCAACACCTCGCAAAGGCTTGCATGGTCGGTAACAGGCTCCATCGCACACAACAAAGACAAGGTTGTGAAACTGTCGCAAGCCCTTCGAAAAGACAGAGTATGCCAAACGACTTCTTACGGTGGGACGACGCCTAACAAAGTGATACGCAGGGCAGATCACAACACACCATCTATACGTTCAGTCGCTGGGAATAGACCCCAGCACGCGCAACGAGGTTTTAGGAAAGAAGAACGGCGAGCTAACCCACACGTGGAGCGCGGCAGACCGCGTGGCGTGCGGCATCAGCCAGCCCAAATTCCGCGGCACATTGAGCAGCATGATTCGCTGGAAAGATTTTCACAGCCAACGTGGTTTTTCGGCTATCGCTGGCGGACGATATCTATTCCGCTGGCTAACCGCATCAGGAACGCCGACAAAGCACTATAACGGCAGACGAAGGTGTTCGCGACCCGCTGGCAACAGAAAGACGACCGACTACATTCTTTAAGGGCTTGAACAGCGAAACCACCAACCAATGCCACAACAAGGTTCGTGTCAGAGACAGAACGCACGCTCAGCTGCCGGAACATTCACCTTGCCTACATGTTCAGCAACAACCCCGTGGCTGAAACGCAGTTGGGCATACGGGTATTGACGTTGAGCAGCGACCTAAGCGACCTCTTCTATCTGTCGAGGCGTTAAAGCAGAACGCGGACTTTCCTACCCTATTGCTGGCGTTGCTCGATTTACCTATCCGTTAGTTTCTAAACTTTAAACACACCAAAGACAATGAAAATTTAGCAAATTTACCGCAGCCTTGTTGCTCATTCTGGGCTGTACGGCCTGCAACGATTTCCTCAACGTGCTACCTTCCACCGAAAAGAAGGATGGATGTTCTCTACGGTGGACGGCTGCACCACGTGCTTATCGGAGCTATATTCAGGATGAAACAAAACCAACCTCTATGGGGGAAGAGATGGTGTGCTGGGACAGTAGAGTGGCGCAACACTGGACCTACAACGCGGGAGCGTGGGCGAATATCTCAACAAATACGACTATAAAGGCCGCCGTGGTACAAGAGCGGCGATGGGCAGCATCTGCACAACCTATACAGGTTGCCGGCCGACGTGAACAGGTTGTTGAGCGGCATAGAGCAGCATCGCAGCGTGCTGAACGACGCAACTTCCCCAACCTCATCAAGGGGCGAAGCCTTAGGGCTTTTGCGCTTTCTGCCACTTGGATGTGTTTGCGTCTTTTTCGGTCCGATGCCCAACAATGTCGCATCCAAAAAGTTCTTCCATACGTCGACAGTAACCAACCGCCCCAACGCCTTTCTCTCCCTACTCCGAATTTTGATACAATTTGCTCAAAGATCTCTACGGGCGGAGAGCTGCCTGAAACGAGACCCAGTGCGTTCGAAGTCTATCGGGCTTTGAACAAGGACGAGCATCAGACAACTTCTTCTCTGCGTCAACTGCGAATGAACTATTACGCCGTGTGCGCCTAAAAGCAGCGCCTATCTGTGGATGGGTAACAAGGAGAAAGCATTGGCGTATACCCAAACGCGTGATAGACGCCAAGACCCGAGAGTAACGCGTGTTCAGACTGGGCAGCGCGACGATTGTTCGCGAGGACAAGACGTTTTCAGCAGAACACGTCTTCAACAAGCGAACGACCTATCAAAACATTGGGTACGGGGCGTACTATCAAAGCCTAAGGCCGAACTAACGGCACGCCTATATGAGGCAGGCACGTCCGACATACGTTTTCGTCAACCTGTGGGAAGAGGTGAACATCAGCTATTACAATCGCCCGTTCTACTTCCAAGTACACCCAAACGGAAAGATGCACACTGCCGAGAACGTGATACCGCTCATCACGCCTTTTCCGAGATGTATCTCATCGCGATGAAAAGCAGTCCGCTTGCAGAATGCCAGTGCCTGTGCGCACATTCTGCACAGCGCGCGACGTAACGCCACCACGATGGCCAACGACGGCGAGCGGTTGACCTCGTGGTGAAAGAATATAATAAGGGTTTTTACGGAAAGGGCAGGCGTTTTATGCCTACAGGCGACTTAGCGCAAGCACCATTCTTTGGACCTCCGTGCCTGGTTCGGTAGAAAACCTACGTGAGTACCTCTGCCAAAAGACGAGGGCTGTATGTAAACTAAACCATCACAACAATGATATTATATGCCGCCTTGCTGTGCGCCCTCTTTGGCGGGATGCAAGGAAGACGAAGTTGCTCTTTAACGAGGCACGAAAGCAGAACTGGTTGGCAAAACCAAAAGTGCACGCCACATCCCCTTTTCCTTTGTATGGGGTAGCGACACGAGGATGCGCGACACGGTTTTCATCCCATTAGGGTGATTGGCGGGTCGGCCCCAACAGACAGGCACGTGCTTTTCGAGCAGGTGAGTGAATACATTGTAGACTATACCTACGACAATAAAGGCTACATCATAGACTCTACCGTTACCGAACGCACCGGCAAAGGCCATACCGGCACGCACTATGTGCCGCTGAACGACGAGTCGATACGGCGCTATTCACCATCGAAAGGCGGCCCGCGTTAAAAACAGCGTGGGCATTGTGGTGTGCGCGATGCATCGTTGAAGAAAGCCAGCGTGCGTCTGCGCCTGCGGTTGAAGAGAACGAAGACTTTGCTCTGGGCGAACGCAGGTTGCAGAACAATACCATCATCATATCCGACAAGTTGAAATGCCCTCCAGCTGGAACTACACCTGCAAGAGCCCTGCGTAGGTAATTGTACACCCAAACGCGGTTGATGATGCAGGTGGTGGGCGGCAAGGTAGACGACGCATGGATTGCGGAGGTAAACAAGTCGCAAGAACTCATCGTTTTACTGGCGCGGCAAGTTCATCAGAGGGCGTTGGAAACCTTCAACAGCAACCTGCCAACATCGCCTCCTGGCTTAGCCCAATGCGCGAAGGCCCCAGCAACGCCACGGTCCGCTTGTCACTTTCCTTCAAAGGGTGTGACACAGCCGACACCTTTCTCTTTATCTAACCAACACAGACAATAACACGATGAAGAACATATAGCTATTTTCTCAGCCCTCGCAATGGCTTGTTTGCCCGGCAGTTGTTTTCTCAGACAGCGGCAACTACGACTATCAGCCGCCCATCAACATTCGCGTTACAGGGGTGAGCGAGGCCTGCACCGTTAACCCCTACGGGCGATAAAGTGCAAATCGCACCCAAGATTTATCGAAAACAAACGATACGTTGCTTCTGGATGGTGATACCTGCCGCTGCATCATGGAACGAACAGGCCGACACCATCTCCGCGGCAACGCGACCTGGAACTATAACGTGAACCTGAACGTGGGCAGCTATAAACTGCGGCTATGCGCCAAAGACAGGGCCACGGGCGTGTTTGCCTACGACAATACGACCTCTGCGTAACCACCGACATGGACACGGGATGGTGGGTGCTGAAAAAGCAGGAAAGCGACAGTGCCGACATCGATTTCTTCTCAGAGCAAGCCAGCCAACATTGTGCACGCCAGCCACACTGCACCATCTGCAAGGAGCGGCACAAAACCTTTACTTCACCATCAACTAGCTGGAACTAACACGCCGCCACGCGACACGCGTCAACGCCGTGTTCGTTGCCAGCAACAAAAGACCTGGCACGTGTTAGATTGTTCACTGGCAAAATAATCCGTGGTTATGAAGAACTCTTTGTGGAAGAACCGCACGCCGCGAAGTGCGCGCACATGTTCACCAGGCCCGTCAGACGTGCATGTATATGGGGGCGACTTTGTTTTACCGCTCTTCAACTCAAGTACGACATCTATAAACAGTTCGTTCTTTGGAAACACTGGGCGACTACGATCTCTCGCCCATCCACCACTCTGGGCGCGCACTCCCCTGCTGTTCAAGCACCAGAACAGCTCGCTGTGCAAAGCGTGAGCCGCACTTCGCCGCGCCATCAACTACGCCGTAGACGGCAACGGGCCGCTTTCTCCAAGAACGCGAACATGGATCTTGTCTTCATGGGTGGGCGCACCACTGCGGCCTACCGGCAAAGGCGATGAGGCCTTAGCCATCGTCAAACGCAAAGACACGGGCAAATATCTCTTGCTCACCTTAGACGGGAAACCCAACGGGATGGACCTCAATCCCATACGCAAATCCGAAGAGTTGGACGGTTCGCTCAACGATGTTACAGGCCACCACCGCGCCCTGAACCAAAACAATCGTATCATCTATTATGCCAAAAGACAACCGCCTTTACGCCTGCAACCTCGACAACAACACCGAAACGGCGCAAGGCATCAGCTGGAACACGGGCGAACAGGTTACTTACATGGAGTTCTTAAAGTATGCGCCATACGGGTTAGACAGCACATGGTTCGACTATCTGGCCATTGCCACCGCCCAAAACGGACATTATAAGCTATACCTGCACCCCCGTGCGGCGGGCAATGTAAAGCCTGCCGTCAAGGTGTTGGAAGAGGTAAGCGAGGTGAAGACTTCTTGCTTTCCTGAGCCAAACCAAAAACGGTTTCTACACCTCAACCCTGTTCTAACTGACGAAACACCACTGCTCGGCAGACAAAACAACTGTCCAAGGCACAACAAGCAACGCCACATTATCGCAACAACAGCAAATTAAACCATCATTCGCAAACATTCAATGAAAAGAACAATAGCGGTTCTCACGCCAGCATGCCTCTGCCTCGCATCAGTATGCAGCCATCGTCATTCAGGGACAATAGCCCCCGAACATGGGAAACAAGGTAAGCCTTTACGCCATCAACGACGGACTGGACGAGTCTTTGCGCCACTGCACAGTGCAGAGAGAGTTTGTGCTCAAATCGGATCGTCCTTACAATGGGCTTTATGTGCTTGGCACCGACAAAGGCAACAAGCGAAACATGCCATATACCTGAAAGACGGCGCACAACTCGCCGTGAACTATGACAACAATTTGGTTGTGCGCTCCACAAACGCCAATGCCACGAGAAAGATTTCGCCCTCTGGGCCCATCAAAAAGCGCGCGGTGTTCTACCATGCCTACCTCTATAACCCACGCCAGAGGAAGACGGTAAAGCCCCAGCAATTCTTGAAAGAGATGGAAGTGCTGGAAACAGAACCGCCGCTGCATTTGAAACGTAAGGCCAATGGCAAGGGAGACAAGAACAGCTTGCTGCAACTGAAAATAGATGCCGACCTTGCATTCTACATGCTTTCTATCGAAAGAACAAACTCGAGACGCAGTGGACGACAACTTCATTTCGCCCGCCGCACTGCAGAGACTACAAGCAACTGTTTGAGCGACAAAAGCGTGTGCGCCTGCCCTACGCTCCTGAGATGTTGGCACTTTATGTAGATTACCTTGCCGAAAAGCAAAACATCGGCAAGGAAGACTATCGGCAACGTCTCTCACTTTTGTCCAGCGAACCGTTGCGAGAAGCCTATCTCTGCCAAGTGGCTGCAAGGCCTGAACTACGACAGAAGTACGGCACTGCTCCGCGCCTGGGGGACACTCCCCTATCCTCGCGGTTACAGCAGGCGTTAAAGCCCATCGAAGAAGCATTGGCCTGGTCGAAAGTGGGACAAACAGCCATCGACTTCCGCGGCATTCGCGACAGCACAACACTATCGCTGAGCGATTTGCGCGGAAAGGTGGTTGTTATAGACGTCTGGGCACGTGGTGCACCCTGCCATCCGCATGATGCCCTATTTCAAAGCAACTGGAAAAAGTTGTCGCACCCCGATCTCGCATTCGCGAGCGTCTGCCTTGGCGTATGGGCGGAGAGCGACCGCTGGGAAAAACTCATTCAGAACTACGGCCTACGAGCAACCTCATCTTTATCGACAGCTGGACCAAGGTTTCGCCGTAGACTATCACGTAACGGGCGTGCCCCGATTTATGCTCATCGACCGCGAAGGCCGCATACTATCTTTCGCTGCCCCTGCTAACAAGCCCGAGCTGAAAGCAATGATACTCGAAGCATTAAACGCAAAGCAGTAAAACAGGCGTGCCAACTCGCGCAAAATCGCATAAGGCCTAAAAACACCCACGCTGTTTTGGGCCTTATCAATCGTCCTGTTCGGGATAACAGTGGATGTTGTTTGTGCGTAAAGCGTCCACTGCCGAGATAACGCCAACACACCAAAGGCAATAGCTGCTTAACCTGCTGTTTACGCCTTCCCAATCTGTTAAATTCGAGTTTCTTTTCTTTACAAAACACGCCTCCCAGTCATAGCCTAGAAAAAGAGCTAAAACCACGTAAAAAGCATGTTTCTGCCCCTCATGCAGCTCTGCCAACCTCCATGACGCACACTGCATTTAGCATCAAATTGAGCTCAACTGGTTTGTCGGCAGCTCATGATTTTTCACGCCCAAAACCTGCTTTTTACCCTAGATTTCCCACTTTTTACTGCCATTTTGCACGCTTTTCTACACATATTCTATCGCGCGCAAAGTTTTTGCCCTACACCACCAGCATTTTTGCTACATTTTGCCTCATTTGGGGGCAAATCACAGTGTGTTGGCAACAAATTGCCTTGCATTTGCACTCAAAACGCACTGCATTTAGCACCAAAACGCAGCCTGTTTTGCACAAAACGCAGTGCATTTGCCGCAAACAGCATGGTATTCGCATCAAACAGCGAGCCACTCAGCATAAAGTTGCGTTTAACTAGCATAAATATGCAAACAGCTAGTTATGCACAAAGCCCATTTGTACCAGAACCAACTCGCGAGAATCGATGCCGCCACTCATCCACTCGGCGACTAAAGGCACTCACAATGTTAAAAATCTACACGTTACATTTTCACCCATACACAATCGCCCATTGCCTACACCAGTCGCCACAAACGCTTTCGCAGGTTTGGCAAAGTGCTGCACGCCCACGCTGTGTGCAGTAACGCCCATCACATCTACGGCAAAACGCCGCACAAACCATACCTATCTGCCCTCATCATCCACCAGTGAGGGACGAACGACCAACGCCATCAGGTGGACAATCTAGCCATAAACTTACAAAATAGAGTAAAAATCAGTGGCCAAACATTTACCCTTTGAGTGCTGTGGTCAGCAATAAAATGTGTATTTTGCAATAGCTTAAACGTTTAATATGCCAACAGATGTCAGTTTGTTTCTACGAAAGAGTTTGCCGAGGCATGGCGTGGCCAGAACGTACAGTGCGCAACTATTGCGCACAGGGGGCAAGTCGGGTGCACAACGCATTGGAAGAAAGTGGTGCGTACCCACAATGCTACCCTGCCCACACGCAGAAACGCCAACGAAAGCATATCGCCACTGCTCAGAAACGCTTAGGCGAGAAGGACTGTGGCATGAAGGCGGCATCTACCACCATACGCAGATAGCCTTAACCTACAATTCTAACCACATCGAGTGTAGCTGCCTTACCGAGGAACAGACGCGATACATCTTCGAAACCAGCACGATTGGCCTTACGAGACCAAAGCCATCAAGGTGGACGACATTGTAGAAACCACCAACCACTTTCGCTGTGTCGACTTCATTATCTCACGCGCCAAGGCACCCTTAACAGAACGAATGATTAAGCATTTGCACGCCTTATTGAAGAGTTCCACATCAGATTCGGCTAAATCGTGGTTTGCCACAGGCAACTATAAGCGGCTGCCTAACGAGGTGGGTGGCATCGAAACAATTGCTCCACAAAAGGTTGGCGAGGCTATGCGCACGTTATTAAAGGAATACCAAGCAATAAAAGAGGTTTCGCTAACACATTCTCGACTTTCATCATCGGTTCGAAACCATCCATCCTTTCCAAGACAGCAACAGGCGCGATGGTAGGCTTATCATGTTTGAGGAATGTCTTAACCATCATATTGTGCCTTTCATCATCACCGACGAGTTGAAAATGTTTTATTATCGCGGTCTTCGCAACTGGCCAAGCATAAAAGAATATCTCCTCGACACCTGCTTAACGGCACAAGATAGCTACAACGCGGCTTGAGTTATTTCCAAGATAAAGTACTAAGTGGCCAAAGGTTGTGCCATCTTTTTCGCACTTACTAACGGCGGATTATACCATCGCTTTGCTTTCGTCGCCGTTCGATATTTTTCATAACTTTGTTGGTAGAACAATAAAGGATATAGCTATGACACAAGAAGAAAAATTGAAGATAGAAGAACGGATTATTGATGTGCTGAAAAACGGTTTACGACCCCAGAAATTCCCGTTAACATATACGACTTAGGGATTGATTTACAAGGTTGACTTGCAAGAAGACGGCACGCTAGACCTTGACGAGCCCTTCACTGCACCTGCCTGTCCTGCAGCCGATTTCATTCTCGAAGACGTGCGCACAAAGGTGGAAAAGCATAGAAGGTGTTACCTCTGCGAACATCAATTGGTGTTCGAACCCGCTGGGACCAAAGCATGATGAGCTACAGGGCCCGCGTGGAACTGGGATTTGAATAAGCAAAGAGCCGCTAAAACCCCGTGGTTATGAAGAATGTTTATTTTCTTTCGGACGCGCATCTCGGCTCGTTGGCCATCGAACATGGCCGTATGCACGAGCGGAGAGTGTGCGTTTCTTGGACAACATCAAGCACAAAGCCGAGAGCGATTTGTTTGGCGACCTCTTCGACTTCTGGAACGAGTACAAGATGGTGGTGCCCAAGGGCTATACGCGTTTTTCTTAGGCAAAGCTATCAGAACTGACGGACATGGGCGTTGAGGTGCATTTCTTTGTGAGAGCCCGACCTTTGGACGTACGGCTACCTGGAAGAGGTGCGGACTGATTGTACCTGAAACCTCTTACAACGGAGATATACGGAAAGGTGTTCTACTTTGGCGCACGGCGATGGGCTGGGCGACTAACAACTCGTTTAAGCTGTTGCGAAGGTGTTTCTAACCGCTTTTTGCCAAGTGCTTTCAATGCTTTCGCATCCCCCGTTGGGGCATGGCTCTCCGGGCTTAACTGGGCCAAAGCACAGCAGAATGAAACGTGCCGAGGGCAAAAGAACCGCCTACATGGGCGAAGATAAAGGAGTATCTTGTGCTGTACGCAAGGCTTATGAAGGACCACAACAACATCGACTTCTTCTCTGTATGGGCCACCGCCATGCGAACTCGACTTGATGCTGTCGAAGAAAAGCGCGCATGATGATATTGGGCGATTGGATTTTGGCAATTCACGCTACGCCGTGTTCGATGGCGAGCACATGTTTATGGAGCAGTATGTGGAAGGCAGATCGCAGCCGTAAAGTGGAGAGAAATGCTGATCGTGGCTTGTCGGACTAGTTAGACCTGTCGGGCTTATCAGACCTGTCGGACTTGTCGGACCAGTTGGACCAGTTGGACCAGTTGGACCAGTCAGCTAATAACTATCCCTTTTACAGGCCTTCCTTCCTCGTGATGCTGTAATAACGCCCATCGGTAACGATGATGTGGTCTAGAAAAGTGGATGCGCATCGTTTCGCAAAGCCTTCTTTACGGTTTGTGTAAGTCGGTCGTCAGCCGTGCTAGGCGACGTGTTGTTGCTGGGATGATTATGGCAAAGCGCCAGAATTGGTGGTGTTGTTAAAGCAGGGCCTCGCGCCTATAACTTACGCACGTCAACGGCCGTTTCGCTGATGCCCGCCATGCGAAATACGAAACGCTTTAATCAGTTTGTAGTTCTGATTCATCAGCAAAGCCACACGCCTCTTCCACGTCGGGTCTTGCATTCGGGTGTGCACAAGGGTTAGTGAGATGGCCGTTGCCGAGACCAAGGTCTTGCCGCTCTTCGGCCTGCTCTCTGCTGACGTCCTTGCAATTCGCATGCCGCCATGATGGTAACGGCCTTAGCTCGCCAATTCCTCGATAGTTCATCAGCTCGTTAGACGAAAGTCGGCCAAGAGCGTTTTCAAGGCTGTTACCGCAATCGTTGAGCATGCGTTTCATCAAATCAACAGCCGATTCGTTCACGAGACCCGACAATAAGGATGGCCAAAGAGTTCGAGGTGGTTGGTTTTCGGCGCCAATGCGCGCCATTTTTCTCTCGCGGACGGTCTTCTTCCGCCAAATCAATGATTTTCATGATTAAGACTTTAAAGGTGAAGAAAGGTGAAAAGGGTGAAAAAGGTGAAAAGAGGGTGATGGCTAACGCCCGTAGCTTGGATGCTTGGTTGTTCTGGAGCATCTGGTTATCCTAGTTTCTGGGCAATCTAGTTATTCTAGCCTTTTCTAATTGTTCTAAAGTAATCCTGGCTGCCTAGTTGTATTTATGAGTATCTGAGCAGTCTTCGTCAACTGCTCATCACTCAACTACTTTGCTCCTTTACTAGCTTACAGCTTACTTATAAAACGTTTTTCAAGGCACTGAACTCGTCTTTGCCTATAACTAGCGCATCACCATGCTTGCAAGAACCCAAACCATAGCCCATCAGCTGAGTAAAGGCTGCCGCCACGCTCAAAGCAGGCGATAGTGTGGTACGCTGCAGCACGATGCACGACTAACAGGTAAACCAATATGGGCGAAACACCGGCAATAACGAGCCAGTGGCCCAACACCGACAGCCCTAACAGCCACGCAACAACGCCAGTCAAAGGCCACGACAGCAAGCAAAATAACCTAAGGTGAACACCATAGGCGCAGATGCGCAGTTTTAGCGATTCGGGATACTTTCTATAGAGGGTTTATTCGCGCGATGCCGCTGTTGTAAACCTGACGGAAGAACTGCGAAAATCGTACGCCGCTATGCCACACACGCATCGCTGAAACAAACGACAGCGAAAGTGCGCCAGATACGTATCGAAGTCGATGTCTTTCATCCAAAGCGCATCTGCAGAACCCTCAAGCTGCAAATACGCACTGCGCCGCACGCCCATGTTGAACGAACGCGGGTGAAAACTTGTCCATTTTCTTCTTTCCGCCGCATATTCCGCCCGTCGTTAAGAAAGCAGTCATCGAATAAGAATGGCTTTTTGCCGGGCGTAAACGAGGGATGGGCAGCATCAGGGACCGCCAAGGCATCGGCATCGTCGGCGTTCAGCTCGTCTTCCACGGCTTGCAGGTAGCCAGAGCGGCACCACTACGTCGCTGTCTAGTATCAACACATAGTCGCCTTTGGCCCTTTTCAACGCCGTAGTTGCGGCTCTGTCCTGGGCCAGAGTTCTCCTTATAATAATAATGTAGGTTGAGCAAGCCGCGGTATTTCTCGCTACATCGTGGCAAGGAACGGCCGAACCATCTTCAACCAATCACTTCAAAGTCGGTTATGGTTTGTCGAGTGAGGCTTTCCAGCAGTTCGATCCACCTCGTCTGGGCGGTTATAAACGGGTACGATAAACGAGTATTTCATTTGGCGGCATGTTTTAGGCGTGGTGCGAAGTAGGTTTGTGGCTTTCGTAGCAGTGTGGCGAAAAAGCCGAAACCCACCTCCAACGCCATGTTGGAGGTGAGCATCGAGGCCTTAATGTCTTATTCTTTCACTCTTTGCAGGTACGACCCGTCGCGCGTGTCAACCTGAATCAGTTCGCCTTCGTTAATAAAGAGGGGCACGCGTACCACCACACCCGTTTCCAAAGTGGCGGGCTTTGTGGCGTTGGTAGCCGTGTCGCCCTTTGATGCCGGGCTCGCTGTGCGTGATGCGCAACACCGTTTTTCACGGGCATTTCAGACAACACGCGTTCCATCTGTGGTATCGGTAACCACTTCCACCACGTCGTTCTCTTTCATAAACTCAACACCCGTGATAGCCTCTTTTGGCAATGGGGGCTTGCTCGAAGGTCTCTTGGTTCATGAAGATATATTCCTCGCCATCCTTATATAAAATATTGATAGGGACGACGCTCGATGCGAACATCTTCAGCTTAAAACCAACTTGGAACGCTACGATCGAGCACAACACGTAGTAACGTTCTTCAACTTGTGCGCATCACCGGTGTTCCCTTACCCGGGTTTACGTGAAAGTCTTAATCATGAAAATCATTGGTTGGCGGAAGACCGTCCGCGAGAAAATAACGCATTGGCGCCGAAACCTAACCAATTCCATCTTGGCCATCCTTATTGGGTCGGGTTCGGTGAACGAATCGGCTGTTGATTTGATGAAACGCATGCTCAACGATTGCGGTAACAGCCTTAAACGCCTTGGCCGACTTTCGTTTAACGAGCTGATGAACTATCGAGGAATTGGCGAGGCCAAGGCCGTTACCATCATGGCGGCATGCGAGATTGGGCAAGCGACGTCAGCAAGAGAGCAGGCCGAAGAGCGGCAAGACCTTGGTTCGCAGCGGCTATCTACAGCTTTATGCACGCCCGAATGCAAGACCTCGACGTGGAAGAGGCGTGGGGCTTTGCTGATGAATCAGAACTGCAAATTGATTAAAGCTTTTCGTATTTCGCATGGCGGCATCAGCGAAACGGCCGTTGACGTGCGTGTTATTATGCGCGAGGCTCTGTGCTGCTCCACCATTTCTGGCGCTTTGTCATAACCATCCCAGCAACAACACATCGCCTAGCACGGCCGACGACCGACTTACACAAACCGTAAAGAAGGCTTGCGAAACCATGCGCATCCACTTTCTGAGACCACATCATCGTTACCGATGGGCGTTATTACAGCTATCACGAGGAAGGAAAGCTTGTGTCAAAGGGATAGTTATTAGCTGGACTGGTCCAACTGGTCCGACTGGTCCGACAAGTCCGACGGGTCTGATAAGCCCGACAGGTCTAACTAGTCCGACAAGCCACGATCGGCATTTCTTCTCACTTTTACGGCTGCGATTCGCCTTCCACATACTGCTCCATAAACATGTGCTCACCATCGAGACACGGCATGTGGTGCCAAATCCAATCGCCCAATATCATCATGCGCGTTTTTCTTCGACAGCATCAAGTCGAGTTCTATGTGGCGGTGGCCATAGAGAAAGAAGTCGATGTTGTTATGGTCCTTCATATAAGCCTTGGTGTACAGCACAAGATACTCCTTATCTTCGCCCATGTAAGGCGGTTCTTTGCCCTCGGCACGTTTCATTCTGCTGTGTTTGGCCCAGTTAGAGAGAGCCATGCCCCTAACGAGGGATGCAAGGCGTTGAAAAAGCACTTGGCAAAAGCGGTTTGTGAAACACCTTTCACCCAACAGCTTAAACGAGTTGTTAGGGGTCGCCCAGCCATCGCCGATGCGCCAAATAGAACACTTTCCGTATATCTCCGTTGTAAGAGGTTTCTTATGTACAATCAGTCAGCACTCCTCTTCCAGGTAGCCGTACGTCCAAAAGGTCGTGGTTTCCCACAAAAATGCACCTCAACGCCCATGTCCGTCAGTTCGACAGCTTGCCTAAAAAGCGTATAGCCCTTGGGCACCACCATCTTGTACTCGTTCCAGAAGTCGAAGAGGTCGCCAAGCTAAAATAAATCGCCTCGGCTTTGTGCTTGATGCTGTCCAAAAACGCACAATTCTCCGCTCGTGCATACGGCCATGTTCGATAGCCAACGAGCCGAGATGCGCGTCTGAAAGAAATAAACATTCTTCATAACCAAGGGTTTTAGTGGCCTTTGCTTATTCAAATCCCAGTTCCACGCGGGCCTCGTAGCTCATCATGCTTTGGTCCCAGCGGGTTCGAACACCAATTCGATGTTCGCAGAGGTAACACCTTCGATGCTTTTCCACCTTTGTGCGTACGTCTTCGAGAATGAAAATCGGCTGCAGGACAGGCAGGTGCAGTGAAGGTCATGTCAAGGTCTAGCGTGCCGTCTTCGTGTAAAGTCAACCTTGTAAATCAATCCTAAGTCGTATATGTTAACGGGAATTTCGGGGTCGTAAACCGTTTTTCAGCACATCAATAATCCGTTCTTCTATCTTCAATTTTTCTTCTTGTGTCATAGCTATATCCTTTATTGTTCTACCAACAAAGTTAATGAAAAATATCGAACGGCGACGAAAGCGAGGCGAAAAATGGTATAATCTGCCTTAGCAGGTGCGAAAAGATGCACAACCTTTGGCCGCTTAGTACTTTGCTGGAAATAATCAAGCACGCCTTATAGCTGTCTTGTGCCGTTAAGCAGGGTGTCGAGGATATTCTTTTTATGCTTGGCCAGTTGCGAAGACCGCGATAATAAAAACATTTCAACTCGTCGGTGATGATGAAAGGCACAATATGATGGTTAAGACATTCCTTAAACGCATGATAAGCCTACCAATGCGCCGTTGCCGTCTTGGAAAGGATGGATGGTTTCGAACCGATGATGAAAGTCGAGAATGTGTGTTAGCGAAACCTCTTTTATTGCTCGTATTCCTTTTAATAACGTGCGCATGGCTCGCCAACCTTTTTGTGGAGCAATTGTTTCGATGCCACCCACCCTCGTTAGGCAGCCGCTTATAGTTGCCCTGTGGCAAACCACGATTGGCCGAATCTGATGTGGAACTCTTCAATAAGGCGTGCAAATGCTTAATCATTCGTTCTGTTAAGGATGCCTTGGCGCGTGAGATAATGAAGTCGACACAGCGAAAGTGGTTGGTGGTTTCCACAATGTCGTCCACCTTGATGGCTTTGTCTGTAAGGCCAATCGTGTTGGTTTCGAAGATGTATCGCGTCTGTTCCTCGGTAAGGCAGCTACCCTCGATGTGGTTAGAATTGTAGAGTTAAGGCTATCTGCGTATGGTGGTAGATGCCTCCTTTCATGCCACAGTCCTTCTCTCGCCCTAAGCGTTTCGAGGCAGTGGCGATATGCTTTCGTTGGCGTTTCTGCGTGTGGGCAGGGTAGCATTGGTGGGTACGCACCACTTTCTTCCAATGCGTTGTGCACCCAAAATCTTGCCCTGTGCGCAATAGTTGCGCACTGTACGTTCGGCCACGCCATGTGCCTCGGCAAACTCTTTCGTAGAAACAAACTGCATATCTGTTGGCATATTAAACGTTTAAGCTATTGCAAAATACACATTTTGATTGCTGACCACAGCACCAAAGAGGTAAATGTTTGCCACTGATTTTTACTCTATTTTGTAAGTTTAAGGCTAGATTGTCCACCTGATGGCGTTGGTCGTGTTCGTCCCCACTGGTGGATGATGGGTGGCAGATAGGTATGGTTTGTGCGGCGTTTTGCCGTAGATGTGATGAGCGTTATTGCCCACATCGTGGGCGTGCACACTTTGCCAAACCTGCGAAAGGTTTTCTTTTGGGCGGTTGTGTAGGCAATGGGCGATTGTGTCATGGGTGGAAATGTAACGTTTTTGGTAGAATTTTAACATTGTGGGTGCCTTTTTGGTCGCCGAGTGGATGAGTGGCGGCAAAAAATCGATTCTCGCGAGTTGGTTTCCGGTACAAAATGGGGCTTTGTGCATAACTGGCTGTTTGCATATTTATATTTGTGTTGAAACGCAACTTTATGCTGAATGGCCGCTGTTTGATGCGAATACCATGCTATGTTGCGGCAAAATGACTGCGTTTTGGTGCAAAACAGGCTCGCGTTTTGAATTGCTAAAATACGGTGCGTTTTTGGTGCTAGATGCAAGGCAATTTGCTGCTAAATGACTGTGATTTGCCCCTAAATGGGAGGCAAAATGTATAAAAATGCTGTGGTGTAGAGGGCAAAAACTTTTGCGCGCGATAGAATATGTGTAGAAAAGGTGCAAATGGCAGTAGTGGGAAATCTAGGGTAAAAAGCAGATTTTGGGCGTGAGAAAAATCATGAGGCTGCCGACAAACTAGCGAGCCAATTTGATGCTAAATACAGGGTTTTGCGTCAAAAAGCGATGAGTAGCAGAACATTGAGATGCAAAAACATGCTTTTTACGTGGTTTTAGCTCTCCTTTTTCTCTCAAAAGGGCTATGACTGGGAGGGTGTTTTGTATAGAAAAGAAATCGAATTTAACAGATTGGGGAAGGGTAAACAGCAGGTTAAAGCTGGGGCTAAAAGTGCCTTTGGTGTGTTGGTGTTATCTGGTAAAGTGGATGCTTACCTGAAACAACATCCATTATTATCCCGAACAGGACGAATGGATAAGGCCTAAAAACAGCGTGGGTGTTTTTAGGCCTTGTATTGCGCGAGTTGGCACGCCTGTTTTACTGCTTTGCGTTTAATGCTTCGAGTATCATTGCTTTCAGCTCGGGCTTTGATAGGGGGCAGGGGCAGCGAAAGATAGTATACGGCCTTCACGGTCGATGAGCATAAATCGGGGCACGCCCGTTACGTGATAGTCTACGGCGAAACCACTTGGTCAGCTGTCGATAAAGATGAGGTTGCCCGTGAGTCCGTGTTCTTGGATGAGCTTTTCCAGCGGTCGCTCTCCGCCCATACGCCGAGGCAGACGCTCGCAGAATGCGAGATCAGTGCGACAATTCTTTTTCCAGTTGCTTGAAATAGGGCATCATGCGGATGCGAGGTGCGCACCACGTAGTAGACGTCTCATAACAGCCACCTTTCCGCGCAAATCGCTCAGCGATAGTGTTGCGCTGTCAGGGCGAATGCCGCGGAAGTCGATGGCTGTTTGTCCCACTTTCGACCAGGCCAATGCTTCTGCGATGGGCTTTAACGCCTGCTGTAACCGCGAGGGATGGGAGAGTGTCTCCCAGGCGCGGAGCAGTGCCAGTGTACTTCTCGTCGTAGTTCAGGCCTTGTGCCACTTGGTGAAGATAGGCTTCTGCACCTGTGGTTCGCTGGACAAAAGTGAGAGACGTTGCCGATAGTCTTCCTTGCCGATGTTTTGCTTTTGCAAGGGTAATCTACATCAAAAGTGCTAACATCTCAGGAGCGTAGGGCAGGCGCAACACGCTTTTGTCGCTAAACAGATTTAGTATGTAGTCTTGCAGTGCGGCGGGCGAAAATGAAGTTGTCGTCATGGCGTCGGTTGTTCTTTCGATAGGAAGCAGCATGTAGAATGTCAAGGTCGGCATTTACTTTTTCAGTTGCAGCAAGCTGTTCTTGTCTCCTTGCCATTGGCCTTACGTTTCAATACAGCGGCGGTTTGTTCGCTCTTCCATCTCTTTCAAAATTGTTGGGGCTTTTACCGTCTTTCCCTGGCGTGTGGTTATAGAGTAGGCATGGTAGAACACGGGCGCGCTTTTTGTGGCCCAGAGGGCGAAATCTTTCTCGTGGGCATTGGCGTTTGTGAGGCAGCACAACCAAAGTGCTGCCATAGTTCACGGCAGAGTTGTGCGCCGTCTTTCAGGTATATGGCATGTTTCTGCTTGTTGTCCTTGTCGGTGCTAAGCACACTAAAGCCCATTGTGAGGCACGGCCGATTTGAGCACAAACTTCCCCTAGTAACTTGTGCGGTGGCGCAAAGACTATCAGTCCGTCGTTGATGGCGTAAAGGCTTACCTTGTTTCCCTGTTCAGGGGGCTATTGTCCCGCGAATGACGATGGCTGCATACGATGCGAGGCAGAGGCATGCTGCAGTGAGAACCACTATTGTTCTTTTCATTGAATGTTTTGGAATGATGGGTTTAATTTGCTGTTGTTGCGATAATGTGGCGTTGCTTGTTGTGCCTTGGGCGAAGCGTTTTTGTTTGCCGAAGAAGGAGGTTTCAGCACTTAGAACAGGTTGAGGTGTAGAAACCGTTTTTGGTTTGGCTCATGAAACAGGCGCGTTTCACCTCGCCCTTACCTTCCAACACCTTGACGGCAGGCTTTTTACATTGCCGGCGCATGCGGTGAGCATAGCATAATGTCCGTTTTGGGCGGTAGCGTGGCGAGATGGTCGAACCATGTGCTATGTCTAACCCGTATGGCGCATACTTTAAGAACTCCATGTAGTAACCTGTTCGCCCGTGTTCCAGCTGATGCCTTGTGCCGTTTCGGTGTTGTTGTCGAGGTTGCAGGCGTAAAGGCGGTTGTCTTTTGGCAAAAATAGATGATACGGTGTTTTGGTTCAGGGCGCGGTGGGTGGCCTGTAACATGATTGAGACGAACCGTCCAACTCTTTCGGATTTGCGTATGGGATTGAGGTCCATCCCGTTGGGTTTTCCCCGTTTAAGGTGAGCAGAGATATTTGCCCGTGTCTTTTGCGTTTGACGATGGCTAAGGCCTCATCGCCTTCGTTGTAGAGCCGCTGTGGTGCGGCCACCTACGCAGACAAGATCCATGTTCATGTTCTTTGGGAAAGCGGCCCGTTGCCGTCTACGAAGTAGTTGATGGCGGGCGAAGTGCGGCTCACGCTGCACAACGAGCTGTTCTTGGTGTTGAACAGCAGGGGGAGTGCGCGCCCAGAATGGTGGATGGGCGAGATTGTAGTCGCCCAGTGTTTTAAGAACGAACTGTTTATAGATGTCCGTACTGAATTGAAGAGCGTGTAAACAAAGTCGCCCACCTGCTATACATGCCGTCTGACGGGCCTGCGAACATGTCGCGCACTTCGCGGCGTGCGGGTTCTTCCACAAAGTTCTTCATAACCACGGATTATTTTGCCCGTGAAATAATCTAACGCAGCCAAAGTCTTTGTTGCTGGCAACGCAAACACGGCGTTGACGCGCGTGTCGCGTAAGGTGGCTGTGTTGAAGTTCCAATCAGTTGATGGTGAAGTAAAGGTTTTTGTGCCGCTCCTTGCAGATGGTGGCCGTTGGCGCGCACAATGTTGGGTTTTGGCTTTTCGTTTCCGGAAGAAATCGATGTCGGCACTGTCGCTCTCACTTTTCAGCACCACCATCCCGTGTCCATGTCGGTGGTTACGTATAGGTCGTATTGCTCGTGAGCAAACACGCCCGTGGCCCTGTCTTTGGCGCATAGCCGCAGTTTATAGTGCCACGTTCCAGGTTCACGTTATGGTCTGGGTCGCGTTGCCGCGAGATGGTGTCGGCCTGTTCGTTCCACTGATGCAGCGGCGGGTATCACCATCCGAAGCAATCGTATTGCCTGTTTCGGGATAAATCTTGGGTGCGATTTGCAGTTTATCGCCCGTAGGGTTAACGGTGCAGGTCTCGTTCACCCTGTAACGCGAATGTTGATGGGCGGCTGATGGTCAGTAGTTGCCGTTGTCAGAGAAACAACTGCCAAGCAAAACAAACCATTGCGAGGGCTGAGAAAATAGCTATATGTTTCATCGTGTTATTGTCTGTGGTTAGATAAAGAGAGAGGTAGTCGGCTGTGTCACACCCTTGAAGGAAAGTGACGAGCGGACTGCTGGCGTTGGTGGGGTCTTCGCGCATTGGGGGCTAAGCCAGAGGCGATGTTGGCAGGGATTGCTGTTGAAGGCTTCCAACGCCTCGATAAACTTGCCGCGCCAATAAACGATGAGTTCTTGCGACTTGTTTACCTCCGCAATCCATACGTCGTCTACCCTTGCCGCCCACCACCTGCATCATCAACGGTGTTTGGGTGCGCTGTAATTACCCTAGAAGGCCTTGGTGGTGTAGTTCCAGTTGGAGGGCATTTCCAACTTGTCGGATATGATGATGGTTTGTTCTTGCAACCTGCGTTCGCCCAGAGCAAAGTCTTCGTTCTCCTTCAACCGCAGGCGCAGACGCACGCTGGCTTTCTTCAACGATGCATCGCGCAACACCACAATGCCCACAGCTGTCTTTAACGCGGCCGGCCTTGATGGTGAATAAAGGCCGTATCGACTCGTCGTTCAGCGGCACATAGTGTGTGCCGGGTATGGCTTTGTCGGTGCGTTCGGTAACGGTAGAGTCTATGATGTAGCCTTTATTGTCGAGGTATAGTCTACAATGTATTCACTCACCCTGCTCGAAAAGCACGTGCCTGTCTGTTGGGAGCCGACGCCAATCACCCTAATGGGGATGAAAACCGTGTCGCGCATCCTCGTGTCGCTACCCATACAAATGAAAAGGATGGTCGGCCGGGTGCCTCTTTTAGTTTTCGCTAACCAGTTCTGCTCATGCCTTTTTCGTTAAAGAGCAACTTCTCGTCTTCCTTGCATCCACGTTGTAAAGAGGGCGCACAGAGCGGCATATAATATTTTTCATTGTTCTGATGGTTTAGTTTACATATACAGCCTCGTCTTTTGGCAGAGGCACTACGTAGGTTTCTACCGAACCAGGCACGGAGGTCCAAAGAATGGTGCTTGCGCCAAGTCGCTTGTAGGCATAAAACGCCTGTCCTTCTCCGTAAAAACTCCTTATTATATTCTTTTCACCAAGAGGTCAATCCGCTCGCTGTCGCTGGCCATCGTGGTGGGCGATACGTCCGCGCTGTGCAGAATGTGGCGTAATAGGCATTGGCGTCTGCAAGCGGACTGCTTTCCATCGCGATGAGATACATCTCGGAAAGTCTGATGAGCGGTATCACGTTTTTGGCAAGGGGTGGGCATCTTCTCCGTTTGGGTGTACTTCTGGAAGTAGAACGGGCGATTGTAATAGCTGATGTTCACCTCTTCCCACAGGTTGACGAAACGTATGTCGGAAGTGCCTGCCTCATACAGACGTGCCGTTAGTTCGGCCTTAGGCTTTTTGATAGGTGCGCCCGTCACCCAATGTTTTTGATAGGTCGTTCGCCTTTAAGTTAAAAGACGTGTTCTGCTGAAAGCGTCTTGTCCTCGCGAACAATCGTCGCGTGTGCCCAGTCGGAACATCGCATTACCTTCAGGTGTCTTGGCGTCTATCACGAGTTTGGCATACGCTAATGCTTTCTCCTTGTTGCCCATCCACAGATGAGGCGCGTGCTTTTAGCGCACACGGGCGTAATAGTTCATTCGCAGTTGACGGGCAGTGAAGAGTTATCTTCTGATGCTGCGTCCTTGTTCAAAAGCCTCGATAGACTTTCGAACGCACAGGGTCGTCTTTCAGGCAGGTCTCCGCCTCGTCAGAGATCTTTCAGCAATTGTGTCGTAAATTCGGAGTAGGAGAGGAAAGGCGTTCGGGGCGGTTGGTTACTGTCGTGACGTATGGAAGAACTTTGGATGTGGGCACATTGTTGGGCATCGGACCGAGAGACGCAACACATCCAAGTGGCAGAAAGCGCGCAAAGCAGGGCTTCGCCCTTGATGAGGTTGTAGTTGGTGTCGTCCCAGCACGCTGCGATGCTGCTCTATGCCGCTCAACAACCTGTTGACGTCGGCCACGACCTTGTATAGGTTGTTGGCAGATGTTGCCCATCGCCGTTTCTACCACAGCGGCCTTATAGTCGTATTTAGTTGAGATATTCCTCTACGCTTCCCGCATTGTAGGTCGGTGTTGCGTCTAGAATTCCTCTGTCGCACACCATCTCTTCCCCATGAGGCTGGTTTGCTTTCATCCGTGCATATGGCTTCCGATAAGACACGCTGCGTGCAGCCGTCCACCGTAGAGAACATCTCATCCTTCTCTTTTCGGTGGAAGGTAGCACGATTGAGGAAATCGTTGCAGGCCGTGGTTGTGCCCAGAATGAGAGCAAGGCTATGGTAAAATTTGCCAAATTTCATTGTCTTGGTGTTTAAAGTTTAGAAACTAACGGATAGGTAAACGAGCAACGCCGCGAATAGGGTAGGAAAGTCCGCGTTCTTGCTTAACGCTCGATAGATAGAAGAGGTCGCTTAGGTCGCTGCTCAAGGTCAATACCTGGATGCCCAAATTGCGTTTCCAGCACGGGTTGTTGCTGAACATGTAGGCAGGGTGAATGTTCTGCGCAGCTGAGCGTGCGTTCGTCTTGCACGAACCTTGTTGTGGCGATTGGTTATGGTTTCGTTGTTCAAGCCCTAAAGAATGTACGGTCGTCTCTTTCTGCGCGTAGCGGTCGCGAAACACCCTTTCGTCTACGTTGTAGTGTTTGTCGGCGTTCTCGATGCGGTTAGCCAGCGTGGAGTTGTATATCTGTCCGCCAAAAGCGATAGCCGAAAACCACGTTGGCTGTGAAATCTTTCCAGCGAATCATGCGCTCCAATGTGCCGCGGAATTTGGGCTGGCTGATGCCGCACGCTACGCGGGTCTGCCGCGCTCCACGTGTGGGTTGGCTCGCCGTTCTTCTTTCTAAAAACCTCGTTGCCCGTGCTGGGGTCTATTCCCAGCGACCGAACGGCATAGATGGTGTGTTGCGATTCGCCCCTCGCGTATCACTTTGTTAGGCGTTGTCCCACCCGTAGAAGTCGTTTCGGCATACTCGTCTTTCAAGGCTTGCGACAGTTTCACTACCTTGTCTTTTGTTGTGTGCGATGGAGCCTGTTACCGACCATGCAAGCCTTTTTGCGAGGTGTTGCAGCAACAGAAAGCCAGTGGCTTTTCACTTCAAAAGCCGCGGTTCTCCACCTGGCCAATATTCTCCACAAAATGATGTGAAACCGTTAGAGAGAGGCAGTTTAACGATGATAGTAAGTTAGATGTTTTGTCGAGATAAACGTCGGCAACAAGGTTCAGTCGGTTGTCGAAGAGGTTGATTTCAACTCCTGCATTCCATTTGTCTGTCTTCTGCCACCCAAGTTGGGGGCTCTCCGGTGCCTTTTGGTGGTGCCAATCCAGCTGTTGTAGCGGTCGTTCAGATAATAAGAACAGGTGGCTATGGCTTGGTAGGCACTGAACTTCTGCGAACCGGTTTGCCCGAAAGAAGCCCTGATTTTGAGCCTATCAACAAAGCGAACGCTTTTCATGAACTTCTCGTTGTGCACGTTCCAGCCGATGCCCACCGAGTAGAACGGCGCGAAACGGCGGTTTTTCTCAAACTGCGAAGAGCCGTCTATGCGCAGTAGGCCGCGATGTGTAATACCTGTTGTCGAACGAATAGTTGGCGTTAAACATCCAATCGCGGCGCGTTCGCGACTCTCCGCCCGATGGTTTGCCGCCTTTCTGGTATTGCAAGGCGTTGGAAGGAAAGTCGAGGTATTCGTCTGTAAAACCCTCGAACACGAAGTTGTAGTTGCGGGCGAAATTAGATGTAACATTCCAGTTGGCTGCCGCATACGAAGATGTTTCTCCGCGAAGTGTTTGAGTAGCTTGCCGTAGTGCCACTTCATAATTTGTTAGCCTGCCCGTGCCGTAGTTATAGCGCCCTTTGCGCAAGCTGCCTCCGCCTGATATTCGTCGGCTTCGAACATCGTGTGTTTGGCCGGCCGATAGTCGTCGGTCCGGTGTTTCGCCACGTCAAACCAACGCGCCCTCGCGTGATGAATCCCTCGAAAGCCGCCACCGATGGAGAAATTGTTGGTGATGTCGGTGTATTGTTGGCTGTCTGGTTGAGCATGGCATTGTAAAGCGATTGGCAGGCAAATTGGTGGAACCCGCCATAGAAGTTACATCGTTGTCGAACATCTTGATAAGCTTGCCGTTGTCGTCGGGCATAGCCCGCCAATAGGGTTCAATCGGGTGTAATCGGAGGAACGAACCGTATGGCGATTCGGCTGACTTGCGTATCCGATGCTGAGTCGTTGGTAAAAATCAAGCTGCGATGGCGAGAAGAAAGGTGATGCCACGCTGATGTTGCGCTTGAACCTTTCATCACACCCTGCCACACCGTTATATTGTAGCAGAGGCTGCATAGCGGAAACTCTCGTCGCCGCCCTCAATGCGTATGTTATGCCGTTGTCCCACCCTGCGCGTAGTGGTTTCGACAACCAGTCTGTTTCAAATCCACGCGTGATGTTCCCTAAAAGGGGCCGAATATTTTTCTTCAAAATAAAGTCGCGTCCGGGTTGGTGCTTTGATAATAGCCCGAACGCTCGTTCAATTCCTAGCTTGTCGGCGGCGTTCGGCAAGTGATAGTCCGCACAGGGTCGGGCACCTCAACGTTAAGGCTACCACTATACGAGAACCGCACCGCCCCGTTTGGGGTGTCTTGCGCTTGATGACGATAACGCTGTTGGGCTCGCGCGAACCGTATGATGGCCGTGGCGGAACCGTCTTTGAGCAGCGTGATGGATTCCACCTCGTCTCGTTCAAGTCCACCATACGCGCCATGCATTGATCTCAAATCCGTCCAAATGATGACGGCGTGTTCAGGTCGGTGCAGTGTGTTCTTGCAGGTTTGAAAAGGGTTGGTAGGTTGGCGGTACCGCGAATTTGAACATCAGGCAGACGGTTTGTCCGACCCATACTGCTGTTTGCCAGTAAGTTGAACGACGGGTCGATGCTTGGCGAGGGAGACGTAAGCAGGTTCTTGTTGCCAAATTCTTTTCAGCTCCTTGTTCGTGATGGTGGCTCACCGCCCCGTAAACGCCTCTTTGTTTTCTGGAGTAATACCGTCACAACGATGTCTTTTTATCGTTGTGCTCGATCTACACGACAGGTTGCTGACAACAGCTGCTGGTTCCCGGTTCGATGGTGATGCCACAGGGTTACGCCCACGTACGAGAAACGCACAACGGTGAGGCTTTGTGGGGCATGCCCTGATGCATGCCATCCATGTCCGTTACGCCGCTCACCTTGCCGTCGGCGCCATACAGTGACGCCAATCAGCGGCTCGCCGCTTTCGCTTTTCACTCGCCCTTTCATCGTTCTTTTACTTCCTGCGTGGCTTGTTTGGCTCGTCTTGGATGCCAACTCACCTTCTGGCATGGCAGCAGTTGTGGAAATGTGGTCCACAACATCAACAACAAGAGCCCTGGTAACTCGTCCCACTTGTCTGTTTCTTCGCATAAAAGAAAGTTCTCATTTTTGTTAATTGCTCGTGTTTTCTGCGATTAGTGTACAGGGGTTGTTAAATACTGTTGATCTCCTGCCCGTTTGTCCACGTTCTACTTTACTGTCAGCGGTATTGTTGTTAGATTGCGAAAAGGCGGGCAGAAATCGTTGCTGCAAATTTATGCGTCGAAAGTTCAAATATCCCGAAAATTATTTTTTCTATGAAATCGTTTTTGGTTTTTAATATTTCTATAAATTGAGAGGGGTTGTCTATAAATTCAGAGGGTTTGTCATCTTTGTGATGCCAACACAAAGATAAACACATTCTCATACACGCAACGCGTACATGCGCATCGCCCAGCAGATGCCAACACAAGATAAACACGTTTCTTATACACAAAGGTGCAGGACAAATCGGCTTACTGGCTTATAAACTCACGAAAAACCAACAACTCCCGAACACATCAACTACATCAGACCGACAAACTCATCAACTCAAAAACTCACCAACTTACAAACTAACAAGTTACTAACTTATCAACTTTACGAACTCAAAACTCTCCAACTAACAACCTCATCAACTTACGAACTTACAAACTCATCAATGAACCAACTCAAAAACTCACCAACTTACGAACTCAAAACTCGCCAACCAACAACCTCATCCAACTTACGAACTTACAAACTCACCCAACTAACGGCCTCAAAAAGCTTTATCAACTAACAACCTCAAAAACTCGCCAACAAACAACCTCATCAACTTACATGAACTAGCAACCTCACCAACTAACAACCTCAAAAACTCACCACTCACAACCCTCAAACTCGCCAACTAACAACCTCATCAACTTACGAACTAACAACCTCATCAATCCTACGAACTAACAACCTCATCAACGAACCAACCTCAAAACCTCACCAACTTACAACCTCAAAAATTCGCCAACAAACAACCTCATCAACTTGGGAACTGCAAGTTCATCAACTAACGACCTCAAAAACTCATCAACCTACTCAAAAGCTCGCCAAAACAACAACCTCATCAACTTACGAACTTGCAAGTTCATCAACTAACAGCCTCAAAAGCTCATCAACCTAAAACTTAAAACTTTATTTTTATTTTACAATGCGGTCACTACTTTGCCCGTTCTGAGAAAATGTAGCTAAAAATAGTAAATAGCCCCCTATTTCTAGATTTTCCCCGTCTTCCGTTTGTCTGTTTTTAAGAGAAAAGCCTGCATTTAGCACCATTTTAGCCCTTTCTGGTTTGCTTGCCAGCTCATGTTTTTCAGCTCAATTACCCACTTTTTGACCCTAAAAACCCACTAGCTACTATTTTCTGCCCATTTTGGCCATGTGTTTCATGGTTCTAAGAGGTTTTGTTTATACCATTGCGGCGTATATTTATGCTTTATCGTTGTATTTTATGCATTTTGCACCGTGTTTTGCAGCATTTTCACCTTGCATTTAGCATCAAAACGCACTGCATTTTTAGCACCAAAACGCACTGCGTTTAGCACCAAAACGCACTGCGTTTTAGCTAGTAAAATGCACTCAAAATTTAGCAGTAAATAGCCCAAAACTTGGTGCAAAACGCGTCTTTCTTTTAATAAATATTCATTTTGTCCGTATGTGCAAACTAACCCCTTATTTGCATCAAAACAAACCTTCGCGAGAATCGATGCGACAAGGCGAACGATTGAGTAGCAGACACCCATAATGTTAAAATTTTACTAAAAAGATTACAATGACTGACGACGGGACGAGTTGACAAGAGGACAAGTTAACGAGTTGAGAAGTTGACAAGTTAACGAGTTGAGACAACGAGTGGACGAGTAGACGAGTTGACAAGAGGGACAAGTTGACGAGTGGACAGAGGAAGTTAACAAGGGCGAGGTTGACGAGTGAACGAGCGTTAACCGTTTACCTTTCGGATTTTGACGCAACACGTTCATCTTGACATAAGAACATAAGACATAAAGAAGCGCTGCTGCTTTCTCATTTCATGTGTCACTGGGACAGATGCTTTCAACTGGCAGCGAAAGCATTGAAACAACTTGCGTATGATTGTCTGAGTGTATAGCCACGTTTTTGCCGCAGACAAATTCGGGACCTAACAAACCAAAACCCTCGTCGGGTGTGACTGCGAAAGTTGGTTGGTAACGACTTGATGCGCGCTTTGATTAACGGTCCTAATTCGAGCATGTCGTCAATGGCGCCCTGTGCGGCACTTCCATATCGTGAAAAGTTGTTCAGGGCCACGCTCCTGCTTGTGGGGTTGGCCATTGTGGGCGTCCATAATCAGCTTTGTTGTGCCGTTTAGCTGAACTAGTGCGGGGTAGCTTTTACTTCGCTGGCATGAGGAGTCATGGCGTAAAGTAGCTCAGCGGGACGGCAGATATTTTTGGCTTGGATTTAGGATTATCCGTAACTCGTTTGCTGCATATGTTCGGCTGTCCTCGCGACGTTTAGTATAGCACTTTCACACTATGGTGTATATTGGCCATACCGGCATCTAATTGTTAAACGTCTCCGCGTTATATATACCATTCGACGGCTTTGTTTCTCGTGCGGACTGTGTAAATTTGCAAAAACACCCTTAATTTATTAACAAGATGCAATACGAACAGAAAATAGTACAATTGCGATTTGGGAAGAGGAAGAAGAGGGTTTGACAATACCGTAAGGTATCAGTGCAGAACAAAAGGTGATTAACCGAATTGATGGTGTGATGGCTCATTCTGAAACCCAACGAGAACTGGATATTGACACCCAACCACAACGGCAACAAGTATTGGTTTAAGGTGACGCGTGTGAGAGTTTCGTGAAGATTAGTCCCGAAAAACATGCTTGCCGCGCTGGAATTGGTTGACAAGATAGACTGGATTAAGAGCCATGCATGGAAGTGTCGGTAGACCCTGATGAAGCAAGCTTTATCAACAGAGTTGAACCTTGAAGATATAAAGGGGAAAAATGGGAAAAGTACAAAAAGTGGGATGTATCGAAGGATTAATCCGGCAGCCGACGGTGGATGGACGAGTTTAGGGCAGCTCTGACAAGTGACGGATGTGGTAGACGCGCACTTTTGCGATGAACCCACTTTTAGGAAAGAACTAACGGGAAATTGTTCTTCGACGTGTTCTTCGACAGGTATCTTGTTGGGGCGGCCTTTGGAGGATTGCGAGTTTGAACGAACGTTCCATTCTTTTCTTTTTCGACCAGACGATTGAGGGCGACGATAACGCAGGCGGTTTCCACCCGACAAGGAAACGGGCTTAAGAAGAAACTGTCGCGTTACATCTCTTTTCGGACGACCAGCGGCTGATGACGTTATGCTACCACCATCGTGATGAACATTTACAGGGACCGCTACCAACCCTTTATCAAGTACAATTTCACGCAGTATAACTTTTGAGTTCCTATCAGCACGCTGCTCTGAGTGACGGACTTCCCAGGACGTTATAAGGTGAACATCATCGAGGAGGTTCGTAACAACATCGAAATACTAGTGACTTACCAAATACGTAGACTTAAATAGTTATGGCACAATCGTATATTCAAGCGGTACAGATGTTATCTGCACCGAGATGATGGGCGGAATGCCTGCAGTTGGGGTTGACGCGAACCCCGAATGTATTTTACGGCGAGGAGAAAAAGGCCCTTGTTGAACATTTGCGACATAGAAACTGAGCTGCTCTTTTGCAGTGTCGCATTAAGCAAAATGTACTTTTTCAGGGTTGTCTGGCTTACTGGCGGGGCTTGCCCTTGGCGCGTTAGCAGGTGTTGCTTTGTTGCTGCAACGATGGGGACTGGCGCTGTGGTTGTTGCCGCAGCATGCGCCTTTGTCGCAGAGCTGGTTCTGGAGTGGCAGACGGTGCCGCACTTGCCTACAAATACGTTGCCAACGAATGCGATTGCACGTTGAGCGGGCAATGGTCTTTTTACCACAGCAAGGTGTTTCTCGATGGCGACAGGCCGCTGTTGGAGCGTTCCATCTGACGTGCACCAGGGTGGGGTGGTATCGTTGGTTGTGGACCACGCCAAGGCGGTGGAGTTGGCGAAGATGATTAGCGCGAGCAACAGGAAGATTAGAGTCCAAAAACATGGAATCGAAAGCGTGGCAGGGGTTTATAGACGGCGCATCGAATGCCGTGCTTGCAGGCCTGGCTGGCATGGGCGGCGGTGCGGTGTTTGGGCTGGTTGTAGGCTCGGGCCTGACTACCTATCATTATTTAAAGGGTGGTAACGGCAGCTACCGCGACGACAATGCGCTGAGAACAAAGTCTGCATGCCGTGGATGTGTTTGAATCTGTGACAACAACAAGGCGGAGTTGGAGGCAGACCGCGACGTTCTTACTGGCCAAGATGTGGGCGATGCGGCAACGGCGACATTGTTGTGATCGGGCATATTCTCGCTTGTGGAAAACGTTATGAGTGTAACAACGCGAAACAAGCAGTTGGAGCGGGGAGGCGGCCGACCTCACTGGGAAAAGCCGCCCGGTATGCCAACGCAGGAAAACCATGCTATGGCGGACCATGCCGTGTGGGCGCACGACTTGGCATTGGATGCACAGGTGGGGACAAAAGAACTGGGCCCGCGACTTTATCAAGGGATGTGGACGGGCAAGACGAGCGTTTTCAAAATGGAAAGTCTCTAACAAATGGCTTTACTCTGAGTGGAATAGGCATCGGTATCCTTAGCTCGATATTGTGCAATTATATCGAAGCATGGGCTAATGAGGATGAGAATTTTGGTGTATGTGGTATGCTTGATAGTATTAAGAAGGCAAGGTTGGACAATCAAACAAGAATATCTGTTTATAGCAAATACATTATAAATTGTGAAAAAGGCAAATTACGCGGTTTCATACCCTAGTGTTGGTTGAGTAATATTATTGGCGGTATGTTCATAGTGCCACTGATGCCCAAAGTAATAAATTCCCTATGCTATAAGAACAAGTATAATAATGATGTTGCTCATATTGTCAAAGGATACTAGGTGAGTGATTACATGAAATAAGAGTGCTTATGCCTAAAGATGCATCAAAATTGTATTTGAATAATGTTGATGATGAGCGTTTCCCCATTGAGTGAGTTTTTGATACGGCATATAACTCTAACTTCTTTCATAATCCACATGCTGAATACACCTCATTTTATTGCATAGAATGCAAAAGTATCTGAATGTTATTTCATTTAGTGCTGTATATGGAAGCTATGTGGGATTCTATTTGACTGTTAATCGTGAAGACATGACTAACCCTCTATATGGGACGATGGATAATCCCGTACCTCGTGCTGAAAGCAGCAGGGTGGAGTGAACTGATATGGTTCGATGGAAGGGACACTGATTCTGTGTTCATGGACAAATTCTATCGAAACAACGTTGTCAAATATTTGAAATACAAGATGCCGAAAAGAAGAATTTGAAAGGAGGTCTCAAGGGGTAAAACAGATTAAATATTCGAGGAAGAGTTGCTAAACGGCACCGGAATGTGTTGATTCTAATGAAAAGTTTGGGAAGGAGACGTCAATGGTTCAAACAGAAAATCTCCTAACAAATGGCTTTCACTCTTAGTGGAATAGCATCGGTATCCTTAGCTCGATGTTGTGCAATTATATCGAAGCGTTGGATAATGAGGATGAGAATTTGGTGTATGCGAGTATGCTTGATAAGATTAAGAAGGCAAGCAGTGGAAGAATCAAACAAGAATATCTGTTTTTAGCAAAATACATTATAAGTGTGAAAAAGGCAAATTATGCAGGTTTCATACCATAGAGTGTTAGTAATATTATTGGCGGTATGTTTATAGTGCCAATGATGCCCAAAAGTAATTAATTCCTTATGCTACAAGAACAAGTATAATAATGATGCTCTATATTATAAAGGGATACATGAATGATTGTTACGAAATTAGAGTGCTTATGCCTAAAGATGCATCAAAATTGTATTTGAATAATGTTGATGATGAGCGTTTCCCATTGAGTGAGGTTTTTGATACAGCATACAATTCTAACTTCTTTCATAATCCACATGCTGAATACACCTCATTTTATTGCATAGAATGCAAAAAGTATCTGAATGTTATTTCATTTTAGTGCTGTATAGAGGAGCTATGAGGATCATTTGACTGTTAACCGTGAAGATATGAGACAACTCCACAATATGGGACGATGGATAATCCATACCCGTGCTGAAAGCAGTGGGTGTGAGCGAACCGATATGGTTCGATGGGAGGACTCTGATGCTGTAGTTCATGGACAAATTCTATCGAAACAATGTCATCCAATATCTGAAATACAAAATGCCGAAAGAAGAATTTGAAAGGAGGTTCAAGGGTAAAACCAAGTAGCATAGTTGTTAGGCAATTCAATTATAACGATAGTGAAGAAAAATAAATTTCAGCAGGCCTTATCCCTTTTGACGCTATTCTTGGGACTTGGATTGGGAGATAAGTTTGTGGTCCCGATGGTACCCAAGGTGGTTGATGCATTATATTATAAGGACAAGTATAATAATGATGCTGCGGACTTCTGCCAAAAGTGCACATAAATGATAGTATAAGAATAAACGTAACAATGCCAGCATTCGAGTCAAAAAGTTCTGCTACGTAATGTAGATAAAGAACGATTTCCGCTATCTGAGACCCTTGAAGTTTCTTGTGATTCCAGGATTACTTTAATTTTTTCCCTCAGCGCATTATTGGACCTTTTTATTGTGCAGAATACAAGAAATGTGATGAAAATAATATCTTTTTCGGGACGTACCGGAGATATGGTGGAAAGAAAGTTACGCTCATTGTCAACCGTGAAGACATGAATAATCCCTCGATACGGCACGGAGTGATAACCCCGTGCCCGTGCTGAATGCCATAGGCGTGAGCGAACCGACCTATGGATTTGAATGGAAGGGACACTGATTCTGTGTTCATGGACAAATTCTATCGAAAACAATGTCATCCAATATTTGAAATACAAGATGCCGAAAGAAGAATTTGAGAAAGGAGGTTTCATGGCTAAAACAGATTGTGTATGCCGTGGATGAGTTTGAGTTTGAGAACAACACGGCGAAGTTGGAGGCGGATCGCAGCGTTCTTTTTGGCCAAGACGTGGGCGATGCGGCAACGGGCATTGCTGCGGATGTGGGCTATTCTGCTTGTGATAACCTAATAAAGCCAGTTGGGGATAAGCAAAAGCTCATCCCCAACTGGTACAAATATAGTGAAGCATAACTTATCTCAATGGCATGCGTGCGCTTTCCTGTCTTACTTTGGTAAAGGGTATCGGAGAACATGTCCGCAGTGCCCGTTTGTAGTGTGGCGCTGATGTCCTAGGCGCACGCCGTTAAAGCCATTGCGGCAACTTGTCGAGATGTATGCCGTTGCTGCCTTTTACAAGGATGTAATGGTTTTCAGGACGATGCTTTTTCAACTCGGCTATCACTTCTTCTACATCGTTGAACTTGCGGAAAGCACAGCTTGTGTGGGCAAATTCGGGACCAACGAGCCACACTTCGTCGAGTGCGAGCTGCGAAAGCTGGTCGACAATGGCTTGATGTGCGCTTTGGCTAACGGCTCCCAATTCGAGCATGTCGCCCAAAATGGCCATCTTGTGCGGCACTTCCATATCGTGAAAGTTGTTCAGGGCCACGCTCATGCTTGTGGGGTTGGCGTTGTAGGCATCCATAATCAGCTTGTTGTGTGCCGTTTCTTCCAGTTGCGAACGGTTGTTGCTGGGCACGTAATTGGCCAAGGCACGGTTAGCATCTTCGGCCGAAACGCCTAAGAAAAGGCCAACACTGAGGGCGGCAAGCATGTTTAGCATATGTAGTGCCCCAACAAGATGGGTTTGAACCTCGTTCCATGCGCCGCCTTCGCGTTGCCAAGCGAAACGTAAGAAGGGGGCAGCCGAAACCACTTGGCCGCTAACGAAGAGGTTGGGACGTGCAGGTGTGCCATAGGTTACGAGGTCCAGCCCTCGGCAATGCCCATCAGGGTGGGGATTGTTGGCATCGACAAACACCTTTCCGCGCTTGCTTTGGCGCATAAGTCGTATAGTTCGCCTTTTGGTTTTTCACCACGCCTTCGAACGAGCCAAAGCCTTGCAGATGGGCCATGCCTACGTTGGTGATGAGCGCGAGGTCGGGTTCGACCAGCTCAACCAACGTTTTGATGTCGCCCGGATGACTGGCTCCCATTTCAACCACGGCCACTTCGTGTTCGGGTTTAAGGCGTAATAGGGTTTTGGGAACGCCAATGTCGTTGTTGAAATTGCCCAAAGTGTACAGCACGTTGTACTTCTGACCCAGCACGGCAGCCAGTAGTTCCTTAGTGGTTGTTTTGCCGTTGGTGCCCGTTATGCCCACTATGCGCGTGCCAAGGTGCGGCGATGGTGGCGCGCTAGCAGTTGGAAAGCGCGCAACACGTTGTCTACCAGGATGTATCGGTCGTCGCCTTGTGGACAATATTCGGCCTCGTCTACCACGGCAAAGGCGCAACCTTGCTGCAAGGCCGCGGCAGCGAACTTGTTTCCGTTGAACGATTCGCCTTTGAGGGCGAAGAAAATGCTACCCGCAGGGACAGTCGCGGCTGTCGGTGGTTACTATGGGTGGCGTTCAAAAATCTTATATAACTGTTCTGTTGTCATATTCTTTCTTTTGTGTTGGCTGCTTTTGCTAGGGTGTGGGCAATTGGCAAAAAGCTCTTGTCCGCTTGCCGTTGGGTGGGCGTTATTCGTCTACTTTCAGTTCTTTGCGGTATTCGCCCAATCGTTTAAGCAACTGTTTGGTAACTTTTTCTGTACCCGGTTTGCCGTAGATGTTGTTCAGTTCGTCGGGGTCGGCCTGCAAGTCGTACAGCTCGTAATAGTCTATGTCGGCATCATCGCGGAAGTAATTGATGCGTTTCAATGCCTGATAGGTATAATATTCGCTGGTTCCGGGCGTGCGTTGGTACTTGTTTTCTTGCACGGCGCGGTCGCTGCCCTGTCCGTAGAAGTGGATAAGCTTGTAGCGTTCGTTGCGCACGCCATCGTGTTTACGCACAAGGTGGTAGGTTGGATAGTCGTAATAGTGGCAGTAAAGGTCTTTTCGCCAATTCTTTACCTTTGCTCCTTTGAATAGCGGTTGCAGACTACGGCCACTCATCTCGCTGGGCTTTTTCACCCCGGCAAGGTCGAGGAAGGTGGGCGCGAAGTCGATGTTCTGCACCAGTTGGTTGCATTCTGTTCCTTCTTTTACATGTCCGGGATAGCTGATGATGAGCGGCGTGTGGAACGATTCTTCGTACATAAAGCGCTTATCAAACCATCCGTGTTCGCCCATGTAGAAACCTTGTCTGAGGTGTACACCACGATGGTGTTGTCGCTAAGTCCGTTTTGTTCCAAATAATCAAGCAGTCGGCCCACGTTGTCGTCAACAGAGCGTATCACGGCAGCGTAGTCGCGAATGTAGTTTTGGTACTTTCCACTTCACCAATTCCTTTGCCCTGTGAGTTTTGATTCGATAAACTTCTGTTCCTAGGGCATATAGTATTTGTCGAAGGCTACGCGCTGTTCGGTGGGTAAAATCGGCTTGTTTCGCCGAGCAGTGCGTAATACGAGTCCATGCTTTCCGCATCGTTGGGGTCGAGTGTTTCGGGCACTTTCAGGTCTTGAATCATGCGCAAGTCGTCGTCGATGCGCATCTTTTGCGTTCTTGCAGCCGAGCCGCGCGTGGCGTAATCGTCCCAAAAGGTTTTGGGAAGTGGAACTTCTACGTCGCCGTAAAGACCGAGTACTTTTTCTTCGGGCATCCAATTGCGGTGCGGTGCCTTGTGATGCACCAGCAGGCAGAAGGGTTTAGACTTGTCGCGATGCTCTAAGAAGTTGATGGCATGGTCGGTAATGAGTGTCGTTGCGTAGCCTTTCTCTTGCTTGTACTTGCCATATTCGCGGTTGGAGCAGAACACGGGGTTGTAGTACGAGCCTTGGTTGTTGAGAATATGGAAGAAATCGAAGCCTTTGGGGCGGCAGTGCATGTGCCATTTGCCTACCATTCCTGTGGTGTAGCCCGCCTTTTTGTAGCAGTTCGCTGAAAAAGGTTCGGGTGGTATCGATGCCTTCTCCCAGTTGTCGTTGTCCGTTTTGGTGGCTGTAAAGACCAGTGATGAGGCAGGCGCGACTGGGCGTTGACAGCGAGTTTTCGACAAAGGCCGACCTGAACAGCATGCCGCGGCGCGCCAATCGGTCGATGTTGGGCGTGGGCGCAAGCTTAGACAGGGCACTGCCGTATGCGCTGATGGTTTGCATGGAATGGTCGTCGCACATGATATATAATATGTTGGGGCGCACGGCAGTGGCTTGTCTCGCAGCGTTTACGGGATACGTGGCCAGTTCAGGACATTTGGGGTAGCTGGTGTCGTTGGTTTGTGCCATCGCTCTTTCGGCTGTCGTGGCCAAGGCAAGGGCAGGTAACATGGTGAGCGAAATGTTGGATGGTAGATTCATCTTTTGTGTAAGTTGGTTGCTGTTTTGTGCCGGCATGTGTGTTCGCTAAGCTTGTGGCGAGCATGTAGGCAGCGCGTTATGTGCTACAAAAAGTACACAAAAATCGTGGGGATGGATGCCCCAATGCCACATTTTTGTTTGGTGGGCGAAATATTTTGAATGGGGATGGGGTGGCGGATGTGGTGCGATGGCACTCCTTATTATATATAAGGTGTGTGTTTGGTTGGGGTGGGGTGGGCGATTGCCTACCGAACGATGTGCCAGAGCAATGGTTGCGCGTTTCTTTCTAGCTTTTATAGCCAAACAGAATTGGATATGGAAAGCTATAGGTGCTACGTAAGCAAACTTATAACAACGTTTTTCGTTAAGCCAAATGAACAATGTTGAGCTTGCCCGAACATCGGCATGGCGAGAAAAACGCACTTTTCGAGGAACGAGAAAAGAACGTTTTCGTTAAGCCAAATGAACAATATCGAGCTTTGCTCCGAACATTGTCATGGCGAGAAAAACGCACTTTTCGAGGAACGAGAAAGAACAATTTTTCAAACCCATTATGTTTTGACTATAAACAAGGCATTTGGCTAAGTTTGGGGTATGAAAAAGTCCTTGAAATCTCACGACTTCAAAGACCCACACAATTTATTAACCAAAAATGTGGTGCCACCAGGGAATCGAACCGGGACACAAGGATTTTTCAGTCCTTTGCTCTCACCAACTGAGCTATGGCACCAACTTCTGAATTGCGAGTGCAAAGGTAGTGATAATTTGTGTAACTGGCAAAATATTCTCTGCATTTTCTTTTAATATTTTCTCGTCATTTGCACGTTATTCAGATTTTTGCAGTACCTTTGCACCGCATTTAAGCGAAGAAAGCCAGTTGCGTAAGCAATGTTGCGGTTCGTCATTGGCATTCGTTTGGCATCGGGATGTAGCGCAGTTGGTAGCGCACTACGTTCGGGACGTAGGGGTCGGGCGTTCGAGTCGCCTCATCCCGACCAAAAACAATCGGCCACGCATTGGGTTTCCAATGGCGTAGCCGATTGCTAGTGAGGATGTGAATAGGGAACAATGGTTTCCTCTATATAGGCTCTCTATTTTTCTTTTTCGGTTTCTTTCCTACTTCAACGAACAGCACGAGTGTGCACATCTTTTCAATAAAATAACCTCTCGTTTGGATGAGAGGGTTATGCGGTGCGTCTAAGCCCAGTGGCGGCTTTTTGTTCAGCAGTGTAATACAACCGAGGCTTATTGTATATTGTCGGCAGCTCTCCGAATGCGGTCGGCAAGGTCTACCAATGCGCCTTTAAGCTGGGCTTTCTCTTGTTCGTTAAACTCTGTTGGTTTCTTATTTCCGTCTATACCATCGAGCTTATGGTATAGCCACGAGTTCGATTTGCCAGTATGTTTTGGAAAAGGTCTGCCCACGAAATGGCAAAGCAGAATGTCTTTTTAATTGTGATTTCATTGTTCACTTTTTCTTTGTCAATGTCATTGTTGCCATAGTCCTCCTTTTATTGTCACCACCTTGATGGTATATATTGTTCTCGTAATTAGGGCCGATTCGTCGAGCAATTCTGCAAGCATTCTTTCGATTGCCCATCTCAGTCCAGGTTCTCCATTTGGGAAACACCTTTTTGTAATTTCTAATTGTTTCGACTCAAATCGAACTCGCTTTCTGTCAATAGAACTCTTCTTTTTCATGGTTGTATTACTTAATCTGAACAATACAAAGGTAATACATTTATTCGTACCTACTCAAACGTTTTTGTCGCTTTTTGCTTGTGCTAAAGTCACTTTTTAACACTTTCGCATAGGGGATTGTGTCATGATACAACATTTGGCAGCATACGGCTTGTTATGCTACTATACGGGAGTTACACCTTGCTTTTCTGTCGTATTCCTTAACAGCTTTGGATGTTCTTGGCTACTTCTCCTTATATATAATCTTGTTTTTGTCCCGTTGTCAGTTCCAACGTTTCTCGGTTTTCGGCAATGAAACTGTCGATGTAGCGCACGCGTTTTCTTCCAAAAATCTCGTCAACGGCGATGAGGATGCCCGTTTCTTCAACGTCGCCGAACCCATTGTTGATGGCTGTACCGAAGAGTTTCATCGTGGACTAAGCCCCATGTAGGCGTTAACCAGCGGCGGATGTTATATCCCAGCGCGCGAATTTCGCGGTTCAATATCTTATAATCCTCTTTAAAGTCGTCTGCCGAGAACAGCGTTTCCAGCTCTTTCGGGTCGGTTTCGATGATAAGGGGTTTTCATCGGCGTAATTAAATTCTCCTTATCGTCGAAGTGTTTTTAAAGAAATAGAGTATCATGTCCCTGCCGCGACGAATGTACGAGGGGTACATCGTCATCTTTCCGAAGAAGTATTTCAGCTTAGGATTGATAACCGTCAGTGCGCCCAGTCCGTCCCAAAGGTTGTCTAGCGCAAAGATACTCTTCGTTCCCTTGCGAATGCTTTGGTATTCTACGGCCACGAACGAACGGCTCTAGCTCCACCGTGTACGCATATGGTCGGTGAGAAATCGGTTGGAGAACTTGAACATGTGGCTCGTTGCCAGCAGCGGCTGACCGTCGGCGTTCATCTTCCAGTCTGTTCCGTATATAAATCTGTATCCCCCAATGATGTCTTCGGCATCGGGATTCCACACGATGAGCTGCTTATATCCGCCTTCCATCGTGTCGAACTCGTCGATGTCCAACGCCTTTTCCCGTTCCTCCGCCGGCGTTTCTGAACGCAATCTCGCGCAGTCGGCCAATCTCTCGCATCACGTTGGGCGAGTCTTGTGCAGTAACGATGTATATCTCGTTATTGCTCTTTGTTCGTCAGGCGCAATTGTTTGTTGGGCGTGAGTTCGCTTCTCAGCAGTTCCCTTTCAACGGGTTGGATGATTTTTTCTTCCATTCTTCCTTCGGTTATGGTTTATGGCTTAGGGGTTAAGTCGTTGTCTTGGTTGTTAGTGGGCAGTTGGTACACAATGTTTTGCACCGCTTGTGCCCATTGTAGGGGCGTTCGGCTCTTGTCGAACGTTTGCCACGGAATGGGTTTGCCGATGGTTACGTTAGAGGTTTTCGTGCCTGTTCTTGTACATTTCGTCTACAAGGAACAGCATGGCCACGTTGAACTTGATGCCCAGCCGTTTGCAGGCGTTTGCCAAACGGTAGAAAAAGTTGAGTTCTGCCCACCGAAATGTATGGGGCACCACGTCTCTCTGTGTCTCTACGCTCTTGGCGATGAACGTCTTTGTCCACGGTATGTCGCGTATTTCGCCTTTCGTTTTTCGGCTGCAAAGGCCGGCAGGGAACATCATCATGTGCTGCTGCGACTTAAATCCAGCCTCTACCATAGCAGGGAAAGCGCGACTTTGGTTGCCTGTTTTGTTGATAGGAATACATAGCGGAGCCAAACCGGGCAGGTTCATCAGCAGGGTCGTTAACCAGATAGCGGAAGTTGCCGTCGTAGTGCCTGCCCACGATTGCGCCAGTGCCACGCCGTCGATGCCGCCCAATGGATGGTTAGATACGAACGTGTACAGTCTACCATCATCTTTGCGGGCAGGGTTTTTCCATGCCGCGCACGTTTAGCGTTAGGTCTAGATAGCCTACGCAAGCCTCCAACCAGTCGACGCCCACGAGCTCGCGGTTGTCCCAAAGAAAACCGTTCACCTCGTCTTGTGCACGATGTGTTTAAGCCATCTTTCGCCAACGGACGGGGCACAAGACGAGCCTTGTCGCCCATCTTGCTTTTTAAGGATGTTGTCTATGTCTATGGTTTTCTCCACAATGTCGTTCTATCAAAACAATACTAACAATTTGCAAAAATAACACTTCTTTTTAATATGTGCGGTGTGCGGCCCTAAAAATGCGTGTTTTTTTGCGTCGCCTTCAATTGTGGCTTGCTAAACGTTGCTTTCGGGCACAATACTGCACAACCTGGTCTAGCCTTCGCTTGGCATCTTACTTTTCGGCAGTGTGGCATGTGGCGTGTTTCTTGTGTTGGATGTTGGGCGATGTGGAGGTTTTTCACAAATACGTTAGCTCTGCAACTAGTCGATACAATCATATATAGGTATGACTATATGCCAAAGCCTTTGCTTGGTGATTGTTTGATTATAGTCAAACAGGGTTGCTTTTGGAAAAATTGTTGTTAGAAGATCGTAAGTTGTGCGTAGCATGGCGTAAATAAACCCTTTACGCAGAGGAAAGGTAACACTTTGGTTTGCTAGCAGCGTATCTATGGCGTTCCGAATCCAGTTCTGCTTTGACTATAAGTGAATTTGCCATACAACATTTTGCAAATAAACAAAAGAGGAGGGAGAGCTATTCGCAAGCAGTTGGTTCTTTATTGTTTCTTCAATCGTCGGTTAAGAATAACATTCCGTACCTTGTAAAACGCCCACATCAACAAGGGACGTGCCATTCCTTTGGCAAGCATCGTCAAAAAGCAAAGCAAACCAAAACGAGGGTTTGCCCAATGATTTTTTATCGATAGCCAGACCTAACCGACCGAAAAGAACACAAAAGAATTACGAATGCAGATTCAAAAAGGGATAAAAGCAATGAGCGTTTTTGTGGGGTTTAGAAAATTGAAATTGGGCATCACTTATCGTCGTAATGGCCAACCACGGATAACACTAGTACGATTATCGTCGTGTTGTTGACGAGATACCGCAGCCGGTTCTTCTTGTCAATCTTGCGAGACCAAACGCCATTGGCATATCGAAGTTGGTGCGGATGCCCGTGCCCGTGTAAGGAGTGCTCGCTAAGTTCAACCAAAAGGGCTTTGAGCTTTTTGTAGCCTTGTGCGTCAGACTTGCGCAGCTTGGCGATTTCTTTTGCGACTGTTCTGTAAAGTCTAAATCATACATGGCCTGTGCGCTCTAAAAAAATCATCAAGGCTTTCCCCCTCTTTCCATGCGATTTACACGGCCGCTCTTCACGTCTTCTAAGGCTTTCTGTAAAGATGCAACCTCTTCTCTTAGGGAAACTCCTCTTCGTCTGTAACCACCACAAGCCGAATAGGATAATCGTTTCTCCTAGCCACAAAGATTGTTTCGTGCGCGGCCAAATCAAAATATTTCTTTTGGTTGGCTCTAAGTTCTGCCGGGCTTATTATCTGCATAACATATCTGTTTAAGTATATGGCAAAAGTTAGTGATTATTTTCAAGCCACCAAGCTTTTTAAGTACTTGTTTTTGTACATATACGTGTACAAGTGTAAGAAACGAAAGGCAACGTCCTTAACCTGCTTTCCTCAGAGAAAAAGAGCGGCCGTTCCCTGCGGTAAAAGGCCACAAGCGCCTGCAACACACTTCGAAAAAGGGAGGCAGCCATCATGCCACCACACCCGACCCTGATACTGAAACTCTGAAATCAAAACCTTGTGAATGGGCATGTTGGCACATACGCCCGTAAGATATAAAGGTGCGAAACGGCCGTCCTTCTTGGCATGCTGAGGTTCAGGAAAAACGCCTGTCGAAGTCCCGGAGGACGGTTAACTTTAAATCTCAAAGTCTTCGCCTAATCAATTTCTTCTGCCGATGCCTGTGCGTCGGGCTGCTAGCTAAGCTCAATGGCCTGCATGGTTCGCCGAAATGTGCCTCATGCGGGAATAAAGAAAAAGGGAACTACCGAAGTAATTCCCTTGCGCGCTTCAAGATGGGCTTGAACCAACGACCCCTGATTAACAGTCAGGTGCTCTAACCAACTGAGCTATTGAAGCATTTTTTTGCTTGTTTGCGGGTTGCAAAGGTACTACCTTTTGATGAAACCACCAAATGTTTTGGCGAAAAATAGTTTTTCTCGATTTTATAATAAAATACGAATAAAAGATAACGCTAGGTAATCTGAATGTCGTAATTTTGTAAAACAGAACAAACCTATTTACAATGAGGAAGACATTCATCGCATTATGCCTAGCCGCCACCGCCTGTACGGCAGCGGCGCAAAACGAACGAGACCACAACTTCGATGTGGCCAAGAACCTTAACATTTTTAACGCTATCTACAAAAACCTCGACATGATGTATGTAGACACGCTTAACGCTAACCAAACGGTGGGAACGGGCGTCAATGCCATGCTAAAAGCCCTGGACCCCTACACCGTGTACTATCCCGAAGACAAGGTGAAAGACCTTAAATTCATGATTACGGGTAAATACGGAGGTATTGGCGCCATCATCAAATACAACAGCCAGCTTAAACGCGTCATCATAGAAGAACCCTACGAGAACATGCCCGCTGCCGAAGTGGGACTGAAAAAGGGCGACATCATCTTGTCCATCGACAACGAAGACATGACCAAGAAAGACCAATCTTACGTTAGCGACCACCTCAGGGGCGACCCCGCAACAAGCTTTATCCTCCAAATCAAACGCCCATCAACGGGCAAGGTCATGAAGTTTAAGGTTACCCGAAAGGCCATCCAGTCGCCTGCCGTGCCCTATTATGGCATGCAACCCAACGGCGTGGGCTACATCAACCTCTCGGATTTACCGAAAACTGCTCGCGCGAGGTGCGCCGCGCCTTCCTCGACCTTAAACAAAAGGGCATGAAGAGCCTCGTGTTCGACCTTCGCGGCAATGGCGGCGGCTCCGAATCGGAGGCCGTGAGCATCGTAAACATGTTCGTACCAAAAGGAAAACTCATCGTTTCCAACCGCGGAAAGCTGCAACGCTCTAACCACGAGTACCGCACAACGGTTGAACCCATAGACACCGTGATGCCCATCGTGGTGCTTGTCGACAGCAATTCGGCCAGCGCCAGCGAAATTACTGCGGCTCGCTGCAAGACCTCGACCGAGCTGTGGTGCTGGGAACGCGCACTTTGGCAGGGGCTTGGTGCAAATGACGATGGACTTGCCTTACAATACGGCACTCAAACTGACGACGGCCAAAGTACTACATTCCCTAGCGGACGATGTATTCAGGCCATTAACTATAAACACGGAAACGGCGGCACAACCGAGCAGGTGCCCGACTCGTTAACCAGTTGTTCCACACGGCCAACGGCAGACCTGTGCGCGATGGCGGCGGAATTCTGCCCGATGTGGTGGTGAAAAGCCGACTCGCTGCCCAACATCGCGTTTTTACCTGCGCGGGCATCAGAGACTCTAACGAGCTGTTGCTGAACTATCAATTAGACTACATTGCCAAGCATCCCACCATCGCACAACCCGAAGACTTTACGCTTACCGATGCCGAATACAACGAGTTTAAGCAGCGTGTGCTCAACTCGAAGTTCACTTACGACCGCGAAAGTGAGAAATTCTTAAAGGAATTAGTAAAGCTGGCTAAGTTCGAAGGCTATTATGATGATGCCAAAACCGAGTTCGATGCGCTAGAAAAGAAGTTGAGCCACAACATCGCCAAAGACCTCGACATCAACAAAGATGCCGTCAAGCGGCTTATCATCGACGGCATTATACCCACGTACTACTTTCCAAAAGGGGTCGCATCAGGCACTCGCTTGTTGACGATAAGCAAAATGAAAGAGGCCCTCAAGCTGCTGGCAGACCCTAAGCGATATGCCGACTTGCTGAAACCGCAACCAAAGGCGGCACAGCCAAAGGCAAAGAAGTAAACAGCGTGTGCTGAAACCTTTTTCGCTCAGGGCATTTAGCCTTTATTACAGTTCGTTTCGCCCATTTCTTGTGGATGCGCCATTGGTTGCGCGTTTTTCAAGAAGTGGGCGAAAGCTGTTTTTGAGGCCTAATCAATTCGCGTTGAAACCTACTTTTTAACCTGATTAACCTATTCGTCTACAAACCAGTCGACCCTAATCAATTCGCTTTGGAACGTACTTCTAACCTGATTAACCTATTCGTCTACGAACCAGTTGCCCTCAGTCAATCTGCTTTGAAACCTACTTTTAACCTGATTAACCTGTTCGTCTACGAACCAGTTGGGCTCCCAGTCAATCTACTTTGAAACCTACTTTTTAACCTGATTAACCTATTCGTCTGCAAACCAGTTGCCCCCAGTCAATCTACTTTGAAACCTAGCTTTTAACCTGATTAACCTATTCGTCTACAGACCAGTTGCCCTAATCAATCTACTTTTGAAACCTACTTTTAACCTCGATTAACCTATTCGTCTACGAACCAGTTGGCCCCAGTCAATCTACTTTGAAACCTAATTCTAACCTGATTAACCTCTTCGTCTACAAAGCCAGTTGGCCCTAACCAATTCGCTTTGAACCTGCTTTTAACCCCAACCACTCGTTGTAGCTAGTGTTGATTTCGCGGCCTTGTCGAGCATATTGCCTGTCTTTTTCTTAAAAACCAAATCGATAGCTGGCCTGTGTAGATTTCGTTGACTTGTTGAGCAAATTGTCCTTCTTGTTCTGAAAAACGTGGCGGACTACGTCGAGAGAATAGGGTGGGCAAGACACCGACAAGCAAACGAAAGCTGAACAGGAATTTGTAGGAACGACTTAAAATAATTGGTTAGCAGTGTAATGAACCGATTGGGGTTGAAGGCGTAGCTGACTACGGACGAGAGAATAAGACAGGCAAGATGCCTATAAACAAACGGGAGATGAACAGAAAACGAGGAAAACAACCCAAAAATAATCGATAAGCGGTTTAACAAATCTATTTGAGGTTTAATCTTTGTTCTAGTGGTAGCATTTGTTAAATTGGTGCTTTAATTTTACAAAACATGTTCTGTCGGCCGTTCCTTCTAGAGAAAAATCAAGGTCTAAAAAGCATACATTTAGTGGCTAAATCCGTTGGTTTGTCCCCCGTTGTCTGCAATTTTGGGCCTTAAACCTGCATTTTGCACCATTTTGCCTTTCTAGTTTGGTTGCCGACTCATATTTTTCATAAGTCCATTTACCTGCTTTTAACCCTCCAGAAACCACTTTTTAATGCCTATTTTGCCTTTTTGGGTCATGTTTTTAATGGCTTTGAAAAGGTTATGTTTATACCATTTCAGTGGATATTTATGCTTATCGCCTTGCATCTAGCGGCATTTTGCCTTGCATTTAGCATCAAATTGCACTGCGTTTTGCACCTGTTTTACCTTTGCGTTTTGCACCAAAACGCACTGCATTTAGCATCAAAACGCACTGCGTTTTGCACCATTTTACCCCTGCAATTAGCAACAACAGCCCCAAAAAGTGGTGCGGATGGTGGCGTTTTTAAATAAAAATTCATTTTGCCGCATTCGCAGACTAAACCCTTTTTGGCATCACAACTAACCTTCGCGAGAATCGATTTTTTTGCGGCAAGGTGGACGATTGATGGATAAAAATCGCACCTCATAATGTTAAATTTTTTGCCGAATAGTTTACATCGGTTGGTGTGTTAGCGATCGCAAATTTCAGCATCGTTACAGCACAAGCTTTATCGGCAAAAACCATTTGGGCGCGTGTTAACGAACGCAGATTTCAGCATTGTTACTGCCCTTTTCGTCCGCCAGCAGCAGGCCTTGCCGCAAACATTCCACCTCAATCGGTTCATTAGAGTATGTACAGATTTTTGTTTGCTTGTTTGGGCCTATTGTCCGTCTTATTCTTGAAGGTGCGGCAAGTTACTTCAGCAGAATGGTGGGCAATAGGCCCAACAAGCAAGCAGAGAATGAACACGAAACGAAGGGGAGAGCCTAAAACATCTGATGGGCGGTCTGATGAACCGCTTGAATTTTTAAGGAGACAAATTGGCTTTTTAAAGTAACACCTACTTGCTGGTGGCTAAGCACGTTATGGGAAATTTTGACGTATTTATTCGATATTTATACTTATTTCGTACTTAGTAAAGAAGTTTTTCGCATTATATTAAAATAATGAAGAAAATGTTTGGCAGTTATTTTACAAATGCCTATCTTTGCCAAGTACTTAGTAGTCTTTGAAAACAAAAACAGAGATTCACAGGTGGTGCGCGTATTTTACAAGCGCAAATCCACAAGACGGGGAATCACGCCACATGCTCAACACCCGCCATCCAGCGAATGGCGGTTGCTGCAAATACCAGTAGAAGAATATAGCAAGTTCAACAACTATTCAGTCGAAGGATTAGAGAAGAAAGCCAAGAGACAAGCCACTTCGCGTGGTAACAAAGCCATCGGAGCCCTGTTTCGTAAGGCAACCGCCTTTCCTTTTCCATACATGCCATGTTGTGAACGAGCGTATTTCTATGGTCGCTAATACCTCTCGATGTTCCGCTTTGAAAGCGGGAAACCTGATATGTATATAAAATAATCTAAACTGATGTTTGTATGAAGAAGGTAGTATTGTTTGTTTTTATGTTATTGCAGCTGTGGGCCTGCGGGCAGGTGAAGTATCGTGAGGTACTAAGCTTGGCAGACGAGTTCGTGTCGAGCCTCGAGACGGACTACCAGAGCTACGGACTTCTCGGCGGCGTGGATAAGATTAAGTACACGCGCGACGGCCTTTACCAGGTGTTTCCCATGGGAAGACTCATCAACGTGAAGATTGATAGCATGGCCTCCGACGATGATTACGAACAGCTGCGACAGGCTTTGGCCTCCCATTACTCCGCCGACGGACGAGTGAGGCAGGTGTATCGTTGCCATGCCGGCACGATTATGATTGACTGCCGCAACTGATTTGAAGATACATACTGTTGTTTGAAGAAAGGGAGCGACACAGAAGCCCGGCGTGGCAACCTCGTTTCTTTTTACATTCAAGACGCTCTCGCTGGTGCCTTAATGTGTCGCAACCCTTTAAGCTTTCCCTTTTGTAGACCTTTAATCGCACCTCGCGCAGCCTGCGCAGGTGCTTTGTTAGCTTATGCTTGGTGCAATGGGGCCTTTCTTGAGGACCCACCTTGATGCTGGCTTGCGTTTGTAGGCAAGCGGTTGAGGGTGAAAGCCTCGCCCCAACGCGCCTGGCGTTGCCCAATTGGTTTTGCGTAAACGCTTATTTTCGGTTGTAACGCCCATGATGTTTGCCCTCAGCAAGGTTGTGGAAAAGGGTTTATTTGGCAGCTAGAAACCTCCATGCTGTCTCTATAAGCCAGCCATGCTCGTTATGGAAACGGATTTAGTAAATCTATTTTTACGTAGTGAGGTGGGGCTTGTCAGTTCCTGACATAGGGCAGTGGCCCATAGCGCAGCACCGTGGTGTAGGCTTTTCCGGCTGGGTAGATGCACACGGTGAAGAGATAGTTGTTCTCAACGGGCGAAGAACCGCCTTTGTAAAAGGGCATGTCGTCGTCTTCCCAGTCGATGGTTACGCCGGGATAGTCCTTATCCATCGTCTTGGCAAGCTGTTCAACGTCTTTCAACGCGTTTTTCTTGTTGACGGGGCGCGACGTAAAGCGAGCCTCGCTGAAATACGTGTTGCCCTGTTCGTCGGTTTGGAAGTTAAACGTTACCTTTTCAAACTTCACACCCTTGAACATCATGTTGCGATATTCAATTTGCTTGTTGTTGATGGATGTGGGCGTTCCGAATTGTCCTTTATCCCTTTGAGGGCCGTTTCGTAGTTTGTTCCGAAGGCTACACCCTGAATGCTGGCATTGCTCGGCAAAATGCCGTAGCCGAGATGAGAAGTGCGAACGCTGTCGCAAAAATACTTTTTAATCATAGTGTTAAATCTGTTCATGTGTGCAAAGATAAACAAAAATGGGCAAACACCGGCGCGCTTCGGCACTCCATTTGGCGTGCATTGCTAAAAAGTTTGTTATAAAGTGTAAAACGACGCGTTTCTTTTTATTAATTAGTAGGGAAGTATAGGATATTTTTGTAAGTTTTGCATACGGTGGCAAACGATGCCACATCACGCAAAAATATAGAGTATAGAATATGGCAACCATGTTATTGAATGACCTGTTAAGGGGGACGAAGTCGGCTATGACGCACAAACGCATCATCGCTTATTACTTGAACAACAGCACGTCTACCATACCCGAGTTGGCTAAAGAACTAAACCTAAGTGTACCCCTACCATCGCCAAAGGTTATCGCCGAGATGTGCGAAGACGGATATATCGTTAACTGCGGTAAGATGGATACGGGCAGGGACGCTCGCCGGTGATTTATGGTTTGGCACCAGAGTCGGGCTATTTTGTTGGCGTCGACCTGATGAGCAACGGACTTAACCTGGGGCTGATGAACTTTAACGGCGAGCTGGTGAAACTCGACATGGACGTGCTTTACGAGTACCGCAACTCGCAAGAGGGACTAGACGAGCTGTGCGGTTATGTTACGAGACTTTATCGACCAATGGACATTGCCAAAGAACGCATCCTAAACGTTGGCGGAACATACCCGGACGTGTGAATCCGGAAATGGGGCAGAGCTTCAGCCGCTTTTAATTTTGAAGAACGCCCCTTGGTAGACCTCATGGCTGAAAGGATAGGATGCAGGGTGTATATCGACAACGACACGCGCTCGATGACGTACGGAGAAATGAGCAAAGGTGTGGTTATGGGCGAAAAAGGATGTCATTTTCATAAACCTTAGCTGGGGACTTGGCTGCGGACTTATCTTTAATGGCAGAGTTGTATATGGGCAAGTCGGGTTTTCGGGCGAACTGGGGCACTTCCCCAGCTTTGACAATGAGATACTATGCCACTGCGGAAAGCGTGGCTGCTCTGGAACAGAAATATCGGCATGGCCTTGCACCGCAACCTGTTGCAATGCGTGAAGGAAGGTCGGCAAACGCTGCTGAGCGAACAAATCGCGAAAGACGAGGCCTCGCTTACCCTCGACGACATCATCGAGGCAACCCTGAAAGAAGACCTGCTGTGCATTGAACTGGTTGAGGACATCGGCCAAAAAGCTTGGCCGTTACTTGGCTGGCTTATCAATTTGCTCAATCCCGAAATGGTTATCATTGGCGGTTCGCTGGCCCGAACGGGCGACTCAGTGCTGCAACCCGTGAAGAGTGCCGTAAGAAAATACTCGCTCAACATGGTTAATCGCGACTCGGCCATCGTGCTTTCCAAGTTGCAAGGCAAGGCCGGCGTTACTGGGGCTTGCCTATTGGCGCGAAAAAGCCTGTTCCATTTTAGCTAAGGCCAAAGGCGGTGAGCCACATCTTGCGCAGATGCCTTATGCCGTAAGCGGGGCGCAAACGCCAGAGTGAGCGCGCATGGCATAATTTAAAGACTGCTGTTCGCATCGTTTTGGCAGATTTATATTATCTTTGCAAGCAAATCAATAGCCAGTATGCAGACAAGATGCCACCTCTCAATGCTCATTCACGAGCAAGCGCGCAAGTATGGCGACGCACCCGCACTAACGTTTAAAACCCTTTTGGCGAAGACGGATGGAGAACCGTGTCGTGGAACCATTTCTCCATGCGCGTAAAGCAAGTGAGCAATGCCTTGCTAAACCTTGGCGTTAAACCGCAAGAGAATATCGCCGTGTTCTCGCAGAATTGCCTGCAATATCTGTACACCGACTTCGGCGCGTATGGCGTTCGTGCCGTTGCAATTCCGTTCTACGCAACCAGTAGCGAGCAACAGGTACAGTTCGTTGTGAACGATGCGCAAAGCGCGTTTTCATCTTCGTAGGCGAACAAGAGCAATATGATAAGGCGCACCGCGTGTTCGCACTCTGCCACTCGTTGGAACGTATTGTGGTGTTCGACCGCAATGTGCGCATCAGCACGCACGACCCCAATGCCCTGTACTTCGACGACTTTTTGAAACTGGCGAGAACCTGCCACGGCAAAGCGAGTTGGAAAGACGTTGGAAAGACGCCAACAGAACGACCTCTGCAACATCCTTTACCAGCGGCACAACGGGCGACAGTAAGGGTGTGATGCTTACTTACAGCCAATACCACGCCGCACTGAAAGCCAACGACGAGTGCGTGCCTGTTGGCGAGACCGATAGGGTTATCAGTTTCTTGCCATACACGCACATCTTTGAGCGGGCGTGGGCGTACCTGGCACTCTCGGAAGGGCGCAAATCATCATCAATACCAACCCGCACGACATACAAGACTCGATGCGGCAGACCCATCCCACTGCATGTCGTCGGTTCCGCGTTTCTGGGAGAAGGTGTATGCGGCGTAAAGGAACGCATGGAGGCTGCATCGCCGCTGCAACGTCGCCTCTTTAAGCATGCTTTGGAGGTGGGAAGGCGGCACAATGTGCATTATCTCAGCCGCGGAAAACGCCCGCCGTTGCCCTTGCGCATGGAGTATAAGGTGCTCAACCGCACGGTGTTGAGCCTTGTGCGCAAACAATTGGGACTTGAAAACGCCAACATCTTTTCCCACGGTCAGCGCGAGAGTGTCGCCCGAAGTGGAAGAGTTCGTACATTCCATCGGCTTGTTTGCGATGGTGGGCTATGGCTTAACGGAGAGTCTTGCCACGGTTTCGTGTGACCGTGTGGACAAACCTCACACCCTCGGCTCGGTGGGAAGGGTTATCAACGGACTGCAAATAAAGATTGGCGAGAACAACGAAGTGCTGTTAAAAAGGTCCAACCATCACTAAGGGATATTACAAGCGCGAGTCTCTTAACAGCAAGATTTTTCGATAAGGATGGTTTCTTCCGAACGGGCGACGCTGGCTACATCAAGAACGGCGAGCTGTTTCTTACCGAACGCATAAAGGACCTTTACAAAACATCGAACGGCAAGTACATCGCTCCGCAGATGATAGAGGCGTTGCTCTTGGTGGATAAGTATATCGACCAAGTGGCCGTAGTTGCCGACGAACGCAAGTTTGTTTCGGCATTGGTGGTACCCGAATTTAGGGTTGTTGAGGAGTATGCGCACGCTCACGGCATCGACTTCAACTCGCGCGAAGACCTTTGCGCCAACCGTCAGATACACGCAAATGATGCTCGACCGCATTCACACGCTTGTGCAACAGCTCTCGCCGTACGAGCAAATCAAGCGCATAACGCTTATTCTCACCATTTCAGCATGGAGAATGGCGAACTAACCAATACGCTGAAACTACGTCGACCCGTTATCCTAGCTAATTATAAGGAGCTTATCGACAAGATGTACGAGGAGTAAAAACAATTTTGGCATTGCACACTTGATATATAAATAGGAGTACAACGAAACGAACGAACACCCCACGCCTGCCAATGCACGATGGAATGGGCAATTTTAGCCTTCTTCGTCTGCAAAGACACGTCTACGTGCCACTGTGCGGAACAATATGGGGAACCAATAACGCAAAAACATGATTACAGCAGACCAACTTAAAGATATACAAGAACGGGCTGAGGCCTTACACCGCTACTTGGACATCGACCATAAGCGGGTGGAACTTGAAGAGGAGGAGCTACGAACGCAAGCTCCTGACTTTTGGGACGACCCCGCACGTGCTCAGGAGCAGATGAAAAAGGTGAAAGGCATTGAAAAATGGATTGTGGGCTATAAGGAAGTGCGCCAGGCAGCAGACGAATTGCAGCTGGCTTTCGACTTCTACCACGATGACATGGTGACGGAAGAAGAGGTGGACGAGGATTATCGCAAGGCGATAACGGCTGTTGAGAACCTCGAACTGATGAACATGCTACGCCAAAAGGAGGACCCGATGGACTGCGTGCTGAAAAATAAACTCGGTGCAGGCGGAACCGAAAGCCAAGATTGGGCGCAAATGCTGATGCGCATGTACATGCGTTGGGCCGAGTCGCATGGCCATCGGGTTACGATAAGCAACTTGCAAGAGGGCGACGAGGCTGGCATTAAGAGCGTAACGATGGAGATTGAGGGCGGCGAATACGCCTATGGCTACCTCAAAAGCGAGAATGGCGTGCACCGACTGGTGCGCGTTTCGCCCTATAATGCGCAGGGAAAACGCATGACAAGCTTTGCCTCGGTGTTCGTTTCGCCATTGGTTGACGATACCATAGAGGTGTATGTAGACCCCTCAAAGGTGTCGTGGGACCTGTTTAGAAGTGGCGGCGCAGGCGGGCAGAACGTCAATAAGGTGGAAACGGGTGTGCGATTGCGTTACCAATACACCGACCCCGACACAGGCGAGGAAGAAGAAATACTCATCGAGAATACCGAAAGCCGCAAGCAATTGGAGAACCGAAACAACGCCATGCGACTTCTTAAATCGCAGTTGTACGACCGCGCAATGAAGAAACGCTTGGAGGCGCAGTGCCAAGATTGAGGCTGGAAAAAAGAAGATAGAGTGGGGAAGTCAGATAAGAAGTTACGTTTTTGACGACCGCCGTGTGAAAGACCACCGCACCAATTACCAAACGGCTGATGTAGACGGCGTGATGGATGGCAAGATAGACGACTTCATTAAGGCCTACTTGATGGAGTTTCCCGTGACAGAGGAATGAGGAATATGTGGCAAGGAGTAAAAGTAAGTGGTAAGGAGTGGGTGATAAGGAGTAAGTAGTAACGGGCGGGTTAGGCTACATGCTTGGTTTAGTAAGCAGGTTTAGCTAGTTGCGAAAGGGAAGTAAAGGCAAACTAAACAAACCAAGACACTTCGTTAGCCCCCTCAGCTTGTCAACTCGTCAGCTCCTCAACTCGTTAACTTGTCATTTCGTTCGCTCGTCAACCCATCAACCCGTCGACTTGTTAACTCGTCACCCCGTCAACTCGTCACGCCATCAACTAATATAAAAACCTGATTAATAATGCCGCTCGCATGTAGAGCAACCGTTTAAAGCAATGCACAAGGACCCATCTATGATGACTGGTGGACAAGAAACCGCCAAAAACGATTTCATTAAGCCCGAAACGAGGTTTAAATTCATATTCAATTGAGAAATGGGCGTGTGCAGCGCTGCAAGTCGAACTACCCGAACGCGAGCCTAAAAACTAAAAAGTCTATGAGTGAGAAAAGCAAAATGCGCCGTGCACAACGTGAGGCGCGCTAAGAGAAACAAAGCCAAACAAGTGATTTATTGGCTAGTGGGGGTGTGGCCTTACTGGTCTCGATCTTGCTGATTTATGCGATGAATTCGTGATTTTTCGTAGTTCTCGCCTACGCCTTGCTTTAAGTGCTGTTGCGACAGATGCTGCAAAGCAGGTGAAGACCCTAACACACAACATGCCAAACAGATGAGCGGACAAGAAATAGAACGAAAATTCTTGGTAGAAAAAGGCGGTGCCTATCGCGAGGCGGCTCGAGCAGCCATATCGTGCAAGGCTACATCCCATGCGAGGGAGCTACGGTGCGCATACGCAAGCGCGACGACCGCGCTTACCTTACAATAAAAGGTCGTTCGATGAATGGTGGCTTGTCGAGATACGAGTTCGAGACCGAGATACCGCCCCAAGAGGCCGACCAACTGTTGCTGCTCTGCCGTGGCGGAGTGGTAGACAAGCGGCGGTATCTAGTGAAAAGCGGTGCCCATACGCTTCGAAAATCGACGAGTTTTACGGCAATAACGAAGGCTTGTTGTTGGCCGAGCGGAATTGGAAAGTGAAGACGAGGCCTTTGAAAAAGCCCCATTTCATCGGTCCGGAAGTAACAGGCGACCGCCGTTTCTACAACTCCAACCTCCTGGCTAATCCTTTTTGCCTTTTGGCGAAACACCTTGCCAGAAGCATACCGATAAGATTACCGCGACAACGCCTATGCTATTGGCGGCAAAGTCGAGCCAGTCGCCACTGCGGTTACCGCCCGTGCAAGTGGCTTGTGCCAACTCAATCAGTCCGCCCATCAACAGGGGGCTAGAAAAATACCGATGAAAAGGCGCATTTTGTTCAGCTCTCGATGCCTGCGAAGGTACTCCGCCCACACCACCACGCACAAAACGGCATACATCGTTATAGCCATCCACTTGTCGAAGAGCGTGAGATGGCTCAGGGTGTTTTCAGGAATGGGCATCAGGCAAATCACCCATATCACCAAGATGATGCATGTGGCAAAGGGTAGGCCATAATGATGTGCCGGCCATAGTTCACTTTTTGCAGTCCTGTCGGTTTCATATCTCTAATGTCTTTTTGGCTAACGAATGGCTTTGTTATGGCCTCTGTAAAGTGCAAAAATTGCTGTTCTCGAGCCCGAAAAACAACCAAATCGTATCGCCAACGTGTAATAATGCTGCTAACTTCTATGCAAAAAGTAGATGTTTTTGTAAATTTGCACCATGATAAACCAAAAATAGTTACGATTATGTCTGAAAGTAGAGCAGGATTTGGGAGCAAGTTAGGATTGATATTAGCTACGGCTGGTTCGGCCGTAGGCCCTGGGCAACATGTGGCGTTTTCCTTATATGACTGGTGCCGATGGCGGTGCTGTGTTCATCCTTATCTATATATGCTGCATCCTGTTTCTAGGCATTCCTTGCATGGTTAGCGAGTTTATCATTGGCAGGCACGGCGCATCCAACACCGCTCGAGCCTATACCACAGTGGCCGCAAAGGCAGTCCGTGGCGTTGGGTGGGCTTTTTGGGCGTGGCAACAGGCTTTCATCACAGGCTATTATGCTGTTGTGGCAGGTTGGTGCCTGCAATATATGTACGCCTCGGCCACAAATCAGTTGCAAGGCGACCATGCGGCCATTGCCAATTACTTCTCCGACTTTTCGTCTAGTGCCTTCCTACCCGTATTTTGGACGGCCATCATCCTGCTTTTCACCCATTATGTAATCATCCACGGCGTGCGTGGGGCATCGAAAAAGGCTTCCAAGCTGTTCATGCCCACGCTTTTTCGTGTTGCTGTTGGTTATCGTTGTGGCCTCGTGCATGCTGCCAGGAGCAGGCAAGGGCATCGTTTTCCTCTTCAATCCGACTTCTCTAAGGTCAATTCCAACGTCTTTCTCGATGCACTAGGGCCAGTCGTTCTACTCGTTGAGCATTGCAATGGGATGCATTTGCACCCTACGCCTCGTATTTCAGTAGGCAAACCAACCTGCTGAAGTCGGCTGTTCAGATTTCCGTTATCGACAGCGTGGTGGCCATTTTGGCTGGTTTGATGATATTTCCGCCGCTTTCTCGGTGGGCGTAAGCCCCGATAGCGGCCCGTCGCTCATCTTTATCACCCTTCCCCACGTGTTTCAAGCCTTTTTCGGGCGTTCCCATCGTGGGATATGTGCTTTCGCTCATGTTCTATGCACTTTTGGGCTTGGCCCGCACTCGTCGCTCATCTCGTTGCACGAGGTAAGCACTGCCTTCTTCTTCGAAGATTCCACATCACTGTAAGAAGCGGCCACCATCGTAACGGCGGGAACGCTCTGGCAATAGGTGCGTTTTGTTCGCTTTCGTTGGGCGCAATGAGCGGCTTTGAGCATCGCCGGTACACGCTGTTCGACATCTTGACTTCGTAACAGGCCAGATTTTTCCCTGCCCGTCGTGGGTTCCTCCTGCACTATTCCTTGGTTCGTTTGTGCCACGAAAAAGCTCGTAAAGACGGGTTCACCAATTGGGGCACACTTCGTTCCACGCTCTTTGCACCTATCTGTTCAGCGTTCGTTACGTTTGTCCATCGCTGTGCATACTCGCCATTTTCTTACATCAGCCAGGGGCTGTTCTGATGTATCTACAGGGCGTCCATGCAGATGGCAAAACTCAAAATAGCATTTCACCGAAACCATTAATCACCATACCATGTCAATGAAAGAATTGTTCTACTTTTCAAAGTCCGACCGCAAGGCCATCCTATCTTGGTGGCCATTGTGGTGATTTTTCGTGGCCATTCGTGGTCGGTGGTTGAAGCTCAATAACAGCCGAAAAGCCAACCGCCCAGCAGCGTAAGCCATCAAAACAGGGCGGTTTCATCGTCCCATTCTGATAGCGATTGGAATTTGGACGAGCCCACACAGATGGCCATTCACCTAACGCCCTTCGACCGATCGGCTCCGCGAACAACTTTTGGCTTTGGGCTTTGCAGCCTTGGCAGGTGAAAAGCTTGCTGAAAATATAGAAACAAAGGCGGTGTTTTTCAGCAGCATCAGACTTTGCCCGACTGACTTGGGCTTACTTTAAAGCAATATCCGGCAACTAGAACCCCTACATCCGCATCGCGGACGAGCTATCGTCCTGCGGCCGATTTCATCGCCTCTGAACGCCCACGCACCCTGCACCAGCGCGACACTTTGCGCTACCTCATGAGTTGAAGGCCAGGCATGCGTGTTTTTAAACACGGCGAATACCACCGACTTGAAGAGTGCTATGGCATTGGCAGTTATTTTTGCCCGACAAATGAGTGAATTATCACGCAACAGGTTGGGCGGCTTTTTCAGGCATCAGAACAGTTGGCCGAGATGAGACGATTTTCCCGATTGAATCGCTCACTTATTTTGCCGTTTCTGCCGATGAATTGGCCAAAATTCATCGCCTTAACGTTAATAAACTAAGCTAAACGGACTGAAAAGGCATCCGTACATTAATTTTTATGGCTCGTGCCATTGTGGATTTCCGCCGTTTGCATGGCGACTTGCAGAGCCTTGAACAACTAAAGCTGCTGAAAGACTTCTCGGAGAGAGAAAGATACGAAAGCTACCAACCCCTACATCACCTTTTAGGCTTAATGCCGATGGAATGGGTGAAAATACGAGCCGTGGCGAGGCAAATGGGTCGGAGGAAGAAGTCATAACCCAAGCCCTTGCGCAGCTTTTTCGCAACGCCTCACGATAGGCAGCGAAATGCCCTTAATCTTTTGGTAAACGTCTAACGCAAACGGGTCGGTCATGCCGCTAATATAGTCTATCACGGCTTGATGCGTGTTTCAAGGCTAGGGGCTGTTAATGTCGTATTGGCTGCTAAACCGCTGAATAAGCTGCCTAGAATAGTACCTTTGCGGTTCGGCGGCGGCCTCGGCCAATGCCGTAAGCAAGGTTTCCATGATGTTATAACCGCTCAACTCCACATCAAGTACAGGCTTGCTGTTGTATATTTTCTGTCTCGAAACCTTTTCGCAGCACGATGTAAGCCCTCGCGTTCAGGGCGAGATATGGTCGATAAGACAGCCTTCAAGCGTACCAGTCAAGCAACTTTTGCTCGTTGGCAACCGAAGGCATCTACGCATTTTCGTTCCAACAAACTATCACGCAAAGCTCCGCATATCACCACCTTCTCGATGCACTCGGTAACGCCCTCTTCCTCAATTCGGTTCCTTATGCGTTGTTTTCCTGCTCATCGAAGAATCCCAACAGCAGGTTTTCGGTCTCTTCAAACGAGAGAATTTTTCAGTTTGTGCGGAGTCTTCGATGTCAGTACCTCATAGCAAATGTCGTCGGCAGCCTCTACAGATACACCAATGGGTGGCGAGGCGAACCGCAAAGGCTCGTTGGGTGCCGACAGACAGCATAACGCCCAATTCATCGGCGATTTTGCAATAGGTGTCTGATTCCGTTGCAAAAGAACCCAAATTTGCTCTTCTTTCCCGATGCGCCACTTTCGAAGGGTACGTCACAATGCTGGATAGCATGGTGTGAAGTCATCACAAAACCACGCACGACGCCCGTTAAAGCGGTGTGTAAGCGGCGGAAGGCATTGGCGTTGCCTTCAAAATGGGTGAGGTCTGGTCCGAATTTGGGCGGCAGTTTGTCTTTCAACGTCAGCCGACACCTTCTGAAAAGAACGTCTGTGGCCTTTTTCGCCACTATGCCTGAAGGAGGGTTACCCATATCGATGTGCAAACAGGCTGCGCTTACGATGGTGCCGATTTCTTTCGAACAGCGTATTGGCCAATTCAGGATGCAGCTTACCAGCGCGCGAGCCACATCGTTGCCAGCGACATGCTCACCGAGAGGCCACTTCAAGGCTGTGTGTAAGGCGGTTGTGTACGAATACGCTGCCCAGGCGGCGAACACTTGCGTCTTGTTTGCGAGTCGTCTGAAGGAGCCGAGAAGATTAATCGGTCGTAATCGCGTTTAAACTCCGAGCGGTCGTCGTGCCTTTCGGGGTGTTTGCCTTCTTGTCAAAGGCGCATGTTGGATATCAGTCGTTGCCAGTTCATCGTCGTTGTTCATTATTTTGTATTTTGCAAACTTACACAAAAAGTTCGTTTGCACACTATTCCCACATATTTTTATCATAGCACATCATGATGTTTCGTCTCCTGCAATGTACAATCCACGTCGATTTTTAATGTTTCTCATAAATGTGAGTTGTTTGTTGGCCTTGTGATGCCTATCAAGATATGCCCCCTACCCATGCGTGCATTACGAAATCAATTCAATGTCTACAAGCTCACAAAAACCCCGTGTTCCCCGATACATCAACTCTCAACTTTCAGCCTCACAACCTCATCCAGCTGCAAACCCACAGGTTCACCCAACACCGACACTACAACTTCACTCAACACAAACTCGCTACTTCATCACACGATCGTACATCAGATTCCAGGCTTGTCAACACAGCTCACAATCTCACCAATTTCCAAACTGCAGACTCACCCAAGCTTACAACATCATCAACATGATAAACACACCTTTACCCAACTAACAACCTCACAAACTCACTCAACTCACAGCTGCCCAAACTCTCTAACCACAACATCACGCATGAAACACGCAGCTTTGCCCAACTAACATGCCTGCCTACCTCATCAACACGACCTCACAGGCACATCAAACATAGCGAACTCACACACATCAGATTTACGGTTCAAATTCCACCTCGCCAACTTCGAGTTCACACCCCATCGACTCACGTCATCAGCTCACAGCTCCGCCAGCTCACACTCCTCAGTACCTCATCCAGCTTACAGCCACCTCACACACTCCTGCAACTTTCAGCCTCCTGCAGCCCCACCAACCTATCAGCACTTGTTCTCACCCCACCATGACTCTCAAACTCATGCTCTCATCGACTTTCAGCCTCCACGCCCTCCACAAACTCCGCAACCCATCAGCTCGCATCCTCCACTCACCAACTCTCTCAAACTCATGCTCTGCATCAACTTTCAACCTCACGCACAAAGCCCACTAACCCGTCAGCTTACTTCATCACACCTCATCAACTACCAAAGCTCGTGACTCTCGTCAGCCTACACGGCACACAACCTCACGATCAGTTCAAAATCTTAAATTGTTTTTATCTTTACAATACGCCTCTAAGATTTATCCCATTCTAGCGAAAATAGAGGTCAAAAAGTAGGTAATTCGACACTATTTCTAGTCTTTCACGTCTTTCGAATTGTCCGTTTTTAAGCGTACAACCTACGTTTTGCACCATTTAGCCTTTCTGGTTTGCTTGCCAGCTCGTAATTTTTGCCCATGTGCACGTTTTAGACCCTAAAAACCCCTTTTCTAACTGCCATTTCACTCTTTCAGCTATGATTTTTGGTGGCGATAAAGGGTTTTATTTATACAATGTGCTGTGGATATTTATGTTTTTCGTCTTGCGTTTAGCGGCATTTTGCACTGCGTTTTGCACCATTTCACCTTGCGTTTTGCACCAAAACGCACTGCAATTAGCACCAAAACGCACTGCGTTTTGCACCATATTGCACTGCATTTAGCGGCAAAACGCATTGTGTTTTGCTACCATCGACCAAAAATGGGTGTTAGTGGGGGTCAGTTTCGAAATAAAAATTCATTTTGCCTTGTACAGCTAACCCCTTTTGCACGCAAAATAAAGCCTCCGCGAATCGATTTTTGCGGAAGGTAGGCGGTTGGTGGCAGGAAAAAGTCAGCCATAATGTTAAAATAATTGCCGAAAAACTGTACAAACGGGCTCGTCGCGCATGTACGCGTGCAAGGGCAACGGCTCTGAAAATCGCGCGATACAGCCTCATAACTAACCCGATGCGTTACTTGCAGGGGTATGCAGCTCTTGCGTTGGAACTTTGTTTTGCTGTTACCACTGGCAATACGTGCGTTTGTTGGGTATACCGCTCGTACCAACAGAAACCTCATCGTGGAAATGCAGAATACATCGCGCCTTGACAGCTAGTTTTTCTACCTGTTGAGAAACACCCAAAGCCACAATAGACCGTGGCACGATTGAGGCTTATTGGCTCGTTCTCTCATTTTGCTGTGCTTTCTCTCTTTTTCACCGTGTATTTTTAGGGCATCGTCATATGGTTTAGCACTAAACCGATCGTTGGCGCCTGTGCCGATTTTGTTTGACAGTGAGCGTATCGCCCGTCTTGTTCTTGACGGCGTAGCGGCAGCGTACGAGAAAAGGCAGACAAAGGTGTCGACAAGCAAACGGAAGACAGACGGAAACAATGCAATCAACTTAAAATATCTCGATAAGCGGTTTAACTCGCCGATTGAGACTCAGTTGATAAACATAATCTATGTGATGTATGTTAAAATAGGCGAAGGTGGTTAAATGTGGAGAATAGTTGCGAGAAACAGGAAAGCTACCGCTTTTCTACTGTCTTCTAAACGAATTATAACATAAAAATAACGTCAAGAAATTTGTTTTGTTTGTAAAAACGTTTGACTTTGCAAAACATAACCGAGATGCCGATAATGTAGTTGCCCATTCTAGCTATCCTTGTTGGGATTTTAGATGGCTTTTCTATGTCGATGTTTGGCCAATAAGCGAAGAATGCCCACTATGCAAATAATGGGCATGCCAGAAACATAAAAGATTTGGAGAATTAGAGACGACAATAGCCCTTAATGGAGAATTAGGAGATTTGTACGCCTCGAAAGTTATGTACTTAGTAGAAAGAACATGGACACACAGAAGCAATTTATATATATGCACGACCAGGGCTTTCCGAGGCAAATGGGCTGTGCTCAGTGCGTGGGAAGTCTTGAAAACTGAACCGGCATTGTTGACACGTTGCCGCATGTGCATGTTTGTCCATTCTCTCGAAAAGTTTCAAAATATCTAATAATCCAATTCTTAAACCATAGGAACATGAACACTTACGACTTTTATTTTACGTTGCTGTTGATGGCAATGCCGACAGCTTCGCTTACCACCACAGGACAGATTGTGGGGTTTGGCGGACTCCTACTCTATAAAGGTGACCTCGGGGACAAAAGAACACTACTCGCCTTCGCAGGCACTCAATGGCAGCAAGACGATGACGTATGAAACTTGCATGGCAGCGTTTCTGATGGTAAAGGATGTCACGTCACGGTTACCTCCAGTGAGTACTCATCGTTATGGTTGAGCCAGGAAATGGCGGGTCTTGTACTCCCAGAAACCGTAACGAGCATTGGCTGCCTTATGCCCTCTCATGGGCAAGTTGAAGACTATGTACATTTCTAATCGGTGGCATGAACACTGCCGACAACACTCTTTTGCAACTCAGGCTTTGGCAAAATATACAGTGCATGATAACAAGAACTTTGAAGCGGATGCCACCGGTGCCGCTGTAATTCAAAGGAAAGGTGGTCTGTACTCCGATGCCTTCCAAGTTTCAGCTTAAAGCACGGGTGGAGCGATGGAAGTGGATCTCGAAAGTCACGCATATATGTGGGGAGCATTCCTCAACATTTCCGGGCGGGCTAAACAAGGTCGTAGCACCCAAGAACACAGAAACCATATCCAAAGGCTTTCACTAGTGGCCCACTGACTCACTCAAAGAGTCTCGCTGTTGCTTCTGGTGGTAGCATTTCATCGTCGCACGGAAAGGAAGGTGTTGTTTGAAGGAAAGGCACGCTGTGGTTTGTCCTAGAGGCAAAACAACCCAGCACCACACCGTGCCAGACGACATATAGAGAAGATTGACAACTACGCCATCTCGAGACAACGGCGGTCTGTTGGGCGTAAATCTGAACAGGTCAACACATTGGCGAGTTCGGCTATCTACAATGCGGGAAGCTCTACCAAATAACCATCCCCAAAGGCGCAGAAGTATGGGACCGTGCCTAACAAAGCTTGGCTGAGGGATGCTTTGAGTCGTGCCGTGAGCTGAAGAACTATGTCGTGGCCACAGGCGACACCTCGACTTTGTTGCGGAAGGCGGTGGGTTGTATTCAGCAGATAAGCAGATACTGTAACTACAACTCCGCCGAAGAGGCCCGACATTACCTACACACACGCTACATCGGTAACGACTATTGCCGAAAGAGCTTTACAGGATGCGCAGTAGCATATCCTCCATCTTTATTCCCCAAAAGTGAAATCTATTGGCACTCGACGCATTTCCGCTCGATGAATTCCTCCACGAAGGTGACTTTCGATAAGGAGTCGCAAGTTAGTTTACTTGGCAGGAAGTTGGCGTCTCAGAGGAGAGCCAAAACCTGTAAGAGTTACTGCCTAAGGATTAACTCGTTAAGGCACGGTTTCTGCATTGAGTGCAACAATCTCGAGGGTTGTTAGTGTACCTGAAAACGCTAAAGCACTTATATGGTGGTGGCACATAAGCCTGACAGGAGCTGAGAATTTAATTTTCAAGGGTGAAAGCCAACTCAAGACAATTACGACAATGTGTTTGCCGGACTACAGAACAAGTCCTTCAGCATACTGATCTATTACTAAAATTACAGCCCAATGCCTTTATTGGATGCAAAAAGCTAACGAAGGTGACGTTCCCGACAGGGGCTTTGTGATACAGGGAGATTGGAGGAGCGCCTTTGCCGACGCACATCACCAGCATTAACATCCCTAGAATGTTAAGAAGATAGCACCTGAGCTGGGTTGTCAGGCACTCACTAAGATCGCATCACTAAGGCGACGACCGACATCAGCCCTGGAGCCTTTAGCTTAATGCACCCAGCTAACAGAGATAAAGTTGATGGGGACAATACAAAATATACCAGCATCGATGAATTATCTGTTGTCGAAGATAAAACAGAGGCAGTGATATTCCCATAAGAGTAGGCAAACGAGCGTTTTACGCTCTTACTCTCGTCCATCCTGAATCAGCGATTTGCTCTTACGATTGCAAGAAGTTGAAAGAACGTAATAACCATTAACAAGGTGATCCATTGGTAAACGACGTTTGGCCTTTGCGTGTATAACACCATCACCTTCGCACGATGAGGTTGTTGGCCTACATCCATCAGTCAAGGTACTAACAGTGACATTTCGATGCAGACAAGGTCCCCCAAAGAAGATGGGCAAGATCACGCGATTAATGTCCGCAAGAGCAAGTTCGGCGATTATCAAACCATCCTTCTATAGAGGTTCGCAATGATAGCTCCCTCATTTGATGGGCTTGAAAGTATATCGCTGTTTACAACAAGGCTGTAACGCTCAACGCACCAACGCAATCATACCTTCGTGCTGCCTACGAAAATAAGTACGGACCTAAAGTATTATGACGTGAAACAATACGTAACTGA
>BNJU01005139.1_pt1 | contig 70535 bp, 107 predicted proteins | sample 8539281 | NCBI WGS metagenome assembly BNJU01 (sample SAMD00202456, study PRJDB9452) | human saliva metagenome | isolation source: human saliva | place: Japan | reverse complement strand
TGGTTACGCATTGCTCCCCCCAAACATCAAAAATGGTAGGTTTGTCAGCAGGATTTACTTGCCGCGAAGCAGGGTCAGCCTGCCGGCGTCATGGTATGTACTTCTGTCGGCATGTTGCAGGCAGGGTGAGGATGTCTGTTTTCGGCGGCGGTTTGTCGGCGTAACGGGCGCATTCTTCAGCGGACGGCACCGATGCGGTTGCCGCTGACGACATCCGGGTGGGGTTTGTAGATGATGTAGGCATCCGGATTGCGCTCGCGGACGGTACGCAGCAGGTCGAGGTTGCGTGAATTTCGGCGCACCCAAGCGGATGGATGCATCGTCTTCGACCTGGCGGGACAAGCAGGATGCGTTTTCAGACGGCCTTTGCGTTGTTTCGGTGCGGCCGACGTTGTATCCCTACTGATGTTGGCTTCGATGAGTTCGCGTTGCGGGTTTTGCGCTGTTTCGCGGTCATGTTCGTCGAAGTGCCGGTGTTGCGAGGATGCTCCAGCTCGACGGGCGGGCGGGTCGAAGTAGATGCCCATGTCGTCTATTACCAGCGACAGACGAGGTTGGAGCCTAGTCCGGCGGAACGGATAAAGCCGTCTTCCATGCGCAGCAGGGGCAGGTTGAGTTGTTCGGCCAAACGGATAACCGTTTCTTTGCCGCCGCCCCCAAAGCAAGCAGGCGTGCATCGGGCGGCAGGTTGATTTTCAACATCTTTGTCGGCCGTGGGGACAAATGCAGGCGGCAGGCAGGACGTTGAAGAACGGTTTGATAACCGCCCGTTTCCATAGCGATACGCCGATGCGAGTAGAGGTTGCCGCGCAGGTATTCGTTCTGTGCGGCGTGCGCGGGCGAGGGTAGCAATAACGTCGAAGATGGTGCCGCTTTTGGCCTGTATTGGGGCTGATGTGGCGGCTGTATTGCGGGTAGGCGGCGGCAAACAGTTGGTCAGCGTTCTGTCCGCGCGGCGGCCTGATTGTTCGAGTTGGCGATGTCGGGATGGCGGTCGTCGCAAACGCCCCATCCGGCAGACCAGGGCAGGCCGAAGGTGGTTACGGGTTTGCCGCACAGCAGGGCTTGCAAAAGCCCATTTGCGAGGTAACGCAGTAGACTTTGTCGGCTTGTTGCAGGAGGGAAATCAGTGGATGTCTTCGGCCAGCAGGCGGATGTTTCTTGTTGCGCGATGTCGGTCAGGTATCCTTTTGCGTTTGCCGCTCAAAAACGTCGGGATGGGTTTTAACCAGATTTCCGCTTGTGGGTTTTCCTGTAAGGCCGTCTGAAACATGGTTTGAAGGTGTGTTCGTCCGCGCCGCCGTGTTTGACTACCATGTCGACGGTTTGGTCAATCAGCAGGACGACCGGTTTTTCAGACGGCTGATGCGTCTGTTTCGGAAAGTCTGCAGCATGGTTGTATTTGGACAGCGGTTTCCGACAAATCCAGCCGCATGGCGGTTTCGGCTTGTGCGAAAGCCCTGCGGGCAGGCGGTCGGCCTGCATGATGAGCTGTTCCAGACGCGAAGGTTGTGCGGTATTGTAGTAGATGCCGATGTCGTCGATGATGAGGGACAAGGGCGGTAGCCTTCGACGCCCAATCCCAGCGAGCGTAGAAACCGTCTTCCAAGGCGGTGTAGGGCAGTATGTGTGGCGGCAAAATGCACGCGCTTTGTCCGCCGTCGGTTTGTAGCCCCAGCCGATGACGGTTTGCAGGGGCTACCGGGCTTTTTGCAGGTCGTAATCAGGCAAAAGGCTGATAAATGGGGGTGTTGCGGATGCTTTCGGGAGAAGATAGGGCGGTTTTCACCTATGGGTTCCTGATGGTTTGAAAATAGAAAAGGATGGTAGGCGGTATGAGCCGTCTGGCGCCTTTTCTGTGTCGGATACGGTGTTTTCAGACGGCCATCTATTTCATTGGATGTCTAAGGCCGGAAAAGGATTTGACCAGGTCGTCTACCGCTTTGACCCGCAGCAGGAAGTCTTCCAGTTTGGCGAGCGGCAGGTGCTGGGGCCGTCGCATTTGCGCGGTCCGGATCAGATGGGCTTCGAGGAAATCAGGCCGCCAATCCTGTCGCCATGCCGGCAAAAAGCCAAGTCCACACTTTGTTCGCGCTGTCCGCCGGAAGCGGGCAGAACCGGAAATCGCGGGTTTGCAGGGAGTGGGTTACGTCGAAAATCAGCGGTACGCCCGGGCAGTTTTTCTTCATAACGCCGAAAGCCGAGCATGTCTACCACCAGGTTGTCGTAGCCGAAATTCGAGCCGCGTTCGCACAGAATCGGTTTGTCGTTACCGGCCTTTGAATTTTTCCACGATGTTCTTCATTTGCGAAGGGCTGAGGAATGGGGCTTTTTGATGTTGATGGCACGACTGGTTGCCGCCATCGCCGCCACCAAGTCGGTCTGGCGTGCCAAAGAAGGCGGGCAGTTGCGGGGACGTCGCACTGCTTCCGCCACCGGCGCGATTGGTAGTTCGTGCACGTCGGTAATCACCGGCACGCCGAATTCGCGTTTGACGGCGGCGAAAATCTTCATGTCTTTCATCCAAACTCCGACACCACGGTAGAGTGTACGGACGAGGCGGTTGGCCTTTATCGAACGAGGCTTTGAATACTACTACGGAATGCGCCAGGTTTTCGGTAACGCGGTATATTGTTCGCAGGCATAAAGCGTGGAATCAAGCTCTTCCAATACATTCAGTCCGCCGAATAGGACGAACGGTGCGTTGTTGGCGACGGTAATCGAATTGATGGATACGGTCATGTTGAATCCTGAGAAAATATTGGATAAAATGTTTCGGCGAAGGTTTCAGACGGCCTGAATGCTGAGTCTTCATAACCATTCGGGTTGTTTTCACCCAACGCCAGGCATCTTCCATCATTTGGGTCAAATCACGTTTGGTTTCCCAGCCGTTTGCTGTTTGCGTATAGCATGTGGTCGGCATAGACACAGGCCAGTCGCCTTCGCGGCGCGGCTTGATTTGATAGGAACGTTGGGCCCGAAGACGGCTTCAAAGGCGCGGACAATTTCTAACACCGAATACGCACGCCCCGACCCCAAATTCAACAGATGTACGCCGGGAACATGCCCTTTGGCCTTCATTGCGGCAACATGGCCTTCCGCCAAATCCACCACATGAATATAGTCGCGCATACCCGTGCCGTCAGGAGTCGGATAATCATCGCCGAATACGGAAAGAAACGGCAGCTTCCGCCAGCGCACTTGGCAGACATACGGCAGAAGGTTATTCGGAATCCCATTGGGATGCTCGCCGATTAAGCCGCTTTGATGTGCACCGATAGGGTTGAAATAACGCAATAAAATCACGCTCCAACGAGGGTCGGCTTTTTGGATGTCGGTCAAAATCCGTTCCACCATAGCCTTGGATGTGCCATAGGGATTGGTGGTGTCACCGCGTTTCATGTCTTCCGTGTAAGGGACTTTTCCCGGGTCGCCATATACCGTAGCCGAAGAGCTGAAAACGATCTTGAATACGCCCGCCCTTGCCATTTCTTCGGCCAACACCAAACTGCCCGATACATTGTTGTCATAATACTTTGATCGGTTCGGCTACACTCGCCAACCGCTTTCAGGCCGGCAAAACGAATGACGGAATCGATGTCATGCTCGGCAAAAATCCGCCGTAAAATTTCGCGATCGCGGATATCTCCTTGATAGAACTGCACGGGTTTTCCCGGTAATCTGCTGCAAACGCGGCAGGATTTTTACGGACGAATTGCTCAGGTTGTCTAAAATCACGACATCAAAGCCGGATTGGAGTCAACGAGATAACGGTGTGAGAGCCGATAAAGCCGGTTCCGCCGGTTAGGAGGATAGTCATGTATTAAATATCTTAAAAGTTGATGAAAACACAAGATGATTTGGTGTTGCTCAGAAATCATCAGCCGAGAGGCCATCTGAAAAACATAGAAGGGTTTTAAAGCGTATCTGCTTTTATTTCTGAGCCTTTGGCTTTTCACTTTCGTCTTGAAACGAGTTTGACAGAAATATCGGCTGTATAGATGAATTTCTCACGGTTTCCATCCTGCCAAGGCGTCTAAGCATGCCCAGATTTAAAGCTGGCTGTGACATAAGTCTGTGATAAATATATTTTCTTTATGCTTTTTGGATGAAACTCGGAAGCAATGTCGAAAAATCTCATTTTTGTCTTCATCGCTGTAAACATAAAATCCTCGCAACAAATCAACAGGTCGTGATTCATGTAGAAAAGCAATTTGATGTGCTTCTAATTTCAAGGGAGAATACTGCCATAATCGGTCGATTGACACTTGCCGTTCTTTTAAAATTGGCCAGCACCTTATTCATAGTGATGCTGCTGTCTTTTGCCATAGATGAAACCAAATGTATACCCCGTGTCATCTATCGAGGCCGATTCTATCTACTTTTGCATATAGTTTGGGCAGATAAATAATTTATCCTCGTATAATCCTTCCTCAAAAGTAAATGTCTTTTCTTTTTCAACATATGACTTCGATAGAGTTTATTAGTGGTTAAGTGTCATGAGACCTAAACGTTGTTTTTGTATTGATGGTTTTCCGGTAGAGAGTACGAAACCATTCTCCTCCTTGACCAGTATCAAACTCTTTACGTACGGTTACACCCTGACACCACATCTAGATTGTTCTCAATGGCATACATGCAATAAGTTGGTAACTAGAATCAGGATAAATCTGGTCATCGAATCCAGGAAAAGATGTATTCTCCCTTTTGTGCATGATCGATGCCGAAATTTACTAGTTAATCCAGCCCTTGATTAGTCCTTCCAGAAATAGCGAGAATCTATCGTCGGCAGAAATTTTTGACAATATTTCCACTCGTTTCTTTTGAACCATCGTCTACAATCATTACATCCAAATTCACGGATATTTGGATTCTTGCAAATTGATTGTAGTGGCAGATAGAAGTAGCGGTTGTAGCAGGGAACGACAATGCTGACTATGGGTTGTTGTGGCAAATTCATTTGTAGTTTTTCCTTGTCTTTATTGGTAAGTTTTCATCGATTTTCATGAAATAAATTATTCCATTCCGCAAAACGGCATCGTTGGAGAAGTCTCGAAAATAACTCAGACAATGGCCTCTTGATCCAGTTCTTCTGTTCGGTTACGTAGTCTATCATCTGCTCAAAATCCCAAGTTCTACTAAGTAACCCGTTTCTCCATGCTTGATAGTATCCGAAGCTGGAGGTAATGCAGTAAAACGCAGATTATCAGGCCGTCCGTAGCTGTAAGGCTCTAATGCAACCAGGCGAGATCCTCTGATTTGAGATACCATACTAGTGCTTTGTGTAAAGAAAATAGCTCTATCCGATTGAGTTCGTAGTTTTGTAAATGGATGTCGTTTATAATCCATTGTCATCTATTCTGATGCTGTAATTGATCTTTTAGTCGCCATCACCATAGATGTTGATGACAATATGCATGTTGCGTTTTCTCTGATGAGCTGAGCTAAATCCATTGCTCGCAAAATATTTTTATCAGCATCTAAAACGGCTATCAATGGCAATACTTCATCTGTGTTTCCAGTATTGGCAGGGCATGTAAACAGCATCAATAGAGTTATGTATAACCTAATTTACTGACGGACGGATTTCATGCAAATGTGGAGCGAGTAGTTCTAAATTGATTCGGTTAAAAGCAGTAATTTATTATAATTAAATAAATCTCCATTATTTCAGCCATCCTAAAGTGAGGGAGCCATATAGCTCAGCCTGAAATCATATCTTTTTCACATCACCATGAAACATTAGGATAGATTTGGCACCGTAGAGATATTGTTGAAAATGCAAATGAGCAGAAAATTGCAGAGAAAATAACAATTCCATCTGTATTTTTGTAAAATGTTGGCACATCGCCTTTTAGAGGTATTGTGAAGACATTTTAAAGTCAACATAGGACTGTCAAAACATGTGGAATTCACTATTGTGCTCAGCGAATTCTTTAATAGCGAGGAGATAAATTCTCACTGTTATATTTTTCCTTATAATATTTGGCCATAGTGTGGACAAAAAGTATGGACACTCTCGATTTGATTCAAATCATTTAGGAAAAATAATGTCCTTGGTGTGGCGTAAGGAGGAATCAAAAGGCAAGGGTTTTCAACTATACGGCGGGTAGAGTTTGCATCTTCCAGTGGATAGAAAGTTTCAATAATTTTTATTATTTCCGTCAAGATTACTCCAATCCATACTGGTACAAAGTCAATTTCCCGATCAATAATTTGTTTCGGCGGGAAGATAATCTTCAAAGTCAAAGTACACACCACGGCTATGTATATTGGAAATAATCGTATTGAAACAGAACAATCAGGTTTATTCAATAATGCAAAATCCAAAATAAATGAGTAATCACTAATAAGAATATCTAAAATTTTCATCAAATCAGTAATTTCACCATATTCTGTACAGTCAGATAATAGCGGGGTGTAGGGTTTTAGTGTATTTAGATAGTGCACTTTAGTAAGAATAACATAGTCACTTTCATGACTTTGGTCAGTTCATTTCCGTCTTCGTCAAATTCGGAGCGTGCGAATTTCCATTTAACGCATCAAGCAGTTTATCTGGGATCGAATGGAAGAGTTACAGCTCCGCGTTCACGATAGGTAGGGGCATACAATACAACTTTTTATCCAACGGAATACCTAATGATTGCTTGAGCAATACGGCAAACAGTTGTCGCTTCCGGTGGTAGTGTTTTTCGTACTGTATTTAGAAATATCTGACCAGTTTAAATGATTAGCTGAGTATTCCCTTTGTGCATGAATATGGAAATTTTGTCAGAATTTTCTCAATTCTTCTGTACATGGTTTTGGATGTATTGCAGAAAAATTATTATAATCATACTGGTACAGAGATTACAGGTTTTCCCACAGTTTGAAAACATTTCAATCAGACGGCTTCTATAATCGCTGATAAAGTAAATCAGAAATAATAACGGCTTTGTACCTGGTCAAGATTGCTAGTATACAGTATTTATTATTCAGTTGGTTGTCTGTATTTGCTAAAGTAAAACCATCATCTAGCCATACAAGCAGGCGGTAGTCATCACTAAAATTAGCCAAAAGTTTAGAAGCATCGAATGGGGTAAAAATCACCTTTAGCGCGAGTTTCTGGTGCATAAAGAATGATTTTTGCATTCTGGAGGTATGCCCTAAAGCCCTCCTAATAGAAATATCTTTCAAATGTGTTAATCAGCTTATCTATTTTTGGCTGATCCAACCTGATGAATGGTTCCGTCGTAGCGCATTGCTCCTGAAGAAATGTCTCAGTATGAAGTCGACATGCGAAATCATGCTGTCGTAAAGCTAAGCCGTAGCGGATTGCCCCAGGCAAATGCTTTTGACATCCAATCAACAAACTATTTTTGTAAGGGATACCATGCCAAACGGAGACCCTAAAGTTGGCTCATCACTGATGCGATATCCAAAGTTCATTGAGCCGGCATCTAATACATAATCGGCATAAACTTTAGAAATTCTCATAACTGGTACCATTCTTTGATAAGAGTATATCCTTGCTGTTTTCAATATCGTGTTTGATTTCGCGCAGGATGATATAAATATCAAAAATCATTAGAGTAATAGCTAACGAACGGCAAAATATCAGCTAAAAGCTCTATGATTGTAATCAGAAGGAATTAGCAATAATTTTTCTTTATGATATCAATCAACTTTTGTTGTATTCCCTAGTGTAATACGTGGAGGGAGAGAATTAAGGTTAACTGGTGGGGGCGTTTGTGCAGGTGCGTACCTGTTGTATTGTAAGCTTGTTCAAGCTTTTCTCTGGCTTTGTTGTAGTTGTTTTTCCCATTGATTATTATGGGCGCAAGCTTTAATGCTTCCTGTATATATTGATGTGCTTCAGCCAAGTTTCCAAGCTTCATGTGACACAAGCCCAGTTTAAAATTACTTTTGGGGTGTTGGTTTTTCTTTTGATTGCCTGGTCAAAAAGCATCTCATCGCTTGATGCCAATTTTTATTGTTATATGAATGTAAGCCTTGGCGATATGAAGAAGGGGCAAAAATATGATTAATAATATTCTTTAAGTTTTTCATAATGTTTCTACTTTAACTCTGGTTTTTGATAATAATGCGGTTTCTGTTCCAGCCTGATGCGTAAAGAAGGTTGGATATCAGGTACTAAGGCGTTTGTATAAGTAAATCAAGCATTTGTCTATATTGGTTACCTCCATATTGGGCGTATCCAATGCGCTGTCGAATTCTTTGTTGGGTATCTCCCAGCTACCATAATTTTCTGTCAGATACAAACTATAATTTCAGAATTAAATATTGGTCATCTAAGAATTTATGTGGAGCTAAGGTGAATGTATTGCCATCATACATTTTCCTCCAGCATGAAAATACCATTACCTTTTCGTCATAGTGACTAAAATATATCTATAGTTACTCCATTCACATGGCGTACAACTAAAAATATCATCGTTTGAAGAAGGTAAAATATAAAAATACCCACTGCATCGAATAGTCTCAAATCAGTTCTCTTACCTTTGATCTTGCCATATGCCGATGTCTATATCTTTATCATGTTGAAGCATTTTTCCTTCGCGTATACAGCCTAATAATGTGCCACTTATTAAGAAAAAGTAATGTTGGCTGTGTCCAGGCATGTTTTTAAGTCTGATAAAGCGCGACTGGCAAGTTTATCTGTATATTTTTACTAGTTGAAGAGGCAGAGTGTTTTGATGAATTAAAACCATATTTTAAACAATTTTTGATAATGATTTTTGCCAAAAGTAATAATGCAACTTGATTTTTCTCCTCGTTGAGCAGCATTAGCAAAAGTGGGATGTCAGATCATAGGATAAACGATTTATAGGTATCCCATTTTTCTCTAGAGGAAAATAACGTTGAAATAAAGAGGTGTTGCTCAAAATCTTTTTCATTGTCAAACTCAGGTTTGATAATGCTTGCCATGTTTTACGCCGCTTACTGTAATTCAAGAGCATTTCTAACGTTTTTCCAGGCGTTATGTGTTGTGTATGACAATCTTCAGCGTACAGATAACATGCGTCAGGATGGTGCGGGTAATGCAGGAAGAAGGATTGCAGAGTTTTGACTGCTTGATCCAGCTGAGTTTCGTAAAATTGGCTTTTGGCTATAAAAACAATACGGTTTGCGAAAAATGCTGATTATTTTAATAAGATTGGTAATTTCCTCATGACTTCCTTCTCTTAGGCTGTCATTTAATTGTTTATATGAAAAATATGCAGATGGTTTTTACGTAATTGTGGCGAGCAACTCTCTAAATATAGGATAATATTTATAAATCAAAGAGTTGGCTTGGATTTTTCTTTAACCCTTTCCAAATTTTGTTCATGACCCGCTTAAACTCTCTTTTATTTGTGTTGTGGAGATGCCTGCTGTTCGAGGCAAATAAAACCACTTCGCAAAATTCCTTTTAGGAAAGTCAAATTTACCCGTCCAGTCATCACCAATAACGAATACATCAATATTTCTTTCTTTTTACGTCAATAATTTTCTGTTCCCCAAGTTGTCTCTGGAATGACTTCGTCAACGTAACGGATGGTCTGAGAATATGCTTTCGCTCGGTGTAGGTATAAGACACTTTACCTTTTCCTAAATTAAATTCATCGGTAGAAACTGCAACGGTTGGTGGTCTCCTGAGGCGCGTGCGCGCTTCTAGTAGCGGATATGCCCGTGATGTAATAAATCAAAAGTACCATATGTAATAACTTTCATTTTCAAGCTCTGTTCTTATTTCTAAGTGAAGTTTTCTTTCTTTTCTAGTTCGTAGTACTGCAATGCAAAATGAAAATGTGCGAAGTCGTGTGCATAATTATCGCTGTTTAAAAGTCGGTGATAGATATTTTATTTGCTAGATGTCCTGTTTTTAAAGGTTTTTAATGTGAGACTAAGAACTAAGAATAAATTTTCTTGGCATTTCAAAGTGTTCAGGGCATATTAAGTTTTACATCTTCTTGTTTCTTGCGGCTTGTTGCCGTCCTCCGGTCCTAGCGGTAACCGGATTACTGCCTTGGGAAATAGTGAAACCGCTCTTCCTGATGCGGAGTTGGTTGATGTTAATCATGAAGTGGCACAATACTTGCACCAGGCTAGGTAGATCAGTCCCTTTCACAATTTGGAAGTAAGAATGTTTCTGCTGGAGCGATCAATGTTGGTGATGTGCTGGATATTGCAATTTGGGAGGCTCCGCCCGCGGTATTGTTCGGTGGGGCTCTATCTTCTATTGGTTCGGGCAACGCCCAGCAAACAAATTGCCCGAGCAGATGGTAAGTGCTGCAGGTACAATTTCGGTTCCGTTTATTGGAAATATCAAAGTTGCAGGAAAACGCCAGCTCAAGTTCAGGATGTCATTAGAGGCCGTCTGAAAAATGGCTAATCAACCTCAAGTTGTGGTGCGTTTGACAGCAAAATAATGCGGCTACGGTATCGGTTATTCGTGCCGGTAATAGTGTACGTATGCCGTTAACGACAGCAGGTGAGCGCGTGCCTGATGCAGTAGCTGCGGTAGGTGGTTCTACGGCAAATGTTCAAGATACGAATGTACAGCTTACTCGTGGTAACCAGGTTAAGACAGTGGCTCTTGAGGATTTGGTGGCTAATCCGCGCCAAAATATTTTTATTGCAGCGGCGATGTGATACTGATGATTACAACCACATAGCTTTACCTCTATGGGTGCGGCTGGTCGGACCCAACAAATAGGTTTTTCTGTAAAGATTGTCTTTGGCTGAAGCTGTTGCTGTATGGGAGGATTACACGATTTTCGTGCAGATGCACGTGAGTTTTCGTTTTCCGTTATATACGCCGTTGGCAGAGCTTCCGGCTGAAAAGCAAGGCAAATGGGTCAGTCGGGATATAGTAGTGAGGCTACAATTCCAGTGGTTTATAGGTTAAATCTATCGGATGCGAATTCTTTATTTTGATGCACGTTTCCCAATTAAAGACAAAGATATTGTGTATGTTTCGAATGCACCTTTGGCTGAAGTACGAAAATTTCTGTCGTTTGTGTTTTTCTCCAGTGGTAAGTGGTGCGAACAGCATTAATAACCTTACCCACTAACTAGGTATTTTGATTATGTCTCGCTGAAAAAGCCAGATGCTGTTGAGAGTGAAGTAAAAACAGAAGTGACCCAGCATAAAAAATCAGGAAAAAGTAAAAAGCTTTTCGGAAGGTTAATTTGCTGTTATGGTTTCAGTTATCCTGCCTACGGTTTGTTCGGTATTGTATTTTTGCTTGATTGCATCCGATCAATTTACTTCGCAGGCTAGTTTTGTAGTGAGATCGCCTAGAGCCAATCTTCTTTCAACGGTTTGGGTGCGATTCTGCAGGGATCCGGCTTTTCTCGCTCCCAGGACGATATTTATACGGTTCAAGAGTATATGCAGTCTCGTTCATCTCTGGATGAATTGCAGAAGCAGATGCCTGTGCGTAAGTTTTACGAGACCAAGGGTGATATTTTCAGTCGGTTTAACGGATTTGGTTTGCGTGGCGAAGATGAAGCGTTTTATCAATACTATCGGGATAAAGTTTCTATTCATTTTTGATTCCATATCCGGTATTTCAAATTTGAATGTAACATCATTTGATGCAGGCGAATCCAGGCAAATTAATGCTGCCTTGTTAAAACAAGGGGAAATATTGATTAATCAGCTTAATGAGCGTGCTCGCAAAGATACGATTCAATATGCCGAAGATGCTGTTGTTTCTGCTGAGGAAAAAGTAAAAAGAGGCTTCCGCGCAGCTGACTAAATTTCGAATTACAAATGGTATTTTTGACTTAAAGGCGCAATCTGAAGTTCAGATGAGTTTGATTTCAAATTGCAGGACGAGTTAATTGTAGTAGGGACTCAGCTGGATCAGGTGAAAGCGGTTACTCCTGAAAATCCGCAAATTCCTGGATTGCTTGCCCGAGAGAAAAGTTTGAGAAGGGAAATTTCTCAACAAATGAAGGCTATTTCCGGCGGCGGGAAAATTCGCTATCTAACCATGCAGCTGAATATCAGCGGGTTTTTGGAAAAATGAGTTGGCGGAAAAACAATTGGCAGCACATGCTTGACATCGTTGAAAGTGCCAAAGCTGAAGCTGACCGCCAGCAGCTTTATTTGGAAGTCATTTCACAGCCAAATTTGCCCGACTTAGCTCATGAGCCCAAAGCGCATTTACAATATTATTGCTACTTTTTGTTATCGGCCTGATTGTGTACGGCATTGGCACTTTATTGACGGCAAGCATACGCGAGCATAAAAATTGATGAAAGAGTTGCATAAAACATCATTTTGGGAATCGCTGGTCATCCAGAAGCGGGTGCTCGGTGCTTTGTTGATGCGTGAAATCATTGCGATACGGGCGCAACAATATTGGCTTTTTATGGTTATTTGTAGAGCCGCTGTTGATGACGTTGGTAATGGTGCTGATGTGGAAATTTTTTTAGGGCAAATAGTATTTCTACTTTAAATATTGTGGCCTTTACCATTACCGGTTATCCGATGATGATGATGTGCGCAATGCTTCCAATCGTGCGATGGGTGCAATTTCGCCAATACCAGCCTGCTGTATCACCGTAATGTTCGTGTATTGGATACAATTTTTACACGGATGCTGCTAGAAATTGGGGAGCAACTATTGCCCAAATTGCGATTATGGCTGTTTTGATTGCAGTACGTTGGATTGAAATGCCGGCCGACATTTTTTTATATGCTGTTGGCTTGGTTGTTGATGGCATGTTTGCCGTTGGTGTTGGGTTTGGTGAGTTTGCTCGATTGCAGTTCAGTTTGAACCATTTAGCAAGGTATGGAGTACGCTCAGTTTTGTGATGATGCCGCTTTCCGGTGTGTTTTTCTTTGTGCATCATTTGCTCCAAAAATTTGCAGCATTATGTTTTTGATGATTCCCTATGGTGCATGGCACAGAGATGTTCCGTGCCGGTTATTTCGGCAGTAGCGTAACAACGTATGGCAATCCGTGGTTTGGTCGTGCTATGCAATCCCATTGTTGTTATTTGGTTTGGCTATGGTGGCTAAAGTCAGTAAAGGGGGTTGAGTCACAATGATTTCCGTTGAGCATGTCTCCCTAAACGTTACCAAACGCGGCAAGGTTGGCGAATGGTTTTGCAGGATATTGATTTTAAGCTGAAAAAGGGAGAAAATCGGTATCTTAGGGCGGAATGGCGCGGGTAAATCAACACTTATCCGGCTGATTAGCGGCGTTGAGGCTCTGACTTTCGGGCGAAATCAAGCGCACGATGAGTATTTTGGCCGTTGGCGTTTTCCGGTGCCTTCAGGGTAGTTTGACGGGTATGGATAATCTGCGCTTTATTTGTCGGATTTATAATGTGGATATTGGTTATGTAACTGATTTTACGCAAACCTTCTCCGAATTGGGGCAGTATTTATATGAACCTGTGAAACGCTATTCTTCAGGGCATGAAGGCGCGTTTGGCTTTTTGCTTTATCCTTGGCAGTGGAGTTTGACTGTTATTTGATTGATGAGGTCATTGCTGTCGGTGATTCGCGTTTTTCGGAAAAATGTAAGTATGAATTGTTTGAACGGCGTAAAGACAGATCAATTATTTTGTTTCACATAGCCATAGCGCGATGAAACAGTATTGCGATAATGCAATGGTGTTGAGCCAGGGCGTTTGCATAAGTTTGATAATATGGATGATGCTATGATCATTATAATTCATTGTTGTAAAATGAATTATAATGAGGTTATTTATAGATAGGCCGTCTGAAAAATAGTTTTTCAGACGGCCTTCATTATATTGGCCTGGCTCAATTTAAGCCGTGTTCGAATGCTTGTTGCAGGCGGGCTTCGAAGTTGCTCAGATTGACGCCTGCTTGTTGTGCGGCAGCGACGACTTTCGGCGACGCTTGCGCCGTTTTGCACCTGATGATTGCCCCAGAGCAGCGAGCAGCGGGTGCCGGTGCGGGCAGTAGGCGAGGACGGGTTGGGGAACGCTCTTTGAGCAGGTTTTGGAAAGCGGCGACATCGGCGGCGTTGATGGCGGCGCGACGACGGGCTGATGGTGGTGTTCGCGGATGCCTGCGGCTTCAAGCCAGCTTTCGACTTGTTTGAACGTAACTTGGTTTTCTTCTTCGCCGTCGGGACGGTTGCAGATGACGGTTTGGATGCCGAGTTTGGCGGCTTCTTGAACGTCGGCTTCGGTCAGTTGCGGGGCGATATAGAGGTTGTCGGCAAGTTTTTGGATAGACATGGGTTTTTCCTTTTCTAGGTTTGATGATGGATTTTAGTTGCCTTGAGGGGCCAACAGGGCTTTTTCCAATCGTTTTTATTGGCTTCAGTCTGTTTTTGTATGTATTTGCGGACAATCTCGTCAATCGCTGTATCTTGTTGCATATTGGATCAGGGTTGACCAAATGGCAGCGGAAAGTGTGAGGTCTACATGGTTAGGGGCGTTGGGCGGCAGCCGTTTGGGCTTTGATGATGTAGTCGACGATACGCTCGACTGCTTTCGGATTGCCGGTGGCAAAAATAAGTTACCCAATGAAAATCCAGTGATGCAGGGGAGATGATGGGTTCTTGAAGCGGATGGAAGCTTTTTGTTTTCGTGAGATTGTTTTTAAGCTCGGTATTTAATGTCAGGCTGTCGAGACAGGTTTTGGGCTTGAGACGTGCCTGTCAGGGCGAGGGTGTAGGCGGAAAAGGTTAAGGCGTCGCCTTGGTAAGTTCGGATATTGTCACACCAAATAGTGCTGCCTTGGGGGTATTTTTGCAGAGCTTGCGTGCCCCAGACTAAGGGGTGGTATTGTGCATGAGATTGGCTTTGACAATCTGGTCCATATAGAAGCGGCACGTTCGGCAGAGGGATTTTTGTAGAAGACGGCGATATCCTTTTCCTACTTTATATGCCGAATCTGATTGGGGGGCGGCTGTGGCGTGCAAACTGAGTAACAGGACGGTGATGCTGACAAGGATTTTTTCATGGTTGTTTCTTTCAGTGTTGATGTTTCAGACGGCCTCAATCTGCACTTGAGGCCGTCTGAAAATTAGACTCGGTCATTATAAAGCCAGCTTTTCAAATAATTCGCGGTCGGTAATGTAGAGGACGGCGGTATCGGCTTCGGCGGCTTGGACGTTAATGTCGGCGACGTACAGGATGCCGGTGCGGAAGTAGTGGAGGCGGGCGGTGGCGCCGATGGAGTTGCGCCCACTGTGCGGCAAGGTCGGTACAGGCGTAGCCGTCGATGGCGATGATTTTTGTCCTGCGGGCAGAGGGCGGCGTTTTTCTGCGCTGCCGCCGTTGAAAGACGTGGGTCAGGGTGGCGTGGTCGCTGCTTTGTTTGAACCTTGCGCCGAAGTCGGACGCGGGGCGGGCGTTTCGGTTGGTGGTTCGGGCAGGGAATGCGCCGCCGTGGCTGCGCGGTTGTGCCTGCCATTGCAGTCCGATGCCTATGGTGGCGAGGAGTTCGGCAAGGGCAGGTCGGCGGTGGTGTAGAGGGTCGTCTGAAAAAGTCTTCGAGGTCTAGGGTCGGTAAATGCTGGCAGCAGGCTTGCCATTGTTTTTCAGGGGATGCCTGTGACGGGTGTCCAGCCAATCGCGGTAGTGTTGCTGCATGACGCTGTCGAGTGTGTCGTCCGCTGCTTTTACTGCGGATGGCAAGGTCGAGGCAGAGGGCGGCGAGTGCGCCTTTTGGTAGTAGCTGACGATGGCGTTGGGGCTGTTTTCGTCTTGTTTGTAGAATTTGTTCCAAGCGGTGAAGCTGGATTCGGCGAGGCTTTGTTTCAGACGACCTTTGGTTTGCTGCACGCGGGTGATGCTTTGGGCGAGCAGGCGCAGGTAGCTTCGGGGGCGATGGTACGGCTTCGGGCGAGGAAGAGGTCGTCATAGTATGGGTGATGCCTTCAAATGCCCAGAGTTGCTCGGTGTAGTTTTCACGGTCGAGGTCGTAGGGGCGAAGGCGGCGGGTTTGATGGATTTGACGTTCCAGGCGTGGAAGTATTCGTGTGAGAACAGTCCGAGCAGTTGGGTGTAGGCGTCGTTGGCGTCGGTCATGCCGTGCGGCGGCAGGCTGTGGCGGTCGGCGAGCAGGGGCGGTGCTGCTGATGTGTTCCAGTCCGCCGTAGATGTTGTCGCCGACGTGGAGCAGGGAAGAGGTAATGGGTGAACGGGGCAGGGGAGGGAACATGGCCAGTTCGGTTTTGCAGATTGTGCGGATGTCTGACACGAGGCGGTCGCGGTCGAAATCGGTGGTAGTGCCGCTCAAGGCGATGCGGTGCGAGATGCCGCCGGCTTCGAAATCGAGAAATTCGATGTTGCCCAGTTCGACAGGGTGGTCGATAAATTGCATGTAGAGGCCGTCTGAAAAGTATTTGGGCCTGTCGTCGGCATGCTGGTTGCGATGCGCCATCCCTCAGGGAAGGTTGTTGAAAGCTTAGGCTGTGGGTGTCTTTCAGACGGCCTTCTATGGAGAAAAACAGGCAGCTGCCGTCGAAAAACCGCGATTGGTGTCTAGAATGAGCCGCGAACCGATAAGTCGAAGGCGTAGGCGGTATATCGGATTACCCAATGACCGGATTTTGGGCTGGTCTGCCAGATGTTTTTGCTGTTTGCGATAAGGCGGCAGGTTGCCGTCGCATTCTGCACTTATTGTAATGATGTGGCGGGAAAAGTCGCGAATCAAGTAACTGCTGGGTACCCAGTTTGGTAGTTTGAGAACGACTGAAGAGTCCGAAGGATTTTTGAAATTTAAGGGTAATATGCCATTGATGGGCTTTGGGGTCGGGAGTTAGGGTATAGGTAATCATGATAAAAATTTATCGGCTTGATGCAATAAAGCAATGTTAAGAATTATTTGGTTGGTGTCAAATCATAAATTAGTTAAAATCTATAACCTTGTAAAGTGTATGGGAATTTAGTGTAAGAAAATGGATTTTTCTTGACAAAAGTCCATATTTTTGGTTGATGTTGCCATTATGGCAGCCGAAAAGGCAGTCTGCCAAGATATTCCCAATGCTCGTTCGGTAAAAACGGCTGTCGAATGGTTTGATGCGGCAGTCGGAGCAAATTGATGGAAACGGCTTTCGCGGGAACCGGCAACGGATGCCCGCTAAAGCAGCTATTTATTTTCCGTGTTTAATGGAGACTTTCATGGAAGCGCAAACTTATAACTACAAAAGTAGTGCGGCAGTTCGCCGTTATGACTGTAGTTTGGGGGTGGTGGGTATGTTGGTCGGCGTGATTGCTGCTGCCCAGTTATTTTTACCCTCACTCAATCTGTCTGAGATTGGTCCGTGGTTTCACTTCGGACGGATCCGCCCGCTGCACACTAATGCTGTGATTTTCGCCTTTGGCGGCTGCGGCTCTGATCGGTACATCATATTATGTGGTGCAACGTACTTGTAATGCACGCCTGTTTGGCGGCTGGCTGCGCGTTTACCTTTTGGGGATGGCAGGCTGTTATTTTGGCTGCAGCCATCAGCTTCCCATTGGGTTACACGCAAGGTAAGGAAATATGCTGAACTGGAGTGGCCGATAGATATTTTGATTGCATTGGTGTGGGTGGCATGCGGTTGTTTTCTTTGGAACAATTGCTAAACGTGAGTCAAACACATTTATGTTGCTAACTGGTTCTATGGCGGCTTTTTATTTTGGCTGTTGCCTTGCTACACATCGTGAACAACCTCAGCTTGCCTGTCGGGTTGATGAAATCGTATCCGATTTATGCGGGCGCAATTGATGCGATGGTTCAGTGGTGGTATGGCCATAATGCCGTGGGCTTCTTCTTAACTGCCGGTTTCTTGGGCATGATGTATTACTATGTGCCGAAACAGGCAGGCCGTCCGGATTTATTCTTATCGCTTGTCCGTCGTTCATTTTCTGGGCATTGATTTTTACCTATATGTGGGCAGGTCTCATCATCTTCACTACACCGCTTTACCGGATTGGACTCAATCTGTCGGCATGGTGCTTTCTCTGATTCTATTTGCACCATCTTGGGGCGGCATGATCAACGGTATTATGACCTTGTCCGGTGCATGGCATAAATTGCGTACCGACCCTATTCTGAAATTCTTGATCGTATCTTTGTCGTTCTATGGTATGTCTACCTTTGAAGGCCCGATGATGTCGATTAAAACCGTCAATGCTTTGAGCCACTATACTGATTGGACTGTCAGTGCATGTGCATGCCGGTGCGTTGGGTTGGGTAGGTTTTGTAACCATCGGTTCGATTTACTATATGATTCCACGATTGTTCGGTCAAAAAGAAATGTATAGTACTAAATTGATTGATGCCCATTTTTGGATTGCGACCATCGGTGTGGTTCTGTATATCGCCTCCATGTGGATCGCAGGTGTGATGCAAGGTCTGATGTGGCGTGAAATGAATCCCGACGGTACATTGACTTACTCTTTCGTTGAAAGTGTGAAGGAAAGCAAACTGTATTATGCAATTCGTTTTTCAGGCGGCCTGTTATATTTGAGCGGTATGCTTATTATGGCTTACAACACTTACCGTACTATTGCCAACGGTAAACCGGTTGAAGCTGAAATTCCCGCCATATCTGAAGCGCAACATCACTAAACAAAAAGACGGGCTGACCAAAATGAAATTACAACAATTAGTCGAAGAAAAAGTAGGCATACTTATCGTGTTTACCCTGCGTGGTGGTTAGCGTGGGTTTGCTGATTGAAGTCATACCTCTGTTTTCTCACCTGCTGTTACTCAGCCGATTGAAGGTAAAACCTTACAATGCGCTGCAGGTGGCGGGACGTGATATTTATGTACGTGAAGGTTGTTACAACTGCCACTCGCAAATGATTCGTCCGTTCCGTGCAGAGACAGAGCGTTACGGCCACTACTCCGTTGCCGGTGAATCTGTTTATGACCGTCCGTTCCAATGGGGTTCCAAACGTACAGGGCCTGATTTGGCACGTGTAGGCGGCCGCTATTCCGACGAATGGCACCGCATCCATTTGCTCAATCCTCGTGATGTCGTACCCGAGTCCAATATGCCTCGCCTTCCCATGGCTGGCGCGCAACAAGGTTAATCCTGACCAAATCGTGGCGCACATGAAGAGGCTGCAAACTCTCGGCACTCCCTACACTGATGAAGAAATCGCCAGCACCAGAAATGCTGAAAGATAAATCCGAATTGGATGCAGTAATCGCTTATCTGCAAGGATTGGGCTTGCGTTGAAAAACGTAAGGTAACATCATGGACGTTAATTGGGCGCGTAGTCTGTTTACAGTAGGTGTTTATCTGCTTCATGTTGGTGCTGTATATCGTGATGAACAAACGAAACAAATCGAATTACGATGAGCATCCCGCAGCATCATTGAAGATGACGATACTGCACATGATGATAATGATAATAACGGTGCCGCCCGATAAACCGTGGCCACGGAGCTAAAATAATGAACACAACTTCACATTTCACCAGTGATTTCTGGAACTATTACATTATCGGCATAGTCGTATTGAGCTTTATCGGCCTGATATGGCTTTTGCTTTCACAAAACAGGTCAAACCGCTTAAAAAAGGGGAAGATGTCAATACCACAGGCCATAACTGGGATGGTATTGAAGAATACAACAACCCCATGCCGCGCTGGTGGTTCTTCCTGTACATCGGGACTTGGCTGTTCGGTATCGGCTATTTGGTGATGTATCCCGGCTTAGGCGATTTTGGTGGTATCGGATTCGGCGGTAAAAATGGACCAGTATTGAGCAATACCGCGAAGAAGTGGCACAGGCCGAACAGAGCTACAAACCGCTTTACGACAAATATGCCAAAATGCCGGTCGAGCAAGTTGCCAAAGATCCTGCAGCACAGTAGGTAAAAATCTGTTTGATACTTGCTGTATCCAGTGTCACGGCTCAGATGCCAAAAGGTGCGCACGGTTTCCCAAAATCTGACCGATTCCGATTGGTTGTTCGGCGGTACTCGGAAAAATTCATGAAACCATTGTTAAAAGGCCGTACTGGTGTAATGCCTTCATGGGGTCGAAGAGTGGGTGAAGAGCGTGTTAAAGACGTTTGCACACTATGTCATGTCGTTGTCAAACCTGCGGAACAATATGATGCAGTTCATGCAGAACGTGGTGAGAACTGTTTAACGGCCCGCCTGCAAAATGCTTCACCTGCCATGGCGACAAAGGCCAGGGTGTTCGTGGTTCCGGCGAATCTGACTGACGACGTATGGTTGTGGGGTGGTACTCAAAAAGCCATTATTGGAAACCATTACCAATGAGCCGCCATAATCAAATGCCGGCATGGGAAGGTTTCTTGGATAAAGACAAAATCATCTTTTGACCGCTTATGTTTGGGGTTTGTCGCATAAAGACGGCAAGGCACGAAAACCGATACTGAAAATGCATTGGGCTCGAAAGCTGCGGCTGCTGCCGAAGCTGCGGCAGCCGAGAAGAAAAAGGCAGATGCCGAAGCTGCAGCAAAAGCTGCGTCTGAAGCTGCAGCAAAAAGCTGCTGCTGCACCTGCTGCCGACAAACCGGTTGAGGCTGCTGCGGGCAAACCCGCCGAAGCGGCGGCACCTGCTGCAGCGGCAGACGGTAAGAAAGTGTTGACGGATTGTGCTTTGGTTGTCACGGTGCCAATTCGGCCATTCCGAATACGCCGCGTCTGACTCACAAAGACGAATGGGCTCGCGCATCAAAAAGGCAGAAAACCTTGTTTAAGCATGCTCTCGAAGGTTTCCAAGACAAGGCATGATGCCGGCTCAAAGGTGGAAATACCGAATTGAGCGACGATGAGGTAAAAAGCTGCCGTTATCTATATGGTGAATGAGATCCGGCGGTAAATTCTGATAAGGCCGTGAAACGATTAAAAGGGTATGCCGAATCAGGCATACCGCTTTATCAATAAAGAGCCGTCTGAAAAAGAGTAAATTACTTTTTAGACGACCTTTGTTCGTATGTCGGGATAATATTTTCGATGTGGCGGATTAACTGATGATTTTTGATGGGACTATTTTGTTTTGGTCCAAAAGAAAACAATGCAACCAAGGTGAGGGGTATCAGGGAAAAATTCGCTTCATACAGACGATGCTTTTATTGTTTGCACTTAACCGAAGTATATTGAAATCTGCAAAGCCGCTATCGAATGAGTACGGCGGCAAAAACGTCATGTTGCTGCGGTTTTGGATATTTTTATTTGAATATAATGGGTTTGTTTCGTTATTTTGTTGGGTGTTTCAAATTCATGAAAAACAATGCCGCAGTAAATTCCGCTGCAGTAAACTGTTAGTCTGTTATACATCAACTTTGACAAAAGCCCAGAGTATAGATTCTTGTTGCTTCATTTTATTGCTGTAAAAATAGTCAGTAAAGTTTTTAAAAATTTCATCCTGATTAAGATTGCCCATAAAGACTCCATTCTGTTTTTGAATCAGTTCTTCAACACTTTGGGGTGCGCTTGGTGACAGAATATCTTGATATAATCCACTATTGGCAGAATAACCTATTTGAAAAAGGATATTAACCAAATATACAAAATCGGGTTTTTGTTTCTATCCCGTTCAATAATCTCTAAAAATTTCTTTATCTACAAAACTGCCGCCTACCTTAAAAGTAATATAAAAGAGTGCGCTTGGTTTTCGAAAGAAGTTTAATTAAAACCGATTTTACATCATCAACCTCAAGGCAGCAGGGATGCAAACACGATATCGCACTCCGGTACATCGCTCAATCATCTTCAAATGCCTTCCGGGCAAATCGAATATTAGCAATGCCGAAGTTTTTGGCGTTCTGCGTGGCAAACTCAAGCATTTATACAGAAATCATATCCGTAAATTTCTTTCACTTTATCGGCGGTACGCTATGCTTAAAGCCCCTGTGCCGCAAGCAAAGTCTAGCACAGAATCGGCTTCGTTGAAGTCCACTTTGGAAATAAAATCTTTGGCATATTGGCTTTTTAAATACCCCCTCATTAAAGCTTGGCGCCTTCTTATCCCAATCTTTCAGCCAGTTTTTGCTAAAAGAACTTTTTGGATTTTTGCTCTTTATAGAGTTCGTTAAAATCAATTTTGTCGTAGTTCGATTTTAAGAGCATGGTTTTCACCCTACATTTTTCGTAGTCGATTTTTATTTCATCAATATCTGAGAGTTTATCGGATTATATCCAAACCTGTTGATGCAGATTTTCAGGAAATCTGCATCAAAGTCGAGTTGGCAGTAGGGTGTTAAGTGCATGCCTGTTATCAGTTCTTTAACGGGCAGCCAACACTATTTTCACTTTTATTGAACCACTGTTGCCGCCAACACGGATAAAGGCAAATATAAACAGTTGCGGAGTTTGATTTACTTAATGAGGTTGCAGGAGTAAGTAATGAGCGGTCGGCAGGCTCAATATCAAAATATGCAGTGTCCGCGGTCTGTACAGCCATGATTTGCCGTTTGATAGTCAGGATGGCATTGTAAAAATGGGTAACGCAATATCGGCTGCTTTGCCGTATGCATCATGCCGTTTTCGGCGAGTGGGCATGTCCCGTTTTAAATTGGTGTTTATACAAAGGCCGAGACCTTTGCAAGATCCCCCAAAATCTAAATTCCACCAGGACATTTGAGGGATTTCCTCAAACACCTTCTTCCAGCAAACCGCACAATAGCCATGATCGCCAAACACATCGACCGCTTCCCACTAGTGAAGTTGGATCGGGTGATTGATTGGCAGCCGATCGAACAGTACCTGAATCGTCAAAGAACCCGTTACCTTAGAGACCACCGCGGCCGTCCCGCCTATCCCCTGTTGTCCATGTTTAAAGCCGTCCTGCTCGGCCAATGGCGCAACCTCTCGATCGAGCTCGAACACAGCCTCATCACCGCATCGACTTCCAACCTGTTTTGCCGCTGACGAGACTGAGCATCCCCGATTACAGCACCTTATGCCGCTACCGCAGTTGGCTGGCGCAAGACGACACCCTGTCCGGGTGCTAAAACTGATTAACTGCTAGCTGGCCGACCTAAAATTAGAAGGCATCCGCCGCCGTCGATGCCACCATTATTCAAGACTGCCGGCGGCAAACGGCGTCGAGCCATAGAAGTCGACGAGGAAGGACAAGTCAGCAGCTAAAACCACCGAGAGTGAGGACAAAAGATGCCCGCTGGACAAAGAAAAAGCAGCCTCTAGACTCGGTTTACAAACAACATACCCGTACCGATGAGGAAGGCTATATCGAAACTGCACATTACCCCGCCAATGCCCATGAGGTGCAACCACCTGTCGCCTTTGTTGGAAGGCATTGCCGAAGGTACGACCGTCTATGCCGACAAAGGCTGTGACAGTAGGAAAACGGCAACATCTGAAGAGCATCGGTTGTTGGACGGCATTATGCGCAAAAGCCACCGCAACCGTCCGCTGACGGAAAGCGCAAAACCAAAACGCAACCGATATTTATCGAAGACCCGTTATGTGGTCGAACAAAGCTTTGGACGCTGCACCGTAATTCCGCTACGCCCGGGCAGCCTATTTTGGTCTGCTCAAAGTGAGTGCGCAAAAGCCATCTGAAGGCGATAATGTTTGAACCTGTTGACAGCGGCAACAGGCTACAGTGTACCTTTGCTGCCTAAGGCGACCGGATGCCTGATTAATCAGGTATCCAGGGGGATAAGGGGTATTTGGGTAGAATCAGTGGATATTTGAAACAAAAACAGCCGAAATCTTTAATTAGATTTCGGCTGTCGAGAAAAATTTTGCAAAAGGTCTCAGACCGTCTAATCGTTTTCAGACGGCCTTCCATTGAGGATGGTAGCTGCTTTAACTGTCAAAAAGTGTTGCAGCGGTTGATATCGCCGCTTTCAAAGCCGCGTTTGAACCACATGCACGCTGCGCCGAGCTGCCGTGGGTAAAGCTGTCGGGTACGGCATAACCCTGACTGCGTTTTTGCAGGGTGTCGTCAGCCCGGCTTCGACGCATTGATTGCTTCCTCTATGTCGCCTTCTTCCAGCAAGTCCTGCCGCTGCGCGCTCATCGCCCAAATTCCGGCGAAGCAATCGGCCTGCAGTTCGAGTTTACCGATAATTTGTTGGCTTCGGTTTTGCTGGCCTGTTGTTGCATCTGATGCACTTGCGGCAGGATGCCCAGCAGGTTTTGCACATGGTGGCACGAGCTTCATGCGCGATGACGTAACCGAAGGCCGTATCGCCTGCCGCACCGAGTTTGGTACGCATCTCTTCGTAGAACGACAAATCGAGGGTAGACCTTTTTATCGGCCGACGGTGAAAAACGGCCCCATCGCCGTCGACCCATACCGCAGGCGGTGCGTGTGCCGCCGGTATAAAAGTACCAGAGTGGTGGGGCGTGTAGCGGGCATTGCGTTTGGCAAAGTAATTGGCTAGGTCCGTATCGGCCAACACCACGCCCGCCAATTCTCTCAGCTGTGCTTCCTGCTTGCTTTCCACGACGGTTTGCTGCTGCTCCGCCGCTCAGCTGCTGCGCTCCGCCCACCAGGCCGGATAAATCGACGCCGTAGTACGCGCCTACCAGCGACGATGACACCGATGATGCCCATCCCGCCGCCTCCACCGCCGCCAGCTCGCGGCGATCTTCATGTTAGAGCTTTGTTCACGTCCCTGCCAACGCATAAATTTGTTCCTTTTCGAAATTTACTGATTGATGTTTGGTGTGCGGAGATGTGTGGAGGCCGTCTGAAAAACCGCCACCCGCAATCCTCGCAATGTTCTTTTGTCCCATTCAGGGCGTACCGAGCCAGGCTTATCCATGCTAATTGTAAATACGGACTCCGAAAACAATCGAAACGTATTTTCAGGACGGCCTTTACCATTCGCCCCGTTTCAGCTTCTCGATTTGACGGCGGTCGCGCGTGGTCGGACGGCCTTCAGGGTCAGCCGCACTGATGCGGGATGCCTGATCGAGGCAGTTTCTGCTGTTCGCGTTTGCAGCTACTTCTTCGTTTTCACGGTACAGCAGCCGCGCTTCGGGAGCAGGGCGGCGTTGATGGTTCAACGCCCTGTGCAGTATTTCGTATGGCAGCATGTGAGGGTGAGGTGCAGCACATCGCCCGCCGCGATATTTTACTGTTTTTCCTTTTCGCGCCGTTGACCAGCACGCGGCCGAGTTCGATGTGTTTCTGCGCCAAGGCGCGGGTTTTGAAAAACGGGCGGCCCACAGCCATTTGTCGAGCCGCATCGTTTGTCCGTCTTCGCAGTTTGCCTTTGTCATTATAGAAGTGCGAGTGTAACACGGACGGTGCGTCCGGATGTCGGGCTGCTGCCGAACGGCACGATATTCTGCTTGCCCTGCCTACCGTTTATCGCGTAAATTTCACGTTTTTCGCCAAAGCGGCGCGGATTAGCGTATCATTCCGCGACAATATTTAATCTTCAGCGAGAACGTTCAGCATGAAACCCGTCTTTCTTCCGATTTCGAGCAGCCGATTGCCGAGTGATCCATCGAAGAACTGCGTTTCGTCCAAGGCGAATCCGCCGTGGACATCAACGATAATCGAACGTCTGCAGAGCAACGAGGCGACCAAAGTCCATCTACCGCCAAGCTCACGCCTGCAGCGGGTTTTCCCAAGTTTCCGCCATCACAGCGTCCCTATACTTTTGGACTACATCTCCGCGCTCTGTACCGATTTCCAAGAATTGCACGGCGACCGCCACTATGCCGACGATTACGCCATCGTCGGTGGTTTGGCGCGGTTTAACGTGCAAAGCGTCGTCGTCATCGGCCGCCAAAAAGGCCGCGACACCAAAGAAAAATCCGCCGCAACTTCGGCATGCCGCGTCCCGAAGGCTACCGCAAAGCCCTGCGCCTGATGCATCTGGCGGAAAAATTCCGCCTGCCCGTGCTGACCTTCGTCGATACGCCCGGGCCCTATCCCGGCATCGGCGCGGAAAGAGCGCAACAATCCGAAGCCATCGGCAAAAACCTGTACAGACTGACCCAAGCTGAAAGTGCCCGTCATCTGCACCATCATCGGCGAAGGAGGTTCCGGCGGCGCGCTGGCGATTGCCGTGGGCGACTTTGTCAATATGCTGCAATATTCCACTTATTCCGTGAGTTTCGCCCGAGGCTGCGCCTCGATTTTTGTGGAAAAACGGCGGAAGGCGCAGATGCCGCCGCCGCCTTGGGCGACTACCGCCGACCGCCTGCAAGCTGAATCTGGTGGACAAAGTCATCGAAGCCGTTGGGCGGCGCACACCCGAAAATCACGGCGAACTGATGCAGCGTCTGCGCGAAGTGCTGGCCGAACAGCTCCGCATCATAGAACATGCCGCTGTCGCGCTGCTCGACCGCCGTTTCGACCGCATCATGGCGACAGCCAATTTCGTCGAAAAATAACGCATTGCCGCAATAGGAAGGCCGTCTGAAAACAGGGTTCGAACACGCCCCTTTTCAGACGGCCTGTTTCCCCTTTCCCAACCGAGTCCCGCCATGCAAACCGCCGTTTGGAACGACATCCCGCCCTTGCGCGAACTGCTTGCCGCCGCCGCGCTACACCGCCGCCTTGCCGTCTGCCTGCCCGAAAAACGCATCCCCGCTTCGAACCGTCCGAACAGCCCGACGAGGCGGAACGCCGTTTCCTGCAACACTGGCCGCAACAATCCGCCTGCCTGCAATTTGCCGCCGCCAACATCCTGCACGGCTGCTGCCGCAAGGTGCGGAACTCTGGCTGATGCCGCCCGCCGCTGCCGACTGCTTGTCCGACTATTTTTCAGACGGCCTCGAGATGGCAGACGGAAGCCCGCCCGCAAAGCCCTGCCGCCGCACAAAAACCTTGGTTCGGGCCGTCTGAAAACCGAGAAACGGCGCACCGCCCGAACACGTCGCCGTCATCGGTGCGGGCATTGCCGGGGCAGCTACCGCCCGCGCATTGGCGGAACGCGGCGTGCGGGTCAGCGTATTGAAGCACGCACTGCCGCCCATGCCGCCAGCGGCAACCGTCAAGACCTGCTGTATGCCAAAATTTCCGCCCACGATACGAACAGACCGAACTGCTGCTCGGCGGCTGCACTACAGCCGCCGCCTGCTCGACCGCCTGCTGCCCGACGGCGGCTGGCAGCCCTGCGGCGTACTCCACCTCAACCATAGCCCCGCCGAAGAAAAACGCAACCGCCGCCTCGCCGCCCAAGATTGGCACGCCCACCTTTACCGCGGCGTCAGCGCGGCCGAGGCCTCCGAACTGGCGGGCATCGACCTGTCTTCGGACGGCCTCTACTGGCCGCAGGGCGCGTGGCTGCACCCGCCCGCGCTCGTCGCGCCTTACTCGCCCACCCGAATATCCGCCTGTATGAAGGGCAGCCGTGCTGTCGGCACAATACTGCGCCCTGCATTGGCGGCTGGATACGCCGCAGCACACCCCTGTCTGCCGACCACATCGTGTACTGCGGAGCGTCCTCGCCGCAACAGCCGCCGCTTGCCGCCCTGCCGTGGCAGCTGATACGCTGCCAAACCAACCTTGCCGCCGCCACCTCCTACACAGGCCGTCTGAAAACCGCCCTGTCGGCCGCCAGCTACATCAGTCCCGCATGGGAAGGGCGGCACTGCTGCGGCGCGAGTTTCGTGCCGCACGATGCCTGCGGCGACTGCGCGACAGCGAGGCGGAACACGAACCGGCAGGAACTCGCCATGCTGCACCCGCAACTGGCGGCCGAACGACCGCTGCGCCGACGGTAGCGGACACGCCGCCGTGCGTTGCGACAGCCCGACCATCTGCCGACCGTCGGGCCGGTGGCGGTATGCCGCCATGCGCGGGGTGTATGCCAAGCTGGCGCACGATAAAAACTACCCGCTGTCCGATTCCTGTCCCTACCTGCCGAATGTGTGGGTAAACAGCGCGCACGGCAGCCGCGGGCTGGCTACCGCGCCGTGGTGCGCCGAAAAGCATTGCCGCCCGCATCCTCGGCCTGCCCGATCCTGCTCTCCGCCGTCTGCGCGAGGCACTGCATCCCAACCGCCACATCGTCCGCGCCCCTGGTGCGGCAGCATGAAGCGGACGGTAAACTCCCCAGCCGTCCCGTTTCCCTATGCCCCAGCCGTTTGGCGGCGCGGCAGTATGGCTGAAAAACGCATGAAAGGCCGTCTGAAAAACCCGTTTCGGACGACGCCGGAATGTCTTTCTGCCGGCGGAAACCGTTTTTCAGACGGCCTGCCGCCTTAATATCGGTTAAAAATGCCCGACTTTGGCAACTTTGATTGAAAGGCCGTCTGAAAAAGCTTTCGGCGGCAAACCGTAATAGTCATCTACAAAGCCCTTCTAAATTGCGCTACTGGCTGCTGGTAGTCAGCGCGGTCATTCTCGACCAAATCACTAAATCCGCAGTTTTGGCGAAATTCGAAGATTACGAGCGTCTGGGCATCATCCCCGGCTTTTTCGATTTGACCTTGGTTTACAACACCGGGGCGGCCTTCAGCTTTCTCTCCACCGCCGGCGGCTGGCAGAAATATTTCTTCATCGTGCTGGCGGCAATCGTGCCTCTGGCTGGGTTAACGCCGTGCGGAAAAACGAATTCGGCCCTTGGGGTTCGTGGGGTGCGGTGATGGTAATCGGCGGGGCGGTCGGCAACGTCATCGACCGCTTCATCCACGGCAAAGTGGTGGATTTTCTGCTGTTCTATGGCGAAGGCTGGGCGTATCCGCCTTCAACGGCAGACAACTTTATCTGTGTCGGTGCGGTATTGCTGGTTATCGACGGGTCTCATCAACAAAAGGCCGTCTGAAAAAGAAACGGCGGAAGGGCGGGAACAATGAGCAGCAAAACCATCATGCTGGCCAATCCGCGGCTTCTGTGCGGGCGTGGACCACGCCATCAGCATTGTCGAGCGCGCGTTGGAAGAATTCGGCGCACCGATTTATGTACGGCATGAAGTGGTGCACAACAAATTCGTGGTGGACAACCTGCGCGAAAAAGGTGCGGTTTTATCGAAAGTTTGGCCGACGTGCCGCCCGGCGCGACGCTGATTTATTCCGCCCACGGCGTATCGAAAGCCGTACAGGGAAGAGGCTGCCGCGCGGTTTCCGCGTGTTTGACGCCACCTGCCCGCTGGTGACCAAAGTGCACAAAGAAGTGGCGCGGCTTGATGCGCAAGGCTACCAAATCATCGCGATGAGGCCACAAAGGCCATGTGGAAGTGGAAGGCACGATGGGGCCAGCTTCCCGAAGGGCGGATGCTGCTGGTGGAAACCGTGGAAGATGCCGAAAAAGGTGATGCCCGACCATCCCGACCGCCTCGCCTACGTCAGCCAAACCACGCTGTCGGTGGACGAAACCAAAGACATCATCGCCGTATTGAACGCGCTTTTCCCAACATCAAAAAATCCGCACAAGGAAGACATTGCTATGCCACCACCAACCGTCAAAACAGGCGGTGAAGGATTTGGCGGAGGAATGCGACATCGTGATTGTGGTCGGCTCGCCCAATTCGTCCAACAGCAACCGCCTGCGCGAAGTGGCGGCCCAGCGCGGCGTGGAGGCTTATATGGTGGACAACGCCTCTTATCTGCGGCCGGAATGGTTTGAGGGCAAAAACAGGTCGGCATCACCGCCGGCGCATCCGCTCCCGAAGTGCTGGTGCAGGAAGTGATTGCTGTGCTGACAGACTGGGGGCACGATACTTTTGCGCGAAGGCGAGGGCGCGGAAGAAAGCATCGTCTTTGTGCTGCCGAAAGAATTGCGCGGCGGAAAAAATAAAGCGTGAAATAAGCAGAATAAAAAGGCCGAGACCTTTGCAAAATCCCCCCAAATCCCCTAAATTCCCACCAAGACATTTAGGGGATTTCTCATGAGCACCTTCTCCAGCAAACCGCACAAGCCATGATTGCCAAACACATCGACCGCTTCCCATCATGTGAAGTTGGATCAAGTGATTGATTGGCAGCCGATCGAACAGATGCCTGAATCGTCAAGAGACCCGTTACCTTCGAGACCACCGCGGCCGTCCGCCTATCCCCTGTTGTCCATGTTCAAAGCCGTCCTGCATCACTAATGGCACAGCCTCTCCGATCCCGAGCTCGAACACAGCCTCATCACCCGCATCGACTTCAACCTGTTTTGCCGCTTTGACGAACTGAGCATCCCCGATTACAGCACCTTATGCCGCTACCGCAATTGGCTGGCGCAAGACGACACCCTGTCCGAATTGCTAAAACTGATTAACTGCCAACTGACCGAAAAAGGCCTAAAATTAGAGAAGGCATCCGCCGCCGTCATTGACGCCACCATTATTCAGACCGCCGGCAGCAAACAGCGTCAGGCCATAGAAGTCGATGAAGAAGGACAAGTCAGCGGCCAAACCACACCGAGTAAGGACAAAGATGCCCGTTGGATAAAGAAAAACGGCCTCTACAAACTCGGTTACAAACAACATACCCGTACCGATGAGGAAGGCTATATCGAGAAACTGCACATCACTCCTGCCAATACCCATGAGTGCAACCATCTGTCCCCTTTGTTGGAAGGCATTGCTGAAGGCACGACCGTCTATGCCGACAAAGGCTACGACAGTGCGGGAAACCGGCAACACCTGAAAGAGCATCGGTTGTTAGACGGCATTATGCGCAAAGCCCACCGCAACCGTCCGCTGACGGAGGCGCAAACCAAACGCAACCGCTATTTGTCGAAGACCCGTTATGTGGTCGAACAAAGCTTCGGTACGCTGCACCGTAAATTCTGCTACGCGCGGGCAGCCTATTTCGGGCTGATTAAAGTGAGTGCGCAAAGCCATCTGAAGGCGATGTGTTTGAACCTGTTGAAAGCGGCCAACAGGCTAAGTGTGCCTGTTGCCGCCTAAAAGGCGGCCCGGATGCCTGATTATCGGGTATCCAAGGGGGATTAAGGGGGTATTTGGGTGGAATTAGGAGTGATTGGGGAGGAAATAGCCGAAAAACCTGTGTTTGGGTTTCGGCTGTCGAAAGGAAGAGACTTTGCAAAGGTCTCAATATATTGAAAAAGCCGGCAAACATTATGTTTGTCGGCTTTTTAATCAATCAGATATTAAGAATGCTGACGGTTAGGGTTTAGAACTTATAGCTGATGGTAAAACAGCAAAGTCCTGCCACGCGCATAGTTATTCAGGACAGAGCGTGTCGTGCCGCCATATTTGCCGTTGCATAAACCGTTGGCATCGCATTCGACCTCTTCATCATCCAAACCGCCTTTTCTTTCAAATACGCTGAAATAGCGCTGGGTTTGCGGCATCGTTTGCGGCATCAAAGGATCGATATAAGCGTTTATTGAACGCATTTTGAATGTCGAAACGAAGGATCAGGTTTTCTTCGGTTCATAATTGGCATAGAAATCAAAAATCAGCGGCTGTCTGTTGATGCTTTCTGTTTTTGATCACCCTTCCGCCCGTTTTATATGAAGAGTAGGTGTGTCACCGGTTGTACCGTCAACAAATTCCTCCTCAGTAGTCGCCCGTGTGCCGTAATAGCGCATAGTCACTACCGACGGTCAATTTGTTTGCCCAACCATCGGACCTAATTCAAACCGACCGTAATCTCGGGGTAGGCGTGAAATTTTGCCTTAAGCCGTAGCCCTGTTTGATTTGGTCTTCTTTAGAAAAGGTTGCGGGGCGATTCGCTGGCATCGCTATAATTGGTCGGCTGGTTGGTTTTTTGATAGGCGTAAGACAGGGTGTTAAAAAAGCGGCCGAAATCATAGTTCATTTCCACTTCCAAACCATTTTTATGGACAGGTTTGGCATAGTTTCGATGCTGGATAGAGTATTTCAGGTCGGTACTGGTTACCCAGCTGGGTGCTTTATCCAAATCCCACCATTTGCCATAAACATTGTGGATATGAGTTGTTTTATCCTGCTGCGATGGGCGACCAGTTTGAAACCTACTACGTCGTCTGGCTTGAAAATCCCTTTTTGAAGGTATTGAAAGCCTATTTGGTAGTATTGAGCCTGTTCCGGCTTAAAGGGCGGTATTGACGCCCGAGTCGCCGATTTGTGAAAAATACATTTCTTGAATATTCGGCATTCTATGCGTACGCGAATAGCTGATAAACGGCATAAAGTAATCATTAACATTGATGTTTAATGCCACCGAATGGTTTACCTCATGCTTTTTACCGGATTTGGTATAAACCGGTTCGTAAAGGTCGCAGCTGGCGTGCAATGCTGTTTATAAATTTCAGAATCTTCTCCAAATGCTTTTTAAAGTCTTCTTGGGTATTGAAGTAGTCGGTATATTCGCCTTTTGCGTAGCGAGTGACCATATTGGCGCTGTAATTCAATTGATAAATGCCTTTTTCACGAGTATCAAAGAAATAGAACGTATTGAATTTTTGCTGGCCTGAAGGTTTGCAATATGGTTGATTTTCGAAATATTCGCTTTGTCGCCTTTGAGCGGCCTAAAAAGCTGTACAGGCCGGCATCTTGATCGGGGCCGTCGTAAAAACAGGCTCAGCTCTTCCGGAAAGCGGTTTTTACTGTATTGGTTTTTAAAGAAATTGAAACCGACAGTGGCTTTTAAATCTGTTTTGTGGGAAGTTTGAAAGAAAAGCGGTTGTTGATATCCAAAAAGATTGGCTGTGTTTTTTGGTTTCCAAATAATCAAGCAGCCCCCATCCCGAAAAACGTGAGTTTTTCGGATATTTTATTTTCCCAGATTATGGGCGGCCAATACGTTTAAATCGACATAATCGCCAATGTTTAAGTTGTAATTGGCTTGGTAGTTGCGGTTTTCTACTCTTGCGGCTGCCGATACGGTTGTTCATGGTGCGAAGCTGAAGGTCCAGCTTTGTTGTTGTCGTTTTCGTATTCCACTTTGACCAAATGGCTGTTTGAGCGTTGTTGCAGGCTGGTCAGGTCGATTGTGTCAGATCCCATTGCGGTGCCAAATTCTCTTTCCAGCCTCTTTCCAAATCATCGACCTCTTCTCTTTGCAAAACTTCAGGATCGTTATATTTTTGGAGAAAGGGTAGTCCCAATAGCTTTTACTGGCCGCATTGGGCTTGGAAAAGTCGCGAACCCAACGATTTTGTTCGTGATCGAATTTCAATAAGTTGCGCTCAAAATATTCTTGTTTTTACGGTCCAAATATTCTTCGCCAAAATTGCCGATACGCTGACCGCCGCCGCCTACTTTATAGTTTTGCTCGACATTACGGTGGCTGTAGCCATATAACGCGCCAAGGCGTGCACCGCTGTCAAACCATTTTTGTACCGCTCCGGTTGCCATAAAAGTTGCTTTTGGTACTGTTTGCCGGTCAATCCTTTGGTCAAAAGGCCGAAGGTATTGTTTCCGTGTACCACATCGTCTACCCGTAAAGTACGGAAATTGGCCGTACCGGATAAGGTATTGATGCCGTTGGCACCCGAGAAACTGCCTTTGGTTACATCCACGCCGGCAATAAAATTGGGATCCAGTGCCGTACCGAATTGCGAGGAGCTGCCGCTGCGTCCGGCATCGGCAGAAGTGGAATAGAAGGTTTGGGTGACGCCGTCAACCATCGATGACACGTCCCAAACCGCTATCACCACGGATAGTTGACCGCCAATACCCCGATCCCTTGTCTTGTTGGGTAAAAACGCCGGGCATACCCGAACGATGGTGTCGATGTTTTCGCTGGATTGATAAACGCGTTCACGCGAACTTTTGGCTTGGCCTTCGGTAAAAACTTTTTTCTCTTTGGCAATGTGTTTGCCTTTGACTTGAATTTCATCAAGCTCTTGAGTTGAAACCTCGTCTTCTGCGTGTGCGATACTGGTTATAGCCAGTGAAAGATAATGTCAGTAGATTTAATTTGAAATTCAGATTCATGATAGTTACCTCAGAAAACGAAGTCCACTACTTTTATAACATATTATTAAACTTTACAAATATTTTTAGGGGCTTAGGAAGCAAAAATCATTTTACAGGATCATTCCGCAACATTTTCAGCAGTACTTTGTACAAATCATCATGCCTGTGATTGAAGCGAAATTCGGTTTCTTTACGGGAATGTCGAGGAACATCTGTGCCAAAACCACGTCGCCCGTCACAAACGATGCTGAATTTCAATATCTTTGGCTTTCAGGCTGCCTATGGCTTGGCGTATAGCGCGCTGGTTTCGTTTTTCACTTCGCTAACGGACGGGGCTGCCGCTGATGCCGTCCATTAAAACCATGACGCGAATGTGCGGCCGAAGTAGGTGGTGTCCATCACGATGTTGACGCACTTCGGCGTGGTAAATTGTACGCGGCGCGGCTTTTTCAGGTGGTGGCAAATGGTTTTGCTGCTGCATTTGTACGCGGCGGCAGTTGCGCGGCAGTGCTGAGACCTTTACAGCCTTTCCTCGACTAGGAAACCCAAACACAGGCTTTCGGCTATTTCCCCAATACCTGCTAATTCTACCGCAAATACCCCTTTAATCCCTTGGATACCCGATAATCAGGCATCCGGGCGCCTTTGGTAGCAATCAGACCTGTGCCGCTGTGCAACAGGTTCAAACATCGCCTTCAGATGGCTTTGCCATCGCTTAATCAGTCCGAAATAGGCTGCTTGCGCGTAGCAAAGATTTACGTCAGCGTACCGAAGCCTTTGTTCCACCACATAACGGGCTTCGACAAATAGCGGTTTACGTTTGGTTTGCTTCCGTCAGCCGGACGGTTGCAGGGAGCTTTGCACATAATGCCGTCCAGTAACCGATGTTCTTTCCAGATGCTGCCGGTTTTCACACTGTCGCGCCTTGTGTGGGCATAGACGGTCGTGCCTTCAGCAATGCCAGCTTCAACAAAGGGACAGATGGTTTGCACTCGTGGGTGGCGGGGTGATGCGCAGTTTCGCGATAGCCTTCCTCATCGGTACGGGTATGTTGTTTTGTAAACCGAGTTTGTAGAGGCCGTTTTTTATCCAGGCATCTTTGTCCTTACTCGGTGTGGTTTGGCCGCTGACTTTGTCCTTCTTCATCGACTTCTATGGCCTGACGCTGTTTGCGGCGGTCTGAATAATGGTGGCGTCAATGACGGCGGCGGATGCCTCTCTAATAGGGTTTTTCGGTCAGTTGGCAGTTAATCAGTTTTAGCAATTCGGACGGGGTGTCGTCTTGCGCCAGCCAATTGCGGTAGCGGCATAAGGTGCTGTAATCAGGGGATGCTCAGTTCGTCAAAGCAGCAAAACAGGTTGAAGTCGATGCGGGTGATGAGGCTGTGTTCGAGCTCCGCGGGATCGGAGAGGCTGTGCCATTGGTACGAGCAGGACGGCTTTGAAACATGGACAACAGGGGGATAGGCGGGACGGTAGCGGTGGTCTCGAGGTAACGGGTTCTTTGACGATTCAGGTACTGTTCGATCGGCTGCCAATCAATCACCTGATCCAACTTCAATAGTGGGAAGCGGTCGATGTGTTTGGCAATCATGGCTGATGCGGTTTGCTGGAAGAAGGTGCTCATGGAGAAAATCCCAAATGTCTTGGTGGGAATTTAGGGGATTTTTGGGGAGTGTGCTGGTCTCAGGCCTATTTGCGTATTGCATGATATGGCGGCATGATTTCCCTATGCCGCCGCTTTGTTTGGGTTCGGTTTGAATGGCGACAGTATCGGCAGCGGCAACGGATATGTTGGGAGGCCGTCTGAAAAGTTTTTCAGACGGCCTCTATGCCCAAACGGCCTTTAATCGAAACGGATGACGTATTTGATTTCGCCGCCCGAAGATTGCGAACCGACACGGGACGATGGCCTGGATGGTCCGGTCGGTTGGTACACCAGCTTCACGGTCTGGCTGGCACTGGTCAGACCGAATTCGTAGCCGAGATAAAGCTCGCGAAAGCTGTTTGCCGACGGTCAAAACCTGCTCGGCCGGGTTGAGTTCGCCCGTTTGCGCGTTGCGGCTGCGCTTTGCTGGTGAGGCCGAAGTCGTCCACCAAGCCGATGCGGTCGTTGAGCTTTTGCCGGCCAGGAAGGCACCGGCGGCGGTGCTTAAAAAGCGGCTTCGTCGCCGTCGCTGCCGCTGCTGGCACGGTTCAGAATCAGCCAGGAGAGTTTGTCTTTTTCGCTCATCGGTTCGTTGGTAACGAGGGGTAACGCGCGGGTTTTCAGTTGCCCAACACTTCCACGCGCCCACGGGCGACTGGGTTGCGCACGGCGCGGATGTTGAGGTTCCGCCGCGACAGCGGCCGACGAAAGGACTACGGTGCCTTTGGTGATGTTCAAATCCTGACCGTAGGCTTTGTATTTGCCTTTCACGACCGCAACCGTGCCGACGGCCTGAATGTCTTGCGGTTGGGCGGTCAGTTTCAGACGGCCTCCGAGGGTAACGTCCACGCCTTCGCCGCGGAAGAAGACTTTGTCGTTCAAATCAGGTCGATGTTCATGCTGAACGGAACGGAATCGCGGGTTTCTTTTTCGGCTCGCCCAACACCACAACGTCGTCGTCCACCTCGGGCATGCCGGATTTTTGGAAGCCGAAGTTGCCTTCGTCACTTTCAGGCTGCCGCCGAGGATGATGCCGTTTTTATCGTCATAATCGCAGGCGGGTGTTGCCGCTGGCGGTCAGGGCGGCGGCGGGGTTTTGTCGAGGATGCCGTATTTGTCGAACACGGCATTCACGTCCACTACCGGCACGCCGCCGCCCCAACCGACGGTGCCCGACAGGTTGATATTACCGTTGCCGCGCTTGAAGAGCGAGCGACTGTATCTGCCATTGTTGGCCGCTGAGGCGGGAACGCAGGCTGCCGTTGTCCAGAATCACGCCCAGGTCGCGGTTGACGTAATACAGGTTGTCGCCGTTGAGGCTGCCGCCGAGTTGCGGTTCGCCCACCCGTCCGCCGATGGTCGCTTCGGCATTTAGTGTGCCGCTGATGTTTTGAGCCGACCGGCATCAGGGTTTTTCAACGCGGTCAGGTCGGGAATGTCGATTTTCAGGTTGCCGCTGACGAGGGCCTGCATGATGGAATGGCCGAATTGCTGGCTGATGCCGACGTTGCCGCCAATGTTGCCGTAGCGCGTTTTGCCGTTGATTTGGTTGTCGATGCGGCCGTTTTTGGAAACGGGTCTGCAGGGTCAGGCCGTTTAGCCCCCAAGGCTTTGTTTGCGGTAGGGCAGGACGATGTCGCCGCTTTGTTGGCGCACGCTGAGGAAGCCGCGTGCGTTTTGGCTGTACGCAAATCCCAGTCGGCGGACAGCACCAGATTGTGTTCTACGGGCATTTTGAAGAAGCTGTGCAGTTCAGCCACGTTCAGATTTAGCGCCGTCCCTTTGCTGGTCAGGCCGTTTTTCTTGTCCCACCGAAGCTGTTCAGATTCAGACGGTCGCCCATCGCCGACCACTGCGCCGCGCCCAGGCCACGCGTTCCGCACCTGCTTCCAAGCTCATGCGGTTTTTGCAGTTTCAGGTTGAAGCCGCCGCTCAAGTCCAGCCTGCCGACTGTGCCCTTCCAGCGGTTTTCTTTGTCCAGCCCGCCGTCGGCTTCCAAATCGAGTTTGTGGTTTTTGCCGCCCATCGCCATGCTGCCGCTGCTGCGGATGCTGTGGCGCATGCCGGTGCCCGATACGGCGGCGTTGACGGCGTCGATGCGCGTGGATTCGCCCGAGCTGCCCGGGATGACCAGTTCGCGGCCGTTGATTTGCAGGTTGAGCGGACGGCTGTAGTCGGGCGAGGCGGCGGCTTTGAAGTCGAGTTCGCGGATATTGACCGCCTGTTTGACGCGCAGGTTGCGCACGCTGCCGGAAAAGGTCGGCGGAGATGCTTTTCGGTTCGCCCGCGAGGAAGCCTTTCGCCGTCAGCGCGCCGCCGAGACCAAGCCGAATTTGTCTAATTCGGGTGCGTTGATGTCGAGGTTGAGGCGGTCTCCCGCCCTGCCGAAGCTGCCGTCGGTTTTATACGGTTTCTGCCCAGGCGGATATCGGCTGCCGCGCGTGCAAGATGTTGTTTTCATAAAGCACGTCGGCATTTGCCGCTCAATACTACGCCAGACAGCACGCTGTTGCCGAACTGCATTTTGCTGCTGAATTTTTCTTCAGCCAGCACGCCGTTCAATTTGATGTCGCCGTTGATGCTGCCGGCGGAAAGTCGGGTGCAGTTTGCCGGGATTGAAGTTTTTGCTGGTCGCTTCCGCTCCGAGCAGGCGGTCGTTGAACAGCTCCAGTTTGCGCTTGATGTCTAATCCGCCGCCGTCTTTAGGCGGCAGGAGGCTTTGATGATGTTGAGGCTGCGTTGGCCGTTGGCGGTGTCGTTGGCAATCGCCAGTTCGCCGGTGGAGCCGGCGCGGTTGCTGCGATATCCCATTTGGCCTGCGGTTCGCGGTAGGTGCCGTTCAGGAGCAGGCTGCCTTCGAATACGTCGTCGTATTTCCGGCTGACGAAGTCGGACAGGGATGCGTTTTTCAGTATGGCTTCGAGTGCGAAGGTGTTTTTGTCGGTATCGGTTTCACCGCCGAGTATCAGCGCGCCTTCTTCCAGCAGGGTAGCGGTTACGTCGTGTACTTTGAGTATCCCGCTGTCGCCGACGGTGAACTCGCCCAGTATGCTGCGGACGGGGATGCCGTTTTGGTCGGCAGCGCAGCAGGCTGTTGGTCAGGTCGATGGAGCCTTCCAGTGCCAGCCCTTTTTGCGGCGAGGGGACGATGGTGGCGTCGAAGTCGAGGTCGGTCTGCGGGGCGGAGGGACGAACTCGGCCAGGTTCAGCGCGTGGCCTTTAATCAGGATATGGTCGATTTGTTCGTCGAGGCTGTTTTCAAACGGGCCGACCAGGCCTTCGGCTTTGAGGCTGACTTTGCCACCGGCCAAAGTCGGCTTTGAAGGCGGTTCGGCGCAAGTCGCCCGACAAGAGATTTCTCCGCCGCCCGCGATGCCTTCGAGTTCCGCACCGCCGCGTATGCTGCCTTGCAGGGCAAAGGGTGAGGCCGTCTCAAATTTCAGTTCGCCGCCGCGCTGCTCCATGGGGTTTGCAGGCTGTTCAGAGTCAGTTTGTGCCGTTTGTGGTCGTGAGTCGTAGGCGGCTTCCGCACGGAGTAGGAAGGTGTTGCCCGCTTTGCCGCTGCTGATTTTGCCGACGCTCAGTTTGTCCAGTTTCACAGCCAGCGGTACTGATGCTCGGGCAGTCTGGCCGGACGTTCTTCTTTGGGCGGGGTCGGTTTGGCGGTGATGTGGAGGTCGCCGACGGACAGGGTGCCGGATGTGGAGGAGGCCGTCTGAAAAGAGTTCCTGCGGCTGCCATTGCAGGCCGAGGCCGGAAACAGGTCAAATCGGCGGAAGGGGTTTCGATGCGCCAGTCTTCGCCGCTGAAGCCGTGCCACAGATGTGCCTTTGAGGGTTTTTGCTGCTGATTTTCACGCCGCCCAGTTCGGGCAGGGTGTACAGGCCGAAGCGCAGGCCGGATTCGGTGGCATGCGAGCCAATATAAAAAGCCAGCCGACGAAGCCGACAGCAGGACGGACGACCACAGAACGGTTTTTCAACAGCCGGCGGGCGGGGGATTTGCCCGTGCGTGTTTTTCAGACGGCCTTTTATTGTCGGGCGCCGTTTTCAGACGGCCTCCGCATATCTTCCTGTGCGGTCATTTAGAAACGTGTCCCTAAGCTGATGTGCCAACGGATGCGTTTGTCCTGATGTCCGTAGGCGATGTCGAACGAAAACGGTGCGACGGGGCTGAACCAGCGTACGCCGATGCCCGTGCCGTGTTTGAGTGTCATGTTTTTGAAACTGTGTGCCGCATCGCCCATGTCGTGGAAAATGGCGGCGGAAAAACTTCTGTTGATCGGATATTGGTATTCCACGCTGGCCACGGCGAGGGCGCGGTCGGGCAGCACCGCGCCGGACGGGCCTTTGATGCCGATGCTGTCGAGTTCGTAGCCGCGCACGAGGTTGCGCCGCCGGTGCGGAAACGCAGGGCGGAGGGTACGTCGTTACTTTCGCCCGCATTGACGAAGCCGATTTGCCCGCGCGCGACGAAGGTGCCGATTTTTTTGTTTTCCGGCGTGAAGTAATAGCCCGCGCTGCCGAGTACGCGCTGCATGGAGGATGAAGACAGCAGTTTGCCCAGTGTGGTGCCGCCTTTGACATCGAGGTAGTAGCCGTTTCCGGCCGCATTTGAGTTTCGATGCTCTGTTTTTCCATGAGGGCCGTCAGCATGGTGGCGTAGGAGTGTCCCAAATCCACATGGGCATCGGGAATGTGGCCTGGTCGCCGACGTATTCGATGCCGAGCCGCGATTCGATGTTGTTGCGGTCGCGCACATACCACATGCCCGCTGACCAGGTTTCGGTTTCCAGCTTTGCGTGGTTTTGCGGTTGTAGGCGAGCGAGCTTGTCCAGTGGCCGTTGTTTTGGCGCGGCTGGCTGACGCCCAGTGCCACGGTTTGTTCGTATTTGTCGCCGGAGGCGACGAAGGAGCCGATGTAGCCTTTATTGAACAGGTTGTAGTAGTCGTAACCGAACTTGCCGCCCAAACCGTATTCGGAATCGTAGCTGAGGCCGAGTTCGAGCTTGTGCTTTTTCATTTCCGACACGGTTACTTTTTACCGGCACGCGGTCGCCTTCCAGACGGTCGAAATCGGCCTGCACGGGACGCGCCGGAATAGTGGCTGTCCTGCTCCAAAAGCCTGTTGGTAGTCGAGCAGCTGTGTCCAAATCGTGCGGAGAACCTGTGTCGAACTGCGCCAGTCCGCGCACGACGCCGGCGGGATAGCGTTTGTTGCCGCTGATTTCAAATTCGCCGAAAGTAAAATCGGCCGCCCGCTGTCCACCGATACCGACAAATCGGCCTGATGTTTGGTCGGGTCTACCGTGGCTGGGTGGAGAAAACTCGGCCAGCGGGTATTTTTCCGCCGTACTGCCGACAAAACCGAACTTTTTGCTGCCGCTCCATTCTTCTTGGCTGAATGTCGCGCCCACCGGCAGGCTCCAGTTTTCCATCGCCGAACGGTAATACGCGCCCAAATTTTTCGTCTTGCAGACATCGCCCAAAATGGCGACGCTGACGTTGTCGATTTTTGGTTTGCGGCCCTGTCTACGCTCACCAGATAGCCTATGCCTTTGCGGCTGACGGTTACTTTGCCGTTGAAGTAGCCTTTGGTTTTCAGCATGGTCAGCACTTGTTCGGGGCTTCTTCCGCCAGAAATTCCATCTGTTCGGCATCAGCTCTTCTTCCAATTGCTGCGTAATCAGCGGCAGGTGTTCCTGCAGCATTTCTTTCACGTCGGCCGGCTGCGCCTCGATACGCACCGGATATTTCGGTTTGAGAACGGCCGCGGCTTCGTCGCTTTTTGGACTAATTTTGACTTTACCCGTTCGATAAGTGTTGGCTTGTCCGCTTCGTTTTTGGCCGTCTGAATCGCTATTCGGCGTATCGGCAGCAGTGGCGGGCAGGCTGAGACAAGCAACAACATTAGGGCGGCAGGTCGTTTCATGGCGGTTGGTCGGGCGGTCTGGATTGCGGAGTAAAGGGGCGGATTGAGCACTGTTTCATGGGTGCGGGCAGGCAGGTATACGGGCGGTGTGTGCGGCGGGAAGTTGTGCCGTATTTGACCGGACGGCAGGGTCGGCGAATCTGCACGCCCTTTTATCCGATACCTGTCCGATTATGCCGTCTGAAACCATCTGATCATCCAACTTATGCACCACGGCGATGTTTTTGCTGGCCACTGCCGCCGCCGATGCTTTGAAACAGGCCGAACCCGATTGCGCGGTCGATATGCTGGTGTACAAGGGTATGGAAGACATTGTTGCCGATAATCCGCTTATCCGCCGCGTTTTTGACGGTGGATAGAATTGGAAGAAGCAGGGTGTCGGGTATCAGTTGCGGCAGGAATATGCGCTGCTGCGCGAGATACGCGCCCAAGGCTACGATGTGTTTGAATTATTCCGACCGTTGGCGGGCAGGCTTTGGCGGCGGTTTTTCAGCGGCGCGCCGTACGGTTAGCGTACCCCGCGCGCGCGGCGGCAACGGGCTTTGGCGGCGGATGCACACTTCGGTCTTGCGGCGGCGGGAAGGCGTGCATGTCGTCGAGCGCAATCTGCATCTGCTTTCACCTTTGAATCTGCCCGCTGCCGAATCGGGGCGCGTGCGGATGGCGGTTTCGATGCCGTCCGCGCGTCGTTGCGGCAGAAGCTGGCGCAACAGGGGCTGGGACAGGGTCAGGATTATATTTTGCTGCATCCGGGTCGCGCTGGTTTTTCAAATGCTGGCCGTCTGAAAACACGGCGCAAATCGTGCAAAGGCTGATTGACGGCGGCCGTGCGGTGGTTTTTGACTGCCGCGCCAGACGCGCGCGAGACATGCGATGTTGGAAGCGGTTCGGCGGCAGGTCGTGCCGTCTGAAGACGCGCCGCTGTTTGTGTTGGACGGCACGCTCAATCTGCGTGAGTTGGCTGCCGCCATCGAAGGCGCGAGTGTTTGTCGGGAGTGGATTCCGTGCCCATGCACATCGCCGCCGCACTCGACAAACCGCAAGTCGCGCTGTTGGCCCCACGCGCCTGAAAACTGGCGGCCGTATTCCGAGCGCGCCACTGTGGTTTGGGCCGGCGACTACGGCGAACTGCCGCATCCCGACCAAATAGACACGCGCGACGAACGTTCGCTGCTGACGGCGATTCCGACCGAGGCGGTTTGGCAGGCTGTGGAAAGACGCTTGGGCGGTTAAAGGTGCAGTTTGGGCGGTTTTACCGCAGACGGCGTTTTCAGACGGCCTTATAATCCTGTTTATCTCCCATCCACCGAAAGACCGCGCCGTGAACACCGCCGAACTGTTTGCCCATGCCCTGCCGCCATTCCCGCTTTCTCGCCCGCTGCCTCGACGGCAACTCGCTGGACTTGAACCTGCTGGCCGACTGGACGGCGCGGCAGTTGTCCGAAGACGACTTCCAACTTCGCCGACTGGCAGGCGTTGCGGGAAAAACGAAGACGAAAGCCAGTTTGGCGCGGCAGCTCAGGATATTGCGGCGGCACGTCGTCGCCCCAAATCATTGTCGCGACCTGAACGGATTGAGCGGTTTGGACGAAGTAACCCAAACCATCACCCGTTTTGCCGATTTCTCCGTCAATACCGCGTTGGACTATGCCTACGGCTACTACGTCGGGCTTTACGGCACGCCCACGGGCCGCCACAGCGGCGAAGCCCAGTTTTCACCGTCGTCGCCATGGGCAAGGCGGGCGGGACGGCGAGTTGAACGTCTCGTCCGACATCGACCTGATTTTCACCTCCCTCCGAAGGCGGCGCGACAAACGGGCGGCGCGAACGCGACAATCAGGAATTTTTCACAAAGTCGGGCAAAAAGCTGATTGCCCTGCTAAACGACATCACTCCCCGACGGCCAAGTATTTCGCGTCGATATGCGCCTGCGCCCCGACGGCGACGCGGGCGCGCTGGTGTGGAGTGAAGCCGCACTCGAACAATACCTCATCACCCACGGCCGCGAATGGGAACGCTATGCGTGGTGCAAAAGGCCGCGTGGTTACGCCGCATAAAAAACGACATCGCCGCCATCGTCCGGCCATTCGGTGTTTCCGCAAGTATCTCGACTACAACGCCTACGAAGCCATGCGCGGCCTGCACCGCCAAATCCGAAAACGAAGTCGGCAAAAAGGCATGGAAGACAACATCAAACTCGGTACGGGCGGCATACGCGAAATCGAATTCATTGCCCAAATCTTCCAAATGATACGCGCAGGCCGTCTGAAAACCCTGCAACTGAAAGGCACGCAGGAAACCCTGCGCCAACTCGCCGTTCAAAACATCATTCCCCGCCCATACCGCCGACACCCTGCTCGAAGCCTACCGCTTCCTGCGCCAACTCGAACACCGCCTGCAATACTGGGACGACCTGCAAACCCAAACCCTGCCGCAAGATGCCGGACAGCGCAACTCTTGGCCGAAAGCATGGGTTACACCGGCTACGAAGCCTTTTCAGACGGCCTGAACGCGCACCGCGCCGCCGTAACCGCCGAATTCGACAACATCCTTTGCCGTACCCCGAAGAGCAGCCTGCCGCCCGCTTTTGCCGCCCTATGGCCCGAACCTGCCGAAGAGCATATCCCCTGTTGCAACAGGGCGGGATTCAGCCGAAGACACCGTTCGCCGCCTGCACGCATTGCGCCAAAGCCCCGCTACCGCAGCCTGTCGCCGCGCAGCCAGCCCCGTTTCGACGCACTCATGCCCCAAATCATCCAGGCCGCCGCCGACACACGCCGCCCGACCGAAACCCCTGTCGCGCCTGACCGGCTTTCTCGAAACCGTCAGCCGCCGCCCGTCCTATCTCGCCTTCCTGCTCGAATACCCCAACGAACTCAACCCGCGTGGCCGAACTCGCGAGCCAGCGCGTGGATAGCCGCCACCTGCAACAACACCCCATCCTGCTGGACGAACTCCTGAGCGCGCAGCTGACCGACAACCGACCCGACTGGCCGCAGCAGCAGGCCGAACTGGCCGCCGCACTGGCCGCCTGCGACGATGCCGAGGCCAAAATGGACACCCTGCGCCACTTCCACCACGCCCACACCTTCCGACTGGCTGTACAAGACCTGTCCGGCAGATGGACGGTTGAAGCCGTCAGCGACCAACTCTCCCACCTGGCCGAGCACCATACTCAACCAAACCCTGCAAGCACACATGGCGGCAGATGCCGAAAAACACCGCGACGAACCCGCCTTCGCCATCATCGGGCTACGGCAAACTCGGCGGCAAAGAACTCGGCTACACATCCGACTTGATTTGGTCTACCTGTTTGACGACCCCGACCAAGAAGCAGGGGCAGACCTACGCCCGACTGTCCAACCGCCTGACCACATGGCTGTCCGGCAGCACCGCCGCCGGCACACTCTACGACATCGACCTGCGCCTGCGCCCCAACGGCGACGACGGCTTCCCTGTTCACAGCACCGCCGCCTTCGACAAATACCAGCACGAAAACGCATGGACATGGGAACACTAATCCCTGACCCGCGCCTGCTTTCGTCTGCGGCAACCCCGACATCGGCCGCCACCCTGAAGACACCCGCCGCCGCATACTCCGCCTCCGCCGCGATCCCCGATACCCTGACGGCGGGAAATACTCGCCATGCGCGAAAAAATCACCGCCGCCCATCCCCGCCGCCCACCGACATCAAATACGCGCGTGGCGGCATCGTCGATGTCGAATTCATCGTCCAATACCTGATACTCGCCCACGCCGCCGACTGCCCTGCACTCATGGACAACACCGGCAACATCGCCCTGCTCGAAACCGCCGCCGAACACGACTTAATCGACCCTGCGCTGGCTGGACGCGCCCGCCGCGCCTACCGCCGTGCCGCGCTCAGCACGACACCAAACTGCGCGACACCGCCGTTGCCGAAAAACGATGAAGAACTGGCGGCGCACTACCAAACCGTGCGCGAATTGTGGCGGCAGGTATTCGGCGAAGAAGCGGGCGGCTGACTGACAGATGGCGGTTTGAAGAGGACCTCCATCACCGTTTGCCTTTGTGTGGGATGGGAAAACGAGGCTGGCCGGTGATTGAACGTGATGATTCGCAACATTCGTCCGAATCCGATATTCATCCTGCCAGACCGACAGGCCGTCTGGTACAAGAGAATGACCGTTTAACTGCACTATTTAAAAACGAACCATACGCATTTTTACCGATGTCTCTTTTTCAGACGGCCTTTTATCTCCATATCATGCAACGCTCAACCAACCCTTCAGGAGACCATCATGCAAAATCAACACTCGCGCGATTATCAACGGCGAATTTGCCGACCGTTTCGGCAAACGCGGCAGCCAGTTCAGCCCGAACGCATGCCGACTTACTCCATCCTCGTTCGACATCAGCGATGCACCGCAGGCACGCAATCCTTCACCGTCGTATTGAAGACAAGATCGATTACCGCCAGCGGCTTCGTCTGGACGCGCACTGGCTGATTGCCGACCTGCAACGCACTTCCGTCGCCGAAAACGAAAGCCTGCGCGCTACCGACTACGTTCAGGAGCGAACAGCTGGGCGAGCGTGCTGGGCAACCTGACATCGAAGAAGCTCCTGCTACGGCGGCATGGCACCGCCCAACCGCCGCCACCGTTACGAACTGATTGTCTATGCCTCGACACCAAACCGAACCTGCCGCGCGGGTTCCGTTTCAACGACCTGCACTTCGCCATGCGTGGGCACATCCTCGCCAGTGCCAGCGTAATGGGTACTTACGACGTAAATCCGTAATAATATGCCGAAGCTGTCTGAAAATCGTCTCTCTCGACGGCCTGCTTTTCAGGGACTCCCGATGTTTTCCAAACTCAAAAATTTTCTTCGACAACCAACCGCCGTCTCCGCCTGAAACACCGCCCAATCCCCTGTAGCATATGCTTGCTGCCGATACGGCGAGTATGGAAGCGGGTGACAAGCAACTCAGCTGCATGGAGCATTTTGAACTTATTCCGTAGCGGCATGCTTGTCTTTATTTTTACGATTTCTTGCTGGAAAACATTGATGCCGCATCGGCGGCCGTCTGAAAAGATGGTTTGAACAGGGCTGCACAAAATTCGCTGGAAGCGTTTGCCGTAGCGACAAAATTCTTCCACTGCAGACCGTTGTCGCGGTAAATCGAACAGGAAGCTGATCGAAACCATTGCTCATATGCTCCGGCAACTGCGCGCGCATCGATGCCGTACTAGAACGCGAATGGGCTGCTGAATGCAAACCGGCGCGTGGTCGCCGAGTGTTCTGTCTGTTTTTATCATGCCGCCGCCAATAATCATGCCGTCAGGACGTTGCTGCACCGGTGGTCGCCGTTTTCTCGCGGCGTTGGCCTGAGCTGGGGACAGATTGATTTTTGAGCGCGCTTGACGATTGGGGCGATGCGTCTGCATTATGAATACCCGATGATTGAAGCCCAATGCCCGTCAACAGTCGCGTCCTGCGGGCGGATTTGATGGAACGATATGATGGGTATCTATGCAGACAAACGCAGTAATGTTTACCGACAGGCGGAAACAGCTTTTCAACCCGCTCTACTAACGACAGCAAAATATCGGTGGATAAACGGGAGGCCTTGCTTGTGCTGCCGTGATACCTGAATCTTGCGCCCGATAAAACCGACAGCCGTAAAGAAGCACATATCTGCATCCGCCGAGACCCGTTACGCGACACTGCCTGAAATTGCTGGCCGACAGCCTGCCGGATAATCCCACCGCCGAAAACCGTCCGTACACTTCTGTCGTCAGCGGAAAGTTCGCCCAAAGCTGTCGGCACGTACGAACGAACCAGATACCCAGCGTACCGTTTGCCGATATCGGCCCGAAAATCGCCGTGATTGACGAGTTGATGTACCGGCGGGACCTGCTCTAGCTCGCGCCTTGCTGCCGGGACACTTTTGTCAAAGAATACGAAGGTAGGCGGATGACAGGGAAGCCGACGGTTATGCCGTTATCCCTGAAATCCTTGAAGTTTCAGCGGCTGACATCCCGCAGCATCTGTTAAACGAAGTAGGGCGAACCCTCATATCGACGGCGGCTTGACGGCGGTTCGGCGCTTTACGAAAAATGTTTTCGATCCTCGGTTGCGGCGATGAGCCTTTTGCCCATCGGCAAAACAGGCTGTCACCGATTGGCATATTGCCGAACCTGCGACGCATCATAGGGCTGGAAAACCGCAATCCGCCGCCGACTGGATACATGCCTGCAAAGAAGCGGCGCGGAAATCATAGCGCAGAGTAGCGGCAATGACAGGAGGCCGTCTGAAAACCCTATTTCAGGGTTTTCGACGGTCTTTGCCTTCTTGAGTCCACGCCTCGAGACCCTTGCAACTCTCTAAAATCTCAAATCTCTACCAGACATTTAGGGATTTCTCATGAGCACCTTCTTCCAGCAAACTGCACAAGCCATGATCGCCAAACACACCGACCGCTTCCCACTATTGAAGTTGGACAGTGATTGATTGGCGCCGATCGAACAGTACCTGAATCGTCAAAGAACCTGTTACCTTAGAGACCACCGCGGCCGTCCCTGCCCACTCCCTGTTGTCTCATAAGTTTGTGCCGTCAACCTGTTTCGGCCAATGGCACAGCCTTCCGATCCCGGAGCTCGAACACAGCCTCATCACCTGGCATCGACTTCAACCTGTTTTGCTGCCGTTTCTGACGAACTGAGCATCTGATTACAGCACCCGCGCCGCTACCGCAACTGGCTGTGCGCGACGGACACCTCCTGTCCGAACTGCACTCGATTAACCGCCAACTGACCGAAAAACTGCAACAGGAGAAAGGCATCCGCCGCCGTCATTGACGCCACCATTATTCGCCAGACCGCCGGCAGCAAACAGCGTCAGGGCCATAGGAAGTCGATGAGGGCGACAAGTCATTGCCGCGACCAAAGTTCCACACTGAGCAGTGAGCAGCGATGCCCGTGCTGGACAAAGAAAAACGGCTCGCAGACCTCGGTTACAAAACAACATACCCGTACCGAGATGAGGAAGGCTAGTGTCGAGAAACGCATACAATACGCCAATACCTAGCGAGTGCAACCACCTGTCGCCTTTTGTTAAAGCGCAGGCATTGCCGAAGCGTGCACGACCGTCTCGCGCTGACAAAGACTAGGACAGTAAGGAAAACTGGCAACATTCGAAAGAGCATCGGTTGTTGACGGCATTATGCGCAAAGCTCACCGCGTAACCGTCCGCTGACGGAAGGCAAACCAAACGCAACGATATTTACTCGAAGACCCGCGCGTGGTCGGAACAGCTTTTGGGACGCTGCACTGTAAATTCCGCTGCGCCCGGCAGCCTATTTTGGTCTGCTGTTTCAGCGAGGGCGCAGCCATCTGAAGGCGACAAGTTTGAACAGAAGAAAGCTACCAACATTGGCTAAGGGCTGCCTAAGTTGCCGCTTCGGAAGGCAGGCCGGATGCCTGATTAATCAGGTATCCAGCGGATTATGGGGCGTATTGAGTAATCAGTAGTGGTTTGAACAAAACAGCACGGAAAATCTTTAATTAGATTTTGGCTGTCGGTGAGAAAGAATTTTGCAAAGGTCTCGGCTTCGTCTGAATCAAAACAGGCCTTTGGTACGCATACAGCACCTCCCGCCAATACGGCCAGACCTACGCCGCCCAATACGCATCGGCAGTACGACCGCCTCGCCAGCCGCAGGGCGGCGAAACCGGCTCGCGTAGCTGCCGAGCAGAACGACGAGAATTTGCGAGGCTGCTGTCGAGGTGCAGCGGTGGCGCGGTCGGATTTGTCCATCACCAACGCCAGTACACCGGCAGCAGCGCGTGCAGCTCAGGCTCAGGGCGATGATTTGCGCGGGTGGCAGCTGGCGGACGCAGGCGAGCGCGTCGATGGCGGTCATAGACGCCAAAGCGGCAGTTGCAGCGCGTAGAGCAGGAACACGAGTTTGCGGCGCGGATAATTGCGCGAAAACCAGCCTGACAGCGGCGTCACAACTGCAGGCAGGCAACAGGAATACCCACCGCCAGAATCCCGCCCGTCTGCTTCCGGGAGTGAAGCCCAAATCCGCCAGCTTGGGCACAAAAGTCGCCGCCGCAAACGCATACGGTCGCGGCAACGGCAAACAGCAAAACCAGCCACCGCCAGCCCGTTTCAGGCTGCCGCCAAAGCGAGACCAGCCGCGCCGCCAACGCTGTCAAAACCGCCTTGCGCCGTCGGGCTTTCCGGCTCGCGGTAGCACAAGAGTTGCAGCAACATCAGCAGGCTGAACGCCAGCATAAAGCCCGCCGCCGCCGTCTGCCCGTATTCCTGATACAGCCACAACACCAGCGCACCGCCTATCATCTTGCCGCCGCGCGCCGCCATCGTCTGAATCACACCACCGAAACCGCGTTCGCGGTGCGGCAGGACGATGCACGACAGCTCCAGCATCGCGCAGCCGCACACCGCCGACATTGCCGAGAGCACAACGCAGCAGGTCAAAAGCAGCGGGAAATTCCGTGTCATGTCGGTGCAGGCCATCAGCCCGAACACCGCCGAAAGCCCCAGTGTCGCCGCCAGCAGCCAGCCGACGAAACCGTCCAAACGCCCGGCTTACCGCCGCTCCATCAGCGCGGCAACAACACCTTCGCCGCTTCGATACCGCCGATTAAATGTATCCAGCTCAGTTGGTTCAGGCTGCAACCGTGGTTTTTCAAAATAGCGACCAGCGCGACCAGATAAAAACCGGTCAGCGTGAATTTGTCAGTGCTGCCGCCGATAAGCAGCAGCCAGTCGCGCGAGGCGGGCGGGATGTCGAAGTTTGCTGGGACATGGATGGCTCTCTATGGCGAGTGTGCTGGAATGATGTAGGTGGTAGGTCGTCTGAAAAACGTTTCAGACGACCCACGGCTTTTCTGTTTTTACATTTTTCAAGCAGTTTTTCAGACGACTCAGGGCTGTCTGAAATGGAAAAAGCAGCCCTTTTTATCCTTTCATCACCCGAAACGTCAGATTAATCCGCGGCTCTTGGATGCGGGTGCTTTTAAGATGGTGTGCAGCCAGTGTTTCTGCGTTTCGCCAGCATCACAAATGAGCTTTCACGTGTTCCAGCCAATATTTCGCGTTTTTTTCCTTGCTTTTTGTGTTTTGAAGGCGAATTTGCGCGCTGCGCCGAGGCTGAGGGAGGCGATGGCGCTGTCTTTGGCCAGACCTTGTCCTTCGTCGCTGTGCCACGCCATGCCTTCGTTGCCGTTGTTGTAGCGGTTGAGCAGGCAGGAGCTGGAAGCGGGTGGGGCAGATGTCGGCGATGGCGGCTTCTACGCGGTTTTTGAGTTCGGGCAAGATGCCGCCCCACGGCAGGGCGATGCGGTTTGCGCCGGAATAACCGTAGTTGTAGGGACGTGTCGCCGTACCACGCGACTTCGCGGGCGGTGATGATGCGCTTGCCGAATATCACGGCTTCGTCGCCGCCAGGGAATATCACGCTGCAAAATTTCAAAAATAACGGTCAGCTTCGGCGATCGGTGAAAAATTCGTCCGAAATCGCTGACGATGCCGTCGTAGGGGCGGGAGGTTGGCGTGCGGGTTGGCGGTTTCGGGGAAGAGGTCAAGCGTCATCAGCGTCTCCCAATTCGTGCGCCAAAATGGCGATTTTCCGCCCGCGTTGCCAGCGGTAGCCGCCGATGATGCGCGCTTTCGCGATGACGCGTGGCGCAGGGGATGAGTAATGCAACGGGATTCTGCCCGACTACCGTCCCAACGGCTCGCGCGGCGGCGTTGGCGAACCGACGCGCCTGCGCCACTGTGCCAGTAGCTTTGCAGGCTGCCTGCGGAATATCGAGCAGCGCCTGCCAGACTTTGAGCTGGAAGGGCGTGCCTTTGATGTGCAGGGTAACGCGACCGCACCGGTGCGGAAGAATGTCAGCGCTTTGGCGGTGGAACGCGGTTTCGCCCTGATTAGGGCGGGCGTTCGGATATTCGGCGCACCATTCGTCAGGGCGGCGGAAGGGTCGTCTGAAAAACGCATGAAGCAGATGCCTTTGTCTCGTTGCCGCTGCCAACAGGTCGCCGAAAGGGACTCGGGAATCAGGCTGTAATCGATTTTGCAGGCTCTGCCCGCCGTTTTTGTATTCACCCGGGTGTCATCGATGCCGACAACAAGTCGTCGCAGCCGCCCTGTGCCGCTCAATCCGCTGCCGTGCGCCGCTTCCGCCACGCTTTCGCTGTCTTTCAGGGCCCTTTTAGCACGGTTGATACCGATGTGTTGCAGCATTTTTCGGGCTGATGCCCGCCCACGCGTGAGAAATTCGCGCTGCAAATGTTCGGGGACTGACGTGCACGCCGCCGCCACCTGCGCCAAAATCGGCTGCTCGGCGCATGGTCGTAAAGGTATTCGATGGCGCGGGCAATGCGGAGGAATTGGCGGGTTTGATTTAAGTTCATAAATTATCCTGTCGTTGTATGGGGATAGGATAGCCTGAAAGCCGACAAGAAACGACCCGATTATTGATGGAAAGATTGCTTTGTCTGTCTGAAATTCATCAATAATCGGGTCGTCTTTATATCGCGGCTCTTTAAACTGCATCGTCTTTAACCGCATATGTGGCGAACGTTATGGTCGTTTATTGAATTTGAACAATAAAACCGCCGCCGTTATCGGCGCGTCGTCGGGCATCGGTCGCGCGGTTGCACTGTTGTTGGCGGAGCACGGCGCAAACGTTGTCTTATGCGCCCGACTGCCGACAAAGCTGGAGGAAACCGCAGCCCTGATTCGCTCGCGCGGCGGACGGGCTGTTGCTGTTGCAGGCGACGCGGTGCTGCCTGAAACGCACGAAGCCGTCGTCCGCACGGCAGAACGAGAGTTCGGTGGTTCAAATATTGCCGTCAACAACGCAGGGCATTATCGGAGCGTACAAACCCTTGGCGGAACTTTCGCCCGACGAATGGCGGCGATACGTTGACGGTAACTCAACCGCTGTCTTTCGGCGCGCGCAGCCAAATTCCCTTATGCTCGCACGCGGTGGTGGCGCGATTGTGTTCACGTCCAGCTTTTTGTCGGCACCAGTTGCGTCCTGCCTAACAAAAACCGCCTACGGCTGCGCCAAAAGCCGCACCTTTCCGCGCTGGCAAAAGTGCGCATTACCGCCGACTATGCAGCCCAAGGTATCCGCGCCAATGCCCTGCTTCCCGGCGGTACGGATACGGAAATGATGACTCACCGACCCGCAGCAGCGGGCATGGGCGGAAGGTTGTATGCGGTCAAACGCATCGCCTGACCCTCGAAGAAATTGCCGCCGCGATTTTGTTCCTCGTCAGCCCGATGGGCAGTTTTGTAACGGGTACGGCGTTGTTTGCGGACGGCGGAAATTGGCGGTGAAGTAAGAGACCGCCTGAAGATTACACGCTTCGGCTCAAATCTGCCAACGCCTGCCGCTGTTCGTCGGTGGATTTGTCCATATTGCCGGAAGTTGAGCCCAACGGCGTTTGGCGATACCGATGCCTTTTGAGCGTGTGCCCACCATCGCTTTGCCGATGCCGTTGCCGCCAAACCATTTCAGATACCATGGGGGCGGTGGACGTGCTGATGACCAGTGCTTCTTTGATGGGATAGGTTGCCTTCAAGCCCGTGGCGGTCGGGACGTAGGCGAACGTTTTCAGGAAAACTTTGTCTTCAAATCCTTTGACGATGGCGGGCATGTCCGCCCACCAGATCGGAAAGATGAAAAATCAGGCGGTTGGTGGTTTTCAAGAGTTCCTGATAATGCAAAGACCAGCGGATCAAGGGCTTTTCGCCTTGGCTGAACAGGGCAAGCTCTTCTTTGGTGTAGGCGGGATTGAAAGCCGTCTGCGTATAAGTCGATCAGCTGGTATTTTTCGCCTTTTTCGTCCAACAGTTGCCGCACACGCCGCAAAAATGCCGTGATTGAAGCTTTGATCGTAGGGATGGGCATAAATGATTGTGGTAATGACATTTTAGTATCTCCTGAAAAGTCGAGTTGCCGAGTGTTCCCACGTTATCAAACGAATGTCGGTTTGCTCAACCCGGTATCGGGCAGCAAGGCCGAGTGATGGAACCGCTGCCGGAGCATGGATTCTGTTTTCAGACGACCTTCAACGCTTCTCGCCTTTTGCAGGGCGGTTTGCTCGTCGGCTTCGACGATGTAGTTCACGCACCAGCGCGGGGCGAGTTTGGACGATTGTTCGCGGAAGAACGCCAGTTGCGCCTCGTCGGGTTCGATGAGGAGCATGGCGGCGCAGCGTTCCGGACAGTTGCAGTACGGTGTGCCTTTATCCATTCGATGTAGGTTTTTGCGGTCGGCAATGCGCTGTTCGTCGCTCACCTGCCGCCGCATGGGGGTGCAGACGGTGGCGAAGCGGCGGTTTTGGTCTAACAGGGTTTCGACTCGGCCAGCCAGTCGGCGAAGTCGGCGACGTGGGTCAGGTCAGGTCAGATGGTGCCTTCGGGCAGGGCCTTAGCGGGGTGAAGCAGTGCATGGGGTCCTTTTGGGTGTTTTGCAGCAGGTTGGATATTGTTGATGATTAGACTCTGGTAAAAGCTTCCGGCATGCGGGAATCCAGACCCATCCGCACAGAAATATCGATAAAAGTAGCGTTCGAGTCTCGACTGGATTTCGCCTGCGCGGGCGTAGCGGCGGACTTTGCGTGTTTCAATGACGGAGTCGAAGTTGTTACTGACTGTTCGCAGATGACCTTCGTTTCGTTCCCGGCGAAACTGACGTAATACGGTGATTGATGCCCGACCTACGTTTCAGACGACTCTATCATTTCAGCTCCGCTTAAAATCTCCATTCCGCGCTCACGCCCACGCTTCTGGGGCGTTGGTAGAGCGCGTCTTGGCGGTCGGCGCTGGAAATGAATATGGGGCGGCGGCGGTTGAACACGTTGTCGGCGTAGAGCGAGATGCGGCCTTGTTTGAAGTTGTAGGCGGTGTAGAGGCGACTTGGTTGTATGCGCCGATTTTGCCTGATTCCGCATTGTCGGCGGCGGAGTAGTAGCCGCCGTAGAAGCGCACGTCGCCGCCGGCTTCCCAGCCTTTGTCGTTCAGGTATTTCACGCCGATGTTGGCGGTGATCTGGGCGCGGCCGGAGTTTGCTGCTTCGATGCCGCTGTCGGGATAGCTTTTGATTTTGGTGTTGAGCAGCCCCAGTCCGGTGGTGAGTTTCAGGCTGTCGGTCGCCTCGCCAGTCGGCGGCGAGTTCTGCGCCGTAGGTATGGACTTTTTGGCGTTGCGGATGACGACGGAGTTGGTGCCGAGATAGAAGGGGAAGCTCGTATGTCGCGGTAGTGGTTCAGGAACAGGTTGCCGGAGAGTTGCAGGCGGCGGTCTGCGCTGCGCCAGCGGTGTACCACTCGTAGTTGTTCACATATTCGGGCTCTAGGCAGGTTACGACGGGGCGGCTGAAGGTGATGCCCGCACCGCCGGGGTTAGAAAGGCGCGCGGCTTTGATGCCGCTGACCCATTGGTCGGTGGGTTTGAAGGCGGGATGTCGATTTGGGCAGGAACACGGTCTGGCCTTTTGTCTAAATCAAGGTGCAGTGCGCTGCCGCCGCTTCGTTTGTGCGTTTCTTTTTCACAGGCGGGCGGCGCTGTGATGTCCCATTTTTCGCTGGGGCTGTGGCTGGTTTCGGCAAACAGGGCGCGCACGCTGTTGCGGTCGTCAAAGGTGTTGCGGCCGCCGACGCTGCGGATATCTACCCATTCGTCTTGTTTGCTGCGGAAGTAGTGCAGTCCGGCAAGGCCTTTCAGACGGCCTTTGTTGGAAAAATGCAATACCGGCTCCCATTGCAGTTCGCGGCCTTGAGTTCGGCGGGCACGCCTTGCGGGCTGACGGTCATCGAGGCGCAGCCGCTCGTGGTAGCGTACCGTAAACCAGTTTGTTTTCCAGTTTCAGATAGTCGTTAAGCTGCCACGACCGTCCCAGATGCCCGATGTCGAGCCGGTTACGAACACGGGCTTTTCTTTAAAAACGGCGGCTGGCGGTACTGCCTGTGATTTCGTTTTTGCGCGCGCGCGAACGGATGTGGTTCAGCGTCAGGCGGCTGTAAAATCGGGATGGTTTTCGGGCGTGAGCAGGAGTTTGAAGCGCACGTTGGTGTTTTCCACACGGCGCGGGTTGCCGGTCGGCTCGTAGGACACGAACGGCTCGTAGCTTTCGCGTTGCCGCGCGCTCCGCGCTCAGGCGGAAGGCAAGGTTGTTTTTCACAATCGGGCCGGACACCACGCCGGCGATGTTGCGCGTTTTCTGGTTGCCCAAACCTAGCGCGCAGCGCGCCTTCCCATTCGTCGGTCGGGTCTTTGGAGCGCATCACCACCGCGCCAGCCACCGCGTTCTGCCCGCGCACATGGCTTTGCAGCCCGCGCAATACTTCCACTCTGCTGCATGTCCCACAGCGACTGCGTGCTGAAAGGCGAATTCATGCAGGGTGGCGGAGCGACCGTCTATGGACAGGTTCAGGCGCGCAGTGCGTGCCCGCGAAAAACGCCACCGCGCCGACGGCGGGGTCGACTGTCCACACCGCGCACAGTCGGCAATGCCGTTGCCGCCGCAAGTCCACCGTGTTCACGGTCTGTTTGAGCAGGTCGGTCGCGGAAAAGATTGCGACGCTGCGGTCGATGTTCGGCGTGGTGAAAACGCGGTTGATCGTGGCGGTTTCAAAGCCGCTGCGGTTGGTGCGTTCGCCGGTGACGACGACTTCTTCCAACCGTCCGTCTTCGCTTCGGCGGGCAGGTCGGCGGCATGAAGCGGCAGACGCAAAAATGGCGGCAATCAACAGGGGCAAGCGCGCAGGGTCGGCATTTTCTCTATCCTTTCCAGACAAGTTTATATTGGTTTGCTGATTTTACATTAAAATTACTATATTTGTAAAATTATAGGAAAGGGCATGATGAAAATGCAAGAGGTTATCAATATATCTGCATAAAACTGTACCGCTCTGCAAACGCGGTTTGCGAAAAACGGTAATTATAGGACGGCGGTTGCCGTCTGATGAACTGAGTCAGGAGACATGTGCGAAAAACCTAATCATCGCCGCCCATCCGCATATCGCGCAGTCCGTCGTCAATAAACGCTGGTTGGACGAATTGTCCCAAGCATCCCGACCGCTGTACCGTCCATCGGCTTTTACACCGCCTATCCCGACGGCAAAATCGATATTGCCCGCGAACAGGCTTTGTGGAGGCGCACGGCGGCATCGTGTTCCCAGTTTCCCGTTTACCGGTTCAACTGTCCGCCGTTGTTGAAACAATGGTTTGACGACGTGCTGACCACGGCTGAGCCTACGGTTCGCGCGGGCAGGGCGTTTGCCGGGACGCAAAACAGGCATTGCCATACGCTGGGCGCACCTGCCGAAGATTACCGCCCGAACGGCGCAGTCGGTTACGGGGTTGGACGATGTATTGCGCCCGTTCGAGCTGACCGCCTGCTACCGCAATGCCGACTGGCAGCCGCCGTTCGCCTTCCACACCGCAGACAGCAATGCGGGCTATGACGAAGCCGCCGAAAGGCTGGTGGCGCAAAGCGCGGCAGGCTATCTGGCGCATCTGGACGGATATTTTCGGCTGATACGGCTTTTAAAATTTCACAAAAACAGACAAATGACCACCGCCAAACGACAAACCATCGCCGACACTGCCCGCCGCCTCGTTCCGCGAACACGGCTTTTTCCGCCGTATCCGTGGGCGGAATCTGCGCCGAGGCCGCCGTCGCCGCGTTACCTTTACAAATATTACAGCGGCAAAAACGCGCTCTTGCAGGAAATCGTTACCGAACAGAAAAACCGCGTCCGTGCCGAATTTGAAAACCCGCTTGCACGGCAATGCAGCCTGCGCGAAGCCGCCGAAGCCGTGTTTTGCCCTTACAAAAAGCAATCATTTGAAGAACTCTATTCCGCCGCCTTCCTGCGCGACATCGAAGAGAACACCGATTTGAGCCGGAGCGGTTTTTCCATGAGTTGAACGAAGAAAAATACGCCTTTATGCGCGGTTTCTTCCATACCCGCAGCAACGCCGCCTGATCCAGCCCGATTTGCCGGTGGAACTCATCGACCTGTTCATCCGCTCAGGCGGATGTGTTGATGCGCCATCCGCAACTGGCCGCCCTCATGCGCCGCTGCGCCGCAAAAAGCTGCCGCAGGACGTATTAGGGATTGCTGTTGCACGGTTTGGCGGGAGAGGGCGGAAATTGAGCAGCCGTCTGAAAACCCTGTTTCGGCTTTTCAGACGGCCTGGCGATTGCCGCCGTTTATCAGCACACCAGCGGCAGCGAAACCGTTTTATGGTCGCGGGCGGAGAGGTAGGCGGCGATAATCAGTTCCAGCGATTTCAGGCCTCGCGACCGTCGGTAACAGGCTCGGCTTTAGCCGCGCAATACGTCGATGACGTTTTGGTAATACAGCGGGTGGCCGAAACCGTATACCGAAGTGGTTTTCGTAGTTGGCGTTTTTGACCCTGTTCGTCGTAATCGCGTTCGTCGGCGAAGTTCCATTCCGAATTTCGTTCACCGCCATGCCGCCGATGCGTACCGTGCCGGTTTCGCCCAGAATGGTAATCGAGCCTTCGAGGTTTTTCGGGTAGGTGCACATGGTAACGGCCATCGAACCGAGCGCGCCGTTGCGCCAGCGGATGTTCATCACGCCGGTATCTTCGGCTTCGATGTTGCGGTGGGTGGAAATCATCGCCTGCACGTCTTCAACTGGGCCGATGAGCCATTCCATCAAATCGATGTAGTGGCTGGCCTGGTTCACGAATGCGCCGCCGTCAACTCCCGTGCCGCGCCAACCGTTGCCTTGGTCGTAATACGACTGCGGGCGCGTCCAGAAGACGTTTAAATGCACCATGCAGATTTTGCCGAAGCGTTTTTCCGTTATCGCGCGCTTGAGCAGTTGCAGCGTGGCGTTCAGGCGGTTTTGTTTCACCACGAACAAGCGTTTGCCGGCTTTGTCGGCAGCTTGGACCATGCGTTCGCCGTCGTGCAGGCGGGTGGCCATCGGTTTTTCGGTAACGACGTGAAAACCGGCTTCCACAGCCTGTACTGCCTGCTCGGGGTGCAGGCCGGACGGGGTGGTGATGACGATTACGTCGGCATCGGTTTCCGCCAGCATCTTCCGCGTAGCGGGCATGCTTTTTGCACCGGTGGTTTTGACCGCCGCTTCCGCGCGGCGGGGTCGGTGTCGCACACGGCAACGAGTTCGCACTGTCTTGCAGCGATCTCGAACGAGCTGAAATGATTGTTGGAAAATGTACGCAGCCGACCAGGGCGAAATTTGATTTTGCGGTTTGAGATGGTTTTCGAACATTTTCAGACGGCCTCTGATGCTTTTAACGATGTTGTCGTGTTTGCCCGAATATTTGCCGCGCGTATCGACAATCAGTTTGGCGTGTTGCTTCAGCAGATCGTAATCGAATTTGTCGGCGTCGGTGGTCAGCACCACGCAGTCGGTAAGAGGCGATGCTCTCGTGCGGTCAGCGGCACGCTTTTTCAGTCGAATTTGTGTTCGCGCATTTTTCGGGAACACGGGCACATGCGGGTCGGAATAGGATATTTCGCACCGAGGTCGCGCAAGAGTTCCATCACTTCCACCGACGGACTTTCGCGCATGTCGTCTACGTTTTTCTTGTGGTGCGATGCCCAATACCAACACTTTGCTACGCCCTTTAATCGAACGTTGGTGGTCGTTTAACGCCAGCGCGGTTTTATTGACCACATATTCGGGCATGGAAGAGTTCACTTCACGTGCAAGCCTCGATAAAGCGGTGTTCACGCCGCGTTCGCGCGCTTTCCAAGTCAGGTAGAACGGGTCGATGGGGATGCAGTGGCTACCCAGCCCGGGCCGGGATAGTAGCGACGAAGCTCGAACGGTTTGCGGCGGCGGCGTCGATGACTCGTGGATGTCGATGTCCATTTTGTCGGCGACGATTTTCATCTCGTTCACCAAGCCGATATTGACCGCGCGGATGTTTTCCAGAAGTTTGGCTCAGTCTCGGCGCCATGTGAGCTGACTGGGGACGACTTTGTCGATGGCGGGCTGATACAGCGCGCGCCGACTTCCAAACAGGCCGGTGTACTGCCGATGACTTTCGGAATGGTGCGGGTTTCAAAATCGGGGTTGCCCTGGCCTCGCGTTCGGGAGAGTAAAACGAGGAACACGTTTTCGCCGACTTTCAAACCGCCTTCTTCACGCGCGGCAGCAGCCTTTCTTCGGTCGTGCCCGGTAGGTGGTGGATTCCAGCGACAAGACCTGGCGCGCGCGCAGATACGGTTTTACCGCGTCGGTGGTGTCGATGACGAAACCATGTCCGGTTCGCGGTATTTGTTCAGCGGGTCGGCACGCACAAAATCACGGCTTCCACTTCGCCGATGCGGGAGAAGTCGGTGGCTTCGAAAACCGCGGCGGCGGGCGGCGGCGATTTTGTCGGCCGTGATGTTCGATATAGGTTTCGCCGTTGTTCAGTTTATTGACCTTTCGGCGTCGATGTCGAAACCCAGCACCTAGCCGGTTTCGGCGTAGCGGCAGCATCAGCGGCAGGCCGACGTAGCCCATGAGCCGACGATGCCGATTGTGGCGGTTTTGTCGCGGAATTTGCCGATGGCGGATTGTTTGATTTCGGATGCTTGCATAGCGGATGCCTTTTACTTTTGAGCCGTTTCAGACGGCCCGTCAAACGGTTGAGGCCGTCTGAAAAGCGCGCTTAGCCTGTTTCAGACGGCCTCGGTAAGGGATAAACGGAAACGGCGGATTGTACCTATTTTAGTTTTTCAGACGGCCTCAATCGGTGGAGGCCGTCTGAAAAACGGTTTATGCCGTGGCTTCGCCACGGCTTCGATGTGTTCTTTGCGAACGCGATTTCGTCGGTCAGCGTCGGATGCACCAAGAACATCAGGCTGGTGTCGCCCAGTTCGACGGCGTTTTTCAGCCGCTCTTTGGGTCGCCACGGCGTGTTGTCGAAGGCTTTTTCCAACAGACTTCGAGCAGCTGCCTTGATAGCAGGGGACTTTGCGCGCGTTCAGTTCGTTGACGATGCGGTCGCGCGTCCAGCCGTCTTTGAGGTGCTCGGGTCTGACGAAGCGTAGAACTTGTATTGCGCGTGTTCGATGAGTCGGCGACTTCAATCAGCGGATGCTGGCGAACTTGCCCAAACTTTCGCCAGCTTTGGCGGCGTGCGGCTGCGGCGCGCCGTCCATTCGATGTCATACGTTTGAGCTGGATGCGGCCGATGACTGCCTGCATTTCCATCATGCGCCAGTTAGCGCGAAACTGTGCAGCTCAGCGGAAGCCGGGGCGGTTCGCGGTAGTATCAGCGTCATAGCTGCCGTGGTCTTTGTACGACCACATTTTGCGCACAGCTCTTTGTCGTTGGTGGTCACTCATGCCGCCTTCGCCGCCGGTGGTCGCGATTTTGTCTTGGCAGAACGACCATGCGCCGACGTGTCCGATGGAGCCGACGGATGCCTTTAGAGCTCGCGCCGTGCGCTTGGGCGCAGTCTTCGATCACCCACAAATCATGTTCTTTTGCCAAGTCCACGATGGCGTCCATTTCGGCGGGCATGCCCGGCGAGGTGGACGACGATGACGGCTTTGGTATTCGGCGTCAGCGCGGCTCGACGGTTTCCGCGCTGATGTTTTTGGCTGTTCAACCACGTCGGCGAAACACGGGGTTTGCGCCTGCGGTAACGATGCAGGAAGCGGGAGGCGAGGAAGCGTGCGCAGGTAACGATGACATCGTCGCCTGCGCCGATGCCCATTGCTGTAAGCGCAACATCAAGCGCCAGTGCTGCCGGAGAAGGCGACGGGCGTATTGCGTGCCGGCGAAGGCGGCGAATTCTTTTCAAATTCGCGGCATTCGGTGCCGTCCAGTAGTTGACTTTGCTGGACAGCAGGACTTTGGAAACGGCATCGGCTTCTTCTGGGTGAAGCTCGGCCACGAGAGGGGCGGTGTTGAGCATGACGCTGGCCGTCTGAAAACGCTCAGACGGCCTTTTTAATCGAAAAACGAAACGGCGGATTGTAGCCAGACGGCCTGTTTGAATACGGCGGCCGATTTTATTTTCTGCCGCCCGCTTGTTCGGACTTACGTCGCCAAAAGTGTTTTCAGACTGGCCTGATTGGGTTTGGCCGGATTGCCGACCGACGGTCAGGCCGTCTGCAACATCGATACCATCCGCCGCCCGCGCTGACAATGACGTTTGCGCCGATTTTGACGGTTGCCGGCGGGTACACGCGCTCATGCCTATCCAAGAACCGCCGCCGATTTACGCCGCCCGCCAGGTGCGCGCCGGGGCTGATGTGACGAAACCGCCCAAATGCAGGTCGGGATCGACCGTAGCGGCGGTGTTGACGATTGCACTCGTCGCCGATACGGCAGCACTGGCTGGATGACGGCTTAGCGAAGATTACGCTGCCTGCGCCGATCGACATCGGGCGCGATGACGGTACCGGATGAATGATAACGGGCAGTGAGCCCAGCGCGGCAAAACGGCGGCAGAGGCGTTCGCGGACGGCGTTGCCGCCGACGGCTACAGCCAACTCGTATTCGGCGGTAAACGCTCCATGCCCGCCAGCCCTGTGCAGCCGATGACGGGCAGGGCCGAGCATTTCCCCTTCGCTTCGTCGTCGAGAAAGACGATTTCCGTCCAGCAGGCGGCGGCCATAGTGCGGTGGCGGCAACGACTTTGCCGTGGCCGCCCGCACCGATGATGGCAGAGTTTTTATGTGTTTTCTGCATGGGTGTTTCCAAGATTGGAGGCGGCAGGCCGTCTGAAAACGCCGTTTATTTCGAGCCGCGTATTTTCTTCGTTGCTTTCACGACGCGTTCGTAAAGGGACGGAGCAACGCATCTTGTAGATACACGCTTTTTACGCCGATTTCCTGTGCGGGCCTGTTCGGCCGATATTTCGGCTTGTACGAACCGGCGACGGGTGTGCGTTCGCGGCCGTATTGGAGTAACGGCATGGGTTTTTCGTTGATGCGTTCGTAACGTTTCCCGCCTTCTTGGAGCTCGAAATTATCGTGGCAAAGCGGTGCTTTCTATGAGGATGCCGTTTTTCGTATGAGGACGGGGCCTTGATATCGATGTCATCGTTGCTGAAATACAGTTCTGCCCTCGGTGCAGGGGCGCGCGGTCGAGAAAAGAGATGCATGCAGAGTTGCGAACCTCTGTTTTTCAACAACCGGAACTTTCATACATATGCGCGGGTTTGTTTGTAATTTACGGTCTTCTGCGCCTTTCGATTTGCCGATCTCATCTCGTTGAGATAGTAAAGGTTTTTCAGCGTTAGGATATTGCCGCCGTTATAGGTGCTTGTATTGTTGCCGTAATAGCAACGTTTCGGTTGTTATTGTGAATAGCGTTTAGGTTGTAGCCGTCAACTGCAGGCAGGTGGTTTTTGCAATGCGCCACGAGGTTACATCGTAGGCGGAGGCCGTCTGAAAGGAGCAGGCCAGTATCGTTGCGGCGAATAGTCGGAATGTTTTCATGTTTTTCAGGTCGGATTGGGAACGGTCGTCTAAGTGCGGTTTCGGCGGAGCGGAAGCGGGTTTGGACAGCCGGTTTTATGCGTCGTCGTTGCCGGTGAATTTGGCGGCGGTGGCTTCGCCTTCGCTGATGATGCCGCTGCGGTTCAAGACTTTTTAACCGTTAAAAAGAGGATTCATATCCAGAAGCAGGGAGCGGTTTTCGACATGCACTATACGTCGAGGCGGAATTTTTCCGGCCACGAGATGGCGTTGCGGCGTTTTACCTGCGCCCAGCCGTGATGCCGGGGCGCACAAGGTGGCGGCGGCGTTGCTCGGCGTTGTAAAGCGGCAGGTATTCCATCAGCAGCGGGCGGGGGCCGACGAGGCTCATGCGTCGCCCTTCAATACGTTCCACAGTTCGGGCAGTTCGTCCAGGCTGGCGGCGCGCAGTTTGCGTCCGAAGGGTGCGAGGGCGTTCGGCATCGGGCGAGGCGCTGCGTTTTCGTCGCGCGTCGCGCATGGTGCGGAATTTGTACATCACAGAGGGATGCCGCCGCGTCCGGGGCGGACTTGGCGAGACAGGACGGGCGTGCCGAGTTTGCGCCGTATCTGCCAGGCGAGCAGCAGCAGGACGGGCGACAGCAGGATGAGTGCGGCGGCGGCGACGATGATGTCGAGCAGGCGTTTGACGAGGTCGGCTCGCGGTTTTCAGACGGCCTTTATTCGGCTTTCGCGGGTTTTGCCGGTCATGCCTTTCCCATGCACAGTTGGTATTCGGCCTTGCCCGCATCGCGTGCGAAGATTTCATGGTCGGATTTCGGGACTGCGTTTAAAGCCGATTGCGGCAAACGGTATATTCCGCGGGCGACGCGGGCGATTTGCTACGTTCGACGAAGACGCGGTGGCGTCGTTTTGGGCAACCACCATGTAGCGTTCCGGTCATTTTCCATTGCTGCCCGATGTCCGTGTACCGCCAGCCTTTCGCCCATAGCGGTTTGCGCCATCAGGCCGGTGAGGATGCATCTGTCTTGGACGGAGGCTTCCGAGGCTCTGCGGATGCGGCGAAAAAGCGGCGGCAAAAAGTATGGCGGCGGCGTATTTTGATGTGTTCATTGGTATTCCTCGAGTTTGACAAAAGGCCGCCTGAAGCTTTTTCAGACGGCCTTCATCTATTCGGCCATGTTTTTCATGCAGACTTCATTTCGGCCCTGCCGGCTTCCATAGGCCAGTTCTCGTATTCTGCCGGTTTTGCTTTCAGCCGGCTTGTTTGCTTCTTTCAGGATGACTTCGGTTTTTCAGCGCATATTGGATTTGTTCCTCAGGACTCCGGACAGGGTTTTTATCTTCTGCGAGGTTTGAGGGTATTTTGGCTTCCAGTTTTTGGCGGCTGGGCGTTTTTCGCCTTTTCAGGCCGGACAGCATGGAGTCGTATGCCATGTTGGCGGCTGCGTTGCAGAAAGGCTTCGATGCCTTCTGTTTGTCTTCTTCGAGACGGTGCGGCAAAGGTGGCGAGGCGGTACGCAGCAGGACGGCGGTGAGGGTGGCTTTTGGTATTCATCGTTTTTCTCGGTCGGTATAGTGGATTAAATTTAACCAGGACAAGGCGACGAAGCTGCAGACAGTACAGATAGTACGGCAAGGCGAGGCAACGCCGTACTGGTTTCGAAATTTAATCCACTATATCGTGTTTACGGGGGTGAGCGGGCTGCCTCGCATTGCAGGCCGTCTGAAGGGTGATTTTTCGGTTTCAGACGGCCTGATTGGCGGATTCTATCAGTTTGACATTGCGGCTTCGATGCATGAGTTGGAATTCGCCTTTGCCGACTTCTTCGGCAATGTATTTGTAATCCGATTTTTCCAGGTTCGGGTTCAGCTTGGATTGGTAGATTGAGCCGGTCAGGCGTGTGACGGTTTCTTGAACCATTTCGCGGGCTTTGACGTGTTTGGCCGCAGGCATGAAGCGTTTCAGCAGTCTTTCGGTTTGTTCGCGTTTTTCGCCGTTCAGTCTGGCCACGGCATCATGGGCGATGGTGGCGGGAAGTTTGCAGAAGGTGGTTGCTGCTTCGGAGGCTTGTGTTGTCTCGGCGGTTTGCGCCGGTTCGGCGGCGAAGGCAGGAGCGGTTAAAACGGTGGCCAATACGATGGCGGCGGTGCGGGTTTTCATGGGAAGTCCTTTTGGGGTTTGTTATGCCGTGGACGGCGGAAGCGCGGTACTTAGCAAGCCTTCTATCGCAGCGTAGTGATGCGGCGGTAGGCCGTGTCGCGGTCGAAGCGGCGGCGATTTCGTCGCGTTGCACCGGGGCTTGGCGGTTGTGAGTCAGGCGGCGGTAGGCGGCGGCGAAGTCCGCGCATTGCCCGAGCAGTGGTGTTCGTGCAGCAGCAGGTTCAGCAGCCGGTGTACTTCGGGTTTTGTTGGCTGTTGAGGATGGGTTTTTGCAGCGCCATGGTCGGACGGTTTGTTGGTGACGGACCGCATGGCGTGGCAGCTGTGGATGGGGTTTACCGCGATGTCGCAGCCTTTTGGCCAGCGACATCATTTCGCGGTATGGACAGGTAGCGGAGATGATGCCGCCGTCTGAAAATTTCTGTTGCGGCCGGGCAGGTCGGGGCCGCCGCCGCAGATGTGCAGTTCCACCGCTTTTCGCCCGCCGCCGCGAGCAGGCAGCACGCCTGCAGACGGTTTCGACGTCGTAGCTGTGGCTGAGGGTGCCGAGTGAGAACAGGCGGGTTTTGCGTTCGGCATGCGGTGCGGCGGGATGGCGGCGATTTCGCCGAAGTCGGCACCGATGTAGACGGTTTCTGCGGGTACGTCGGGATTGGCGGCGCGGGCGCGGGCAAGGTAGCGTCGGAGACGGCGATCAGGCCGTCGGCAGGCGTGAGGCGCGGTCGGCGCGGCGGGCGAAGGGCAGCGGCGCGGCGGGAGTTTTTGATGAAGGGCAAACGGCGGAGAGGATTTCGGGGCCATACGTCTTGCACGTCGGTGATCAGTTTCAGTTCAGCCGCGCTTTGTGTTGCCTCAGCAGGATGTTGCTGCCCATCAGCGGGTAGGCGGAATAGACGACGTCCTGCGAATACGGCGAGGCAGTTTTTGCGGCCAGCGTTCGAGATTTTTGACGAAGGTGCGGTGGCTTTTCAGGCGGGGCGGGAACGTTTTGCGCAGCCGCCCCGGCCAGCGCATGACTTTCAGACGGCCTCGATGCGGCGGCATGCGTCCTCGGGGCGGCGGGAAGGTTTTGTCGCGGTGGCGAAATTGCTGGTAATCAGCAAAACGTCGTGCCGTTCGGCGAGCCGTTCGGCCAGATAGCGGAAACGGTTGAAGTAGGGTTCGTTCGGCAGCGAGCAGAAAGGGGCGACGATGGTGATGTTCACATGGTGCGGGAGGCCGTCTGAAAAGGGCTATTGTAAGGGCGGCGGTTTTATCCGCAAAGTGTGCGGGAGGCCGTCTGAAAAACAGTTTGCCGCCATGCGGCGGGCGGCGGTGGGCAGGGCGGTTTCAGGATGGTTTTCTGCCGCCGGTGCAGGTTTTGTATGTCCGGGTTTGCCGCGCGTGTGCGCTCGGCAATCTGTGTGGCTACGCACGGTTTCAGTCGGGCGCGGTTTTGCGGATGAGGCAGTCTGAAAGTGCGGTTTAGCTGAATGAAAACGGTTTTTCAGACGGCCTTACTGGTGCGTAAAGCAGCCATGGTCGTGCGGTAGATTTCGTCGTCCGAACACAGGCGGGATAACGTGTTCGTGCGGGGCGTTGCCGAAGGTTTGACGCAGTTCGGGCGAGCGGACGAGCTGCTCCAGCGCGTCGGTCAGCGCGGTTTGGTCGTGCGGTGGTGCGAAACCGGTTTTTGCCGTTTTCCACCATTTCGGCAATGCCCGCTGCGTCGTAGCTGGCGACGGCGGTGCGGTACAGCCCGGCTTCAAAAATATTGTTGCCCACGCCCGCGCCGTGGTCGCCCGCGCAGTCCAAGGTGTTCACCAGGATATCGGTGTTGGCAAAATAGGCGTTTCAAACCGCACCGCGCCGAGGAAGGGAAACTTTGTCGGTAATGCCCAGCCGTCCGGCCTGCGCTTCAGGGCAGGGGCGTTTCTTCGCCCGTGCCCGCGATGTGCAGCCGGACGGGCAGACTCGCGTTGCAGCAGGGTGTGGAAAACGTCTATCGTCAGGTGGACGGCGCGTACTTTGTCCGAGCGCGACAATGTGCCGAGCATGACGAAACCGCGCGGCGTTTTGGCGGAAACGGCGGGGGCGGGCGGCAGGGCGTTGTAGGTGTAGGCGGTGCGTCCGGCGGAAAAGCCGTGGCGGATGAGTTTCCGCTGTTCGTGGCGGCAGTTGGCGATGATGTATACGCCGAGCTTGGCAAACAGGCGGGCGATTTTGGGATAGGTTTCTGTTCAGGCCGCGCGCGTGGTAGAAAACCCTGCTGCGCGGCGAGCAGAGGTTTTGGCCGCTATCGCGCAGGCGGGGACGATGCGCGCCATCTGGCAGTGGACGATGTCGGGGCGTTCGCGGCGCAGCAGGCGGGGCGAAGGACAGGGCGGCGCGCAGGTAGCCGGTGCGTAGCCGCCGTAAAAGTCGATGTTTTGCCAGCGCATGCCCGCGGCCTGTGCGTCGGAGACCAGCGGGCTCGTCGGATGCGGTACAGCAATACGTCGTGCCGTGCCGTGCCAGCAGGCTGCCGAGGCGCAGGCTGGCGGTTTCGGTGCCGCCCAGCCCGCCCATGGAGGTGCCGTGACATGATTTTCATGGGTGTTCCGTGTGTTTGAAGGCCGTCTGAAAGAAAGGTTTGCGGTTATAGCAGGCCGTTTGTCCGACGGCAATCGGTATTTGCGGTTCTGTCTGGCGGCTGATGCGGAAAGGCCGTCTGAAAAATGCGGGTGGAAGCTTTTCAGACGGCCTCGACGTGTGCGTGCGTCAGGGGCGGTTGCGGACGGCGTCGGCCAGCAGGGGCGAGCATTTCTTCGGTAGGTCCCAGCCGATGCAGGCATCGGTGATGCTGGACCGTAGGTTTTCGGGTTTGTCCTGACGGCCTTCGACGAGGTGGCTTTCCACCATCACGCCCATGATGCTTTGTTGTCGCCGTCATGGATTTGCGCCGCCACGTCCTGGGCGACTTCCATTTGGCGGGTGTGGTCTTTGCGGCTGTTGGCGTGGCTGCAGTCTGCCACCATCAGGCGGGGCTGACTCGGCTTTGGTCGGTTGTGCGACTGCGTCTCCGGACGTGTTCCGCGCTGTAGTTCGGCTCTTTGCCGCCGCGCAGGATGACGTGGCAGTCAGGGTTGCCCGCGGTGTGGACGATGGCGAGGTATCCGGCTTTGGTAACGGAGAGGAAGCGTGCGGGTGGGAGGCTCGCGCCGATGGCGTCGATGGCGATTTTGAGGGTTGCCGTCGGTGCCGTTTTGAGCCGACGGGCAAGACAGGCCGCTGGCCAGTTCGCGGTGCACCTGGCTTTCGGTGGTGCGCGCGCGCGATGGCGCCCCAGGAGATGAGGTCGGCGTACTGCGGGGTAATCATGTCGAGGAATTCGGTGGAAGCGGGTATGCCGAGGTTGTTCAGATCCAACAGCAGGCGGCGGGCCTGGCGCAGGCCCGGTTGATGTCGAAGGTTCCGTCCAGATAGGGTCGTTGACGAGGCCTTTCCAGCCGACGGTGGTACGCGGTTTTTCAAAATAAACGCGCATGACGATGAGCAGCTCTTTTTCGTATGCGTGCGCAGGGGCAGGCAGGCGGCGGGCGTATTCGAGGCGGCTTTGGGTCGTCGATGGAGCAGGGGCCGATAACGGCGAGCAGGCGGTTGTCGCGGTAGTGGATGAGGTCGGCGATTTGGTTGCAGGTGCTTTCGACGAGTTCGGCTGCGTCGTCAGCGGCGGTTCGTAGAGGTGGGCGATGGGGGCGGCAGTTCGTCATGCCGCTGATGCGGATGTCGTCGGTTTTGTTCATGCGGGTCATGGCTGTTTCCGTTGTCGCGTTGTTTTGTGCAGGCGGGAAGGATAGCCGCCCGGCAGAGGGGCTCGCGGAATTTGCGGTTTTGTGTTGATAAATTTGCTTAATTTTCCGTTTTTCGGCGTTGTTGGTTATTTGATGCGCCGTTTTGTGTGGTTTTATGGCATTTTGTGTTCTTTGTTGCAGTGCTAAGGGCCGTCTGAAAAGCCGTTCGGCTTCGCGGAAACACCGTTTCACGGCTGAAAAACGGTGTTGCCCATTTTCACATGCGAGCAGCGGGCTTTCAGACGGCCTGTCGTTTTCCGCTCAGGGGCGGTACTGCGAGGGAGACGCCGCTGGGCAGGAGCTGCCAGACGTAACCTGTGTGTTTCATTTGCCGGCGATGCGTCCGGCTTCGTCGCCGTAGCCCCAGAAGTAGTCCACGCGCACCGCGCTGCCTGATGCATGCCGGTATCCTGCGCCATAATCAGGCGGTTGAGGGCCGTGGCGGGTTTTCGGGTGGGTGGTGGCGACGAAGAGGGTGCGCCGAGCGTGATGTGGTGGCGGTCACCGCGCCCGCGTATTCGCCCATCAGGGGTGCCGAGCGCGCTGATGGAGCCGTCGCTGTTGTCGTCGAGGGTGCGGAAGAAGACGTGAGGTTTCGCCCCAATACTTCGCCAGCTTTGCGGGTTTTGCTGCATATAGGCTTTGATGCCCCGTATGGTGGTTTGCGCCAGCGGAGGTAGCCGCGGTCGGCCATGTAGCGGCGATGGAGACGTAGGGATATTCGTTTTGTCGGCAAACCCGAGGCGGATGTATTTGCCGGACGAGGGTTTCAGACAGCCGGAACGCGTATTTGGAGGAAGAAGAGTTCGACGGGGTCGTCGGCATAGCGAGTATCGGTGCTTTTGCCGTTCAGCGCGCCGCCGTTGATTTCGTTGCGGGTGTGGTAGGGGACGAAACTGCCGCCGACAAAACGGCCTTTGAGGGCTTTAGTGCGCATCGGTGATGGGGAAGGCGGCGAGGTTGGCGGTGTGGGTGCCGTCGGCGGCGATGCGGCCCGTGTTCTGTCCGGTTTGGCGGACGCGGACGGTGGCTTTGCTGCCGCGCAGGTTGGCGGGCAGGGTCTACCGACACGAAGTCGTGGGGATGCCGTAAACGAAGCGGGCGCGAGCAGGCTTGCGTGTCGCCGTGGAGGACGGGTTCGTACAGCCGGTTACGGTGCCGCCGAGTTAGCCGTTTTCGCTGACCTGCCAGGGGGTGAAATATTGTTCGAAGAAGCTGCGGGCGGCGTGGTTGTTGCGTTGGGTTTGCGCGGCCTGTGTGCAGACAGGCCCTGCCAGCCGGGTTGGTTTTGCAGTTTTCGCAGCCTTTTGAGGAAGGATTCGAGGCTTTTGGCGAAGTGCGTTGGTGGGACCATTGCGGCAGTGCGGCGTAATCGACGGCGGCTGTAGGACGCGCTGCTGCCCGCCGGGCGGACGGTCGCCGGTGGCGGCGCGCCGTACTGCGGGCTGCGGGGTGCGTAGGTATTGACCGGTTGCACGGCGGTGCCGGTGCGGCTTTAAGACGGGGCGGGGTTTTTGGCTGTGCAGGCGGCCAGTGCGGCGGCAGACAGCGGGATGCAGAGGCGCACGTTTTGACAGCGAATGATGATGCCAGAGGCCGTCTGAGCGGAAAACTTCCTTTCAGACGGCCCGAACATACGGAGGAATTGCAAACGCGGGCACTATATCGCAGTCCGGGCATCCGTGTGCCGGGGCGGGACGGGCGGGCGTTAAAACAGCTTAGCGACTTCGGCGGCGATGTCGTCGGACGCATGAAGGTTTCGCCGATGAGGAAGGTGTGCACGCCGTGTTTTCCCGCATCGATTCGACGTCGGCTTTGTTGCGGATGCCGCT
>BNJU01002174.1_pt1 | contig 70579 bp, 72 predicted proteins | sample 8539281 | NCBI WGS metagenome assembly BNJU01 (sample SAMD00202456, study PRJDB9452) | human saliva metagenome | isolation source: human saliva | place: Japan | reverse complement strand
GTTATGAAAAACTAGGTTATAAGACCGTATTTTTGGTATGGCGGTTTTAGTACTTGGCAAAATGTTAAGAACTTTGCATTAGAACAAGGTTTTGATGAATTCCACGATGCATCTGAAATGCCGAGCAATGAAACAAATGCTTGGGGCGTAGCCGATGGAGATATGTTCAAGGCCATCAATGCGTACATGGACAAACATCGTGGCGAAAAAGATCATCAATGTCATCATGACTACGTCGAATCATCCTCCGTATAGTGTGAATGTGGCGAAGGAAGGCTATGATGCGGATAAGGTTCGTAAGAACTTGCCAGATTCCATTGCCAATACGGATAAACAAATTAACGAAATGAGCTACATATGGTATGCAGACCATGTGATGGGTGAATTTATTAGCAAAGAGGAACAAGTTGATCCAACAGCTCTATTCGTCATCACCGGTGATCACAGCGAACGCTTTACCTTTGCTCATGAGGAAGGTACTCAAGGTAGCATCCACGATTCCGATTATTTTCTACGGTCAAGGCATCAAAAAGAATGGCTTTCACAAGATGCATTTGGCATGAGTATTCAAATCATTCCAACATTAGCTGAACTTGTAGGGACGTACAGGGCAAACCCTATGAGGCTATGGTACCGAGTCTATTTAATCAGGATCCGTTCGTATTTAATCACCGTTTGTGGATGGATAAGACCGGTATATACTTAGAAGATGAGAAAAATGCCGCAAGCATATGCGAATTATATGAAAAACTATGCAGAATTAACAGCTTGGCGGTTAAAAACATGGGGATAGTATCCAATAGGGGAGACATACATGGCAACAGTAACGGTCATTATTTTTGGCTAAAAAATGAAGAACAACATATGAAAGACTGTATCGCATCTGCACAATTTGCTGACGAGGTACTTCTTATCGACGACGGCAGTACGGACAAAAACAGTAGAAATCGCTGAATCCATGGGGGCTCGCGTCGTACATCACGCTATGAATGGCGATTGATTCCCAACAACGACGCTTTGCTGTCGAAGAGGCTCGATCGAATGGATTTTTCTTCCTCGATGCAGACGAACGCATTTCGCCAGAATTACAACGAGAAGTACAAGATGTACTAGCTAAGAATGAGAAAAAAGCATACTGGATTGAACGGTCCAATGTGTTCCATCACAATAAGGCCACTCATGGTGTGTTGCGACCTGATTACGTGTTACGATTTATGCCAAAAGAAGGTACGAATATAGAAGGATTTGTACACGAAACTATATCCAGCACCTATCCTGAGGCTAAATTACATGGCAAAATGTATCATTATACTTACGATAATTGGCATCAGTATTTTAATAAATTCAATAATTATACGACATTAGCGGCTAAGAAATATAAGGAAAACGGAAAATCCTGTTCCTTTGTAAAGGATATTCTTATCCGTCCAAGCTGGGCTTTTTTCAAGGTGTACATTTTAGATAGAGGTTTTTTAGATGGAAAAATGGGATTTATCCTATCCGTGAACCATTATTTCTATACCATGATTAAGTACGTAAAGCTATATTATTTATTGAAATCTAATGGGAAACTATAACAGATCTAGATAATAGATTCTAGATAACAGATGAGTGTTAGTAGAGAAAGGAAGGACCACAATGCGCGTAGCCATTTTGGAAAGTATCATTATGCCTGCTGGTCATGAGGTAGAATTTGACCGCATGATCATCAATGAATTAAAACGCCAAGGTCATGAACCGGTATTGATGGTGCCGGAGAATTTTACCTTTAAGGTTGATTATGGCGTTGACGTTATCTATCTTGAGGGCGGAGAGGTAGTGACATATGCAGGTGCATCGAAATGGAAAAAGCCGTTCTTATCTATATTACGCGAACGCCGCCGCCGCGCATGGTTTACTTCCGCTGCCAAGAAATTAGAGGAACACAACTGTGATGCTTTGATCATTCCTACCTCCACATATCGCTATATAAAAGCACTATTGGATACGCCTTTAAAACATGCAAAGGTACCAGTTCACTTTATTTTCCATGGCATTGGCAAGGGTGAAAACGTACGGTTCTTGAAACAAGCGGAACGTGCCAATCGATATCCGAATATTTACCTAGATGTCATTACCTTGCGCGATGACATGCTACGCAGTGATCTACCACGTGTACGACCTATTTTGCCACCTGTGTTTACGCCATCCACGGGCGAAACGCCAACCTTCTCTACACATACGCCGCTTCGTCTTGGATTTTTCGGTCAATTCCGCAAGGAAAAAAATATTATCCCTTTGTTGGATGCTTTCAAAACAGCTACCTTTACAGGTCCCGTAGAACTCTTGGTACAAGGGGCGACGGCAAAACCTGAGGATGGCGAACTATTCGATGCCATTGCTGACGAATATAAGGACGTGCCAGGGCTTTCATTTCTCCATGCGAACCTCATCGGATCCGATTGGGACAAGGCTCTACTCGATGTAGACGCTATCTTGATGCCATACGGTGCCGAGCGGTATCGCTATCACTGGAGCGCTATGCTCTACACGGCTATCGGTTTTTATAAACCGGCCTTGGTATCGCCTGAAATCAACCCTGAGGTGCTGCGCGATTATCATGTTGGTGAAAGCTTAGACATATCCTCAGTGGATACGATTCGCGCTGGATTAGAACAATTCGTAAACAAAATGATTGAACATCCAGACATATATGAGGCAGGTTTGGTACAAGCCAATGAAGACTTTGGACATAAACGGATGATGGATTCGATTATTAATGTATAGAACAACTAAGGAGAGTGTATGTTTCAATATATAAAGGACCAATGGGCTAATGGTCGAGCTATTTATGGGAAAAAATCGTGGCGTGAAACACGACGCGTAGTCTTGCATTTCTTGCGAACTGTAGGCCACAAGCAAGAGATGATGGAATATAAGTCTTTTTTTGAAAGCTACGCACCAGATCAACATATTTTAGATAAACAAGAAGGTCTCTATGAGTTGATGAGCCGTATATTCTTATTTAAAGAATCTACTTTACGTGAACGCATTGATGCGGTAAAGAATCACTTTACAGCTTTAGAAGATGTATTTACGCCTGAGACTATCGAAATGCTATATAATCCGGATGAACTAAAACCGGAAGGATTGAAACAAGGTATTTTACTTTGGGAAGATGCTGATTTAAACATGACCGCACACCTTAACTTTATGACTGGTCAACGTAAGGAAGGTTTATTTACCATTCTGTTACAATTAGGTGATCAAGGCGTATACCATGCGAATATCCGTCTCGGCAAAGGTTTAGAAGGGGAACCAGCCTTGTGGATAGGCACCATCCAAGGGTATAAGGATGGCCTCGATAACGCAAAACATATAACAAAGAAAATGTTCGGCTATCGGCCAAAAAACTTTATCGTATTTTTGATTCGGGAACTCGCTAAATACTGTAAAGTTCAATCCATGTACGCCGTATCTGACGAAGGTTTTTATGCCAACACACACATGGTGCGCGGCCATAAGGCAAAAGTAGCTGAACTTGATCCATTGTGGGAAGATATTGGCGGTACAGTTACACAAGATCAACGGTTCTTTAAAAATTCCATTGGAAGAATATAGAAAACCGATTGAAGAAATTAAATCACAAAAAAACGTAGTCAGTATCGGAAGAGATATGAATTACTTGATGGATATCAAGAACAAATTCGGGGAATTTGAAGGCGTATTTGAAATAGAAGTTTTATAAATTAATTAGAAAAATTAAATATGTAAGGGTTTTTAATAAATTAGGGGATGTATATTAATGCGAGTTGTAGTATTAATGGAGGCAGCATTTCAGATATTTGCTTCTAATTTAGTGGCTGCAGGAAACATGTAGGTATTGAAATGATTCCATTCATTGTACCAAATGATAAGGTTACTAAATCATTACAAGATAAGTTTGAATCATTTATGTCAAAGAATCAGTCAGATACGGTTCTTGTTATTAATGATTTCAAAAAAATAAAAATGAGTATTTTTTTAAAAAGAATCTTTTTTTGGAAAAATATAAATGTTATTTATGGTTTTGGGATTCTATGCATCGTATTGAATTAAGACAAGACCGATTATATAAATATAAGAAGGTATCTTCTTTTGAAATAGATGATGTGGAATATGCAAAGTCTACATTTGGAATAGATATTGATTATGTACCATTGGTAGCTGGAGAAAGTTTTTGTTTGAATCCAGTAGAAAGTAATAAAAAAATCGTTCCATTGATATTTCTTTTATTGGCTTAGTACCTAAGAATAGTTACCGATTACAATTATTGAATCGATTAGCAATACATTGTAAGGAAAAAAAGGATATAATCTAAAAACTATATGGTCATTTTTGGCATTGGAATAATTGGTATCAACGAGTAACAGGGAAAATTAAATTTAGATTACGATACCCTGTTTTAGCACAATATGTAGAAAATCGATTTATACAGCCAGAAGAAGCAGTTGAGATTTATAGAAATACAAAAGTTAATCTCAATATACATATTAAAAGAACATAAAAAGTTATAATTGTAGAACTTTTTGAAGTGATAGGGAATAATAATTTCTTGTTATCTAGTGAACAAGAAGAGGCTAATCTTAAATTGGTTTCAGGAATTCATTTTGCTACATATAAAAACTGATGATGAATTTATTAGAAAAAATTGACTATTATATGCAACATGGAGATGAACGTAATCGGATTGCTAGCACTGGTGGTGAGCAGGTTCGTTCAATATATAAAATGGAGCACTTTATTAAACAAGTGTTCGAATAATTAAGATGTAAGAATTGTGTTTTTACTATTCTTAGTGAGAGGGGTTAGTTTTATGAAAGGGATTATTTTGGCCGGTGGATCAGGGACACGTCTATATCCACTAACATTAGTAACATCTAAGCAATTATTGCCTATTTATGATAAACCAATGATTTTTTTATCCATTATCTATACTTATGTTAGCAGGTATTAAGGATATTTTGATTATATCAACACCACAGGATTTACCTAATTTTTGAACGATTATTAGGTGATGGTTCTAGATATGGTATTAATTTACAATATAAAGAGCAACCATCACCAGATGGATTAGCACAAGCCTTTATTATTGGTGAAGAATTTATTGATGGAGATTCTTGTGCCTTGATTTTAGGTGATAATATTTTTTATGGTGCCGGTATGAGAAAACAACTACAAGAGGCTGCACAGGCTACAAGTGGTGCTACTGTATTTGGTTATCATGTAGAAGATCCAGAACGCTTTGGTGTTGTTGAATTTGATGAAAATGGATTAGTCAAATCTATTGAAGAAAAACCGAAACATCCTAAATCAAATTATGCCGTTACAGGGTTATATTTCTATGATAAAGATGTTTGTGAATTGGCTAAAAAGGTAACACCATCTGATCGTGGAGAATTAGAAATTACCGATTTAAATAAAATGTACTTAGAACGTGGTGATTTACGTGTTCACACACTTGGTAGAGGGTATTCTTGGTTAGATACAGGAACTGTGGATTCTCTTAGTGATGCATCTGAATTTGTTCGAGTTATTCAAACACGTTCTGGTATTGAAATATCTGCCTTAGAAGAAATTGCTTATCGTAATAATTGGATTAGTAAAGAACAATTACTAGAGAGTGCAAAGCTATATGGCAAATCACCATATGGTAAACATTTACGGCGTGTAGCAGAGGGACAAATACAAGGATAGGGAGTATATAGTATGGGGATTAAGGTTACAGAAACAGGTATACAAGGGCTTGTGATTATTGAGCCACAAGTCTTTGGTGATCATAGAGGATTCTTTATGGAATCATGGAATAAGCGAACTATGGAAGAAGCTGGCTTATTTTATAATTTTGTACAAGACAATCACTCATCATCTACTGTAAAAGGTACATTGCGTGGCATCCACTTTCAATATGGGGATAAAGCACAAGCCAAATTAGTACGATGTGTTCGTGGTGCTGTGCTCGATGTGGCAGTTGATCTTCGCAAGGATAGTTCTACATATAAGCAATGGTATAGCGTTGAACTTAGTGAAGAAAATCCAAAACAATTTCTAATCCCTCGTGGCTTTGGACATGGTTTTGTAACATTGACAGATCATGTTGAGTTTATGTATAAAGCAGATAACTATTACGCACCAGAAGCAGATGGAGGTATTCGATGGAATGACCCTACATTAGCTATTAATTGGGGAATAGAAAACCCTATCCTATCTGAGAAGGATACCAAATCACCATTTTTTGATGAATTAGAGAATAAGATATCTTTTACAATGGCTGATAGTGGACAATAGGGTGGTGAACATATGAATATTATTGTAACCGGTGGTGCTGGGTTTATCGGTGGTAACTTTGTACATATGATGGTAGCTAAGTATCCAGAGGACCATATCATATGCGTTGATGCACTAACCTATGCAGGTAATTTAGAAACGTTAGAACCTGTAAAAGATAAGTCTAATTTTTCTTTCGTGAAAGCAGACATTGCAGATAGACAAGCTATATATGAAATATTTGAGCAATATAAACCAGATATAGTTATTAACTTTGCAGCTGAATCTCATGTAGATAGAAGTATTGAGAATCCAGAAGTATTCTTGCGTACGAATATTATGGGGACTGCTGTATTAATGGATGCTTGTCGTAAATGTGGAATTCAGAGATATCATCAAGTCTCTACTGATGAAGTTTATGGTGATTTACCACTAGATCGACCTGACTTATTTTTTACAGAAGAGACACCAATTCATACATCGAGTCCTTACTCATCATCTAAGGCATCTGCTGATTTATTAGTATTGGCCTACCATAGAACGTATGGATTACCTGTAACGATTTCTCGTTGTTCAAATAATTATGGATCGTATCATTTTCCAGAAAAAATTGATTCCCATTGATGATAATTAATGCTTTTAATAATAAACAATTACCTGTATATGGGGATGGAAAGAATGTACGTGATTGGTTATATGTAGAGGACCATTGTGAAGCCATTGATTTAATTGTTAGAAATGGTCGTGTAGGAGAGGTTTATAATATTGGTGGTCATAATGAACGTGCTAATATTGACGTAGTAAAAACGATTTTATCTGCATTGGGAAAAGATGAATCGTTAATTACTTATGTTACAGATCGACCAGGGCATGACCAACGGTATGCTATTGATCCTACTAAAGTTAATAATGAATTAGGCTGGTTACCGAAAACATCTTTTGATGAGGGAATAAAAAAAACCATTCAATGGTATATGGATAATCAAGAATGGTGGGAACATATAATTAGTGGGGAATATCAACATTATTATGAAGATATGTATTCAAATAAGTAAGGAAAAGTAAGATGAAAGTCCTTGTAACAGGTGCTAATGGTCAATTAGGACAGGATGTTATTCGTGAATTAAAGGAGCAACATATAGAGTGTTTAGGTACGACACGAGATATGTTAGATTTAACTGATGAACATTCTGTACATCGTTTAATTATTGAATACAGTCCGGATATTGTAGTTCATTGTGCCGCTTATACAGCTGTAGATAAAGCAGAGGATGAAATAGAGCTTTGTCGTAAGGTAAACGTAGATGGTACAAAGTATGTTGTAGATGCTTGTAAAGTGATTGATGCGAAACTTATGTATATCAGTACTGATTACGTTTTTCCGGGAAAAGGAACTAGTTTTTATCAAATAAATGATGAAAAAGGGCCTAAAAATGTGTATGGTCAGTCGAAACTTGATGGTGAAAAGATTGTTAAGCAATATTTAGATAAATATTTTATTGTTCGTATTTCATGGGTATTTGGTATACATGGTAATAATTTTGTAAAGACCATGCTACGATTAGGTGAAACACATAGTATATTAAGAGTTGTTGATGATCAGATAGGTAGTCCAACTTATACAGAGGATTTATCTAAGCTGATCGTTTCTATGATTCAAACAGATAAGTATGGTATATATCAAGCTCATAATGAAGGCGTTTGTTCTTGGGCTGAATTTGCGCGTACTATTTTTAAATTAGCTAATATGAACGTAACTGTAGAATCTATTCCTTCTTCTGAATATCCGACAAAAAGCTATACGTCCATTAAATTCAAGAATGGATACGTCTAAATTGATAGAATATGGATTTAATAAGTTGCCAAACTGGCAAGATGGATTGATGAGATATATAGCAATATTTAAAAAAATCAAAAATCTATGAGGTATTTATGGAACTAAAAAGATAAATATGAAATTACTGAGTTTGAACGGATATTATTAGACGTAACTCGTAAGCTAAGAGGTACAACTAATCCACCAGAATGGGTGTATAAATATTCTAGAAAGAAGTACGGCTGGAAAGATAATTTGGCTAGATATTATTATGATAAATTTTTTTAAACTTTCCGGTAGGAAAAGTATACTTATGGATATAGATCTTTAAAAACAGAGGAAATACATTCTGTTGGTAGTTTTTTTGCTCAATTGGAATAGACCAACGTCTTGTGGGAAATGGTCATCCGATTAATTATGTAAGTACTTGAATACATTATTAGATAAAAAAATTAATCCTGCTAATACATTAAAAAGTATAAGAATCGGAAGTGATGTATGGATTGGCGCTTATAGTATCATTAGAAGTAACTTAACTATTGGTGATGGGGCTGTTATAGGTGCAGGCAGTATAATTACGAAAAGATGTAGAGCCATATACTGTTGTAGTAGGTAACAATAGAGTATTAAGGCAAAAGATTTTCCGATAATATTGTAGAATCTTTATTAAAAAAATGAAATGGTGGGAATGGAATGATGATAAGATTTTTGAATAGTATGCAGTATTGGTCTAATGTTGAAGATTTTATTGCTAGATATAAAGTATAAAATAATTTATTATAGTTGATAGTAATTATCCAAATTATTTGTTTTATGCTAATTGGAAATAATAGGGGAATAGTTATGAAAAATAGCGGTTTGTTTTTTTGGGCATTTGAGAACATTTAAAAAGTGTGCTCCGCATATAAAAACTAACTTGATTAATAGATATGACTGTGATTTATTTATGCATACATGGTCTACATACAATCATCATACTAAGACTCACCATGAGAATACAGAAATTAAGGGTATAGTTAAGGAATCAGAGATTATTGACACCTATGGTGAATTTAAGAGTATTAAAATTGAGGAACAAGTTGTACAAGATTTAGGTAATGTTAAAGTCAGTACAAAAAAATAAAAAGAGTATCTTTATATGGTGTTGAAGTATCAATGTTTGGATTGTATTCTATGTACCATAGTATGAAAAACAGTTTTTCATTATGTAAGGAATATGTATCAATAAATAATATTCAATATGATATGGTTGTAATGATACGACCAGATATAGTTCTATTAGATCCATTGGATATTGAATTATATGAATCATGTGCGCCTGAAGACACATTGGATAAATCACTTTTTACTTTTTGCAAAAGGTTTATCAGAAGTAAATATTCGATATTTTAATTTAGGCGGAAATGATTTAATGTTTTTTTGGTAAGTTACCTGTAATCGAATCTATAATGAATGGATCACAACAAGAATTAAAAGAGAATTGAAAAATTCTTTAGAAGTAACAATGCCGGAACATATTATATTTAATATAGCAAATCAACAGAAATTAGATACGTATATTATTAATTATCCAGGATGGACTCTTATTAGGCCTATGAGTTTTAAATCTAAGTTGAGTCGTATAGTACGTTTTAAATTACATAGAAATTTTTTTTAAAAAAATAGAGTTTTTAGTCTTTATTTTATATAAGTTATTCTCTATTAGATTATCTATAGGTAATTTTGAAATAAATATTTGTGCTGGTCGTCCTTATTCAGATTAATAAGTAGTATGCTACAGGAATATGAGCATTTTAATTATAATTTATTCATGTTGAGGGGAAGCTCATGAAGGCATTATTGATACCTAGTGCATTATTAGTACCATCTGATATGCGTAATAAGTTTGGGGAGTTACCAACAGCACTATTTCCGTTAGGAAATAAGACGATGATTGAACGTCTTTACGATAAGTATAAGGATATTGTAGATGTAATTTACATTGTTGTTAAAAAGAAAACAACTACTTATAAATGACTACATTAATTCTAAGAAATTACCAATTCGTATTATTGAATTAGATGAGCTAAGAGATTTAGGTTATACAATTCAATATGGTATGGAATTTATTCTTGGTCAGGAACCGTTAATAGATTATATATATGTAAACTTTGCAGACTTCTTATTGGATGAACATATACCAATAAATAACTATAATTTCTTTTTATTATGCATCAGGTATGAGTACTGATGAGTGGACGTATTTTAAGGATAATAATGGAATAATTACTGATATATTAGATAAATGTCCATTCTCTGAAAAATCATCAAATTTCTAATTTTTCAGGAATTTTTTTGTAGGACTCTTTGGTTTTACAAATCCTCATTATTTCTTAGAGTTACTTAAACAGTATAGTAATGTACATTCTGATATGGATACATTTTATCGAGCTATCTTTACTTATAGTCAAGAGTATCCATTTACTATATTGCATAGTCAGAATTGGTTTGATGTAGGTCATAGTGATAACTACTCAAAAGCCACTACTAGCGTAGCTGCTCGTTCTTTTAATTCGATTGAGATTGATGAGCAGCGGGGTATTCTAAAAAAGAGAAGTGAAAATAAAGAAAAATTAGTAAATGAAATCCGTTGGTATTTACGAATTCCTAATAAGCTACAGTATTTGCTACCTCGTGTATATGATTACTCGTTAGATCTAACAGATCCTTATGTAAGTATGGAGTATTATGGATATCATACGTTACATGAAAGTTTAGTATTCGGTGATTTACCACTTGTTAAATGGCAAGCCATTTTTCTCAAAAAGTTATTATTTGCTATTAATGATATGGGTAAATTTACAGTAACAGGTGAACGAATTCAATTTGAAGCAGCATTAAGAGATATTTATTTACAGAAAAACATTTGATCGCTTAGATATGATGCGGAATGAACCAGACTTTCATTCTTTTTTTGAAAAATACAATTACTATAAATGGAACAGAATATCGCTCGTTAAATGAATATATTAAAAATGTTGCCACAGCTTATTGAAAAATTGGTTGTTGATACGTTTACTGGTCAGTTTAATATTATTCATGGGGATTTGTGTTTTGCTAATATTTTAATTGAAGATACCTATGATTTTATACGTGTCATTGATCCTAGAGGTAAATTTGGAACATTTGATATCTATGGTGATGCTAGATATGAATTAGCTAAACTCATGCATACACTAGAAGGTAAATATGATTTTTATCATTGAGGATATGTTTGATATTGATGTTATCGGTAATACCATTGAGTATCATGTGCATAAACAAATTGATAATATCACTAATGTATTTTTAGATGTTTTTCGTGAAAGCATAGATAATATACAAGCTGTTAGATTAATTGAAGCTACGTTATTTCTCAGTATGATTCCTTTACATAGTGATTATAAGCAACGTCAATTTGCGATGTTAGTTACAGGCGTTATGTTATTGGAACAGGTTATTCGTGAGATAGAAGGATAAATGGTATGGATAAAAAGGACTTGCGAATTATATTTGATATAGATGGCACAATTTGCCCTATTAAAAATAAAAATGAGAAGTATGAGGATATCATACCTGATGCAGAGATGGTAGCTAAAATGAGAGAATATAAAGATGCAGGCGCCACAATTGTACTTAACACTTCTCGAAATATGCGAACATACCAAGGACAAATAGGTCTTATTAATGCTAATACAGCTAAAGTATTATTAAATTGGCTAGACAAATGGGATATTCCTTATGATGAAATCATCTATGGAAAGCCTTGGCCTGGGCATAGAGGATTTTATGTTGATGATCGTTCTGTACGTCCTGATGAATTTTTAAAGTATAGTGAAGAAGAATTACTAGCTATTTGTAGAGAATCAAGTCGGGAGGCCCACAAATGAATATTGTAATTACTATGGGCGGTCTCGGATCCCGCTTTCAAAAAGCAGGATATACAGTCCCTAAATATCAAATAGAAGTTAAAGGGAAAACTTTATTTGAGTGGTCTATGATAAGTATGGATGCTTTCAAAAAAGAAACATTTATATTCTTAGTACGTAAAGAAGATAATGCAACATCATTTATTGAAAAATGAATGTGCAAAGATAGGTATTCCAAAACTATAAGATTATTGAATTAGATAGACTCACTAAAGGACAAGCTGAAACAGCAAGTTTAGCAATTTCTTACTGTGATGAAGATAAACCAATATTTATTTACAATATAGATACCTATGTTGAGGCAGGCCAAATGAATATAGGTAAGATAACTGGTGATGGATTTATACCTTGTTTTAAAGCTGATGGAGATCATTGGAGCTTTGTTAGATTAGATTCAAATGGAAATGCGATAGAGGTACGAGAAAAAAAACGTATTTCTGATAACTGTACTATTGGTGCTTATTATTTCCGTACGGCTCAGTTATATCAAGAGATTTATGATGAGCTATATGTAAAAAGTGGGTACTTAGAACATGGAGAACAATACATTGCACCTATGTATAATTGGATGATTCAACATGGAATGAACGTACGTATACAGGATATTGAACCTGAGTATGTTCATGTATTGGGGACACCAGAAGAAGTAGAAGTATTCAAAAAACTTAAAAATTAATGATTATTTTATGAGAAGGTCTTAGTTGAGGCCTTCTTTTTAATATTGAAAATTATATTGATACAATAAATATAGACCGTAGTCTATTTATTAATATGCTATAATTACATTAATAATGCTAAGAACGGATATAATCTATATTTATTAAATACTAGGTGGTGATATAGTGCTTATAGATTTTTCTTTTAAAAATATTCGATCTTTTAAGGATGAGGTTACTTTCTCTATGGAGGTTGGTGAAGGTATAACCGATTATGCCGAAGATAATACTATATCATCAGGTGAAATAGATGTAGTTAAGTCATCATTTTATTTTTCGGTGGTAATGCATCTGGTAAAACGAATGTGATTCGTGCATTTCAATTACTTAGACAAGTTGTAGTATATGGCACACCTTCTGAATTAGATTTATTGCCTGTGGATACTTTTGCTGGTGTGTATGGGATACATATTTTTAAGATACATTTTAGTAAAGAAATGATAAAGATATACGACTATATAATTAAATACATGATTTAGGGATATATTATTAATGAATCCTTTGTCTGTAGATAATATAGTTGTATTTTTAAATAGAAGCATTGATGATGATTATTATGCCACCATTAATCAAAAGATTTAAGAGAATCATTATGAGATAAACTCAACCATTGTTATTCTTTGCACAAACGAATAATGTACCAGAAGCAAAAGAAGCTTATGAATGGTTTGCACAAGATATTCTCATGCCAAGTCTTATAAATAATAATTTACGTAATCAACAATTATTTAGACCCTTACATACGAATCCAGAGTTAAAAGAAAAGGTACTATATTTCCTAAGGGCAGCAGATTTTAATATTAAGGATATTAAAACTCAAGAAGTGATTGTACCTATTTCGAGTGATCCTGATAAATCTGAAAAGGTATTATTGCTCCATTGTGAACATGAAGGGCCAGACAATATTAGTTTTAAAGTTGATTATGAAGCAGAGAGTATAGGAACGCGTATTTTCCTCTTACTCATAATGACTATATTGGAAAATAAGCATAATTCTAAGTTGTTCTTAATCGATGAGTTTGATCGTTCTCTACACCCTAAATTGGTTACCATCCTATTACGCATTTTTAATGAATGGAATCGTACTGGTACACAATTAATCGCTACTACTCATGATATAGATATATTAGATGCTTCACTTAGAACGGACCAAATTTGGTTCGTAGATAAGAGTTATGATGGTGTATCTACTTTAGATAGTGCATTTGATTTTAACGAGCAAAGTATCAAGAATATTAAAAAGAATTACCAAGATGGTTTATATGGTGCGGATCAAATTATTAATGATGCGATGATGAAAGATATATTGGGCATTAGTGATCATGAGGAGGATGCTCATCATGGCGAGACAGTCTAGGAGCAAGGTCAAGCAATTAAAAAATTTACTAATTGTTGATGCGAAACTGAGGAAGTATATTTTAAGAATATATTGCAACGATATAATATGTCTGCCAAGGATGTTAAAAGGGTTGCACCTAGTGGTGGTCAAGCTGTATCCTCTGGTATGAGTGAGGCGCATAGTTTTGAGACTGCTATGCGAAAACAATATTCGAATTATTATATTATTATTGATAGAGACAATATATCTAGAGCTGAGTTTGAGCATATTCAACGTGAAGCCAATCAAAGGCAGAATGTTGAATTAATATTTTCAAATATTGCTTTCGAGGTTTGGTTATTAGCTCATTATCAAAATATGACGGCTAGACCTGTTGATGCTGATGCAGATAATGCTCGGTATAGACGAGTATTATCTAACTATTTAGATGCACCGTATAAAAAGGGTGATAGTGTTCAATTAGATAAGATTATATCTTCAGCGGAACATCCTATTGATACGGCTTTCAGCAATACGAGTACTATACAAGAGTTGGACTATGATTATCAATGTACTAATGTAGGACCATTTTTACGTCAATTAGTTGCAAATAGATAGCTATTTTAGGACTAAAGTATCATCTTATTAAAATTTTAGAGAATCTTAGAGCATTAGGTATTGTAGAATGGTTTGGGTCAAGTCCAAGAGATAAACGACAGTTGATAGAAGTACGCTAGAATATTAAAAAGTAGATAGAAGAAGACAGAAAGAAGATAGAAAAAGACAGAAGTTTTTATTCTATATTATTTGGATACCATATTTAGTATTTGAATATCATATTTAATCTATATATAGTATTTATCGTAAAGACAGAAGAAGACAGAAGCAATAAAAAAGGTGAGTGTAATGCGTATTTTATTAGCAAATTTAACAAAGATGGTAGGCGATACAGGAGGTCTTGCTAAGGTGACGGCTGCATTTGCCAATGAGATGCAGCGTCGTGGCCACGAGGTGAGTCTTGTATATAGCGATGTGCAAACGGGGGATTTCTACTATCCTCTTGATGCAGGTATCGAAGCATATGATTTGTGTCATTATGAAGGTGAAAGTCATTCTATCCCTCTTTGGTACAAGGCAAAACGGGAGATTTTGCGTGCTTTTGATAAGCGTAAAGCTCGTGGTGTAAATAATGAGTTTACGAAGAAGTATTTATTAGGTCATCTTCAGTCTGTATTAGATCGTACTAAGCCAGATGTAATTGTGTCTTACCAACCAGCAGCATCGAAGGCTTTGTTGCTTGATTTGAAAACAGATATTCCTGTTATCACCATGAGCCATGGCGACCCTGAGGATTATTTTAATACCTACCCTGTAGAAGAGGTTGAAGCGGTTGCTAAGAGTACGGTAAATCAAGTATTATTACCATCTTTTGAGGCACATATTAAAAATCATTTACCAGAGGCTAAGACTGTTGTTATCGGTAATGCCATTCCACAATATACGGAGCAGGCGGAGCTTTCACAGGTGAAAGACCGTTACAAAATCGTATTTGTAGCGCGACTCGATAAGAACCATAAGCGACCACATTTGTTGATTGAGGCATTTGCACCATTGGCCGCGAAGTATCCAAACTGGGATATCGAATTATGGGGCCAAGAGGACCGCAAGATTTACAAGAAAGAATTGGATATGATTGTGTCCAAAGCGGGACTTGGAGATCGTGTTCATTTTATGGGGACGACCACCGATGTACCAAGTGTACTTGTTAAGGCAGATATATTTGCATTCCCAAGCGCCTATGAAGGATTTGGACTTTCACTAGGCGAAGCGATGAGCATGGGATTGCCAGCAATTGGCTATAAATCTTGCTCTGCTGTTAATGAACTCATCATCGATGGGGAAACAGGCGTCTTATGTGATGATGGGGTGGCACCATTGACGGCAGCCTTGGAACGATTAATGCAAGATCAAAACCTCCGCGTTACTATGGGCCAAGCCGGGCGTGACCGCATGAAACAATTCAGCCCAGAATCTATTTGGGGACAATGGGAGGAACTATTGAAGGCTACAAGAAAAACTAAATAAACTATAAATACCAGTGGAGTAATTATTTAGTACTTCACTGGTTTTATTATATTACTTGTATATTTTATTTGTGATTATTGTATACTAATATAGATAAGTAAAATATTTACGTTCTCAGTAGATTATATAACATGATAACTTTTTAGCAGAGGTGGAATATGCTTGAGTCACTACTAATAGGACTACAACAGGATTTAAAAAAATCTTTATATGGGCACCTATAATCAGTGCTATATTTAGATTTATTTTTTTATTAAACTATATGACCTTCGTATCATTGGAATATGGATAAGAAAAAAACTAGTTAAAACATTTACTTATGGATTTTGGTGGGGACTCGATTTTTCATGCTTATGTTTTATTAGTTTCCTTTTTTTAGTTATCTCTTTACCGGGGGCTTTTATATCTTCTTATTTTTGCGCTGGGAGATATTGTAAGAACTATACTCTTAACATTATATCTAATGGTACTTTATGCTGCATTTATGGGAAAGCTGATATATTATTATCACTTTAAAGATACCTATAATGAATTAGTTCGGTTGGGTGGAAATGCTGATAAAAAAAGAATCTATTAGATATATTCTTTAATGAAAATCATGGATTATGGATCTTACTTGGTTTTATTCCATTTGCAGTAATTACAGCGTTAGGAATTTATGCTACTTTATTAACACCAGTATTGTTGATACCTACATTGCCATTTTGTAGGACAAGTAGTGGGGATAATTGTATCCGTTATTCTTACTGTAGTGTTTTTTTATTGGTTACGTTATGGTGGTACATTGAACCATCGTAATAAGCCGGAGTGGGATTTTGTACCAGCTATTATTAAAAATGATATTTTTTTAGCTAAAGCTGTTATTGATGATTTGATTGCATTAGAATTAGTGCATAAACATAATGTTAATGAAGTTTTGAATCATGATGATAACACGGCAATCAAAAATTTACGTGTTATTCCAGAATTTAACGATGTAAAGAGCGGAATCAATCCATTAGAGCTTTTTCAAAAAAAAGCAGAAGGTCCGCGAATTTCAAAGCCTAAAGCATATTTTTTTATTCTTGTTGGTGAAAGTCTTACACAATCTGTGATGGACGATATTTATTCAGAATATCATATTGCCGATGCAGGAAAGCAGTTTAAAACACAGAAGAATACCATTTCTATGGAGAATTTTTTGCCTGCAGGTATGATTTCTCAACCGGCTATTACAAGTCTCATTTCAGGTATTTATGATTCTAATTTAGAAATTAATGAGAAAACACAATTTTGGGAACATACTATAATTACTTCTCTGCCAGAACAAATTAAAAAGTTGGGTTATAAAACTAAACTTTGGTATGGGGGAATATTTCTTGGGCTAGCTTAGGTTTATTTGCTCCATCAATGGGCTTTGATGAATGTATTGGTAGTCGAGATATTTGTGGTGAAGATGCACCTGCCACATGGTTAGGCGTGTATGATCATTTATTTCTAGATGAGGTAAAAAAACGTATACTGGCAGCTGATGATGAGCCAATTATGCATTTTATTTATACAACATCTAATCACTCACCAAGTACAATTCCTATTGAACGATATGGATGGGATGCAGATACGATTTTTGGAAATATTCCTAGAGAGGTAAGAGATAATAAAAGTAAAGTAGCAGCTTTAGGTACTTATTGGTATGCAGAACAGGCCTTATTCCATTTCGTTGATGCTATGAAGGAACATTTTGAAGATAGTCTTATCATAGTCACAGGTGATCATTCTTGTGGCATAGCAGATTCTCTACTTTCGTATAGAAAACAAACTATTAGAGAATCATTTTGTACATATTTTGCCATGTATCATAAGGACATTGATGATAATTGGATTGATAAAAAAATAGTATTGGTAATCATATGCAAATAATGCCTACTATTTTTTTGAACTTATTGCACCAAAGAATTTTTGAATATTACTCCTTAATGCCGTCGTTATTTGAACCGCAAGAACACATTGTAACTCCGTACCATTGGATGACACAATCTGAAATCGGTTTTTATGGTAACTATACAGCACAAGATATTAACTGGCGAGATTCTAAACAGCAAGATTCACCTATAACACATATAGAACGACATGATTTTTGAAGAGATAAAACAAAGCTTTATGTTGAGTTGACTTCATGGGTTGTGCGACATCCAGAAATATTAAAATGTTAAATATAAAATTTTAAGACCACCATCATGTAGATTTTAGCAACTGACAATTGTTATAGAGAAGTTTCCTTTGATGAGTATTTGATAAACGACAACTAGATTTGTTTACACCAGAAGATCAAATTAAACTAGCCTTCTTTGTATTAAGTTATGGTAAATCTAACAATCATAGCATTAGTGAAAAAGGATGCAAAAAGTACTTATAGAGAATTGGAAAAAAATAATGTTTAATAAGTATTTATAAGAGTAGGTAAACATTATTATAAATCATCTACTATACAATAATCACGTTAATGCAACTCTGGGTCAATATAATTCTTAAATACAAGTTGGTGATACAGTGCTAATAGATTTTGCTTTCAAAAATATTCGATCATTCAAAGATGAGGCTACCTTTTTCTATGGAGGTTGGTGAAGGTGTAACCGATTATACTAAAGAAAAATACTATTTCATCAGATGATATAGAGGTTGTTAAATCATCATTTATATTTGGTAGCAATGCATCTGGAAAATCTAATGTGATTAGAGCTTTCCAACTACTTAGAGATAGTATTGTTTATGGCACATCTTCTGAGTTAGAGGCTTTACCTGTTGATTCTTTTTGCCAATGGAGAAGGTAATACTTATTTCAAAATTCAATTTATTAAAAAAATGGAAATTTATATTGTTATGAATTAGATTATGATGCTCATAGTATTAATGAAGAGCGTTTAATTATGAATGATAATATCATTTTTTTAATAGGACTGTTGATGATATCATTATGCCGTCATCAATAAAAGGGTTTAAAGGGCGCATTAAGAGCTAATCAGCCATTGCTATTTTTTTAATTGATGATTTTGACTGTTTTTTTACATCCTAAATTAGTTAATATCCTATTACGTATTTTTTTAATGAATGGAGTGATATAGGCATGCAATTCATTGCAACTATACATAATACGGATATATTGGATACTTCTATAAGAACTGATCAAGTTTGGTTTTGTAGATAAGAGTTATTATGGTGTACCTACATTAGATAGTGCTTTTGACTATAATGAGTTAAGTATTAAGGGGATTAAAAAGAACTATCAAGATGGTTTATATGGGAGCTAATCAAATTATTAATGATTCGATGATAAAAAGATATTTTATTATGTTAATAATAAAAATATAAATGAAAAATTTCATGAAAAATTTAAATGATATTTAATCTCTATATGATACAATATACGTATATCTTGTAAAGGTATACGTATTATTTGTATGGAAACATGGACACATAGGGATAAGCGTATTGCTTTGCAAGATCGTATAGTAATTGTTTTTAGTGTAAAGAAGAGGTATTTTATTATGAAAAAACAATTCGCAGCAATCTTTGCAGCAACAGCAGTTTTGGGTGTAACTACTGCATTCGCAGCTAACCCATTCTCCGATGTAACTCCTGATTCTTGGGCATACCAAGCTGTATCCCAATTGGCAGCAGCTGGTATCGTTAACGGTTATCCAGATGGCACTTTCAAAGGACAAAACGATATCACTCGTTACGAAATGGCTCAAATGGTAGCTAAAGCTATGGCTAACCAAGACCGCGCTAATGCTGAACAACAAGCTATGATCAATCGTTTGGCTGATGAATTCTCCAACGAATTGAACAACTTGGGCGTTCGTGTAGCTCGTTTGGAAGACCGTGTTGGTAATGTGAAAGTAACTGGCGATGCTCGTCTTCGTTACCAAGATGAAGAAAAAGGTAACTCTAAATTCGACGCACGTGCACGTTTGCAATTCAATGCAAAAGTAAACGATCGTACTGATGCAGTTGTTCGTGTGGTTGCTGGTGATTTCGAATTTGGTGATGCTAATGCTGATACAACTGTAAAAGTTGACCGCGCATATGTAAACCACAAATTTGGCGAACGCGTATCCGTTAAAGCTGGTCGTTTTGGTCAAATGTTAGGTGCTGGTTTAGCATATGACGATACTTTTGATGGTGCTCAATTCAATGCTGGTAACGACAAAGTTAACTTCCAAGCAGCTTATGGCTATGCTATTGAAGGCGTAAATAATGCTAATACTAAAACAAACTCTCAACTTGCTGTAGCTGGTTTGAACGGTAAACTTGGTAAACACGTTAATGCTGGCGGTTTCTACGCACATGTAAACGGTGAAGATTTGAAAGCTCCTGTAGCTGCTAAACCTTACAAAAATATCTATGGCTTCAACACAGACATTAACTTCGATAAAGTTTGGGTTGGTGGCGAATGGTTAAAAGCTTCTAACATTGAAAAATCTCAAGCATGGGTTGCAGGTGTTGGCTATGGCGCATATGACCAAGCTAAACAAGGTACTTGGGACGTAAAAGCTCAATACTTCAACCAAAAAGCTAATGCTCCTATCTTGTCCAGTACTTGGGACCACGCTTACACTGCTGGTTATAAAGGTTGGATGGCAACTGCTGACTATGCATTACAAGACAATGTTGGCTTAACTGCTTACTATGGCTTCAATTGGAAAGATCAAGCCGGTGCTGATCAAAACGATTTCTACCGTGTTGACCTTAACTACCAATTCTAATCTCGTAGATTAGTGTAGTTTAAGAATATGCAAAGGGCTGCAACTAGAATGTGGTAAAACCACGCTCTGTTGCAGCCTTTTAGTTTATGATATTATTAATTCTAAATCAAAAAGGTATCTTTTATATGAAACTTCCATTTACATGTCCTCAATGTGATCAATAAAATAGAGAAAATGGGAATTTTATTCCTCTATTGAACAAAGAGACGTTATTATAACAAATCAAATTACATATGAATATACTTGTTCAAAAAGGTCATCAATGCTTTTGTGTACTACAAATAGAACGGTTTGAAATGTTATATAAACTAGCAATTCACGAATTTCTAGAAAAATAACTTTAGAGCTTGTGTGATTAATTGTGCGGCAGCATTAGAATGATTTTACGAATTTTTTTACAAGTTGTATTTCATCATAATGGGTATAGTAGTGAGAAGTTTTTTTGTAGAAATCTGGTTTACCTATTAAAGATAGGAGTAAAAGACAAGAAGATTTATTTAAGGATACATTTATTGAGTTAACCTCAATAGAAAAAGCCACCTGTTCTTAAAGATACGCATCGTAAATTTAGAAATCATATTGTTCATCAAGGAGAATTTCCTAAAAAGGAACAGACAAGAGATTTTTGCGGATACTATTTTTTTAGGATAATTGGAATTGGTTTATATATATTACACAAATATTGTGATTCTTCTATTGAAGTCATAAAGCATGAACATCTTCAAAGAAGGTTTCGATCTAGACCTAGCGGTAATTTTACATAGTACAACTATATTATTGAATACTAACTTTCCATCATATGATAAGATTTGGACGTCAAATGATTTTAATGTATATGTAAAGGATACAGCTAAAGAACATGAGATTTATGAAGTTTATCTTAAGCAGGCAATACCTGTTTTGAATATGTTACAAAGGGAGTACTAACTCAAAAAGACTTAAGAGAAATTTTAGTGAAGATAATAATGGATGTACTGGATGATAATAGTATTAATATGTTATTTTCATTGGTTACTCAGATTTGTAATGAGCTTAACGCTTCTCAGGATAAAAAAATCATAAGAAATAAACTTTCTATTTAGGCAGGAATTATATATCTTTGTGTAGAAATGGATCTGTAACAGATGCGGTTTTTACTGCAGATTAGTTACAGACTTTTTTTATTTATGCTAAATTTAAATAGTTAATCAGTTATATTGTAAATTATATATTATTCAACGATTTTTTTCGTTAAATAACCAAAATAATATTGAAAAATATATTTGGTTTATGTATGATGAGAGTAGTTGGAGGTGAATTATGTTAGTAAATATTAGTGCAAGTAATTTTTAAATCATTTGATAAAAACAGAACGTTTATCAATGATATCCTCTAGTAAGATTCAAACTCATACAGGTCATGTTCGGAAGATTAAAGATACTAAAATATTAAAGAATGCTGTTATTTATGGTGCTAATGCATCAGGAAAAATCTAATTTGGTTGAAATCTTGCGATTTATGCAGTGGACTTTGCAACATGGATTACCTTTTTGAATCAAGATTATTTTTCTCGTACAAAAAGCGGAAAAATGAACATACAGATAGTGAATTTGAGTTACAATTTACACTTAATGGGAAATTTTATGCATATGGTTTTTCCGTATTATTATCTGAAGGAAGAATAACGGGAGAATGGCTATATGAATTACGGCCACATGGGTCTGCTAAGCTTTTTATTCGAAGTAGAGAAATGCAATGCCTACGTTGGGATCTCTAAAGCTAACAAAGGATGCTGTAAATCGATTTACCATATACGCTGAAGATTTTTGCTCAACAAGATCAAAAATCGTTTATTTTTTTAGGTGTTATGAATTATGGTAAAGATATCAATAAGTTAAAAAGGCTTAGAATTTTTTTATTTGAAATCTATGATTGGTTGTGTAACCATATTGTAATTATTACACCGAATACAATCCTCAATAGTTTTTCATATTACTACCAAGAAGGCTCACTAGAAAAAAATTAGCGAGTTACTTGCTGATTTTGATACCGGTATTAGTAATGTGGCGATAAAAAAATTACACAAGAGGAATTAAAACAGTCCTTACCGATAGAAGTCTATAATAAATTTGATAGAGAAAAATTAAATTAAGTACTACAGAATTTCAAAGGTGGCAACTGACGATGCGTAGTCATGATACGTTTTTTTGCTATAGACTTTCAAGATATAGAACATCCTGACATTACGACTTTATGTTTACACCATGGTAAATCACCATTTCGATTTTTTTCTTTCAAAGAAGAATCTGATGGGACACAACGTATCTTTGATTTATTGGACTTTAATATTATCTAATAAAGATCATATGGTGTATATTATCGATGAGTTAGAACGTAGCTTACATCCTAATTTTACGAAACATTTCCTAGAACTGTTTATGGAAACTCATAAGAATTCTGATACGCAATTACTATTTACTACTCATGAATCAAGCATTATGGATTTAAAATTATTTAGACGTGATGAAATTTGGTTTTATAGAACGAGACCATGAAAACTGTAGTCACATTTATTCTCTTGCTAAATTCAAGGAACGCTATGATACCAAATTGAGTAAAGCCTATTTAGAAGGGCGATATGGGGCTATACCAGTGTTATCTTCTATTGTGTCCATTAAAGGAGAGTAATTATGGGCCTTCGAGAATTTTCTAATTGGAATGTACGAGATGATAAAGAAGAAGTAGAACCTTTAAAGAAGTATATATTTTTGTGTGAAGGTAGTGTAACGGAAGTAGCCTATTTTAAGCACTTAATGAAAATTCGAAGAAAGTTAGGCATACATCCTTTTATTGATATAAGCATTTTAGAGAGAACCGAAGGTGATGCGAGTATATCCGCACCTAAGCGATTAGTTCAATTTGGACGTGAGTATAAAACTAGAGATTCTTTTGACGGTGAAAGAGACACTATCGTTGTCGTATTTCGATGCGGATGTTTTTGAACGTGGGCAACCTCATTACTCTGATATTCTTGAAAATGCTAGGCAAGAAAAAAATTTTGTTGTAGGTGTTACTAATCCTTGCTTTGAATTATTTTTTTATTGCTACATTACGAAAATGGATTTTTCTGAATATATTAAGCCAAATATTTCGGAATTATTATCCCCAAAAGGATTAAAGAATAAATTAGCCTATACCATATTAAAAAGAACGGGCTGGTGTGGATTCAAAAAAAGTAATAAGGCTATTGGCAAATTAGCTGAGTTTGTTACTATTGCTATAGAAGAAGAGCGCTTTTTGAATCAAGATATTAATGATTGCAAAGGTAAAATTACTAGTAATATAGGTCAAATTATTGATGGCATATTACATGATTCCGTGTGAATGTATGGAAAAACATGTGATATATAATCTTTATGTAATGCATCATAAGGCTGTCCTAAAAATGTGAATTAATCATATTTTGTGGGACAGCTTTTTTTCATGTAATACTTGTTTAAAAAATGAAAAATAATATGAATATTTTATTCTCTGCTTATCGATTATTTATCTCTCATTGTTATACTAGACAGGAATAGTATGGTTGTATGATGTGTATATAAGGGGAACGAGGGTACTTATATACTGATTCATGCGACTATAGCGTGTAACATATAGTTTCTGTATAAGAGAGGTATTTTTATGAAATATCAATTGGCTGCTATGTTGGCAGCAATGGCTGTGTTAGGTGTAACAACAGCTTTCGCAGCGAATCCATTTTCCGATGTAACGCCAGATTCTTGGGCATATCAAGCTGTATCTCAATTGGCAGCGTCTGGTATAGTTAATGGTTATCCAGATGGGACTTTCAAAGGCCAAAAAGAGATTACTCGTTTTGAAATGGCTCAAATGGTTGCAAAAGCAATGGCTAATCAAGACCGAGCTAATGCAGAACAACAAGCGATGATTAATCGTTTGGCAGATGAATTCTCCAACGAATTGAACAACTTAGGTGTTCGTGTATCTCGCTTAGAAGATCGCGTTGGCAATGTGAAAGTTTCCGGTGATGTGCAGTTCTTATTGCGTCGTTCCTTTACGAAAAATGGCGTATTGATAGGGCAAGGCGGCCAATATTACAAGCCATCTAAATTTGATGTTCGTGGTCGTGTGTGCAATTTAATGCAAAGGTAAATGACCGCACCGATGTAGTGGCTCGTTTTAGAACCTATCAAATGGAATTTGGCGACGGCGATGGATACTACTCCGCTCTTACCATCGATCGTGGCTATGTAAACCATCAATTTGGTAACCATACATCTGTGAAGGTAGGCCGTTTTAATCAAGTCATCGGCAATGGTTTATTGTATGATGATACCTTCGATGGTATTCAATTCAACACGGGGAATGATAGAGTTCAACTTCAATTAGCCCATGGCTATGCGACAGCAGAGCATAATGAAACCCGTTTCTTGCCAGAACGTGATCAATATAATTATGCAGGCCTCAAAGGTACATTGAATAAGCATATCGATGTGGGAGCGTTCTACTCTCGTCATAGAAGAGATACATCCGGCCATTATAGTACATACGGTAATTTGTATGGTGTAAGCACGGATATGAATTTTAATAAAATTTGGGTTGGCGGTGAATGGGTGAAAGCGGTTGGCACCGCACATAGCCATGCTTGGACTGCGGGCATCGGTTATGGTAATTACAACGCTGCGAAAAAAGGTACTTGGGATGTAAAGGCGCAATACTTTAGCTTTGATCAAAACTTAGCGCCTTATGGATCCAAATGGAACTTCCCATTTGATGCCAATAATTACCATTGGGAGTATAATGCAACACCACCATCTGTCATGCATACATTCCGTGGATTTAGAGGCTGGATGGCTACCGTGGACTATGCATTGCAAGACAATGTGAGCCTCAATGCATACTATGGATTCAAGAATAGAACACATCGCATCGATGGTTCCCTTAATGAATACTTACCAAACTACTACCGCGTAGAGCTAAATTACCAATTCTAGTCCTATGAAAATCCAATGAATTTTTTTCTCCAAAATATAAAAATATTAGTTATAATATGTTATACTTATGTTATATTCTGTATATAACGGTTATCACTTATAAGGGGTTAGGGAGATACGTGTTAGTAGGACCGAATTGCAGATGTGTATGGTTCTTTTTTGGAGAGAGGTATAGTTATGAAAAAACAATTTGCCGCTATCTTTGCAGCAACAGCTGTGTTGGGTGTAACAACTGCGTTTGCAGCGAACCCATTTTCCGATGTAACCCCTGATTCTTGGGCGTACCAAGCCGTGTCTCAATTGGCTAACACTGGCATTATTACTGGCTATCCAGATGGGACTTTCAGAGGCGAAAATGGCATTACTCGTTTCCAAGTAGCACAAATGGTGGCGAAAGCGCTCGCTAACCAAGATCGTGCGAATGCGGAACAACAAGCCTTGATTAACCGTTTGGCTGACGAATTCTCTAACGAATTGAATAACCTAGGCGTGCGCGTGGCTCGTTTAGAGGACCGCGTAGGTAATGTGAAAGTAACCGGTGATATGCGCCTTCGTTATCTTGGTTCCCAAAAGAAAGATGGTAACTATGTAAATGCTGTGGGCGATTACAGCAAGGGTTCCCAATTCGACGCGCGTGCTCGCATTCAATTCAACGCGAAGGTAAATGACCGCACAGACGCTGTCGTTCGCGTAACATCTGGGGACTTTGAATTTGGCGATGCGACTAATGGTGGCAATTCAACGGCTACTATCGACCGTGCTTATGTAAATCATAAATTTGGTGAACGCGTGTCTGTGAAAGCTGGTCGCTTCGATCAAATGCTCGGCAACGGTTTGATTTACGATGACACATTCGACGGCGTTCAATTCAATGCAGGCAACGATAAAGTTCAATTCCAAGCGGCCTACGGCTATGCTGTGGCAGGTGCTTTTGACGGCCTAACTAAAAAATCTAATAAAACTTTCACCTATGCAGGCGTTAAAGGTCAACTTAATAAACATGTAAACCTTGGCGGCTTCTATGCCCGTCGAAATGCGCACAAATCCAGCGGTGACGCGCTTAGAAACATGTATGGATTCAGCACAGACATGAACTTTGATAAAGTTTGGGTTGGCGGTGAATGGGTGAAAGCAGCCGGTGTTTCTCACGGTTCTGCATGGACAGCTGGCCTTGGCTATGGCGACTACGATCAAGCAAAACGTGGTTCCTGGGATGTAAAAGCACAATACTTCAACTTCGGCCAAAACCTAGGTGCTGCATCCTCCACATGGGACATCGCTTACGACACAACCAATACTGCATGGGCAACAGTTGCACCTGGTATAGCTACTACTACAATGAATTACCAAGGCTTCAAAGGCTGGTTATTAACTGCTAACTACGCATTACAAAAGAACGTGGGCTTAACAGCTTACTATGGCTTCAACAACAAAACAAACAAGGCTACCGGTAATAATGAAAAACTTTCCAACTACTACCGTGTAGACCTTAACTACCAATTCTAATGTGATGATTGGTATCGTTCATAACTAAAATAATCCCCTTGATGAGTACTTGGTACTCTTATCAAGGGGATTTTAAATTAGAACACGCCTGTACTAATTTTATTTCTCTCATATTTACAAATAATAAAATATAAATTATAATTTAAGATAATTTATAGTTTATTTATACTATGTGAGTGAGAGGACTATTATGAGACATGTAAGTAAAGCAAAGCTATCGTTAGCTGTGGCACTGGCGATTGCTGGCGCGATTATTCCTAATGCTATGGCCATGGATGACGATGGTGTAATTCGTGCAGATAATTTTTATGTTATGAACCTAGGTGAAGTACCGGGAGTTACTAAAGGTATCGAGGCAGATCATAGAGCGATTATTGTTATGGATCGTGTACATGCTCGTGCAACAGATGATAGACCTGCTATTATAGTGGCTAAGAATGATAGTTCCATTACCATTAGAGAAGGATTAATTCAAGTAGGGAATGTAAGTGGACCTGCAGTAATTTCTAATGGTGGAGTTGTAAATCTTGGTGTTGATGGTTCTCATGGAAAAATACAAGGCTATGATATCAATCTTGACGGTGATGTGCGCATTGATGGCCATGAGGAGACTTCCTCTATAATCAATATTGGTTTAGATCAGAAAGATGCATTATGGGTTGGTTTTGCTCTTAATTTAGCAGATAAAAATTCTCCTCATGATAATCATATCAATGTATTCCTTGGTGAACAGGGTTATTGGGATCATTTTTATCAAGGTGGTTTATCTGGTACAAGCTATTCTACTATGACTACACCGAGTCATGTACATCGTTTAGTAGGTGCTAAGAACCGTAATTTTAATAATGGTGTTACACAATCTGAGCATAATGAAATCCATATAGATAAACTCGAAGGCCATGTGAATTTTATTTATGATCCTAATGATGAATATGGTGATACAGAAGATCCAGAATATACACCGCCTACTAATATTGTAAATGGACTGACTGCAGATTCTTTTCTGGGGTGGGGATATTCATATCACAAGTGCAGCCCCTAATGCTGCCGCTCATCTATACACTAGCCGCAAAGGACTAGACTTGTCTACTGAGGATAATGTAAACAAGGTTTTAGATAATCTTGCACATAAGGTGTATTATCATAACTATGTGACTGGTGAAAGAAACCTTGAAGGCACAGTAGCCATTGCTTCTGAAGGTGCTGAATCTGGACGTTTTAAGGTATTAACGTCTGGTTATGCTAAAGAAGGTGCTATTACATGGCAAGCCGATCAAAATGGTCAAGGTAAATATGTATATGGTAATACAACAGTAACGCCTACACCGCAACCGGCACCAACGCCAACACCAGCACCGCAACCGGCACCGCAACCGGCACCACAACCGGTACCAGCGCCAACACCGGCGCCACAACCAGCACCAACGCCGGCTCCAACACCGCAACCGGTGCCAATCCCATCACCTGCTCAAACAACGGCATATGATACTCCGCATATGCGTGGTGCTCGCTCCGCGATTATGAGTAATATTAATGGCTGGCGCACATTAACAAATACGTACCGTCCTCGTGCATTGCAACAAGGCGCAACAACAGGTATTTGGGTCCATATCGGTGGCGGTCAATACAGCTATGATGCACAAGGTATTGATACTGATACAACCTATACACGTATCCAAGGTGGTTACGATGCTAAAACTAGTAGCGGCTGGACTGTAGGCGGTCAAGTATCTTACCTTCGTGGTCACGATGATTATGTGTTCAATGGCTCTGGCAAAGAAAAGGCCTTTGCTGTTGGCGCCTATGGTTTGAAAGACCTCGGCCGAGATCAATACATTCAACTTGAATCCCAAGTTGGTCGTGTAACGAATACTTTCACAGCTCGTAATGAAATTGGTGAAAGCCTATCTGGCGAAACGAAGGCTAATGCATACACTATCGGCGCTCGCTATGGTAAAACTGTGAAATTACAAAATGGTGTATACATCGAACCGCAAGCACAATTGAGCTATACTCACTTTGGTGGAGATAGCTTTAATGCAGGCACCATGCATGTAGACCAAGCTGGTGTAAGCAGTACTGCTGGCGGTCTTGGCCTTGAGATTGGTAAGACCTTTGGCTCAGGGAGTATCTATACTCGTGTCGGCGTTAACCATGCCTTCTCTGGCTCGGTAAAAACTACATACACAAGTGGTTCCACTGTGAAATCTACAGAACAAGACCTTAAAGGCACTTGGACTGACCTCGCATTCGGTGGCCGCTATGGCATCACTGCTAACAACAGCCTTTACGCTGATATTAGCACAGGTTTATCTGGCGACTATAAAGCAGGCTGGTCTGTGAACGCTGGATTTACACATAAATTCTAAGATATGTTTACCTAGAACAATCTGAGGATATAGTCGATATATAAATAGCCCCAGAGTACTAATAGCTGTATATATTAGCTGTTAGTATTCTGGGGCTTTTATAATTTTAACTCGTATATCTGTATTTATAGATGCTTATTGCTTAAAAACAAAAAGTTCTCTTTATAATTAGTTTAAGATAGTCAGCGAGGTTGGTACTCTCTTCGTTAATGGAGGAGGGGTGCTCTATGAGTGATTATGAGTTAATCATGATAATTCTAGAGGTGATGACTGTTGTCATTGCCTTTGGTGCACTTGTGGCTCTTATTTGTCTTGGAAAAGACAAATAGCCCTTCGTTATCCTAAGGTAACTAGGTAACTGAAAGGCCATTTCATCACTTTCGTATTTTTTTGAGATGAGCCTGACGGAACTACTCGCTTGGCTATCTTCTTTTTATTATAAGGAAAAATTATTTATATCGTCAAATCCAAATGAACTTAATCAATTATATGAGTGTCTCTAGAATTAGAACAGGCGTGTTCTAATTTTAAAAAGGGTATGTACGAAGGTTCGGAAATTACTACAGGCCTGTTCTAATTTTTTTAGGAGAGGTGTTAAAGGGCTCAGGCAATACTACAGGCCTGTTCTAATTCCAAGTGGGGATGTCAGAGGAACGCAATCTCAGAAAATGTGGTATAATAAATTGTTCAATCGTATACAATCATTTTTATACCTACACAAATCTACCTACCATTAGTATATATTAATGTATATATTAAGATGTGATTCATATAATATATATAGTATTAATATAGGTAGTAATTCATAATGAGGAGGCCTCATGTTTCAACGTATATGTGCAGTGGCTATGTTTGTAGTAGCGCTGTTTATATCTGTTATACCCAATGCCGATGCTCGGCAAGATATTTATGCTTTCACCTATAATGGCAATAACTGGTATGTGGATCGCGATTCAATCGATCGTAGCAAACCGGATGGATTGCTACATTTCACGGTGTATACCATGATTGGTTTGCGCTATGATGTGGCGAGCGGCAGCGAGTATTATAACGCTGATGTATATTATTACGATCAAAAATTGTCTACCGAAGGTGGTCAGTTATTATATCGCAATCCAGGAATCTTAGCGGCGGCTCGTGTGGCACGTCAACAACCGGATGCGCCTAAACAAGCACCAAAACCAGTGGTAGCACAGCAAACGGCTGCACAATCGATGACGGCTCAAACAGCGGCTCAATCTGTAGCGCCAACGGCACCGCAACCGAATATCGTCAAGGCTTTATCAACGCCGGTTCAAGCGCCTGTACCTGCTAATGGTCCTGTGAAAGTAAACACACAAATCCCAATTGTATTACCAACAGGTCCTGTGAAAAAGGTGGCTGCAAAACGGTGATGACCCTTCATAAAGCACCGCATCAAACAACGGATTCCACATCTGAGTCCGATGAAACAGAAGCAAATCGTACTCATAAGTAATTTAAAACTGCAATTTAGTCTTATGTATGCTGAGAATGTATCAATTCCGGTATATACGACTAGGTTGCAGTTTTTATATTGGCAAATTAGCAGTTCCTATTATGGTAGTTTAATGAGGTATTAATGAAACGAATGGTATATAATATAGATATATAATGTTAACAATAGGGCTATATACGTGTTAATAACAGGGTTATATATGCGTTAACAACAGGATTTATGACTGGGAGGGCATAGGTTCTACTATATTTATAGTTGGGTTGAGCTGGCAACAGAGGGTAGAGAGATATGAAGCAGTTCGTAAAGAGGCTAGCTTGCGGTGTATTAGCGATGGCCATGATAGGCGTCATCAGTGGGTGTGGCCAAGAGGCGCCAAGTACGCCGGCAAGTTCTGACCGTGCGCCCATAGGGTATAAGGCGATTGCCGCCATGAATGCATCGGCTGCGGAAAAGGCAGATCGCAGTGTGCACACCATGTCGCGCGAGGATAAGATTGGCCAATTGATGTGTATTGGCCTAGAGGGTACGACGTTTGACGAGTCACAAAAGAAATTGTTACGCAAATATCGTGTAGGCGGTATTTTGCTAGATCATGACAATATGGAATCCAAGGAACAAGTGCGGGCTTTCACACAAGGCATACGAGACACTGCGAATACGTCGAGCCTCATGCCGCCGTTCATCGCCATGAATCGAGAACGCATGCAATACCGGCCTAGCCTTATGCTGCCTTGGACGGATCCTAAGCTATTATCGAAGCAGGGCCTTGATGCGGTGTCGAGTCTAGCGACGCGCACGGCTATCGAGATGCGCGACCTTGGGTTCAATCTCAATTTGGGTGTCATGGTGAATACCCATTCCTTTATTCCTATACGAGCGATGTGGACCGGGCGGCGCGAATCGGTGAGACCATCACTAAACGATATGCGGCGAATCGCGTATTTACAGCATATCAATATTTCCCGGGCGGTGGAGATTACACGGTACCGGGCATGAGAATAGATGCGTCTAAGGCGAGTCTCATGGACGATGATGGCCGCGTATTTGCTCAGCTCATCGATGCGACTCGTGACGAACATCCTATGATTATGGTGAATGCTGTGAAAGTAACCTCTATCGATGCCGATCATCCGGTGAGCCTCTCCAAGACCATTATTACAGATTGGCTACGAAAGGAACTGGGCTTTGATGGCGTCGTGATTACTGATGATATCGAGGTCGGTGCCGCCGTTGCTGGTATGTCAATTGAGGACTATGCGGTGCGTACCATTAATGCCGGTAGTGATATGGTTATTGTTTGTAAGCATCCTAAGCATATTAAGGACGTCCACGATGCATTGACGCAGGCTGTAGCGGATGGAACCATTTCCGAAGCTCGCCTCGATGAAGCCGTGCGCCGCATCATGCTCATGAAATTTAGCAATGAATAGTAAATAATGGGCTTTCAATAGTATAGCTAGATATACAAAAAAACTCTTTTCTCATCGTGGGAAAAGAGTTTTTTTATGTGTAATAGATGAATTTATTATCTATTTGTTAAAAAAACTATAAAAATTATTTTATAGTTTATTTAGAATATGATATAATAAACTCCTGAGAACTGATTTAAAGGGAGGTGAGATCTTATATGAAATGTATTAACCATGAGGCGGTGATTGACGCCATAATGGAACAATACAATCAGGGCCGCATGGAAATGAGTGTTGTACACGGTCCTTACAGCGTTGGTAAAACGTATATCGCTAGAGAGTTACAGGATCGATTAGGCAAGGATCATACCGTATATCTGCTTGGACGGCTGGCGAATGAGTCCATTCATATTCGATCAATTGAGAGAGAACTAAAGGTGCCATCAGGGTCTTTTAAGAACTTAGAGGATGCATTGCGCGGCGTTTTTCAAGTGAGTCTTGACAAGCGGATATTGTTCATCATAGATGATTATCCTTCGTTTGTGGATACGGTGCCACAAGCACCAATTATATTGCGAGACTTGATGGAAACTTATCGCGACCATGGCAAGATATTCGTGCTGCTCATGGGAACCCATGTAGATGAATTGAAAGGTCGTATCCTTGGCGAATCAAGCTTGATTGCAGCCTATATCCAGAGTTATTTCAAGGTCAATCCGTTCACACTTGATGATGTGAGAGCATTAGGTTGGGATTATACGGATGAAGATCTTGCTAAACTATATCACGTAACAGGCGGTATGCCGGGGAACCTCGTGCATATAGATCCAGCCTTATCTGTGGATGAAAATATTATGCGTCTATTCTTTAAGCCCCATGGTATATTGTGTATGGAACCGCAACGATTGCTTATGCGCTACATCCGTAATACCGGCGCAGCTAATGCCATTTTGTATGCGTTAGCACAACTGGATAAGCCGTTCTACACAGAACTTTGCCACGCCAGTGAACTTAAGAGTGGTACCTTTGCAACCCGCATGGCCGACCTCTTAGATATGGAAATTATTGGACGTATTCAAGGGGGCAGTCGTGGTCCCTTGCGTTACGCAGATTACCATTTTGTGAACACTATGTTCCAATTTTGGTACCAGTTCGTATTTCCAAACCTTGAGGAAATTAATTGTGGGCAAGGGCAGTACATTTACGATACTGTTGCAAAACCAGCATTAGATAATTTGATCTAAATTGGCGTACTTTTCTGTAATAGGTTTGTAATTATACATAAATACATATGTAACAACAAAAATTCCGCTGTAAATCTATGCATTTATGGCGGAATTTCTCATTTGTCTAAATACTCATTTCGGTGTATATTCCAAGTAAGCCTAGGCAGAAAGGAACGAATATGAACGTGAAACATGTGGTATGTCCCCAAAAGGTGTTACAAGCGGTGACAGACCTTAGTTTAGTGCGCGTCTGCCAAGAACGTCGCGTATCGGTGCTCAGCACGGAACGGGCCGTGTGGCCCATCGAGGAATTGACCATCGATGCGGCACAGGTCGAGCTATGCCGACGCTATCGGCCGCTCATCATGCGGTATGCGACTCGATGTAGTACGGCTATGCTGACGGATGACGTAGAATCATTTCTGTGGATCATCTTTATCGAATCCATCTACAGCTTTCACACGTCGGGAAAGGTACCATTTTCTGGCTATGTGAAAGCAGCCATTCATTATGGTTATCTCAATTTTTACAAGCAATCAGCTCATCAATGGCGTCATGAGTTGACCTTACCCCTGTGCACGGGTGACGATATATCAGAGCCCGCCATGGATCAGTTCCCTGACGATATAGATATTGAACAAGATATTATCGGTACGGTAACAGAAGACGAATTGCGCAATCGTCTGTGGTCTGCTTTCAGAAAACTGCCACGGCAGCAACAACAGTTATTGTATGCCCTATATCGAGATGGCAAGAGTTGCGTAGACATAGGCTGTGAAACACATCAGTCTAGACAGGCTGTGCAACAACGCCATCAAAAGGCCATCGACCAATTGCGGTACTATATGATGGTAGCGGATAACAAAGAATTCGATATCCAAGATATGCAAAATATGCATAGTTATAAGTAGCTTTAAAAAAATCTAAAAATATTTTTTTAATTTATATATTTACAGTTTGTAATTATAGGTATACAATTAATTCATAAGTGCTGCTAAAGCACTTTATATAACACGTGTTATTTATACAATTTTACAAGAGGAATTCCTTACTATTTATTATTACTCATTAATCTTAAGAAAGGTTATAATGATGCATAATACAGCGTATCAAAACGGTAAGTAATAAAGAATCAATTTCTTGTAATCCAAATGCGATATATGGCGATGTAGCTCACCATATATGTTGCTTAATTCCTGTTTACATAGATGGTGGTGACTGCACTGCATGTTACTATGTAGATGGTCGGCGTGATATCATTCACAAATCCATTAAAACGGTATTGCGAGAGATCGCACGACACGAGGGTGTTCTAGCAAACGGCATTCAATCAACAAGACGGTCAAAGCCGATGTATACGGATCCACGAACGTTAGGACCTAACATGACATTTGCTTGTCTTAAAGCACGGAAACCAATTGCGCGCGATGTGGTGTATGGTTTATTCAATGTAATCATTCCATTCCAATACCACATTGAGCCAGGACCAGAACCACATACAACGTATATCATCATAGGAGACTTTGATCCTATACTCGTATTTCATTCCCCTGACCACGTGCAACGCAAACTACGGGATGCTTTGTTAGAGCATTTAGATTATACAAAACGGATGCTTGCTAAATTGAGTACCTGCGGTAACCCTTATGTGGTGGCTGAAATCTATGGCGCATCGAGAACATTAGCAGGAGTATAGCAACACATTTTGAAAGTGTGGGAGGGACGTAATATGAATTACGCAACAAAATTATGTATTGTTTCAATGATGAGTGTGTTTAGTGTATCTTCTATAGGCCTAGTGCAAGCCGCTGATACACCTATCGTTTCAACTGGTGGTGTAGCCTATAATATTGGATTGCAGGGATCTACTTTTTCTAATTCAGACAATGTATCCTTAGGTGGACAAACTGGGGCCACTAATAGCAATCCCTATTCATATACTGGAGATCCAAATGCAAAGGGGAATAATATCGCCATTGGACGGTTGTCGTTGAACAGCTCGAATGGTGGTGGCAATGTTGCATTAGGCGGCAAAACCTTTGTGGAAGGCAAGGGCGATTACAATTTCATGGGTACCTTTGCTGCAGGCTATAAATCCACTCTTTCTGATACTGTTGCCATCGGTTACTTTACGGGTGCCAATGCTAAGGGTAATAAAAACGTGTGGATTGGTAGATCACAAGCTACTGGCAGCACGGCTAATAATACCGTATTAATCGGTTCTAACTCTACTGTAAATGGCAATTTTAACTATGGCATGGGTCATGGTGTTATCTTTAAAGGTGACAAGAACTCTGCTATTGGTGCATATAATAAAATTGAGGGTAATCAATCTGGTGCCTTTGGTGTAGGTACGTATAATGTGGCCGCTGTTAAGGGGGATAATTCCTATAGCGTAGGTAACTATAATCGAGTGAGCGCTAACAACACATTCGTAATGGGTAATAATGTGACAACATCCCTAGATAATGCAGTTGTATTAGGTAATGATTCCACTGCTGAAAGTAGTGATGTGGTGAGCACTCCAAACTATACTTATGCAGGTGGCACCGTTAACTTTGCTGGTACAGCGCCAGTATCCACTGTATCCGTAGGTGCTACCGGTCAAGAACGGACCATCACCCATGTAGCGGCAGGCCGTGTAAGTGCTGATTCTACAGATGCCATCAATGGTTCCCAATTATATGGTGCGAACCAACAAATCGATAATCTATACAACAAAATTAGCAATATGGGAAAAGAGGCCAATAAAGGCGATGCTCGTGCTGCGGCACTAGCTGCATTACATCCAATGCAATTTGATCCAGATAATCGAGTACAAGTGATGGGTGGTATTGGCCACTATAAAGATGCTAATGCGCTAGCTCTCGGTGTCGGTTACTATCCAAAGGAAAACTTGTTACTTACAGCAGGTGCCACTGTAAACGACCATATCATGGCTAACCTTGGCGTATCTTATAAATTCGGCGAAAATAAAACGTTACAAAACATCTCTCCTGCTTCCTATAACGCTCTCGAACAACGGGTTGATACATTGGAGGCTCAAAATAAAAAGTTACAAGAAACAGTAGATATGCTCGTACAAAAATTGAATAACAGATAATATTGAGATACTAAAATAGCTGTATGAAATAAACAGATCATTCATAAAAAAACTCAGTATATAAGCGGATAGTTAGTCCATTGCGATTAGCTATCCGTTTTTTTATTATAGTTGATAACATTGCAAAAATTATTAATTTTTTTAAACTGGTTTAATATTACATAATATTAATGAATTATATTCTATAGTAAATCTTGTATTGTGAGATATATCACAGATAATTATTAATGAAATGCATATAAGTATATCTAAAAAAATCATTAATTATATATTAAATTAATGATTTTACAAATCAAATCAAAGTGGTATAATATTGAAATATAAAGATAAGATGAATTTTTGTATATATAATTCATCTTATGTATAATTTGTGAAATGGAGAGCGGTAAAATGAACAAACGAAAACGTTTATTAACTTTGCTAATTAATGGTGTGTTATTATCCAGCTTATGTATGGTAGCTAGCGCTGCAGATACAGCAACAGGCGCAGGCAATGGCATTGCTTATGGTACAGGAAGTACTGCACCAGAGGTTAAAAATGTAGCTATTGGTAATGGTGCTGAAATTAATTATGCAAATGGTACTAATCGTCCTGCTACTGGAGATATTGCTATTGGCAGTGGTGCACATACAAATAACTATGTTAACCAAGGTGGTGGCATAGCGATTGGTGAAAAAAGCTTTTTCTGAAAATATGGCAGGTACGCAAGAGGCTAGTTTTAATTTTAATCAAACTAGTTTCCAAGGAAGTGGATTTCTTGGCTTAAGAGCGCCATTTGTTCCAGCTGATCCAACTAAAGTACCAACTGGCGTGGCTATTGGTCAAAATACATATGCTCGCTCTGGTGGTATTATGATTGGTACTCATAACTATAAGGGTGAGATTGGTGATACCACAGTAGATACAAGTAATGTAGATAGTATGCGTTCTCATAATGTGAGTGTAAATGCAACTACAGTTGGCGTTAATAGCTTTAATAATGCTACCTTTGGTGTAGTTAATGGTGCCTATTCTGCTATAACAGGTGCTTATGATGGCGGCGGGTTCAGACCACAAGCGGCACAAAACTTTGGTGCTACTATTACAGGTTCTTTAAATAGTATTGAATCCAAGACTGCAACTAGTGACTACTCAGGTATAGGTAATAGTATTGTTGGTACAGCCAATAGAACGTTTAATTCTAATGGTTCTATTATTGTGGGTGCTGGTAATGAAATTACAAACTCTACTACAGCTATCATTGGTGCACCAACTAGTGGTGGTAGTTCTGCTAAAAAATTAGCTGGAAAATTGCGTACAGCTGTCAAAAACTCTAACGGTGGCGGCGCTACAATGGCCTTTGGTGGTGGCAACAAGGCAGATTACACATTGCGCACATCTATGATTGGTATCAATAATACTGTAACTGGTGCTGATGGTGCTGAAAGTGCAGATAACCTTGTTATGGGTGTAGGCAATACAGCTTCTAATGTACAACATTTAACTGCTATTGGTTCTAAGAATACTGTATCTGATGCAAAAAACACGGTCATTGTTGGCGATAACCGTACCGTAACAGGTGCTAATAACGCTGTTATCATTGGTTCTAGCGATACGGCTACAACGACAACGGTACATGATGTGGTAGCCCTCGGTCATAACACAGACGTATCCACCGAAGGTGGCGTAGCACTTGGTAGTAATTCAAAAGCAACAGTAGCAGCAGGTGCGGTTGGTTATGATATTCTTACTAATGCGCCATCCACCAATACATCAGCTACATGGAAATCTACGGCTTCCGCAGTATCCGTTGGTGACGCAGGAAATAATGTAACACGCCAAATTACATCCGTTGCGGCTGGTACAAATGATACTGATGCGGTTAATGTGGCTCAACTTAAACAATTGCGTAACAATATCGGTGGCGATATTACAAACATCAATGGTACCGTATCCCGCCTAGATAAACGCGTTAACAAGGCCGTAGCTGGTTCTGCTGCTTTGGCGGCTCTTCATCCGCTCGATTTTGACCCAGATGCTAAATGGGATTTTGCAGCTGGTTATGGTCATTACCACGATGGTAATGCGGCTGCACTCGGTGCATTCTACCGTCCTAATGAAGATGTTCAATTGAGCGTAGGCTCTACATTAGGCAATGGGGAAACCGTTGTGAATGCAGGTCTTTCTGTGAAAGTGGGCGCTCATAGCAATGTATCCCGTTCTCGTGTGGCTATCGGTAAAGAAGTGTTGGAACTTAAGAAAACCGTAGCTCTACAAAATGCACAAATCCAAAAATTGACAACCCTTCTAAATGGTGTAGCTGGTACTAATATGAAAGCTGACCGCACTACATTATTCCCAGATGTGCCAAGCAATCATTGGGCATACGAGGCTGTTAGCGATTTATCTCGTCGTGGATTAGTAGAAGGATACCCTGATGGCACATTCGGTGGGGATCGTATGTTAACACGTTATGAATTTGCACAAATCGTATACCGCGCTATTCAAAATGGCGTACAAGTAAACGAACAACTTGTAACAGAATTTAGCCCTGAAATGGCTTTGTTCCGTGTTGATACAGTGGCAAAAAATCATCAAGGACAACCAACTATTGAACGTGTTCGTGTCAATAAAAAATAGTTGAGTTTATAAAGTATATATAATAATACAATGTATGAAGATGTAGTAACACATACATACAACAGAAGCGCATAGTGAGTTTAAACTGCACTCCTAAAATTGGACACAATTTTGGGAGTGCAGTTTTTAGAGGAGATTTGATTTGAAGAAAATCTAATGTGTTAATATTGATAAGTATAGATTATAATGAAAGAAGAGAGTATATAGGGAGATAACGATAGATTTTATATATTATAAACTAGAATAAACAGATGCGTTTTTGTAATACAAATATGTTAGTGTTAACTTAGTGTTGTAGGAGTTGAAGATATGTTACCGTTAGTTGTTGATGAAGTTGCTATTGGTCTATTGTTATTATTATTTGGAGGGAAAGATAAGAAATTTGAGGCAGAAAGAAGGGGGCTTGAACGAGCTGCAAGAATTTATACGCCTATTCTTGAAGAAGTAATACAATTAGAGGAACAGTTAAAAAAACAAATATTCCGTTGAGAAGGAATATTTTAATAGCTTAATAGAAGAGAAGGCAAAGTATCTAAAAAATTAGAGCAAGATATACCGAGATATAAAAAAAGCCTACGAGATGAAGTTAAAAACACGATATAGAAGAAAGCAAATCACAATGTATTGGGGGAATCACAAGCACAATGGGGAATGGATCGTTGAGTACTATTGCTACAGAAACGGGTGGTATTATTGGTGGTCTATTATATAAATTCCCTGGGAAATAGAAGATGAGATAAAAAACGGGAAGTAGAACTTAAAAGCCATTGAAAATCAAGGCTTTGAAAAATGCGAAAAATAATGTGGGAGAAACAGATAGCTGAACATAGAAAAAGGAATAGACATAATAAAGGTTAAGGGGGATAAAGAATCTCAAGAATTGATAAAAATATATGATGAATGTATTTATAAAGTGATAGAATTAGAAAAAAACTGTTGCCTATTATCAAGAACGTGTAGGTGATTTGGGATGAGTACGGCTGATGAATTACTAGCAAGGAAAAAAACACGACTATAAAAGCTTTAGATGATACGATTGGTTCGTTAGATGATATACAAAAAGAAACAAAACGTTTACACTCTATTGCTATTAATACTACCAATATACTTACTGACTTAGATGCAGAATTTTCTAAGCGTACTTCACTAGGTTGGCAAGATATTAAATTTTTATTCGCTGCCACTGCTTTGCAATGTATTAGGATATATGTTATTAATACACTTACTAAAGTGCAACCAGCTGGGGCAGGAAATGTAAAGGAGAACCTTTTACATAAAATACAAGGCAAATTGTTAGGAACGTTAAATGATGGTGTACCTTTAACACCTGCTCCATATTATGCACCATTGATGCAAATTTGTACTGCTCGTGGTGTTCCTTATGATGCTACAAGATTTAAAGGTGTAAATCATGGCTTTTTTAAAGAAGCAAATCATCGTTTTGCTACATTTGGTCATGATCCTATAGTTGGTCTTATTGTAGGAACTTCTAACATACTCACTAATACAATTACTTGTAGATCGAAAGGTCCCTTGCCGGTCCCAGTGACTTGTCATGTCGAATATGATATGAATTTAAAAAATCCATGTATAGGTGATGTGTGTTCTACTATAGCAGCATTAAGGGCAGCAGCTTATAGAGTTGACAATGATGCGGTTTCTATTGTTGCAGCATTGATAAAGCAAATTATCCATATTGGAACAGACCTTTACACACCTGTGGTATTCAAATCCCAGGGGCAAATTTAATACTAGATAATCGATATGCAGAGGAATTAACTAAGTATGTTAGTGCAGGTGATTTTATTAAGATTGGGGTATCTTACCAGATTTTTAATCTTATTAATATGTTCATCAGTTCTTTACATATGTTAACCTGTCAGTCTACAAGCCATCAAGAGAGAGAATTACATCATGTTAAAACAATGAAAATATTGGAGTATTCTAATATTATTGCTACAGGGAGTAACGTAATCATTAATTCAGTACGATCTTATTATGGAGATGGAAAGGCTTTTAAAAAGATATCGACTTTTACAGGACTTATAGGAACTATAATGATGCTCATTAGAAATGATGAAATAAAGAGAAAAATAAAAAGAGAATTTATTTTTGGTGAATATGAACGTATGGTAATAGGGGATTCATATGACCCAACAGAGTCATTCTTATTAAAGTTATCACAATAGAAAAATAGTATTAATATAGTATATGAATATTCATTAATATTAGCTAGATAAGTAATAAAACAGCAGCTATCAGCCCTTTTGAGGACTGAATAGCTGCTGTTTTTATGTCTATATACTTATTTCCTAAAGAACCCCAATGCTTGTAAATGACGTAATACTTCATTTAAGTATTGCTCCGATGGCACACGGTACTGTTGACCGTCCTTCGTTGTCCGTTCGACGGTCACATTCACATCTAGATCTTCTATGAGTTTTTCTTTTGTAGTTGGCGTTGTTAAGAGGCGCATAATGTATAACACGCCATGGTCCACGTCATAGTCGATTTGATTATACATGTTTGATGTCGTCATATACTGATTGCCATCCTTTTCAATGAGGGTCGCAATATAGTCGATGAACCGCTGAGGAATGTAGGTTTCATTTTCCTTGAATGGTAGGTGTTCATAGCGTTCACCAAAGGTATAGAGTTGTCCGATAACGGCCAGTAAGAACAAGCGCGTATAAAGCTTATCCATATCGATTTCATAGCCCGGATACTGATGTTCAATATGGTCGACCACATCTTGTACAGAGAATGGTAATCGCGTATCCATCATTTCCTTAATAGCGATGTGTACCGTATCCGTCCATTCCGGTGGAACACCTAAATCCATATCTAAGGTGATGAGGAAATAGAGTCCGTCCAATATGTCCTTAGTTACCGTTTCATTTTGCGTAATCTTGTCCGCGTTGGATTGTTTCGTTAACAACGACATGCGGAACTGTGTATCATACACGTAATCAAAGTACTGTTCTTTATCTACGCGGTTATCTTGAGCCAACTTTTTAATATTCGTCACCGTCGCATCCGGTAACCACGTAATAAAGGAGCGCTGCATACATTCATCGCCCACATAGGCACAGCCTTGAGCTTCGGCGCGCTTCACAAATTCCGATACATACACCGGATCGTTGATGGCCTCTAAATACTCATGGCCCACATAGTAATCATTGGCCTTAAGGATACGGTCAATATTAGGAATCTTGTAACTCGATTTCATGCGCGACCGTTCATCCAACTTCATCGTTTCCTGAATGAGTTGCAACACCTGTTTCGTATACGCCGTGCGGTCCTGTAGGGACGTCGTTGGCGCATGCTTTCCGAATAGAGCATAATATCCCGCAATTGCTCTAACCGTTTCCACCCCGGATACGTATTATATGACACATATGCAATGCCACGGTCCGATAGATTGCGATTACAAATGCTGAGAATCTTGTCTTTCACCATGTCCGGTACCCATGACCAAATGCCGTGCACGATGATGTAATCGAAGGTGCCAAAATCGTCGTCGATATCCATGATATTTTTCTCTAACAACGTAATATTCGTGAGACCCATGGACTCGATTAACTCCTTGCCGTGCTCAATCTGCACGCCCGATAAATCGATGCCCGTGAAAGTAGTCTCTGGATAGTACAGTGCTTGAGGGATGATGTTGCCCCCACACGACGAACCTAGCTCTAACACGCGCGCCCCTTTGAGTGGTGCTGGTGAAAGCCCATATAATCGGCTGCGGGCTTGCAGTGAATTGATATTGGTGTTGGAAAACGCCTTAGACACATAGAGGAAATTGTCATACGACTCTTTCAGTTCTTCAATCTTTTCTTGCACCACCTCATTGATAGGTGGCTGTATGGTGTTTGATTTCTTTTGAGACTTATCGTTTGCAGTTGGTTTACTTTGCTTCGCATCTGTTTTGGGAATAGAGTTTTGGCTCATGTGTATACCTTTCAATATAGACTAATATATATCTTTTAATAGAAATGAATATTATAACTTGTAATAGAGACGAATTTTCTTAAGTATATCAAAGGAGAAATGTCTGAGTAGAGTATAACTAGTACCTTGTCGTTTATGGTTCCCTATGAGAAACCTCCCTACATCATGATATATATGTGTTTAGTATAGCATAGAGTCGATTTTGTTATATACAATTATGAAAAAGTTCATTATTAATACCAATTATTCCAGATGAGGAGATTTTTTTCCGTTTTATATAATTTAGAATTGTTAATTTGTACTGAAAGTAAAAAGATGACTAAAAATAGAAATCCTTATTTTATGCAGATTTATATCATATCTATGTATGTGAAAAGTTATTAAAAACGATATGGCAATAGTTTATAAGTAAAACTAATGCACACATCGATAATTATTGTAATAAATCGAATTCCATAGAAATAGATAGTATATAGAGAGAAAAAATACCCATAAAAATCAATAAAAAAATTGAGCTAAAATATAAAAATATCTATAAATGAATATAAAATAATAAAAAAATATGTGAGAGAAAAATGAAAAAAACCATTTACAAGGGCTTTTTATATTTGTTATCTTATATATGACGCAAGATGAGAAATAAATGAAACATGTGTTACGCCCTCGAATTTGAGGCTTTCACAAATATGGAAAATCTCATCGAACAACATTGTAATAATAAGGATTATAATTGTGTCTTTTTTCAAAGGGGGTTCATAGATTCTATGAATAAGATTTTTAAGGTTGTTTGGAGCAAAACAAAAGAATGCTACGTAGTAGTATCTGAAGTAGCGAAAAACAACAGTGGAAAAAGAAAAAAAGTGTTAGCTAGTGTGTTAGCTACGTTGGCTATTATGGGCGCTGGCGCTCAAAATGGGGTACTCGGTACATGCGGATACAGATCTAAGGTTTAGTGCAGTTAATATTGCCCCAAATAATGTTCCTGCTGGTTATGGTCCGAATAGGGTAAGTACAAACTCGATAGTTGTGGGGTATGCTAACGATACTAAGACTGGTGCCCAAGGTAATGGCCATGTGGCTTATGGCTTTGGCAATACTGCTACAGAAGATACTACTACTGCACTTGGTGGTGGCAATAAGGCTACTGGATCCTGCGGCTACAGCAATAGGTTCCTTTAATGAGGCGACTGCTCGCGCATCTGTTGCAATGGGTAATGTGGCTAAGGCAACTGGTGAAAAGAGTATTTCTATTGGTAACTATTCTGTTGCTAAAAGTAATGATGATATTGCTATTGGTAATCAGGCTAAAACAACATCAACTGGGGATAGCATTGCTATGGGTAGACAAGCTACAGCAGGTAATGCAAATGCTCTTGCTTTTTGGCGCCGAATCTAATGCTAGCGGTTGGGGGTAGTATTGCTACAGGGGCGTGAAGCAGCTGCAAGTGCTAATTTTGCAACTGCTATTGGCTATCAATCTAAGGCAGAAGGTAGTGCTTCTGTAGCAATTGGTAAACAAAATAAATCTAATATGGCTGATACTATTACTATGGGTAATGGTAATACAGCTAATACTATGGGCGGTATTGCTATTGGTTTGAATAATAAAGCTGATTCCTCTATAGGTGATTCTACAACTGCTAATAAAAGTAATCTTCAGATAGCTTTTGGACGTGATAATGAAGCTACGTCTCTTGATACAATCGCTATTGGTCGAGAAGTAAAATCTACTAAAACTGGTGCAGTTGCAATGGGTTCTCGTATCAATGCAAATGGTGATTATGCAGTTGCTATCGGGAATTCCTCAGCAGGCGGTACCGTAGAAGCCGGCGACTATGCTGTAGCAGTTGGTTTCAAAGCAAAAGCAACTGGTGGCCGTTCCATCGCTCAAGGTGGTGCTGCAGAAGCTGCTGCTCGTGCATCTATCGCTATGGGTTTACGCTCAAAGGTTAATGCACAAAAAGCGACTTCTAACTATGAATTCTCTGGTTCCAATGGGACATCAAGCCCAGCAGGCTATAATACAGAAACAATTACTATTAACTCAGCTTCAGCTCCTGCGGGTGGTGCCGTAGCTGGTAATTATTATGATGCTGGCTCTGCTATTGCTGTTGGTGAAGGCGCAACTGTTAGTGATGAATCTGATCGTGCTGTTGTTGTTGGCCCAGATGCAAAAACCAATGGTAATGCTCACTATTCCGTAGTATTAGGTTCCGGTTCCCATGCAGATGCATCTGACGGCTTCGTAGCTGGTCATGGTTCTTCTGTTGCGTCTCGTGAAAGTATCGCTATTGGCTCCGGTGCTAATGTATCTGGTACTGAAAATATCCGTTCTCAAGCTATAGGTTTTGGTGCTACTGTAACTGGTACTGGTGCGTATGACGCAACAGCGATTGGTGCTACCGCTCAAGTTTCTGGCGTACAAGGCGGTGTAGCACTTGGTGCTGGCTCTATGTTAGACCGAACAACGAATTCTAATGAAAATATTGGTTGGAATAGTAAATATGTAGATGGTACGGTAGTTCGTAATCGTTCTTATAAAGCAACGGTTGACAGATTAGGTACTCAATGGGATGCGGGTGCACAAATTGGTGCCGTTTCCGTTGGTAACAAAGACCAACAACGTCAAATCATCAACGTAGCAGCTGGTAATAAAGATACCGACGCAGTTAACGTAGCGCAATTGAAAAACGTTGGCGTTCGTGTTGGTGGCGATACCAATACAGCTACAATTAATGGCCAAAAAGTTGCTGCAGATTTCCTTGCATACAACGGTCAATTGAACATTAAAGGCGATAACAACCGTGTTACAACTGTGTCTGAAAACGATACAAACGGCAAAGATGCTAACGTAAATGTTAAATTTGATTATGATGGCTTGGTGAAAGCTAAAACTGGTTCTGCAGTTACTGTAGATCAAAAAACAGATGCAGCTGGTAAAACATACTTTGAAATCGACGCTGCAGCAGGAAGCAAAACTGTAGTAGCCGATGGTAAAAATACAACTGTAACTGGCGCAGGTACAACGGCTAGCCCATATAAAGTAAATGTAGAAGGTGCTTTAACAGGTATCTCCTCCATTACAAACAACGGTGGCGGTAAAATCGAATTCGCTACCGGTGGTACAACTATTTCCGGTAGCCCTGTTAATGTATCTAATAACAAAATCACAGGTGTTGCTGATGGTGATGTAAGTTCTACATCTAAAGATGCAGTTAACGGTTCCCAATTACATGCTGTAAAAACTGCTGAACGTCATATTGCGCCTACAACTGCTGGCCATGAATACACTGTTGATAGTAATGGCGATGTAACTATGACATACCTTGATGGTAATAATAACGCTGTTGCTGGTGAAAAAGCAGTTATTAAAGGCATTGCTAAACAAGATCTTTCCAACATTAATGATGCTGGTAAGAAAGTTATCACTGGCCTTGGTACAATCGTAAAAGCTGGCGACAATGTCAATGTATCTGAAAGCTCTGATGCAACAACAGGTCAAAAAAACATACACTGTAAACGCTGTAACTCCAGCTGTTTACACAAAAGCTGATGGTACAAAAGTGTATAAACGTCCAGATGGCACTTTCACAACAAATAGTAATCTTGCTGCTGGTAATAATGTAGACAAAGGTGATGTAATCACATCCTTCATGGATGGCAATGGCAACACAACTGGCGGTAACATGGTTATCAACAACGTTGGCTCTGCTATTAAAATGCTGGTAGTACAGGTGATTCTTTCTTGACTAAGTTAGATGCTGCTAACACTGCAACTCCAAATGCAGCAGTAAACGTATCTGACTTGAAGAACACAGCTGATGGCTTGACTGATAAAGGCTTAAAATTTGACGCTAATGAAGGTGGCGTTAAAACAAATAAACTAGGTTCTACAGTAACAGTCAAAGGTACTGGCGCTTTATCTGCGGGTAAAGCATATGCTGATGAATACAACACAGCTAATATTAGAACAAATATTGAACAAGGTTCTGATGGTAATACAACAATCAATGTTGGTTTAGCTAAAGAGTTGAAAGGTATTAACTCTATTTCTAATGGTAACTCCTCTATCACTCTTAACAGCAATCCAGGTGGCACTAATAATACACCTGCAGTAAGCATTACTGGTGGCAACTTATCCATGGGCAATAATAAGATTGTAAACTTGGCTCCTGGTACCAATGATACTGATGCTGTAAACTACAGCCAAATCAAAGGTTTGCGTACAGAAGTAAAACAAGGTGCAAATGTTACAGTTAGTAAGACACAAGGTACTGACGGTCACGATATCTACACAATCAGTGCGGCAGCAACTGGTGGTACAGCATCTTCCTGGAATATTAAATCCTCTGCAGACACTGCTAATGGTGGTGCTACAGCAACTGGTCATAATGCTAACGCTGTTAACATTTCTGACCAAAAAAACTGTTGAAATGGTAGCAGGTAAAAACCTTACTGTTAAACAAGACACTACAACTGATGGTGCTAAAGTTGAATTTGCTCTATCCGACAACATCGTAGCTGGTAAAGATGGTGCTAATGGTAAAGATGGCTCTGTTGGTGCAACTGGTAAAGACGGTTCTTCAGTAGTTATCAATGGTGCAGACGGCTCTATCGGCATGACTGGTCCTAAAGGCCAAGACGGCAAAGATGGCATCAATGGCCGTGATGGTGCTAACATCTCCATGACATCTGCTAAAGGTGAACAAGTTCTTGTAAACCGCGATCCAGCTCATAGTGCTGATACTGACAAAGCTGAACGTATCGTATATGTTCCAAAGATGCTAGTGGCAATCCTATTCAAGATGCTAATGGTAAGAACATCGTACGTGAAGTAGCCACTATGGACGATGGCTTGAAATTTGCTGGTGATGATGCACAAGGTACTGATAAGTCTAAAGTAATTGCTAAGAAACTTAACAATACTGTAGATATTATCGGTGGTGCCGATAAAGATAAATTGACTAACAACAACATCGGTGTTAATAACGATAACGGCAAGTTGAAGGTTCAATTGGCTAAGACTATTGATCTTACTAAAGATGGTTCTGTAACAACAGGTAACACCAAGGTAGATAACAGTGGTGTAACAATCACAGCGCCTACTGGTGGTGCAACAACTAATGTTACCTTGACTCAATCCGGTCTTGATAACGGCGGCAACAAGATTGTGAACGTTAAAGCTGGCGATGTAAATGCTACATCCACTGATGCAGTTAACGGTTCCCAATTATATGCTGTAAAAGCTGCTGAACGTCACATCAAACCTACAACTAATGGCACTGAATACACTGTTGATAGCAATGGCGATGTAACTATGACATACCTTGATGGTAATAATAACGCTGTTGCTAATGAAAAAGCAGTTATTAAAGGCATTGCTAAACAAGATCTTTCCAACATCACAAATGAAGGCAAGAAGGTTATCACTGGCTTAAGTTCTAAAGTAGAAGCTGGGGATAACGTTCGTGTTGATGTAGCTACTGATTCTACAACAAATCAAAAAACATATACAGTTAATGCTATTACACCTGCTGTTTATACAGATAAAGCGGGTAACAAGTTAACTAAGGATAAAGATGGCAAATTCCATAAGCCTGATGGTACAGAAGTAGCACCGGCTGATGTTATTACATCCATTCAAGATGCAGCTGGTAATGTAACTGGCGGTAACTCTATCGTTAACAACGTTGGCTCTGCTATTAAAAACGCTGGTAATGCAGGTGATTCTTTCTTGACTAAGTTAGATGCTGCTAACACTGCAACTCCAAATGCAGCAGTAAACGTATCTGACTTGAAGAACACAGCTGACGGATTGACTAATAAAGGCTTAAAATTTGACGCTAATGAAGGTGGCGTTAAAACAAATAAACTAGGTTCTACAGTGACAGTCAAAGGTACTGGCGCTTATCTGCGGGTAAAGCATATGCTGATGAATACAACACAGCTAATATTAGAACAAATATTGATCAAGATAGTGATGGCAATACAACAATCAATGTTGGTTTAGCTAAAGAGTTGAAAGATATTAACTCTGTTTCTAATGGTAACTCCTCTATCACTCTTAACAGCAATCCAGGTGGCACTAATAATACACCTGCAGTGCAAATTACTGGTGGCAACTTGTCCATGGGCAATGGTACAACAAATAATAAGATTGTAAACTTGGCTCCTGGTACCAATGATACTGATGCTGTAAACTACAGCCAAATCAAAGGTTTGCGTACAGAAGTAAAACAAGGTGCAAACGTTACAGTTAGTAAGACACAAGGTACTGACGGTCACGATATCTACACAATCAGTGCGGCAGCAACTGGTGGTACAGCATCTTCCTGGAATATTAAATCCTCTGCAGACACTGCTAATGGTGGTGCTACAGCAACTGGTCATAATGCTAATGCTGTTAACATTTCCGACCAAAAAACTGTTGAAATGGTAGCAGGTAAAAACCTTACTGTTAAACAAGACACTACAACTGATGGTGCTAAAGTTGAATTAGCTCTATCTGATAACATCGTAGCTGGTAAAGATGGCGCGAATGGTAAAGATGGTTCTGTTGGTGCAACTGGTAAAGATGGTTCTTCCGTAGTTATCAATGGTGCAGACGGCTCTATCGGCATGACTGGTCCTAAAGGCCAAGACGGCAAAGATGGCATTAATGGTCGTGATGGTGCTAACATCTCTATGACATCTGCTAAAGGTGAACAAGTTCTTATCAACCGTGATCCAGCTCATAGTGCGGATAATGACAAAGCTGAACGTATCGTATATGTTCCAAAAGATGCTAGTGGCAACCCTATTCAAGATGCTAATGGCAAGAACATCGTACGTGAAGTAGCCACTATGGACGATGGTTTGAAATTCACTGGTAACAATGAATCTACTGTAAATAACAATAAACTTAATACACTTGTAAAAGTTCAAGGTGAAGGTACTAAAGAAGATACTAATGCAGCTGGTGCTAAAGAAATCCAAACTTCCGATGGTACTAAGTTTGAATCTGCTAAAGACAACATCGCAGTCGTAGCTGATGGTACTAATACATTGACAGTTAAGTTGAACAAAAATCTTAAAGGTTTAGATTCTGTTCAAACTAAGACTGTTGAATTAGGCGACCATACAACACCTGGTGGTACAACTAATATTACCTATAATACTGGTGATAAACGTATTGAATACACAACACCTGGTGCTACTGGTACTCCAGAAACTAAGAAAGTAGCAACTACTGACGATATCTGGACAATCCAAGGTAATGGTACTGATGTTGCTCCTGTAAATGGCAAGGTTAATGTAAAAGCTGGCGAAAATATCCTTATCACAACTCCAGCTACTGCCGATGGTTCTATGACTATCAATGCAGTAACACCTGCTGTTTATACAGATAAAAATGGTAACAAGCTAACTAAGGATAAAGATGGTAAATTCCATAAAGATGATGGTACAGAAGTAGCAGCAGCTGATGTTATTACATCTATTCAGGATGCAGCTGGTAATGTAACTGGTGGTAACTCCATCGTTAACAACGTTGGCTCCGCTATTCAAACTCAAACAGGTGGTAATTTCTTAGAAAAATTGGATAAAGCCACTGATACGACAAACCCTGATGCACGACCTAATGCAGTTGTCAACGTATCTGACTTGAAGAACACAGCTGATGGCTTGACTGACAAAGGTTTGAACTTTACTGGTAACAATGAATCTACTGTAAATAAACATAAATTAGGTTCTTTAGTGAAAGTTCAAGGTGAAGGCACTAAAGAAGGTACTAATGCAGCTGGTACTAAAGAAATCCAAACTTCCGATGGTACTAAATTGAATCTGCTAAAGATAATATCGCGGTAGAAGCAGATAGTATCGATAAATTAACTATTAAGTTGAATAAAAAAACTTAAAAGGTATTAACTCCATAAGTAACGGTAGCACATCCATCACATTGAATGATGCTCCAAATGCTACAACACCTGCTGTAACTATTAAGGGTGGCAACTTGTCCATGGGCGATGGTACAGCTAATGGCAATAATAAGATTGTGAACTTGGCTCCTGGTACTGCGGATACAGATGCTGTAAACTACGGCCAAATTAAAGGTTTACGTACAGAAGTAAAACCAGGTGCAAATGTTACTGTTAATAAGACACAAGGTACTGACGGTCACGACATCTACACAATCAGTGCGACAGCAACTGGTGGTACAGCTTCTTCCTGGAATATTAAGTCTTCTGCAGACACTGCTAATGGTGGTGCTACAGCAACTGGTCATGATGCTAACGCTGTTAACATTTCCGACCAAAAGACTGTTGAAATGGTAGCAGGTAAAAACCTTACTGTTAAACAAGGCACTACAACTGATGGAGCTAAAGTTGAATTCGCTCTATCCGATAACATCGTAGCTGGTAAAGATGGCGTGAATGGTAAAGATGGTTCTGTTGGTGCAACTGGTAAAGACGGTTCTTCCGTAGTTATTAATGGTGCAGACGGCTCTATCGGCATGACTGGTCCTAAAGGCCAAGACGGCAAAGATGGCATTAATGGCCGTGATGGTGCTAACATCTCCATGACATCTGCTAAAGGTGAACAAGTTCTTATCAACCGTGATCCAGCTCATAGTGCTGATACTGATAAAGCTGAACGTATCGTATATGTTCCAAAAGATGCTAGTGGCAACCCTATTAAAGGTGCTGATAACAAGAACATCGTACGTGAAGTAGCAACTATGGACGATGGCCTCAAATTTGGTGGCGATATGGGTACTGTAAACTCTGTAAAACTCAACAAACAAGTTGATGTTAAAGGTGGCATTACAGATACAAATAAATTAGCTACTGGTAACAACATTGGTGTTACATCTGGCATTGACCCAACTACTAATAATGCAACATTGAATGTTCAATTAGCAAAAGACCTTACAGGATTGATAGTGTTGAACTTGGTGGTAACACAATTAAGACTGATGGTGATCACATTACTATCACTACTCCAAGTACTACACCTGGTGGTAATGCTACTGTGAATAAAGTGGCTAACTTGGGTGATGAATTACATATCACACCTGGTACATACGAAATTGGTGCAACAAATAAAGATGCCAATGCTAAAAACGATGAAGTAACATTGACATACACTGATGGCAATGGTGCTGAAAAAGCAAATACATTTGCAAAAATCAAAGGCGTTGCTAAATCTGATCTTTCCAACATCAATACTGATGGTAAGAAAGTTATTACTGGACTAAGTTCCGTTGTAAAAGCTGGCGATAATGTAACAGTTAAAACTGATACAGATGCAACTACTAATCAAAAAACTTACACAGTAAATGCTGTAACACCTGTTGTTTACACAACTCCATCTGGTGACAAATTAACTAAAAAATCTGATGGTAAGTTCTATAAGGCAGATGGTTCTGAGTATACTGGTGGGGATATCATTGCATCCTTCGAAAATCCAAACGCTAACAGCATTCCGGTAGGTAAAAAGAGTACAACTGATGGCGGCATGATCGTTAATAATATTGGCTCTGCTATTAAAACTCAAAATCCAACAATGCCTGCAGGTCAAACTGCTACATACTTGGATAAATTGAAAGCAGCAGCTGATGATAACTCTAATGTTAAAAATGCAGCGGTTAATGTATCCGACCTTCATAACACTGCTGAAGCATTAAAAGCTTCTGAATTGCATATTGCTCCAACTGAAGGTGGTACAGACACTGATAAAGGTGGCGGAGCATCTGGTAATACTAATGCAGGCGCAGCAGCTCAAGCTTACAAATATAATGCAGCAACTAAACAAGTTGAATTAACATTCAACAATGGTAATGGTAAAGCTGTAACTGGTCCTAAAGCAGTTATCGACTTCTCCGATTTAGTAATCCCAGCTGGTGGTAATAACTATGGGTTCAATACTAATGCAGGTGGAAATATTAAAGATAATGCAACTACAACTGCAACAGCTGTAGCAAGTGGTAAAACTGTAACTTATGCTGCAGGTAAAAACTTGACAGTGGAACAAAAAATTGGTGCAGATGGTAACCAAACTTATACTTATGCATTGAACAAAGACTTAACTAATTTGGATAAAGTTGTTGTCAATGGTAAAGATGGTATTGACGGTAAAGATGGTGTATCTATCACTGGTCCAAAAGGTGAAAGTGCGCCAGGTGCTAAAGACGGTCAAGACGGTAAAGTAGGTATTGCTGGTAAAGACGGTAAAGACGCTGTATCCATTTCTGGTAAAGATGGCGTTGGTCATATCGGCTTAACAGGTCCTGCAGGTGCTCCTGGTGCACCTGGTACACCTGGTGCTAATATCGATATTTCCACAGATCATGGCACACAAACACTTGTTAAACCAGAAGCTAACAACAATGACAAATCTGAACGTATCGTATACGTACCAAAAGATGCTAATGGCAATCCATTAAAAGATAAAGATAATAACCCTATCAAACGTGAAGTAGCAACTATGGATGATGGCTTGCGTTTCACTGGTAACAACACTTCTAAAGAAAATAAACAACCAATGAATTCTCTTGTGAAGGTTCAAGGTGAAGGTGTTACTGAAAATACAACATCTGGTAAATTAGAAGTTAATGGCCAAGAATTCAAATCTGCAACAGGGAACATCGCAGTTGTAGCAGATGGCGATAAAACTTTGACAGTTAAGATGAACAAAGATCTTAACCTCACTAAAGATGGTTCTGTAACAATGGGTGATACTGTTGTAAATAACGGTGGCATTACTATTAAAGCTCCTACAACTCCTGGTACAACTACAACTGATGTTAAGTTGACTAACCAAGGTCTTGATAATGGTGGTAACAAAATTACTAACGTTAAAGCTGGTACAGATGATACTGATGCAGTAAACGTAAAACAATTGAAAGACAAAGTTACAACTGTTACTTCTTCTGATAGCTCCATTAAAGTAGTAGACAAAAATGTTGCTGGTCAACCTGGTTATGATGCAACTAAAGGTCACCAATATGACATTACTATCAATAACCAAGGTGTTGTAAATAATGCACAAACTCCTGTTGTATATACTACGGAAGATGGCACTAAGGTTTACAAACAACCAGATGGTACTTTCACAACAAATATTAATGGTACTGGTACAGTAGTTCCTGCAAACCAAGTGATTGCATCTATGAACAGTGCTGGTAACTCTTCTACAGATCCTACTAAGTTACAAAACGTTGGTTCCTCCATCGCTGATAAAACTGGTACTACATTCTTAGATAAGATTAATACAGCAGCAGCTGATCCTAATGCTAAGTATGGTGCAGTTAATGTAACTGACCTCAAATCTACATCTGATGCTCTTATCGATAAAGGTCTTGTATTTGATGCAAATAACGCAGATCCTAAGACAAATAAACTTGGTTCTAAAGTAACTATTGCTGGTACAGGCACTCTCGGTACTGGCGAAAACTTTGCAGATAAATACAATACTGATAACATCAGAACTAATATCAAACAAGATCCTGCAGGTAATACAACTGTTGAAATTGGTCTTAACAAGAACCTTAAAGGTTTAGAATCCGTTAGCGTTCCAGGTAAAGATGGCGTTGACGGTCAAGACGGTGTATCCATTACTGGTAAAGATGGTGCGAATGGTGTTGACGGTAAAGTTTCTATCGGTAAAGACGGTAAAGATGCTGTATCTATCTCCGGTAAAGATGGTATCGGTCACATTGGTTTAACTGGCGCTGCTGGTAAAGATGGTACAAATACGAAAGCAGATATTACTGTTAAAGAAGGCAAACCTGGTTTAAATGGTACTGATGGTATTACTCGTATCGTATACAAAGATAAAGATGGTAACGATCATGAAGTAGCAACTCACGATGATGGCGTAAAATACGCTGGTGATGACGCTCAAGGTACAGATAAAACAAAAGTTATCTCCAAGAAATTGAACGAAACTATCGATATCGTTGGTGGTGCAGATAAAACTAAATTGACTGACAATAACATCGGCGTGAATAACGATGGTAGTAAATTGAAAGTTCAATTGATTAAGGATGTTAACGTAACTGATACTGGTTCTATCAAGTTTGGTGATACTGCTAATAATAGTACAGTTACTACATGAGCGGCTTTAACAACAACACCTGCAGCTGTTCCAACAGATACCCCGCAGTAACGGTATCCTTAACTGGTACTGGCCTAAACAATGGTGGTAATAAAATTACTAATGTTAAGAATGGTACAGCTCCAACAGATGCTGCAACTGTTGGTCAATTGACTAAAGTAGAAGCAGGAGATAATAGTGTAACAGTTGCTCATACGACTACAGCTGATGGACAAAATGTTTATACTATTAAAGCTAACCCTGCTGGTACAGTAGATTTAACAAATGTTAATAACCGTATCGATCAACTTGGCGAAGAAAGTAGGTCGGTAGGTGCTCAAGGCGCAGCTCTCCGCATTGAAACCTATCCAATACGATCCATTGGAACCAACTCAAATCATGGCTGGTTATGGTAACTACCGTGGTAACTCCGCAGTGGCTCTTGGCGTAGCTCATTACAAAAATGAATCTACATTAATCCATGGTGGCGTATCCTGGGCTGGTGGTTCTAGCCACATGATGGCGAACGCTGGTGTAACTTGGAAAGTCGGCAACCGTGATAGCGAAGCTGCTGTAGCAGATCGTTACCGCAAAGGGTCCCTATCAGCTCTACATATGCAATGCAACAAGAAATGGCAGCTATGAAAGCTCAAAATGCCGGATTAAAAGGCGAAGTATCTGACTTGAAAGCAGAAAATGAACAAATGAAAGCTCAAATTGCTGCAATGATGGCAAAATTAGGTTTATAATTTGAAACGTTAAACTTTCACAGACACTGGGATGAGGGTTCTCATCAATGAGAATCCTCGTATCCCTTTTGATTCGACTAAGAAAAGAGGAATAGATATGAAAAAATCTACAATGCTTGCTTTCACAGCAGCAATATTTATGAGCGCTGCATCCCTTACTGGTCACGCAGCTAGCGCACCAACATATGATGATGTATTAATTGTTAAAAACCCTGTAATGACGCCACAACTTGGTCTGTTGTACTCGTTCCTGTAGCAAGTCCACAAACCGTGGCTGCTGTTCATGATTATGTGAAAGCTTGGCAAAATGCAGAAATTAACATTGCAAAAGCTAAGGTTAAACGCGATAATCACGAACAATTAACTAAAGCGGACGTAAAATGGTTACATTCTTATGACAAACATAATTATGCTGATTATTTCCGTACGCATTCCATCGGTCGTGTACATGGTCAAGAAGTGTTCATGAACTGGAACGGTGAAAACCGTAACAAAAATGAATACGAATACTTTGATATGCCAAAATACAATGAACAAGATGGTTTCACCAATAGCTACGGATACAATGTACTTCGTGGCATGGTAGATCAAATCAATACAGTTATCCAAGAGCAAAAGAAAATCGGTGGTCCTATGACTGACGAAGAAGCGACTGCTTTGGAAGACTCCATTTTGGACATTATGGCTCATGACCAAGAACATGTAAACAATGACGAACTTCGTCACTACATGAACGACACAATTTGGTACGCCGCAAAACAAACGGTGAAAAATAAAGCTAGCGAAGAACCTCAAGTTGGCGATGACCACGAAGTAGATCTTCGCGCAGCAATGGCTAAGCCAGCTGTCGATCAACCACAATCCCGTAAAGTAAATTTACGTGATGCTATTAGTAAATAATACTAGTAGATACAATTATAATTACATAGGGCCCTCATTATGACTCTCACAATTCCCCCCCTTTGATTGTATTGGGGGCCCTATAAAAAGACGCTCACACGATGTGTGGGCGTTTTTTTGTGCATATACGTGTATCTTATGTTGTATTGGCGATGCTCTTGTTGTATTTGTAATTGAATAATAGGGACACTGAATATATTAATTAATCATTAATAATATGGGCTTGTTATTTAATTGAATGCGTTATATATATAACATAAAAAAACCTAGTGTTTTACTGATATATTGGCGTTTTGTTGTTTATAAAAATTTATGGATAATAGAATTGTATTTAAATCTATAGAATAGGCTTATTTTCATTATTTAACAAAAATTATAAACTAAAAAAAGAATGGAGCGTTATATGAAAATGACGTGAAGAGAAATTACAAGATTATGTCTATAAACCTTGATATAATGCACTTTTTTTCATAAATGCGTTTATTTTTACACATACATATAAATTTCAGTTTATTTTTCATCCAAAAATATAAAAATTTCATTAAATAAATAGGTGAAAAAGTATTTACAATTAATTAATAAATTGATATTATTGAATTATCCTATATGAAGTGTGTGTGAATGAGAGGAAAGCCACTCTTCATGAAGTGAACTAAAGTGTAAAAGTTACATTTTTATGTACTTATGAGAAAGGGGTTCAAAGGTTTTATGAACAAGGTCTTTAAAGTCGTTTGGAGCAAATCCAAAGAGTGCTACGTTGTAGTGCCTGAGATTGCGAAAAAATAATAGCAGCAAAAAAGAAAGTCCTAGCTAGCGTATTGGCTGGTTTAGCTGTAGCTGGCGCTATGGGCGGTATTGCGCCTCAACAAGCCATGGCTGATGCGGATTATGGCAATAGTCATGTTAATGTTTGGGCTAATACGGCTCCAGATGGTAGCAATGGCAAAAATGATGCAGGTCAAAACTCTATCGTTGTAGGGTATCAAAAATACAACAGACCACACAGCTGGTAATGATGGCAAGGTAGCGATTGGTGCTAAAAACTCAGCAACTGGCAATTCCGCTATGGCAATGGGGAACCGAAACGTTGCAAACGGTGGTGCAGCTACAGCTATCGGTGCTGGTAATGAATCGACTGCAGCAACAACACTTACGGTAGGTAATAAAAATAATGCGAATGCGGAAAATGCTATCGCTATTGGTGCGTACAATAATCAAAATTGGACACATGGTTCTTGGCAAACAACACCTAAACCAGCTGGTGCTTATTCATTAGCCATCGGTAACTTTAATGATGCCTTAGGTAGTCGTGCTACTGCAGTAGGTGCTTTCAATACAGCTAAAGGCGAATGGGCTACAGCTATTGGTGCGTCTACAGTGGCAAGCGGTGCTGGTGACGTAGCTATCGGTGATACAACTAAGACCAATGCAACCGGTGTTGGTCATGCCGTAGCTGTGGGCTGGCATGCTGAAACAGGTGCTGCTAATGCTGTGGCTGTAGGTCCTAGCGCATTAGCTAGTGGTAAAAATTCCGTATCTGTTGGTACCAATAATAACTCTCGTGTACAAGACACTGTTACCATGGGTCAAGACAATGATGCGAAAACAATGGGCGGTATCGCCATTGGTAAAAACAACATGGTGGACTCCACAAATGGTGGCACAAACCATCCAGAAACGAAGAGATGAGAAATTCTCAAATCGCCATCGGTCGTGATAACACAGCCACTCATTTAGATACAATCGCTATTGGCCGTGATACTCATGCAACAGGCTCTGGCGCAACTGTAGTCGGTGCTCGTGCTGATGCATCTGGCAACAATGCTATCGCTATCGGTAATAGTGGTAAAAATTCACCTCGCGTAACAGCATCCGGTGTTAATTCCATTGCGGTTGGTATGCAATCCCAAGCAACTGGTGAAGCTACCATCGCTCAAGGTGCAGGCGCTAATGCAGCTGGTGATTTTGGCATTGCTGTAGGTCGTATCTCTAAAGCAAAAGCAAACTATAGCCAAGCGTATGGCAACGAAGCTACATCTTCTACAATGGGCTCCATTGCAATGGGTGCTTTAGCTAAAGGCGGTAATGATAATGGCACAGCCTCTGAAGGTGGTTCCGTAGCCGTTGGTAATGCTGCTTGGGCTACTGGTAACCGTGCGATTGCCATCGGTAGTATTCGCCCTACAGAAGGCAACTTAAAATACCCAACTGGTGTAGGCAAAGATGTTACATCAGGCCTTCAAGGCACTGATTACAATACACAAGCTACAGCTAACCAAGCGATTGCTGTAGGTTCCGGTGCACGTACTGATGCGCAAAACTCCATTACTATGGGTACTAACGCAAAGGTTGATGCTACTGCAAATGGTTACACATACCAAAAAACTAATAATTCAGGCGTAAAAGAAACGTTGACATTGTCCACGGATCCAACTCCTACATCTGGTATTAATAATAGAACTACGTATGATGCTGGTAATGGCATTGCTATCGGTAGAGATTCCCACGTAACAGGCAAAACAACATCCGCTATTGCGATTGGTAACTCTGCATTAGCTGATGATGGCGCTGTTGCTGCTACCGTTATCGGTGCTGGTGCATCCTCTAAATCCGTAAGCTCTGTAGCAATTGGTACAACGGCTAACGTACAAGGCGGCGAAGGTGCCGTTGCCGTAGGTTCTGGTGCTACTGTTACAGGCAATTACGATAATGCATCCGCCTTCGGTTCCGGTGCAACCGTTAATAAAACAAATGGTACCGCTCTTGGTGCTGGTGCACAAACCAATGTACGCGGTGGCGTAGCACTTGGTGCTTCATCCCAAGCTGATGAACGTTCTGGTGCAGGCGAATCCACAGGTTTCCATGCAGCTAACCGTACACGTGAATACCAAGGCGAAAATAAAGGCCTTGCAGATAATAACTTGCAGTTATTCCATGCAGATATTGCCGGTGGCGATGCAGGCATGGTTTCTGTTGGTAACGATGGCATTAAACGTCAAATTACCAATGTTGCATCTGGTACATCCGATTATGATGCGGTTAACGTTGCTCAATTGCGTAACGTTGGTGTCGTTGTAACTGGTGATACTGGTAAGAGCGATTTCCTTGTACATGATGGTAAGTTGAACGTTGTTGGTACAGGTCGTGTTTCTACAACAGCTGCTAATGATGGAGCGAAAGATTCTAAAATCACTGTTGCTTTCGATGACAAAGGCATGGTGAAAGCTGGTAAAAACGTTACCGTTGATGAAAAAACAGTAAACGGTCGTACTACATACACAATCAACGCTGCCGACGCTGCTGCTAAATACGATTTCTTAACAAATGCTACAGCAAATGGTGGTAAGGTTGATGGTAATGCTACACCTACTAAGGTTGAAAGCGGCCAACTGTTAACTATGCAGCTGGTAAGAACTTAACGGTAAAACAAGATATCCAAACATCTCTTGGTCAACAAACATATACATATTCCTTGAACAAGGATTTAAAAGAAATTACATCCATCACAAATAATGGTGGTCCTACATTACACTTTGGTGATAACAACATCAGCGTTACTGGTGGCAACCTAGATCTTGGTGATCACAACATCACTAACCTTAAATCTGGTGGCGATGTAATCAATAACGCTGCCAACATTGGTGACGTTACGCGTATTTCCAAAGCTAACGATTTACACATTGCACCTACAGCAGGTACTAACAATAACGTAGCTGAATATACTGTAGACGGTAACAAAAAAGGTTACATTAACATACCAAGATGGTAATGGTAAAACTGTAAATGGCCCTAAAGCTGTCATCGACTTGAGCGGTTTGAAAACTGGCGATATGAGCTCCTTCAACGTAAAATCTTCTGCTACAGAAGGTAAAGTTGCACAAGGTTCCGCTGGTGTTCAAGAAATCCGCGACGGCAAAACTGTAGAAATGCAAGCCGGCAAAAACATGACTGTTAAACAAACTAACAAAAATGGTAATGCCGCTGTTGAATTTGCATTAAATAAAGACATCGATTTGACTCCAGACGGGTCTATCACAATTGGTGATACTAACATCACAGACAATGGTTTGACTATCAACAATGGTCCTTCCATTACTAAAACTGGTATCAATGCTGGTGGTTTGAACATTACTAATGTGAAAGCTGGCATAATGATAATGATGCTGTTAATGTTAGCCAATTGAAGAAAGTTCGTGCTGACGAACGCCACATCAAACCTGGTGAATATGCGGTAGACGCAAACGGCAAAGTAACGATGACATACCTTGACGGTAACAACAAAGACGTTGCTAACGAAACGGCTGTTATCACAGGTATTGCTAAACAAGACCTTTCCAACATAAATAAGGGTGGCGAAACAGTTATCCAAAATCTTGCTAAAAAAGCCATCAATATGGAAAATGGTAAGAATACAAAGGTTAGCAACCGTGAAATCAATGGCGTTAAAACTTTCAAAGTAGACGTTGAAGGTGATTTAAACGACATTACATCCATCACAAACAAAGATGGTGATGGCAAGGTTGTATTCGGTGGTAACCAAACTGTTAACGTAGCAGGTGACCACAACATTAACTTGAATGCTAAAGTTGGTGACATCACTGGTTTAACTAACGTTACTTTGGATGCTCCTGATTTCGCTAAAAAAGGTCGTGCTGCCACTGAAGAACAATTGAAAATCGTTAACAACGGTTTCAATAACACTGTTGGCTTGACTGGTAACACAGGCGCTACTGATCTTCAAAAATTGAACCAAGCTGGTGGCTTGAGCTTTGGTGTAGTTGGTGCTAACAATGGCCAATACATCAAAACAACTGCTTCTGGTAGCAACGTAGCTGTTGATTTGTCCGATGATGCAAAAGGCAAATTGAACAATACTGTAGAGGTTCGCGGTAAAAACGCTGCGAAGGTTACATCTGTAACAGAAAATACTGTTGATGGTGGTAAGAAAACAATCTACACAGTAGACGTTGACAATGTAACACCTACTGCTGCTTCTACTGAAAAGTGAAAGCGAAAGCTAATGCAACAGGTTCTACAGATACAAACATCGCTAAGGTTACACCTCAAGCAGGTGACCAATACGGCGATGCTGGCGCAACTTACGAAGTAAACGTATCCCGTAACGACGTAAAAGACGCAGCTCGTGAAGCGGTAACTGTAAATACTACAAATACAACTAACAACCCTATCACTGTGACACCTGTACAAGATGAAACAAACCATAACACTACATACACAGTAACATTCGATGGTAACAAAGCGGCTACACAAATTCCTTTGACATACAAAGCGAATGGCCAAAATGCTCAAACAGTTACATTGGATAAAGGTTTGAACTTCACAAACGGTAAAAACACAACAGCTTCTGTAGATGCTGAAGGCGTTGTTAAATACGATGTTAATAAAGATTTAGTGAACATCAATTCCATTTCCAACACTACAAATGGTCCAAAAATGGAATTCGGTCCTAACTCCATCAACATCACTAATGGCCCTATCAACATGGGTGACCAAAACATCACTAACCTTAAATCTGGTGGAGATGTAATCAATAACGCTGCTAACATTGGCGACGTAAAACGTATTTCTAAAGCTAATGATTTGCACATTGCTCCAACATCCTCTGATCGTACTGGTGAAACAACTGCAACATATGCATATAACACAGCAGATAAATCCGTAACATTGAAATACAACGATGGCAACGGTACTACACAATCTGGTACAATCGCGAAAAATCGACTTGTCCGGTTTGGCTGATCAAATCAAAGATGGTTATTCCTTCTCCACTGATGCTAAAAGGCAATGTAGTTGGTAACCACGCTGTCACAGCTGTTGGCAATGGTAAAACTGTTTCCTACGCAGCAGGCGATAACTTGACTGTAAAACAAGATATCGATAATGCAACTGGTGAACACACTTACACATATGCATTGTCCAATGACATCAAGGTCGGCAAAGACGGTAAAGATGGCATCGATGGTAAAATCGGCGTAAACGGTAAAGACGGCTCCGCTGTTGTGATTAACGGTAAAGACGGTTCCATCGGCCTAAATGGTAAGGACGGCAAAGACGGTCTTACTATCCGCGGTGAAAAAGGTCAAGATGGCGTAGACGGTAAAAATGGTACGAACGGTATCACTCGTATCGTATACGAAGACCATAACAACGATAAACACGAAGTGGCTACATTGGATGACGGCATGAAATATGCTGGCGACGATGCACAAGGTGCTGATAAATCCAAAGTCATCGTTAAGAAATTGAACGAAACTATGGACGTTGTTGGTGGTGCAGATAAGTCCAAATTGACTGACAACAACATCGGCGTGAACAACGTAGATGGCAAGTTGAAAGTTCAATTGTCCAAAGAAGTTAACTTAACTCCATCCGGTTCCTTAACAATTGGCGATACTGTAGTTAACAACAATGGCTTGACTATCTCTGGTGGTCCATCCATTGTTAAGACAGGTATCAACGCAGGTAACTTGAATATTACCAATGTGAAAGCTGGCGTAAACGATACTGATGCAGTTAACGTAAAACAATTGAAAGATGCTCGTACAGTTGTTACATCTAATGATAACTCCGTAACAGTTAAGAAAACTGAAAACGGTAACCAAGTAACTTACGACTTGCATGTGGCTCCTGGCGCTGCACAATCCGTATGGAATGTGAAATCTACAGGTAACACAACTGCTGATTCCGAAACAGCTGCAAAAACTATCTCTGATGGTAAAACAGTTGAAATGGCAGCAGGCAAGAACTTGACTGTAAAACAAACTAGCAACAACGATGGCGCTAAGGTTGAATTCGACTTGGCTAACGATATCAAGATTGGTAAAGATGGCAAAGACGGCGTTGACGGCAAAATCGGCGTAAACGGTAAAGATGGTTCCTCTGTTGTAATCAACGGTAAAGATGGCTCCATAGGCTTAAATGGTAAGGACGGCAAAGACGGCCTTACTATGAAGGGCGAAAAAGGCCAACCTGGCTTAAACGGCAAAGATGGCATCACTCGTATCGTTTATGAAGATAACAACCATGATAAACATGAAGTGGCTACGTTAGATGATGGTTTGAACTTCACTGGTAACAACACTGATACAGTGAACAAACAAAAATTGAACAGCTTAGTAAAAGTACAAGGCGAAGGCGTAGATAAAAATACATCTGCTACATTCAAGAGTGCAGCTGGTAACATCAACGTAAAAGCTGATGGTACAGATACTCTAGAAGTTCAATTGAACAAAGACTTGAAAAACATCAATACGATTAAGAACGGTGGCAATGCTACTTTCACAATTGGTGGCGATAACTTCGCATTCAATGGCGGCAATGTAAGCATCGGTGGTAACAACATTACGAACCTTAAATCTGGTATCGTAAACAACAACTCCACTGATGATACAAACGGTGCTAACATCGGCGACGTTAAGACAATTTCCAAAGCTAACGACTTGCACATTGCACCTACTACATCCAATCGTGCTGGTGAAACAACTACATCTTATTCCTACAACACAGCAGATAAATCCGTAACATTGAAATACAACGATGGCAACGGTGCTAACCAAGCTGGTACAATCGCAAAAATTGACTTGTCCGGTTTGGCTGATCAAATCAAAGACGGTTATTCCTTCTCCACTGATGCGAAAGGCAATGTAGTTGGTAACCATGCTGTAACAGCTGTAGGCAACGGTAAAACTGTTTCCTACGCAGCAGGCGATAACTTGACTGTAAAACAAGATATCGACGCTACAACTGGTGAACACACTTACACATATGCATTGTCCAATGACATCAAGGTCGGCAAAGATGGTAAAGATGGCGTTGATGGTAAGATCGGTGTAAACGGTAAAGATGGTTCCTCCGTTGTTATCAATGGTAAAGACGGCTCTATCGGCTTAAATGGTAAGGACGGCAAAGACGGTCTTACAATCCGCGGTGAAAAAGGTCAAGATGGCGTAGACGGTAAAAATGGTACGAACGGTATCACTCGTATCGTATACGAAGACCATAACAACGATAAACACGAAGTGGCTACATTGGATGACGGCATGAAATATGCTGGCGACGATGCACAAGGTGCTGATAAATCCAAAGTTATCGCTAAAAAATTGAACGAAACTATGGACATCGTTGGTGGTGCAGATAAGTCCAAATTGACTGATAACAACATTGGTGTGAACAACGTAGATGGCAAGTTGAAAGTTCAATTGTCCAAAGAAGTTAACTTAACTCCATCCGGTTCCTTAACAATTGGCGATACTGTAGTTAACAACAATGGCTTGACTATCTCTGGTGGTCCATCCATCGTTAAGACAGGTATCAACGCAGGTAACTTGAATATTACCAATGTGAAAGCTGGCGTAAACGATACTGATGCAGTTAACGTAAAACAGTTGAAAGATGCTCGTACAGTTGTTACATCTAACGATAACTCCGTAACAGTTAAGAAAACTGAAAACGGTAACCAAGTGACATATGACTTGCACGTAGCTCCTGGCGCTGCACAATCCGTATGGAATGTGAAATCCACAGGTAACACAACTGCTGATTCCGAAACAGTTGCAAAAACTATCTCTGATGGTAAAACAGTTGAAATGGCAGCAGGCAAGAACTTGACTGTAAAACAAACTAGCAACAACGATGGCGCTAAGGTTGAATTCGACTTGGCTAACGATATCAAGATTGGTAAAGATGGCAAAGACGGCGTTGACGGTAAAATCGGCGTAAACGGTAAAGATGGTTCCTCCGTTGTGATCAACGGTAAAGACGGTTCCATCGGCCTAAATGGTAAAGACGGCAAAGACGGTCTTACTATGAAGGGCGAAAAAGGCGCTGACGGCGTAACTCGCATCGTTTACGAAGACAACACTAACAATAAACACGAAGTAGCTACATTGGATGATGGTTTACGTTTCGACGCTAACTCTGGTGGCGAAAAGAAAAATAAACTTGGCTCCAAAGTAACTGTTAAAGGTACAGGCGCTAAAGCTGATTCCGAATACGATTCCTCTAACATCAAAACAAGCATCACCCAAGGTGCTGATGGTAACAGCGAAATCAACATCGGTTTGGCTAAGGACTTGAACAACATCAACACAATTAAGAACGGTGGCCCTGCTACTTTCACAATCGGCGGCAACGAATTCAAATTCGACGGCGGCAATGTGAACATGGGTGGCAACAACATTACGAACCTTAAATCTGGTATCGTAAACAACAACTCCACTGATGATACAAACGGTGCTAACATCGGCGACGTTAAGACAATTTCCAAAGCTAACGACTTGCACATTGCACCTACCACATCTGATCGTACTGGTGAAACAACTACATCTTACGCTTACGATACAGCAAGCAAATCCGTAACATTGAAATACAACGATGGCAACGGTACTACACAATCTGGTACAATCGCAAAAATCGACTTGTCCGGTTTGGCTGATCAAATCAAAGATGGTTATTCCTTCTCTACTGATGCTAAAGGCAATGTAGTTGGTAACCACGCTGTCACAGCTGTTGGCAATGGTAAAACTGTTTCCTACGCAGCAGGCGATAACTTGACAATTGCTCAAAATATCGATAATGCAACTGGTGAACAAACATATACATATGCATTGTCCAATGACATCAAGGTCGGTAAAGATGGTAAAGACGGCGTTGATGGTAAGATTGGTGTAAACGGTAAAGATGGTTCCTCTGTTGTAATCAACGGTAAAGCCGGTTCTATCGGCCTCAATGGTAAGGACGGCAAAGACGGCCTTACTATCCGTGGTGAAAAAGGTCAAGATGGCGTAGACGGTAAAAATGGTACGAACGGTATCACTCGTATCGTATACGAAGACCACAACCATGATAAACACGAAGTGGCTACATTGGATGACGGCATGAAATATGCTGGCGATGATGCACAAGGTGCTGATAAATCCAAAGTTATCGCTAAGAAATTGAACGAAACTATGGACGTTATTGGTGGTGCAGATAAGTCCAAATTGACTGACAACAACATCGGCGTGAACAACGTAGATGGCAAGTTGAAAGTTCAATTGTCCAAAGAAGTGAACTTGACTCCATCTGGTTCCTTAACAATTGGCGATACTGTAGTTAACAACAATGGCTTGACTATCTCTAGTGGTCCTTCCATCACTAAGAATGGTATCAACGCTGGTGATAAGTTCATTACTAATGTAAAAGCTGGTGTAAACAACACTGATGCAGTTAATGTTGCACAATTGAAAGAAGCTAAAACAGAAGTTAAGGCTGGTAAAAATGTGACTGTATCTGAAGATAAAGGTGCTAATGGTCAAACAATTTACACTGTTAATGCGAACGACGTAGCTCTTGGCGATGCAGAATTGAAATACTCCGCTAACGGCAAGAACACTCAATCCGTTAAATTGTCTCAAGGCTTGAACTTCGTTGACGGTAACTACACATCTGCTTCCGTTGATGCAAATGGTCAAGTTAAATATGACGTAACAATCGGTAAGGTGAAAGACGGCGTTGACGGTAAACCAGGCGTTGATGGTAACGATGGTATTGCCACAGTTAAAACTGTAGTTGATACAATCAACAACTCCGGCTGGAAAGGTGATGTTACTGGTAACACAGTAAATAACCATACTGCAACAATCGTTAAACCTGGCACAACTGTAAACTTCGGTGCTGGTAAAAACTTAACTGTTGAACAAATCGTTGATAAAGTAACTGGCGATCATACTTACAACTATGCATTGTCCGATGACATCAAAGGTTGGTAAAGATGGCAAAGACGGTATTGACGGTAAGATCGGTGTAAATGGTAAAGATGGTTCCTCTGTTGTCATCAACGGTAAAGACGGCTCCATCGGCTTAAATGGTAAGGACGGCAAAGACGGTCTTACTATGAAAGGCGAAAAAGGCGCTGACGGCGTAACTCGCATCGTTTACGAAGATCATAACAACAATAAACACGAAGTAGCTACATTGGATGACGGTTTACGTTTCGACGCTAACTCCGGTGGCGAAAAGAAAAATAAACTTGGCTCCAAAGTAACTGTTAAAGGTACAGGCGCTAAAGCTGATTCCGAATACGATTCCTCCAACATCAAAACAAGCATCACCCAAGGTGCTGATGGCAACAGCGAAATCAACATCGGTTTGGCTAAGGACTTGAATAACATCAACACGATTAAGAACGGTGGTCCTGCTACTTTCACAATCGGCGGTAACGAATTCAAATTTGACGGCGGCAATGTAAATGTTGGTGATAACTTCATCACTAATGTGAAAGCTGGCGTAAACGGTACTGATGCAGTAAATGTTAACCAATTGAACTCTGCTAGAACAGAAGTTGAAGAAGGGGACAACGTAAAAGTAACATCGCGTAAAGGTGCTAATGGTCAAACGATCTACAAGGTAAGTGCGACTGGCGTTAACCTTGGCGATGCAGAATTGAAATACTCTGCTAACGGCAAGAATACTCAATCCGTTAAATTGTCTCAAGGCTTGAACTTCGTTGACGGTAACTACACATCTGCTTCCGTTGATGCAAATGGTCAAGTTAAATACGACGTTAACCTTGGTAACATTAAACAAGGTACAGACGGCAAACCAGGTGTAGATGGTAAAGATGGTATCGCCACAGTTAAAACTGTAGTTGATACAATTAACAACTCTGGTTGGAAGGCTAATGCAACAGGTAATGTAGTAGGTACATCCACTGCAACAATCGTTAAACCTGGCAGCACAGTAAATTACGGCGCAGGCAAAAACTTGAACGTAAAACAAACTGTGAACGGCGAAGAACAAACTTACGAATTCGCATTGGATAAAGATTTGAAAGAGCTTAATAGCGTTCAAACTAACACAATCCACTTAGGTAGCCCAACATCTCATACAACAATCAACTACAATGCAGGTGATGATCGTATTGAGTACACAACTAAGGCTGGCGACAAAAAACAAGTAGCTAACTTAGATGATATCTGGACTATCCAAGCTAATGGTACAGACGTTAAACCTGTAGGCGGCAAAGTTAATGTAGTGGGCGGCGATCACATCAAAGTTTCTACAGATGCAGCTGGTAAGATGACAATCAGTGCTGACGGCGTTGGTACTATGAACGGCTTCAACGTTAAATCTACTGGTAATACAACTAGTGATTCCGATAAAACAGCTAAAAACATCACTGATGGTAAAACTGTGGAATTCTCTGGTGGTAAGAACCTCACTGTTAAACAAACTAACACTGGTGACGGTGCAAAAGTAGAATTCGCATTGAAAAATAACATCGACTTGACTCCAAATGGTTCCGTAACAATTGGTGACACAGTAGTTAACAACGATGGTTTGACTATCACTGGTGGTCCTACTATCACTAAGAACAATGTTGATATGGGTGGCCAACAAATTCACAACGTGAAATCTGGTGGCGATGTAGATTCCAATGGTGCTAACATTGGCGACATCAAACGTATCTCCAAAGCTAACGATACTCGTATCAAAGACGGTAACTACGAAGTTAGCCAAACGGTACTGTTGAAATGACATATGTTGATGGTTCTGGTAAACAATTAGTTGACGAACACGGCAACCCTGTGAAAGCAACTATTTCCGGTATCGCTCGTCAAGACTTGTCCAACATTACTAACGAAGGTAAAAAGGTTATCACTGGCCTTGGCACAATCGTAAAAGCTGGTCAAAACGTATCCGTTGATGAAGCAACTGATAACACAACTGGTCAAAAAACATACACTGTAAACGCTGATCTTTCTGGCGCGAAAGTGAATGCTGGTGTTGGTACTGAAGGTTCTGGTGTGGTTAAAGGCCTTAGAAACCCTGAAAAAGTTAATAAAGGTACTCAATACATCGCTGGCGATAACATGGTTGTAGAACGCAAACATGTTGAAGGCGACGATAAACTTGATAACTCCATCACTTACAGCTTGTCTCACGACTTGACTGAAATCAACTCCATCAGCAATGGTGGCACAACTCTTCGTATCAACTCTAACCCAGGCGGTAATAAATACGACCGTGATACTGCTGTAACTCCAGCTCTTGAAGTTCATGGTGGTAACCTCAGCATGACTGGTAACCGCATCGTTAACCTTGCACCTGGTATCGATGGTACTGATGGCGTAAACGTTAACCAATTGCGCGATTCCTTAACAACTGTTAAATCTACAGATGGTACTGTACGCGTTACAGATCTAAGCTCTGATCCTAACAAACATGAATACGATTTACATGTTAACCCTGCAGTTGACCCTCGCGTAGATAAATTAGGGTGAAGAAATCA
>BNJU01002796.1_pt1 | contig 70581 bp, 160 predicted proteins | sample 8539281 | NCBI WGS metagenome assembly BNJU01 (sample SAMD00202456, study PRJDB9452) | human saliva metagenome | isolation source: human saliva | place: Japan | reverse complement strand
GAAGCCATGTAATATTGTTGATCCTGATCGCCCTGGATTCTCCATGAATCGGAATCTTCTTCGGTATTTTCCTGCCAGCAAGGCAGCCCAGAATGAGAATCCGATCGATGCCCTCAGATGAGTGAGAATTCTTATGGGAACAGACAGGCGGGCAAGATACTAAAGGACTTGTCGCCTGCCGGATTGATGAGAGAGCACCCCTGCGGTAGAGACACAGGAAAGATACTGACCATCTTGTTGCCCATCGGGTCAATGAGAGAATCTCCGACAGGGTAAGCAGATGAGCAGTTTCTGTCAGATCACAGAGAAGGCAAAGACGGTCTGGCTAAAGGTGCTGCCCGCGTAGATCAGAGGAGGTGAAGCTGACATTGATGGCATTGGGGAAGTTACTGGGTCTCGGGCGCAGCACCCCGCCCCGCCTGGGACAGTGACAGCCGCCCTTGCGCCGATTTCACTTCCTCATCAGCCGAAGTTAAGCTGCAGGAACTGGATTCCCGGGCAGGTCGTTTGAGACGGTCATCCGGCGGCCGGAGACGGGATCCGAGAGCGCCGCGGGGCGAACCGGGCCATTGCAGTCTCGCGGTAACCCAGCTGGTCATTGCATCCGCCCGCAGATTTCAGTTGATCGCTAAATTCAAGCTTTAAAATCCCGGCCGTAATGGCTTTGGCACGCGAAAGTCCATGGGACCGTCCTCGACGGAACGGATCTGGTCCGTCGGGGATGCAAAGCGCGGCAGTATGTGGGCGCGTCGGATCGAAATCTGGCAAGCAGCTGATCGGAAGACCCGACCGGAAATTGTAGTCGGCCAGTTGAAAGAAGCTGTGAAGTTGGTCGTGATTAAAGAGAGAAGTGCGATCGCAAATGCCTCGTAGTCACAGATCAGGGCGGTCGTCTCGCTTCAGCGGATAGGAACACCACGGCCGGATTTGCCGCGGAAACCAAGGTGTCCACGAGGGCTTGTGATGGCAGACGAGATAGCACCACCGGCTGCAGCCAGACGCGGTGGTGAAAAGAGTCGGAGCCGGAGTGCACACATGGACGCTGTCATTTGCCTCCAGCTGATAGCGCCTTCCTCCAGCCCAAAGGCTCAGCTTATCGATCCGGCTGTGAGGCTTGGGCTGACAGTGTGCCAAAGCAGGCGCGAAATTGCAGGCAGATTCCAGATCCGTGCAGGACGATGTCCGCTGTCTCTCCCTGCGTGGTCCGGAACATCCAGCTCCGTGCAGGACAGCCCCTGACGATGATTTAAGGGCGCAGACCCTCCTGCATGGAAATCGTCCACTCACTTCCTCTCCATGCGACCCCTGCAGATCTCTGACCTCGGGTCATTTTCCTCCTCGAACTTTGGTCTATTCATCGGGACCCTCGCACAGACTTTTGCTACCGGCCCATCCTTCGGTCGACTGCCTTTATATCGTCCGGCCGGCTGTCCTCGCAGTGCGTGATTCATCTTATTTAGAAGTCAGGGCGGCGCGAGAATCCATCGACGGCGAAGGATACATGTCGCTCATATGAAAGTAATCGCCGCCGGGTCAGACATACGGCGGCTCTGTTGTCGATCAGGAACGCAAGGCTTTCTTGCCGGTCAGAAAAGTTAGCTTATATTGAGGGCAGAAGGCAAAACACGCGCCATGCAGATCAAAAGAATGAGTCAACCGCGAGCAGTCGGGAGTCCTGAGCACAGGAGCCCTGGAGCCCAGTCCTGCCCAATGTCGGTGAAAGAAACGCAGAGTCTGGCGTGGTAATCGTTCGACCCTTCTCATCCTCCTGACAGCGATTGCGTGTCGCCGCGATCTACCTGGTAGCGGGAGGCTACGCGAGTAAAAATCACAGCCATGCACGACGAGGCGGTTCAGCAGGCCATCACCTCGGAGTGAGCTCGAGGCCTCCTGATCCAGCTTTGCTCACGACAAGGACGGGAACGAACCAGGAGCTGCAAGAAGAACAGATTCAGAGGTGCACCAGCGACAAGATGCCCAAGCAGGTCAAGGAGCGGCTTTCGTCGCCATTGGAGGACAAGAGTTTCTACAGCCAACCCTGCGGCAGTCAGCCTCAAGGGAATTGCCCGCGCGAATGCCATGGTCAGAAACCACAAGGTCCTCAGACGGATCCACGATCACCCAGCAGCCTGGCGAGAACGGTTCTTTCTGACGCATGCGGCGTGCAAAGGTGGAGTGAGAGATCTTGTCAGTGCCCGAAATGGAGAAGAGCACCCATGACCCGATCCTCGACTTCTACATCAATAATGTCTCATTTCACGAATGGCTTCACGGCATCGGCAAACCGCTTCCTGCGCCATCCCAGCAAGGATATCATGAGTTTTGAGCCCGGCGAGATCACGTATCTGTGCGCCATTCCCAATCGCCTGAGCCATTAAGGATCCCGAGATCAATCACCCTCAGAACATCGTCGCAGGCAGACTCTGACTTCCCGCGAGCCATGTCATCGACAAGAAGATCAGCCAGGAGGAGTCAGGATCAGTGCCGCGGGCAAGCAGATCGCCCGATCTGTCCCAGGACTCAGTAAGCAGTTCCATGGCATTATGAGACCTCACTTTCGCCGAGTACTTCCGCCGTGCGGGCCGCTGACAGGCGGTGTATCGATTTGACTTCCAGTATCACCCCAACAGCGATGGCGAGTGCGCGCAGGCGATGAGGACAAGCTACGGCAAGCGAGTATGACAGCTACGCCTCCAACCACACAGGCGGCCATGAGATCTACACCAGTCTCGGACGCGAATGTACAGCAGTCCCTCCAGACCGTGTGGACAAAGAACATGGAGCAGTTGGAGCGAGACGACGGATATGGCATATATATGCGGCCCGTCTGCAGTGGACCGCTCGCTGACACGACCGGGAATGTGCGTCGCTCTGTCGGCGGCCGAAGCCGGTGACAACATCACGACCCACATCGCTGAACCGCCGGTCGCTATCGCACCGTCAGCCCGGTTCTTCCATCGCGCCCATTTTAGTCTCATACGCAAGCGCTCGAGCACCGGCGCGCCGCCCGACACCCGCGTGCGCAGGACGCCCCCATTGTACCAATGTGACCTCAGAACTACGGCAATTCCTATATGGGCACAAGTCACATTGACCTGCATGTGGCCGTGCGGGCCTATGCAGCATCACGGTTGCCTGGAACGTCTTACGATGTCAAGCCGGCGCGGGCCTGCAGTATCTCTACAAGACGCACTGGCGTGAGATATCCAAGAACGATGAGGACTCTCGCGGCGGGGATCGGCGGACTGACGAACGTCACAACGCAGAGATGGCCTCTCGGCATACGCGGCGCCGGAGAATGATCTTTGGCAAATACCGTGAAAGCCGACCCGCATCGATCATATTGACGACAAGAATGGCAAATACCATTTACAGAAACAAACGCACGGGGAGATTACAGATCTATAAGTCGCAGCGTGCCCATCAGATGGATCAATAAGGATGAAGGTAGTTCTGGATGCGGAACCGGCGCAGGCCTGAAGCTGAGTAACCGCAGGCCGCGCTGCCGTCAAGTCAGAACGACCCAAACGACCATAAGGACGGCTGGTTTCTGGCGCTTCACACCCACATACACCATTTAAGCGTCTGGACCGGCTAAGATATCGCAGGTCCGCGTAGCAACTGACCAAAGCACCACCCGACGCATCTGGTGGACTCAGCGCACCGCGGCCCACGAGAAGCTGACTCTGCAAGAACTTCTCCCAGAGACATCGCGGCATCGCCCTCGAGCCAGCAAGCCCACCCGAAGCCAGTTCGCCGGAGACTGATGGGCAGAGGGAGGATAAGAAGAATTCCGGCGACAGCGACAGCAAGTCCAGACGGATTCGCCGCGCAGTCTGCCCGCGTCGGAGGACAGCCGTCCACAGTTCAAAGAAATCTTCAGAGTCAAAACAGCACGAACCGAGAGAGGCGTGCGAAACGGGACAGTCCTGCCAGTCCGCGTTAGCGGTCATTGACGATAGCCTTCCTCGACAGCGGTTAAGATGGAATACCTCCCTGGGTGCTTGAGGATCGTGATTATTCGGGGCTGATTTCGCTGCTAGGGAAGTCATCGGCGTGTGGCTCAGCTTGGCAGAAGCGCCATGTTCGACGTAGAGGTCGCAGGTTCAAATCCTGTCACGCTGACCGCTGTTAAAGGAAGAGGAGTTTCGAGGATCCGGAGCTCTCATTCATGGAGATGCATGGCACGTCGCGCGCGACCGCTTCATTGTCCGTGATGATCATGCGCCCGCCTGAGCGTCCATGTACCAGGCCTGCGGCGGCAGATTTTCGAGAGAGACCTGAAGACAGGTTGTCAGGCGCAGGGAGTTTCAGGAAAGCATCATATCCGCCAGCAGAGAGTGGAGGAGATGCCGCGGATACTGGTTTCGCGGCAGGCCGGAGGTCGAGGACCGGTCTCGAATGATGGAATGCGCGTGACAGCCAACCGCCAGATCGCCAGCACAGTGAGGATGAGGGGGAAGTCCTTTTCGACCCTGACCGGACCGAGAGCCGCTGTGGCGGCGGCAGTTTGCGCTGTCCCATCTGTGCACGGCCCAGCTTCGCTTGTCCCATATCGGTCGCAGCGGCGAAAGATGACCGGTCAATACGTCGGTCCCTATCGGGTCAACAATAGACTGATCGACGCGGACGGGAGAAGGAGCTTCTACCCGGACCTGATCTACCCTTGTGCCCTTTCCTTCGCCGGAGTGCCTTCTGGTCAGCTCGGATCCAGTGATCTGGACCCGAAGCAAACTCAGGACGGTTTGTGACAAAAGAGGCTGACTGCGGGAATGCTCTCTGAACAGAGGACCAAATAGAGGAGCTGACGTCTCTGCTTTTGATATGGGAGGGCGTGCTCAGCAGCCAACAGCACTCTGGGGCCTCAGCAACCATATTCTGGAAGATGGTCTCTGACGTGTGACAGGCAGGGGAGAGGATGACCGCGCAACCGGAGGACTCGCATGCGCGGCGGGCTTCGGCAGACAGAGGCCATCTGAGGACCCTGATGAAGGAGACCCGAAGGAAGAAGAGACAGAGCCTGGCTGGCAGCCTGTCCCGTGCGGGTCAGGAGGAGCTTGTCAGGAAGAGCTGGCGACCTGCTGCCGCCCACAGCATGAAAGAGCAATTAGCAGCCTTCTGACCGGCGCCGGTCCGTCTGGCGGGAGCGACCCGGAGCCGCCTTGGGCAAATGGAGGTCAAAGGAGAAGCTTTCGCAGGACGACAGGGCAAAAGCTCTCTCCTGCGGAGCTATGGGTACCGGGCTGCGGGATGACTGAGCAGTTTCGCCATATTTACATCGGGAAAAAGGCTTCTGACCGCGAGAACCGACAGATCCTGAGGCATTTTCCTGCCGAACAGATCCCGATTGGATCACTTATAAGGATGTCTCTCAATCGGTCGGCAGGGATGTCGTTCGCTAGATCAATCACCGGGAAAGTCTGATTCTGGCTGTCCGCCAGGGGAGGCGGTGGTACCTGCGCGGTCTGCCAGAGCTTCGAAGGGAGCCGTCGCCATGCGTTCTTCCGTCGCGAACCGCCCTCAAACCGGGAGAGTACTGTCATCTCAAGATGCACTCCGGGAATATCGTTATCTTCGTCAATCTGGAGGAGATGATGGAGGAGGTGGACCGGCTTTTGACAGAAGCTGGTCTACCTCTGCGTCTCCGTACGACACGGATCGTGCTGGGCGCTGGAGGCGGTACAGGGTATCTTGCCTCGGCCTGACGCAGGCTGAGCGGGCCGGGCTCAGCCTTTGAGGTTCGGACCACGCGGCTCTGCTCCGGCTGATCACTACTGGGGCGAAAGGATCGACCGCCCGGACCCTGTCCTCCGGAGACCCATATCAGACAGATGGAGATGCGCCGCAGCCTCACCGCCCGGCTCGAGCGTCCGTGGCCGCTGTCGAGGCCGGCGCGACCGTCCGGGCGGCACTCCCATGATCTTTCAGCCCGGCTGGAGACAGCTCTGGCTGCAGACCTGGTGGACCGGATTTTACAGACCTGCCCCCGGGACAGACCGCGGACGTCAGCATAGAGCTTTCGCATCTCGCGGTGATTACTTAAAGCGATCGCGCCGCAATCAGCCCCTTGCCGCCAGTGCGTGCAGCCTCGCTTGGACAGGAGGGAGGCTCGTCACCATCCGGCTCCTGAAGAGATGGAGAGCTTCAGTGAGAAACGTTTGCCTCACGTGGAGTGACGCTGCCAGATCTTCTCGCTCGAGGAGGCTTTGACGTAGCAGGCCTGATTGACGGCAGTCACACAGGGAGTAAACCGTAAGGAAGTCAATTTGAAACAATGAAACACCCAGGGAGCATCCAAAAATGAACATCAGACAATGGATCGAACCGACCTTCACCCAGGAGGATCGGTCTGGAAGAAGAAAATCAGCGGGTGACCTGGAGTGGATTCCTTGGTCACAGACGGGATCATCCATGATGATCCGGTTCTGCAGACCGGACGGTGAGAGCCAGCTGGAGATCATTACCGCGCAACACCACAATCGGGAGCTGGTCAAGGCGTCAGGGGCACGCGTGGCGGAGTGCAGCCCGCTGGGCATAAACACACCGGAGCCGCTTCTGGTCCTTTCTCCAGCCTCCCTGCCTGCGCTCGGAGAAGGATATCCGAACCGCGCAGTTCGTGGAGAGAGAAAGCGGAGGAAACCGTCTATCGCAACCATCTGGCGGGCAAGTACGGCAGACAGAAGCAGTCTCTGTGCGGCAATCCACTTTCAACTTTTCCTATCCGCAGGCTTTCCTGGACCGCCTGAGGGAAGAGGGCGTCTCTGCAGGACCAGATCTACCTGAACCTGGCGGAGAAGCCGCTGGCTTATTCCCGCGATCGCCGCCCTGACGGCGCCTGGATGGATGCTTCTTTCGAGGGTGGAGCCGGGGAGACTTCGGCCGGCATATATCCTCCCATCCACCGCCGTCGACAGGCACCGGTCGAATGCGCTTTGAACCCGTCCTGGACTTCGACGCCATCCCGAAATGTCTGGACCCATGGAGACTACTATGGGCAGACAAATTTCATCCGCGGCGGAGCTTCACCATCCGCTGCCCAGCCTGGGGCCAGCATCATGCCCTGGACAAGCTCCAAGCGTCGAACCATCATCGAGCTCAGCGCATGCTGGATGTCAATCCCCGCGTGAGGGGATTGGACCCCTCGGATCTGGAGTTTCCGACTTTGCAGCTCTGCACTGACCGCCAGCCCAAGATGGACCGTGTCTGTCGTCGCGTCAGAGGCGGGCCATGCGGAATATGAAGCAGGCGGCATCCCATCCCCGGAAAAGGTGTCCTCTTTCGACGGACGGGGAGCATCTCAAGCCTGAGCTGGCGCTGGAAACCTGCCGCGGATGTGGAGAACGTCAGAGCCCGCGAGGCGATCAGCCGTCAGGATCGATAAGATTAGCATCCTGACAGGCGTGCGCCAGACGATCTCGATCGCTATGGAGAGGACCATATCGGCGGAGTGACTGGCCCGCGCGCTGAACCGCGTAGCGAAGGAGATCTGGTATGACAGGCAGAGTAGCAGACAGGTGCGAGAGACGCTGTAAGCGTGAGATAAAGATCTCGAGATAAAAGGAGATGCGGCTAGGTCGAAAATAACCGGAGAAAAGGGAGATCTCGATGACGAAAAATTGATTTGATTATCACCTGGGTTCTCCGTCTGAAAGACGACCTTCTGCGGCATTACGCCAGGCAACTGATAAATCGAATGAATATCGCGATCCTGGAGAACGACTGGAGCCACCAACGTGGATCGCATGCTCTTTATCCGATCTGGAGGAGAGAGTCCGTGCATGTGGAAATGGGTTCTGGGAGATAAGGACTATGAGACCCATTGGAGACGCTCTTTACGACCAAACCTCATCACGCCGCTCGCGCATGTTGGGCTATGACCCGTGTTTCTTGTAGAACTGCCGGGTATTTATGACGTGGATCAGTTCTTCGACACCCTTTCAGGAGAAACCGCTCCAACGTTGGTATCAGATTGGAAGCAGTATACTCTATCCTGATGCCCATCTGCCGGAGAATACGGACGAGGAGCACGACTCTCCATCTGGTACTCGCAGCTGGCCACGCCGGAAAGGTGGTGTGTTATCCAAGCATTGCCAGGTGGATGAGAAATCTTTTTCATTGTGCGGACCAGCATAAACTGCGCCTAGCAGCATTTTCACGTGACCGCTCGGCTGACGCTGGGCGAGATAGAGACCAACGGGATCAGCTTACAGACATGGACCTGAGGATCTGTCGTCGGGCTGGCTATCGTATGAGCGAGACCACCTACGCCGCCTACAGTCGGAAGACCAGTACGACCAGCCTTCTATAAGTATGAATGGGGCAGGCGACAAGAGAGTGAACTGGCGGAGGACCTGCGCAGATCTTTCGCGTGATCCTGCCAGGGCCATGTGATCCGGTGAAGGGCTACTTTGAATTTGCGCGCGGATGGCAGAGAGGCGTGGGGAAACAAATCATGCCGAGAAGATGTCAAGCGAGCTGGCTCAGTCGATGGCTTCAGGTGAATGCCACCGCGGATGGAATCGAGCCGAGTGACAGCGCGCAGGGCCAGGAGGTTCTGATCGCGATCGGAGAGCCTGAATCAAAACCGATTGCCAGGCACCTCACCACGTGCTCGGGACAGACAAGACGCAGTAAAATGGAGGAGTTACCTATCAAATATGGACAACTTGGAAATTGCAGAAAAGTAAGGAAGTAAAGAGCAAATAAGGAAGTACAAATTTTATGATGGACTGTACTAAACACGTGCTTGATGACCCAGACTGCTCCTCAACTGCTCTGAGCGGAGCGGCTTAATGCGACGACATTGTCGGGCGACATGGTTCAGCAGTTCTGTGCAGTCATGCGTGGGCCTACTCCAGAGGGCTTTAGCCTATGAGAAGGGTAGTGCGCTGTGAGTGAGGAATTTAACAGGATAGAACCCGGGCTTTGATGGAATGCTGAGGGAGTATCTGATCAGGAAGTGAGTGAGATCGCGACGATTTATAAGCTCTCATGCCGAGTCACGCCACCACGACACCGGCTCCATTCATCCGGAATCTCCTGGACCTTCGAACCTCGCGCGAAGAAGATTTCCCACGGCCGTAAGCATCCAACAAGCCTCGATGAAGCGGTCAGACCTCTCGCCGAGGAGGTCTTCGCCGGCCTTTTGATACCTGTATCGGCTTGAGCGGATGGCATCCCGTGAGAAAACCGGCTCGGGATATGACCGATCTCTGACCCGAAGCGGTCGAACGTTGTCCCCGAGGAGGCGGTCCATATCGGTGATCCTGAGGTGGATATGCAGGCATGCTACATGGAGGAAATGGACTGTAATTGGTGTTGATCAGACTTTGCAGCCATTCCTTTTCTAGAGGAGAGGGCAGGCCCCATTGTCTCTGACGCGGCGCGTTGGGAGGCAGAGATCCTGAGGAGCCAACTACGGCAAAAATGAAATGCTCATGGATATAGGTCTGCCGGGATCTGATTGTCCGGCAGAAAAAGCTTTTTATGTCTATGATCCGTGGGTATTTATAAAAGGGAGAGACAGAGAAAATCAGACAAAAGAAAATGGATGAAAAGCAGAGGAATATTGCAAATTATCCCAGAGTTGAGCTACTATACAAGCACACAACAAGTAATCACAGACGTGCTTTTTGCAAGATATTCTGCTGTGAATAGAAGAAAGACCTCATCTCATGGCAACCGGCTAGAGGTAGAGTTCAATACCATGCAGATGCAGAATTTGTACATGAACTCTGTACAAGGCTGGCCATTTGCAGTGCTTAGACAAATTTAGCTGGATGTTTAGCAAAAGAGGAAAATGAAAGTGCTAGAATGACAGTTGATTTTTGTGATTATGAGGAGGATCGCGGCATTGGGAATGGATTGCAAGAAGCTCTGCCGTGGAGTTTGGTAAGGAGTCTGCAATGGCCCAGGAGATTAGTTGAGAAATTACAGGTACAAAAAGGCGTTTACCATCCCGATCTCGGAGGAACGATATCGCGAGTCCTTTCTGATCACATGGGGTGTTGGTCATTCTGATCGTTCTGTCCCTGTGGCTGACCAGTCACATACGTCCGTGGAGCATCTGTCCAAAAAGCAGCCTTCGTCGAGAGCGCGGCGACCTGGCTGACACTGTCAAGGGATGCTAAGAGGGAGCAGCGGAACACTCTACCCATCTGAGACCATTCTTCTATATCGGTCTCTCCAATATCATCGGACTCCGCAGCTTAGCTGCCCACCAGTGATCAAGCGTCAGATTGCGCTTGCGGCCATGTCCATTGTTCTGATTGAGGCGGCCGCATTCGAAGAAGGGAGTAGGCTGCCGGTCTCGCCAAACCCATCGCCATCATCACCTATCAACATACTGGAAGTCTTTTTATCCGGCCTCTCTCTGCATGCGACTGTTCGCAAATGTCCTGGGCTCTTACGTCACTCATGAGACATGAGCACATTGTGCCCGCAGGGCCTGCCCCTGGTCTTCAGCGCGTACTTTGATATTTTCGACGGCTTTATTCAGGCCTATGTGTTTGTTTTCCTGACCTCCCTTATTGCGGAGGCAGTTGAGGATTAGTGGACAGGTGTCCGCCAAGCGAAGATAATAGCGCGGATGCCGATATTATAGAGCCCTGGAGGCATTTAAACGTGGGAATTTGTTCCAAAACCAATATTCTGTCTTTTCAGGAGGAAAAATCAGGAGTGTTCAATCGGGAGCAGGTATTGCAGCCATCGCGCGCATGACGGAGCCGGTCTTGGTATCGGTATCGCAACCGGTCATGCAGCGGACGCAATCGCAAGACAGCCTGAGGCGGACAAGAAGATCAGTCAAACGATCCTGGGCGCAGCGTCGAGGCGACCGCGATCTACGGACGGTGTTGGGCATCCTGATCATTTTCATGCTGGGCTACTGCGCAGAGACGGCATTCCGCGGGGCGGGAACCGTGGATGTGGAAGTCAGCGAGAAGCAATGTCACATTGATTTGACAATTCTGTGGGTTATCACTGACCTGATCATCCTCATTTTTATTCTGAAAAATTTTCTTCGACGGGTGCGCGACGCTGGGTGCCAGGCGCGAGGGACAGATCAAAAGTCCGCGACGACGCGGGCTCAGGCGTGACGCGCAGGCTTCTGCATGAGAAATACGAGGTCCAGCAGAGTCAGCGGCAGGCGGAGGCGGCTAATATCCGCATGGAGGCGACCAAGAAGGCCAATGCAGAGTATGACTCGCATCCTGGGCGAAGCTGGCGATCGCCTGACAGATGATTGAAGAGGCCAAAAAGAAGGCCTGCTGCGGCGGAGATCGAGCGCCGTGAGGCGGAGGAGAAGATCACCGATCTGGGCTCGAAGAACGCTGCGCTGCTGGTGGACCTCAGACCGATGAGTAGATAGGACGACGCCTTCCTGAAGGAAGTGGAGAAACAAATGAGCGAGACCAATACAAGATGTGGGCAGCATGCTCATTGGCCAGTGCTGTGTGTGACGCCGCCTTCCGAGAGGCAGGTTGCTCAGTTCAAGCGAGTTTTTATCAGCAGCATTTGCATACGCCAGCGGGCGGATGTGGATCTGACTGTTGAGACGGACCTTCGGTCGGCGGAGGTTTCATTCTGGCTGTGGGCTCCGATGAGTTTGACTCGTCCACCCGGGGCAGGAGCGCCAGTTTGAAAGACCAGATCGACAGCTTCCGTCAGAGACTTTCGCGGGCGCGGATCAGGCAAGATCGCATCGATCATGCGAGGAGGCCGGAGGCGTTCCATCTGGCGGCCAAGGCCTCTGAAGTGAAACGGTTGAGACTCGTGGAGACGGATTGTCACCATCAGCGGCTTTGACCAATGTCCCAGTACGGGGAGACGGGTTCTCTGATAATGGCGTCAAGTATGATCCAGGACATCAAGTCCGATAGCGTAGGCGCCATTTCTCTGATCAGGAGGGACAATCGGCGAGGGAAGCCGCATAACCGACCGGTAAGCGGCCGGATACCCGTATCTGACGAAGCCTGGGCCGCGTCGTCGACGCGCTTGGCAATCCCATTGACGGAGGAGTCGCGATCAAAGCGTCGGACCACCGCCCGATTGAGAACGAAGCCCCCGGTATCACCACCGTCAGTCCGGTCAATGTTCCCTGCAGACCGGGGTATTTTGCCATAGACTTCGATGTTCCGATCGGCCGCGGTCAGCGTGAGCTGATCATCGGAGATCGGCAGACCGGTAAGACAGCCATTGCGACGGATGCCATTCTCAATCAGAAGGCGAAAGAACTGCATCTGTATCTATGTGGCGATCGGACAGAAGTCATCTACGATTGCGGGGATTGTCAACACCTGACAGGCGCATGACGCCATGGACTACTCCGTCGTCGTCGCCTCGACGGCTTCTGACCCGGCGCCCCTCAGCATATCGCACCCCATGCCGCAACAGCTCTGGCTGAGTACTTCATGCACAAGGGCAGCATGCTGATCGTCTACGATGATCTGTCCAAGCATCGCGGTTTATCGGGCCCTGTCCTTCTTCGACGGTCGCCCGGACGTGAAGCCTATCCCGAGATGTCTCTACCCGTACTCTGGCTTTTTGGAGCGCTGTGCCCGTCTCTCTGAGGAACTGGGAGGAGGATCCATTACCGCCCTGCCCATCATTGAGACCCAGGACGGAGATGTATCCGCTTATATTCCGACCAATGTAATCTCCATCACGGACGGTCAGATTTTCCTGGAGCAGGATCTCTTCGAGGACAACGTCCCGCCGTCACGTCGGCCTGTCCGGTATCCCGTGGAGGCGCAGCGCACGACCAAGGCAATGAAAGGCCACCGTCCCTCGCGTATTGATTTGGCCCAGTATCGGAGATGCAGGTCTTTCACCCAGTCCTCCGACGGATGAGGCGACGAAGAATCAGTCGAGCAGGGCGGTTCGTGGAATTGCTCGCCAGCCCGCAGGATCACTGTTATCCGCGAGCGACCAGGTGATCAGTCTTCTGGTCGCTGAGAATGGGAAAGATGATCTGCTGCCGGCTCGCGAGGTCAAGGAGTATCAGAGACAGCTCCCTGGATTTCTTCGCCGACAAGCATCCGGAAATCGCGGAGAGATCGATAAGAGCGGCCGCCTGACAGATGTCCTCGACAGTCTGTCTTAGAAGCGCTGATGACTCGCCCCTATATGAGAAGAGGCCCAGGCCTAAGCGCCTGGGCATTGCATTAGTACAGAGGATCTATGGGCCAGATACGATCAAAGATCTATCAGCGATTGATAACACGATGAAAATCACCAATGCCGCGTATACAGATCTCATCTACGAAAAGTGAATAACGCTGTGAGGGCCCTGGCAGCCACGAGCCCCTATTTCTACGCTCTGCAGGACATGTTCGCCCGCGTTATGCGCCCGCCGGAGGGCTTCCATCCCTATCTGATAATCGCGAGAAGCGGCGGCAGGAGGACTGCGCAGGGCAATCATCTGTGGACCGCGATAAGGGATTGGCTGCTCTTATAACCACAACATTATCGTTGACAGAAGAATCGATGGATCATCCTAACGGCATGCTCCTACCGTCGGCGAAGATAGTATTTTTGCAGCATCACATCGAGGTTGACGGTGAGTTCCACTATACCGCCCAAAACCCTACCCTGGCCCCGGGGCCAGAAGCATTGCTTTCGAGATGCTGATCTCTTTGAGAGAAGAAGATCGATGAGGTCTTTATCGTCTTCACCTCGATGAAAGAATTCCATGGAGACCATAGTGTAACATGACCCACCGCTCTTTTGATCCGCTCGAATGCCAAGCCCTTTAACCAGAGGAGGCGATGACGGCCATAATTCAGGAGGACTTTTGAATTGGTTTTAATGTCTCGGAGCTTCGTATAATATCGTCCCCGGATTATCTGAACGGATATATTTATCTGCCTTAGTCGAGGCCTCTGCTCCGAGCACCCGCCCGCATGCAGCCACGGACAGCGCCAACAAGAACGGACAGGAGCCCTGCAGGAACCTCAATATCCGCTATAACCGGGGAGCGCCAGGCGAGATCACCCAGGAGATCACAGAGGTTGCAGCGGGCGCTAAGCCAGAGCTCAGCAGCTGGCGGCTGCTGCCAGGCGCAAGAAGCTTAGCAAAGGAGTCATGCCGGATGCAAATCGGTAAGATTGTGCAGGTCATGGGGGCCTGTTGCAGACGTGGAATTCTGCAGAGGAGCCCTTCCGCTGATCAAGTCATGCAGGCTGGACAATCACGGCAAGAAGGCAGTGATGGAGGTCTCCCAGCATCTGGGAGGGAACATGGTTCGCTGCATTATGCTGTCCGCCTCAGAGGGGTGCCAGAAGGATATGCCTGTTCTCGCTACCGGCGCTGGACTCGAAGTGCCGGTGGGAGAGCAGAACCTGGGCCGTCTCTGTACGTCCTCGGGGATACCATTGACGGAGGGGAGCAGATCACAGGCGCAGAAGAGTGGGAGATCCACCGCAAGCCGCCCAAGTTCACAGACCAGAATCCGGTACAGGAGATCCTGGAGACCGGAATCAAGGTCATTGACCTGATCGCCCCCCATGCCACGGGCGGTCAAAGCGGTTTCGGCGGCGCCGGTGTCAGCGAAGACCGTCCTGATCCAGGAGCCGATTCGCAACATTGCCACACAGCACGGCGGTTACCTATTTTCACCGGTGTCGGCGAGCGGTCCCGTGAGGGAAATGATCTTCTCCGAGATGAGCGCGTCCGGTGTCATCAAGAATACCGCCTTAGTCTTCGGACAGATGAACGAGCCGCCCGGAGCCCGTATGCGCGTGGCTGAGACCGGACTGACCATGGCGGAATACTTCCGGGATGTTCAGCACAAGGATGTCCTCCTCTTCATCGATAATATCTTCCGCTTTGTCAGGCCGGTTCAGAGGTCTCTCTCTGGGACGGATGCTCCTCCGTGGGCCCATCAGCCCACTTTGGCCAACGAGATGGGAGAATTGCAGGAGAGAATCGCTCCACCAAGGCCGGGTCTGTCACCTCTGTCCAGGCGGTCTATGTGCCCGCGGATGACCTGATCGGATCCCGCCCCGGCGACCACCTTTCGCCCACCTGGACGCGACTACGGTATGAGCCGTAAAGATCGTCGAGCAGGGTGATTTACCCGGCGGTTGATCCTCTGGGATCTTCCTCCCGCATTCTGGAGAGAGTCGGGCAAGGATCACTACGAGACGGCTCAGCGGGTTCTGCAGGTTCTGAGAAGTACAAGGAGCTGCAGGATATCATCGCGATCCTGGGGATGGAGGAGCTGTCCGATGAGGACAAGCTGACCGTCTACCGGGCCTGTAAGGTGAGAAACTTCCTCTCCCAGCCCTTCTCTGTCGCCGAGCAGTTCACCGATCCTGGCCAGTACTGTGCCTTTGGAGGAGACCATCCGCGGCTTTCAGGCGATTCTGGACGTCAGATGGATGATTACCCGGAGAACGCCTTCTTAAACTGCGGGTCCATCGATGACGTCGCCAAGAAGGCTCAGGAAGAAGCGTCTTAAAGACAGTATCAGAAAAGTGGAACCGGGGAGGGATTCTGAAACCGGTCAGGCATCACAAGGCCTATAAGGAGTCTATCTATGGCTGATCAGGCAACCTTTTTCTTCTGCGCGGATCGCGTCAGGACAAAAATTTCTATCATGACCAGGCTGAGGCTCTGGTCGTGCAGACCGTGGACGGCCAGCAGTGAGTTTTGCCCATCACAGCCAGGCCATTTTTAGCCATTTCCCCCGGGGAACTCAGAATCCGCACCAGAGATGGCGAGTGGATCGATGTCGTGGCGGGATATGGGTCCATGGTCTGCACAACCGGGCCACGGTTCTGGTGGACACCCGTGAGACGGAGGAGGAGCTGGATGCCAGAAGAGCGGAGGAAGCCTGGGAGCGGGCAAGGAGCGCCTGCAGGCAGCAGCAGAGTCAGAGGGAGTACCACATGCACCCAGGCGGCTATGGCCAGGCCCTCCAGGCTCAAGTTCAAGGCAAGGAAATGCACTGAGAATGGATTGGGATTGATATAGAAAAGCAAAGCTGACAGGGCGTGATTCCTGCGGGGATCCGCTTTTTAGCTGGCTTTGCTTTTGAAAGAAAAAGATAGCTTTGTTTTTAAGGAAATAGCCTTCCTTTTTAGAGGGAAAAGAGGTTGACAGATACATGGGCAATTCCACAATATAATCTATCGCTGAACAGTGTCTGACACCGAACTGTTCGATAGTGAACAGTCTGAGCTGGGCCTTTCATCCTGCGGACACGAGGACCATGACCTGTAAGCTATGTGGAGCCGGGGGCTGGCTGCGCAGAAGGAGCATGTTATATGTGTGAGCCGAGAGAAGAGAGGATTTGGGGCTGACGATCTACCGCTGTCCAAGCGGATTCTGGAGGAGATGGCGTGGCGGATGCCGAGGATCAGATCCCCGGAGAGATCGCCAGCAGCGGATGGCTGATCGGCCTGATTGCTAGGAATGAGGACATCTATCAGAAGGATCTGAGTCCATGATTCCCTGGCCGCTCGACAATCACCGGTATCGTTCAGACCCTGGAGAGGGAGGCTTCCTGCGAAGGATTCCGGTCGAGAGGGACGCCCGCCTGAAAAAGTTGTTCTGACGCAGAAGGACAGGACTCTTTCGAAGCGGTCCGCAGACCGTTTCAGGAAACTGGAGGATCAGCCATGAGCCGGAATCTCCCCGAGGATCTGGACTGCTTTTTCCGTGTGATCGATCAAATGAGGAGAATTTTGAGGTGAAGCTATGATCAGAAAGTTGGCAGAGCAGGTGAAAGAGTATAGGAGCCTCATTGCTACTCCCCTCTTCATGCTCTTAGAGGTCGCGATGGAGATGATGATCCCGCTGGAGATGGGGAACATTTTAGACAAGGGGATCCAGGGAAACAGTCTGCAGGCGATCTTCTTCTATGGGGGATCATGCATCCTCCTGGCCCTTGCTCGGTCTTTTTGCCGGTTTTGCCGGCGGCAAGTACGGGGCTAGGGCCCGCTCGCTTTTGGCCCGCAATTTAAGAGAAGCCCCTTCCGCAAGGTTCAGACTTTCTTTGCCAATATTGACCACTTTTCCACCGCTTCTCTGGTCACCGCACGACCACGGATGTCACCAACCTGCAGAATGCCTATCAGATGCTCTTGCGCATGGCGGTTCGACGCGCTGCATCCTGATTGTAGCCATGCTATGGCTTTCTATATCAACGCCAGGCTGGCCAGCGTTTACCTGGTGATTGTAGCTGCGGGCCTTTTCCTCTTCGTGATCATTCTGTCGTGCGCCGATCTTCAGGCAGGTCTTCCGGGATACGACAACTTAAATGAGTCCGTCCAGGAGAATGTCACCGGGACTTTGCGGTCAAGGCCTATGTCCGGGAGAGCAGAGAAAGGAGGTCTTCTCAAAGACCTCGAAAGGCTTTTGCGCAAGATGTTTGTCAGGGCGAGTCCATCATAGCTACGGGAATTCCTGCCATGTCTCTGGCGGCCTACGGGTCCATCCTTCTGATTTCCTGGTTCGGGGCCCATATGATCGTCTCCTCGGAGCGACAACTGAGAGCTGGTCAGTCTTCTGGCTATTCCATGAATATTCTTATGTCGCTGATGATGCTCTCCTCGTCTTTGTCATGATTACTCATGTCCAGGCATCCGCCGAGCGTATTGTCGCGGTTCTTGAGGAGGAGCCGGAGATTGTCAATCCCAAAGATCCTCTGATGGAGGTCCCGAACGGGGAGATTATCTTTGACCACGTCAACTTCGCCTATAAGAAGAAGGCCGAGAATTTTGTCCTTCCGACATCAATCTGACCATCCGCTCCGGCGAGACCATCGGGACTCATGGGGGCGACCGGATCGGCAAAGACCTCATTGGTCAACCTGATTTCCCGCCTCTATGATATCTCAGGGGGAAGCCTCAAGGTGGGCGGCAACGATGTCAGAGACTATGATCTTAAGACCCTGCAGGACGCAGTCTCGGTCGTTCTTCAGAACAATGTGCTTTTTACGGGAACGATTGCCGAGAACCTTCGCTGGGGCAAACAAGACGGCCACGGATGAGGAGCTGAGACGGGCGGCAAGATGGCCTGCGCCGATGAGTTCATCGATCGCTTTCCCGAGGGCTGCGATACCTTTATCGAGCAGGGGGACCAATGTCTCCGGTCAGCGGCAGAGGCTCTGTATCGCCAGGGCTCTTTTAAAAAAGCCGCGTGTTCTGATTCTGGATGACTCCACCGGCAGTCGATACCACGACAGCCTAGAACTGCAAGGCTCGGGAGGATATTCCGGATACGACCAAGATTATCATCTCCCAGCAGTGTCTCCTCCGGTCCGGGATGCTGACCGGATTATCATTATGGACGACGGAAGGGTCAATGCCTTTGATACGCCGGAGCACCTTCTTGAGAGCAATGACATCTACCGCGATATCTATGAGGCTCAGACCCGGGAGGAAAGCGGAGACTTTGATGAGACTGGAGGTGAGGACTGATGGCAAGAGCAGAAATAAGCGGCGGACCAAAAAGAATATTTGCGGCAGCATAAATACCTTCCGACGCCTGATGAAATTTTTTGTTTGCGAGCTACCCGGTGCACCTGCTGGTCGTACTGGCCTGTATATTTAAAATGTCTTTGCCAATGTGCAGGGAAATCTTTTTATTCAGACCCTGATTGACAGTTATATTCTGCCTCGACCAGGCAGGTATCCGCAGGCCAGGCGGCGGATTTCGGCCCTCTCAGCCGCCATGGCAAGGGTGGCAGGCTTTCTACAGGACTCGGGATAGTCTCTGTTTTGGCCCAGGGTCTGGTGATGGCCCGGGTGACGCAGGGAATGATGGATAAGGTCCGCCGCATGCTCTTTACCCATAGGAAGACCCTGCCGATCCGCTACATTTTGACACCCATGGCCACGGGGATATTATGTCTGTTTACACCAATGATGTAGATACCCTTCGGCAGATGATCTCCCGTGCCATTCCCTCAGATGGTCAGCTCTGCGATTACGATTGTGGCGACGCTGATTTCCATGATTATCCTCTCGTCCCGGCACTCTGGTTACCTTGTCTCATGGTCGCCCTGATGCTCTTTGTGACCGGAAAGCTGACCGGCCAGTCTGGCAGGTACTATGGAGCTCAGCAGAGGGATATCGCTACAGAGTCAACGCCCATATTGAGGAGTATATGAGCGGGCAGAAGGTGGTTCAGGTCTTTCAATCATGAAAAGCGAGGCCATCGATCGCTTTTGTCGAGCTCAATGACCAGCTTTTTCATTCTGCAGACAATGCCAATAAATTTCGCTACTATCATCATGCCCATCAACGGACAGCTGGGCAATGTCTCTCTGCGTTCTGTCCGCAGTGATCGGCGGTCTTCTGGCCATGCGGGGGCTGGCCGGAATGACCCTGGGCAGGCTGGCCTCTTTCCTGACCTTTAACCGATCCTTTACCATGCCAATCAACCAGGTCTCCATGCAGATGAATTTTATCGTCATGGGCATGGCGGAGCGACCCGTATTTTGCCATGCTGGACGAGGAGAAGGAGAGGGATGAGGGATATGTCACTCTGGTCAATGCCCGCGAGGACGAGAATGGCAATCCTGTAGAGAGTACAGAGAGAACCGGCCGCTGGGCCTGGAGGCATTATCACAGGGATGAGGGGACGACGACCTGGCACCTGGCAGGCCATGTGACCTCGAGAAGGTCAACTTTGCTTATCTTCCGGCAAGCAGGTCCTCTCACGACACAGACATGTTCGCCGAGAAGGGACAGAAGCTGGCCTTTGTCGGGGCCACGGGCGCCGGCAAGACGACCATCCTGAATCTTCTCAACCGCTTCGATGATATTGAGGACGGCAAGATCCGCATCGACGGGATCACTGTCAACAAGATCAAAAAGGATGATCTGCGCCATTCCATGGGCCATGTCTCCAGGATACCCATCTCTTTACCGGCAGCATCGCCGATAACATTCGCTTCGGCAAGCTGGACGCCAGCATGGAGGAGGTGGTCGCGGCGGCCAGGCTGGCCAACGCGGACGGTTTTATCCGCCGCCTGCCCGAGGGCTATGACACGGTGATCTCTGGGGATGGAAGCAACCTCTCCCAGGGACAGAGACAACTTCTGGCCATTGCCAGAGCGGCCATCTACAATCCTCCGGTTCTGGTCCTGGACGAGGCGACATCCTCCATTGACACTCACACGGGAGAAGCTGGTGCAGAACGGTCTGACGCCTGATGAAGTGAAGGAGAACCTCCTTTGTCACTGCCTCACCGCCTGTCAACGATCCAGAATGCGGATTGCATCATGGTTATGGAGCAGGGGCATATTATTGAGAGGAAGTCACGAGGAACTGATCAGCAGCATGGCAAGTACCACCAGCTCTACACGGGGAAAATCGTCAACGACTGAGATGATACTTAATGAAATCTTAAAATATCCGGATAGAAAACCTTAAAACAGCTGGATTCTTTTGCTTTTTTAGCCGGAATTATGTTACAGGATGGGGCATTTTAGAAAGAGAGGATCCAGCTTTATGAGGAAAGTGATTTAGACTTTTTCATGGCGTCGATGACCCTGATCTTCGCCCTCGTGGCCTGTGGACAGAAAGATATCTCAGGAGACCATACGGCCACGGTTAAGATGAGCTGATATCAATGACGCTGCTGAGAAGGCGGATGACGCGATTACCAAGGGCTTCATGGAGAACATGAACGTCACACTGAAGATGAATCTGGACAAGAAGAACTACAGCATCTCCCGGACAGCGACAAGCTGATCAGCGATGTCAAGCAGTACGCGACAGATCACTTCTGACGAAATTGTCGACGAGGCGCTCAAACAGCAGAATATGGACAAGAGTCAAATCACTGACGACCTGACAAGAAGGCCGGCTATGACGAAAAGCGCAGGCCTTCTATGATGAGCTCAAGAACCAGATGCTCAAGGCCATGGAAGACGCCATGAAGAAGGAAGTGGCAAAAGGAACTGACACCAATTCCAAGGGCAGCTGCATGTTGCCGGCGGCAAGTGATCTTTGGTGGAAGGAGGCTCCAAACGGGCCTGGGACAGGGCCAGATTAACAAGGATGGCAGCATCACCATCAAGATATCTGACAGCCAGCTGAAGATTGATCACATTGATTTCGTCAAGAACAATTAAGCTTTCCGTCTGAAAGAACAATTGAGCTCTGCGTCGCAATTGCAGGCTGAGAAGAGGCTATGAAGAGAGGCTGACCGTCAGAGATCGCACCTGTGCACGAGACGCAGATGCGGACAGGGCGGTCGGTCTTTTCAATGAGCCGGGGCATTCGGCAGAGCAAGGAGCTTTTCATGTATATGCGATCGCGGCCCGCGAAAACCAGGTGAGAAATACAGGCATAGCAGACATAATGCAGGATTTGATACCATAGACCGTCTGGCTGATCAACATGGGATCTGCCTGCGGGAGATGAAATTCGAGGCCCTCTATGGAAAAGGGACTCATTGAGGAGGACAGGTGCTGCTGGTGAAGCCGACGACCTATATGAACGACTCCGGCCGGTCGCTCCAGCAGTTTGTCCGCTTCATCAATTGGATCCTCTGGAGGACATGCTCGTGATTTCTGACGATGTGACCTTAGACTGCGGAGTGATCCGGGTGAGAAAGCAGGGGTCGGCCGGGTGGTCACAACGGCTTAAAGAGCATTATCGCCTGCCTGGGGACGGATCGCTTTCCCAGGGTACTGTAGGGGTGGGGAAAGTTCCGACGGGGAGATATGATCGCCCATGTTCTGGGCAGGATCCGTCCTGAGGAGCGGGAGAACATGGCTCTGGAGAGGAGCATGCGGCTGAGGCGGCTCGTCATGGTCGCATGGAGGGCAGATCGTAGAGGCCATGGAACCGCTAGTAACGGGATGCGGCCGGAAGAGAACAGCCTGTGCAAGGCCAGAGGATGAGAGAAGAGATGAGAGCGTTTTTGAGCCCTTTGAAACATTAGAAGAGATGCGCGAGCTGCCGGGACTTATGGGACGGCGAGCTCATGCTGTCCTGGGATGTATCGATCCCGCCAAGGCCCAGCTGATCTATGGGCTGAGATCTATTTGGTCAGGCTGGTTGTCACCCGCGATGAGAAAAAGGGCCAGACAGCTAGGAGGAGCTGGAATTCTTCGCGGAAAAATGTCTTCTATTATCCGGCCAAGGATCTGCTCTTCTATCAGTCGGATATCCGCTCCAATGTGCTGACCCGTCAGCGCATGCAGGCGGTTGAGGCGCTGCGGGGGAAAGAGGAGACGTCATGCAGTGACCACCTGGTCAGCCCTGATGAACAACTGCCCCTTTGTCCTCCCATGATAAAAACATCATTGAAGTGGCGCAGGGAGATGACATGCCGGTGGAGAAATGGCGCCTGGCCCTGATCGGGAAGCGCAGTGAGCCGGTGGCCAGGGTGGAGCATCCGGGGACCGCGTCCGCGGGGATTATTGACGTCTTTCCCCTGACGGATGCCAACCCCATCCGGATTGAGCTCTGGGGCGACGAGGTGATACCATGCGCCCCTTCGACCCTGAGTCAGCTCTCTCTTTCGGATGAGGAACGCGGACCATCCGCATTGTTCCCTCGGCGGAGATTGTTCTGTCCCGGAGGAGCTGCGGCGGGGCCTCAGGGCATCCGCGCGACGCGGACCGGTCTGCGCCGGCTACAGGGAGAGCTTCAAGACCAGAGGCTGCCCGGATCAAGGCGGCGGCGGACCAGACTCATTGAGGATGTCGAGGGGGATTTGGGAGCCAGCAGGTTGAGTCCCATCTGACTTATTTTTACCGACCAGACCCTTTCGCTGATCGACTACATCCCCGAAGACGGAGTGATCTTTCTGGGATGGATTTTCAGGAGCTGATGGAGTCTGGCAAGGTCATTATGGAGGAGTTCTCCGATCTCGATGACGCGCCGGCTTGAGGAGGGCTATATCCTGCCGGGACAGATGCAGATGCTCTATGACAATGAGGAGCCTGACAGCAAAGCTGCGGGGGAGACGGGGAGTTCCTCCTCCGCCCTGGAGCGCGACCAGGGCCCAGAAGTCAGAGAGCATTTTCATACTCGGACCGACAGGAGCGTCTACAACAACAGCTATGAACCCTGCTCAAGGACTCGCAGGGAGTACAAGAAAATCGCCGTAAGCTGGTTTACGTGGGGAGCTCCAGGACCCGAGCAGGCGTCGGCGGATGACCTTCTGCAGGAGAATCTCAATGTCTTCTATACAGAGGATCCGGAGCATGAGGTCAAGGAAGCGGATGATGCGTCACCAGGGGTTCTCTGTCGGCCGGCTATGAGCTGACAGATGCCGGATTTGTCCTCCTGACGGAAGAGGACCTCTTCGGAGGGCGAAGAAAACGCAGAAAGCGCGGCAGGCGGCACAGAGGGGAGAGGCGATCGCATCCTTCGCCCAGCTGCATGAGGGAGACCATGTCGTTCAGCAGAACCATGGACTGGCATCTACCGGGGCATGGAGAAGATCGAGGCTGACCAGGTCACCAGGACTATATCAAGATAGAATACGCTGACCCGGGGATCTCTATATCCTGAGCCAGTCAGATGGACCTCCTGCAGTATGCAGCGGACGAGGAGACCCAGGCTCAATTCCGCTGGGGAGTCAGGAATGGTCCAGAACCAAAATCCAGGGTGAAGCGGGCTGTGGAATCTGTGGCCAGGGCTGTCGAACCTACGCGGTCCGCCAGGAGGACAAGGGATAGTGCCGGGCCGGACACGGTTTGGCAGAGAGAATTTGAGGAGGCCTTCCTCACGAGGAGACGGAGGGACAGCTGGAGGCCATCGAGGCGTAAAAGAAGGATATGGAGAGTCCCAAGATCATGGATCGGCTGATCTGCGGGGATGTGGGCTCGGCAAGACGGAAATTGCTCCTGCGGGCGGCCTTCAAGGCCGCGCGCAGGAGGGCGCAAGCAGGTCGTCTCATCTCGGTTCCGACAACCATTCTGGCCCAGCAGCATTATTGATCCTTTTGTCCAGCGGATGGCGCCTTATCCGATCAAGGTGGGCCTGCTCTGCCGCCTGAAACAAGATGCGCAGGCGCAGACGGTGAGCGAGCTGGCCAGCGGCCGCGTGGATATTGTCATCGGGACCCACCGGCCTGTCCAGGGACGTGGCTTTTCGCGACCCGGGGACTCCTGATTATTGATGAGGAGCAGCGCTTCGGCGTCAGGACAAGGAAAAGATCAAGCAGATGAAGAAGAACGTGATGTCCTCAGCCTGTCGGCGACTCCCATTCCGAGAACGCTGCATATGAGTCTGGTGGGAATCCGCGATATGAGCATCTTAGACGAGGCCCCTATGGAGAGAACCCCCATCCAGACCTTCGTCTTTGAGCACAATGACGAGATGATACGGGAAGCGGTTCTTCGGGAGATGGCCAGGGGCGGACAGATCTACTATGTCTCAACCGGGTGGCATAGATTGCTGATATGACGGCCCGTCTGCAAAAGCTCCTGCCAGAGGCCCATGTCGCCTATGCTCATGGGAGGATGTCCCAGACAAGGCTGGAAAATATCATGGTGGACTTCATCGATGGGGAGATTGATCTTCTGGTCTCCACCACAATCATCGAGATCGGCCTGATATTTCCAATGTCAACACGATCACTCATTGACGACGCGGACAATATGGGCCTGTCCCAGCTCTATCAGCTGCGGGGCAGGTGGGAAGGAAACCGGACCGCCTACGCCTTCTTCATGTACCGCAGGGAAAGCTGCTCAAAGAGGTCGCTGGGAGAAACGGGCTGCTGGCGATAAAGGAGTTCTCCGATCTGGGGAGCGGCTTCAAGATCGCCATGCGGGATTTAGAGATCCGCGGAGCGGGAAAATGTCCTGGGAGAGAGCCAGTCCGACACATGGAGTCCGTGGGGCTATGACCTCTACTGCAAGATGCTGGAGAGGCGGTTCGTCAGGAGAAGGGAGGAGATCTACGAGCCTTCGAGACCCTCGGTGGATCTGGACATGGACGCCTATCTGCCTGAGTCCCACGTGGCGGACGCCGGCCAGCGCATGGAAATCTATAGCGTATCGCGGACATCCGCGCGAGGAGGACCATGATGCGCTGCTGGAGGGAGTTGATTGATCGCTGGAGAGCCGGCAAGGGCCGTGCAGAGATCTGTTCTGGATCGCCTCTTTCAAGGCTCACGCCCACAGGGCCTGGATCAGGATATCAGGCAGAAGGGGCTGGCAGGTGAGCCTGACGCTCTTTCACCAGGCCCCTGATCAATCCCGCGGTGATTCCATGGCAGCTGATCAGCCGCTACAGCCCTTATCTGCACTTTACGGCAGATCCGCAGGAGCCCTGTCTGGAACTTGATTTCGCAGAAATTCCAGGATGGAAAAAGACAGATTCCGGGAGGCTTTGCGCAGCTTTTTAGAGGAGTTTCGGAGCTGGCTGTGGACCGGGAGGTTTAAAGGCGCATGGACCGGGAGGCTCGGGAGGCAACTTGTCTGTGAGACGGTGGACGACCATAATAAGAGCATTAAACCATACGAGAGGAACGGATAGGCCATGGACAACAGGAGAATTGGGAATGAAGAGGATATTTGCTTCCTGGCGGCTCTGGGGCTGGCAGGATGTCTTGATCAGCGGATGCGGGATCAACGCGAAGGAGAATCTGATCAAGGTCAGCCAGGAGAGGGAATAGAGCTTGCTACGTAATTTTCGCGGCAAGGCTTATGGCAGCTCAGTATGACGCCAGCTATCGCAGCTACTCATGGGGACCGTTACTGGACAACGGATATGTCCGGAAAGGGTAAGACCCTGGAGCAGCAGGTCAAGGAGACGGTGGCGGATTCCCTGAAGCAACAGTACGTTGCCCGTCAGCATGCCGCTGACTTCAATATCAGTATCAGTGAAGAGGAATCGAAGAAGATCGACGAGGCCGTGGACAAGTTCGGCCGCCAACTCCGAGGAGGCTGTCAGGCAGCTGGGGGCCGAGAGGGACGTCGTTCGTTTTTTCGAGGATCAATACTATTACTATCATGTGGAACAGGCCTTAGAGGGGCAGGCTGACACGACGGTCAGCGACGAGAAGGCTAACCAGAAGAAGTTCTCTATGTGAAGTTCGCCTTCAGTCCACCAGACAGTTCTACGGCAAGACGAGTCAGGTGACGGAGGGCAGAAGCGGGCTGATGAAGCAGGCTCAAGACCTCTGTCTACCCTCTGACTTCGATACGACGGGCAAAGCAGATGAAGCAGACGGTGCAGACAGCGAATTACGGAAAGAGTGATGTGGGAGATCCAGTCAGTTGCCTCAGGCGGTTCTGACCGCCCTGAGGGATGGAGGTCGTAAGGTCTCTGACGTCGTCACGGTCGATAATGACGGTTATTATGTGCTTCGCTTAGACAGTCTGTCTGACGCGGACGCGACGGCCGCAAGAAGAAGACACTGGAGAATAAGAAGAAAACAGAGCACGCCGAGGAGGTCTTCACAGTGGGAGAACGAGGACGGCATGACCCTGAATGAAGCCGCCTGAGCAGGCAAGATTCTAACAGTCTCTTCCAGACCAAAGGGCAGAAGCTCAAGAATCAGAGCGGAAACAAACAGCGGTTCTAAGGGGGCTTCGTCTTGACAGTCATTACCCGCACTCACTATAATCGTGGAACTGTAATCGAATTCCTGTATGATAAGTGAAGAAAAGAGCCAGTGCGCAGTGGCGTTGCGGCGAGAAAACGGCGACATAGAGTGTGGAAAGTATGGGATCAATATGTAGTTCAAGGCGGAGTCGCTCTGCACGGCGAAGTGGATATTTCCGGCGCCAAGAATGCGGCTCTGGCGATCCTGGCGGCGGCCATATGACTGACGAGACGGTTCGCATCGAGAATCTTCCGGATGTTCACGACGTGATTGTCATGAACGCGGCCATGGAGGATATCGGCGTTAAGATCAGCATGTCGACCGGCACATGGTTGAGATCACGGCGGATCAGGTGAATCGTCTCACGGTGGATTATGAGTATCATAGAAGATCCGCGCCTCCCTATTATCTGCTGGGAGCGCTTCGGGCCGTTTCAGGGAGGCGAGGTAGCTCTTCCGGGCGGCTGCGATACGGGAGTCGTCCCATTGATCTGCACATCAAGGGCTTTCGGGCGATGGGCGCCGAGTGCGAGGTCAGCTACGGACTCATGGGAGCGAGGGCGGACCGGCTGTGGGCGCGCACATCTTCATGGATAAGGTTTCTGTCGGAGCCAGCATCAGCGTGATGATGGCGGCTGCCATGGCAGAGGGGAAGACGGTGATCGAGAATGCCGCTAAGGAACCCCACGTAGTTGACGTGGGCCAACTTCCTCAACAGTATGGGAGCCAATATTCGGGGGGCCGACGGACGTCATCCGCATCCAGGGAGGAGAGGCTGCACGGAACGACCTACTCCGTGATTCCGATCAGATTGAGGCCGGAACCTTCATGTGCGCCGCGGCGATCAGCCACGGGATGTCACGGTGAAGAATGTCACGCCCAAGCACCTGGAGGCAACCAGTGCCAAGCTCATGGAGGCCGGCTGCGAGATCGTCGAGTACGATGACGCGGTTCGGGTGATTGCCAAGAGTCCCCTGACGCCGACCTCTGTCACGACTTTGCCTTACCCGGGCTTCCCGACAGATATGCAGCCCTCAGATGACCGCTGTTTTGGCTCTGGCTTCCGGGACTTCGACCGTGACAGAGACGATTTTTGAGAATCGCTTTCGCTATGTGGATGAGTTGGCCCGCATGGGCGCCTGCATCAAGGTAGAGGGCAATATTGCCATTATCAGAGGAGTGAATCAGTTTACCGGGGCCCGCATCTCCGCCCCGGACCTTCGCGCCGGCGCAGCCCTTGTGATCGCCGGTCTCGCGGCTGACGGGATTACGACGGTCGATGATATCCACTTTATACAGAGAGGCTATGAGAGCTTTCGATCAGAAGCTTAGGGGCCTGGGGGCTCAGATCGAGTGCGTCTCCAGCGAGGAGGCCCTGCGCAAGTTTATCGGCAAGTGGGATGACGGGTCCGCGAGCTCTCCCGGAAGGATGACAGGAAGCGGGATAAGACCCGTATACAGTTTCAGGGATATGTATGCCCGGTTGTCAGAAGTATTGACAGCCGGGCATTTTCTGAGCTATCGTAGGGCACCGTTGAGACAGTCAGATCCTGTCAGAAAATACCGGCCCGCGCGGCAGGGTTACATACAGTTCTCTTATTCAGAGTGGTGGAGATACATAGGATCCGTGAAGCCACGGCAACCCCCAAAGCGGTAGGTGCCAACCTGAGCGAGTATGTTCGAGACAATAAGAGGATTTGATTATCTTCACTGAGTCAGATCCGCAGTTACATGCGGATCTTTTTGCGCATGGCAGTTCCACGCGCACCCTGATTGTTCATGGCTCATCAAGAATGATTTTGTAAAATCGTTGCCGGTCTGACCCCGGCTCTGGAAATAGCTGAGCCACAGCTCGATGGATGAGCGGAAAGGAAAAATATGGAGAGAAGAATCTTTACCTCTGAGTCGGTGACGGAAGGACATCCGGACAAGGTCTGCGACGCGGTGTCCGACGCGATCCTGGACGCCCTGCATGGCCCAGGATCCTATGAGCCGTGTCGCCTGCGAGACCGCGGGCCTGTACCGGATTCATCCTGGTGACCGGGGAGATCACGACCAAGGCCAGGCTGGACATTCCGTCCATTGTCAGAAGACGGTCAAGGGAGATCGGCATGATGACGCGAAAAACCGGCTTTGACGGCAATACCTGCGCCGTTCTCGTCGCTTTGGACCAGCAGTCCGCGGATATCGCCATGGGTGCTGACAAGGCGCTTGAGGCCAGAGGAGGGAGCCTGACCGACGACCTGGATACCGGGGCCGGAGACCAGGGGGATGATGTTCGGTTACGCCCTCGAACGAGACGGAGAGTATATGCCTTATCCCATTGAGCTGGCCCAAAGCTCGCCCTGCGGCTGACAGAGGTCCGCAAGGAGGAAAACTCTCCTATCTTCGCCCTGACGGCGAGACCCAGGTCTCCGTCGAGTATGACGAGGAGGGCAGACCCGCCCGCCTGGATGCCGTTGTCCTCTCCACCCAGCATGACGATGAGGTCAGCCAGGAGCAGATTCACAGTGACATTATGAAATACGTCTTTGATCCCTGTCATTCCCAGGGAGATGGTGGATGAGAGAACCAAGTATTTCATCAACCCCACCGGCCGCTTCGTCATCGGCGGCCCTCACGGAGATGCCGGACTGACGGGGCGCAAGCTGATCGTCGATACGTACGGCGGCATGGCCCGGCATGGCGGCGGCGCTTTCTCGGCAAGGACTGCACCAAGGTAGACTGTCCAGGCTTACGCCGCCCGCCATGTGGCCAAGAATATCGTGGCGGCTGGTCTGGCGGACCGCTGTGAGATTCAGCTGAGTTACGCCATCGGCGTCGCTGAGCCGACCTCCATCAATGTCGATACCTTCGGCACCGGGAAAATCTCTGATGAGAAGCTGGTGGAGCTGGTTCGCAGACATTTTGATCTGCGCCCGGCCGGCATTATCAAGATGCTTGACCTTGCCGCCCCATCTACCGCTCCCACGGCTGCCTACAGTCATTTTCGGCCGTAACGACGTGGCCTTCCTGGGAGGCCTTTGAGACAAGGTGGAAGTGCTCAAGAAGGCCCTCTGAGTTCACAGGATAGTATAGATAAAAGCCGCAAGCTCTGCTTGCGGCTTTTATTACGACCGTGGGATGCAGCGATGCGCGTATTCCCGCGTATTTCATCGTTGACTTGGAACACATGACAATAAAAGGCCCGTTGGGCCGGGGAGAGAGGATGAATTTTCGCAAGAGACTGATAATTTCCTTCGCCATTGTCATTGTGGTTCCCATTCTTTTGGCCATCCTTCTGCTCTATGGAGTACGCTTCCTGGGCCGGGGGTCCGACCAGGGACTGGTGACAGATTCCATGCAGATCATGAACCGCTACTCCAGGAGGGCCTATGAGACCATTCTGGAGCAGGCCAGGACAGATCCGTCCGTTTTGCTGAACACAGATTATCTGCAGAAGGAGAACGAGAACCTGAAGAAGAGCTATACCAGCCTCCTGGTTCGCTATCGGGATCAGGTCTATTACAATGGCCTGTCCGAGCACAGCAATCTGGATCCGGAGCATCTGCCATCCTTTGGGACGGGAGCCAGGGACGCCAATAATTTCACCTACTCTGGAGGAGACGCTCTACGATCGTCCGGCAGATTGATTTCTACACGATCAACGGTTCCGTGGGGAGCGTCTACCTGCTGACTTCCGCCAGCGGGATCTGCCGGAGGCAAAGAGCTGATTATTCAGTATATCCTGGCAGTGCTGGCCATCCTGATTTTTGACCGCCGTTTTCCTGACCGCCTGGATCTACTCCGGCATGGTTCCTCAGGTCCGCAAATTGACAGAGGCGGCCGAGAACATCCGGGAGGGCAACCTGGACTTCAAGATCGAGATGGAGGGAAGGATGAGTTTGCCCTGGCTTGGCAGCGCCTTCGAGGAGATGCGCCCGTCTGGAGGATTCCTCCAGACAGAAGTTAGAGAACGAGAAGGAGCAGCTGGCTCTGATCTCCAATATCGCGCACGATCTCAAGACCCCGATCACAGCCATCAAGGGCTACGCGGAGGGATCCTAGACGGGATCGCGAGAACGCCGGAGAAGCAGGAGGCCTATGTTCGGACCATCTACAATAAGGCGGGGAGATGGACAAGCTGATCAATGAGCTGACCACCCTACACAAAGATTGACACCAGCGGGATCCCTATAACTCCGCCACATGAGCGAGAGACTACTTCGACGACTGCGCCGGGGAGCTCACCGTGGAGCTGTCCAACCAGCAGATTCGTCTGGGCTATCGCCAACCAGTTGCCTGAGGAGACAGAGGTCATCGCTGACCCGAGAGCTGCAGAGGGTCATTTCAATATTGTCGGCAACTCCGTCAGTACATGGGACATGCCGATGGCCATATCAACATGCTGGTGAAAAGATGTAGGCGATTTCGTCCAGGTGGAGATGTCTGATGATCGGACAGGGTATCACAGCGGCCGACCTGCCTATATCTTTGACCGGACCTTCCGGGCTGATTCCTCCCTGCAACTCCAATACGGGAGGCAGCGGATCGGTCTGGCCGTGTCAAGAAAATCATCGAGGATCACGGGGGCAAGGTCTGGGCCAGGTCGACTCCGGCAAGGGAACCTGTATTTATTTCGTTCTGCGCAAGTATCAGGAAGAGGAAGTCAGATGAGCAAAGTACTGATTATTGAAGATGAGCGCTCCATTGCGGAGCTGGAGAAGGATTACCTGGAGCTGAGCGAGTTCTCGGTGGATATCGAGACCGACGGAGCTGCCGGGCTGAAAAAGGCCCTGGAAGGGGACCACGATATTTTTATTCTGGACCTGATGCTGCCGGGCGCGGATGGCTTTGAGATCTGCCAGAAGATCCGCGAGGTCAAGGACAGGGCCGATTCTCATGGTCTCTGCCCGTAAGGACGATATCGATAAGATCCAGGGGTCTGGGTCTAGGGGGCCCGATGACTGTGTGACAAAGCCCTTTTCCCCTCGGAACTGGTGGCCAGAGTCAGGCGCATCTGGCCCGCTATTCCCGCCTGGTGGGAGCGTCCCAATCAAGAATGACTGCCTGGAGATCCGAGGTCTCAAGATCGACAAGTCTGACCGGCGGGTCTGGATCAACGGGGAGGAGAGGACATTTACGCTAAGGAATATGAGCTGCTCCTCTTTCTGGCGGAGCATCCCAACCATGTCTTCTCCAAGGATGAGCTCTTCCGGGAGATCTGGAATATGAGCTCCAATGGGGAGGTCGCCACAGTGACCGTTCATATCAAGCGGATCCGGGAGAAAATCGAGATGGACTCCTCCAAGCCCCAGTATATCGAGACGATCTGGGGCGTGGGATACCGCTTCCGCGTCTGAGGGGCAGGAGGCGCGGACCGGCGAGTGAGGGACAGATCAGGAGAAGAGACGCGGATCGGCCGATCGGAGAGGAGTGATATGTCCAGGAAATTGTATATCTCAGACTGTCATTTCTTCCATAAGGCCCTGCTGACGTCGATGGACCGCAGGCCCTTTGAGGATCTGGACCAGATGCACGCCTGTATGATCCGCCAGTGGAAGGCGGCGGTCGGCCCCAAGGACGAGGTCTATATCCTGGGGGACTTCTCCTATGGGAAGGGGCAGGAGACCATGGAGATCCTGGATCAGCTGCCTGGCCGCCTGCACCTGGTCATTGGGAATCACGACCAGTGGTTTCGGAAGCTGGATCAGAAACACCTGTCTCGTTTTGTCTGGGCGGCTCCATACAAAGAGATTCGGGATCAGGGGCGGCATGTGATTCTCTCTCACTATCCCACCTTTTGCTACAATGGGCAGTATCATGTGGGGAAGGACGGATCGGCCAATGTCTATATGCTCTATGGACATGTGCATGACACGAGGGATGAGCGCCTGGTCCACCATTTCCTGCGGCAGAGCCAGCAGATGGAGGTGCAGGGCAGGGATGGCACAGTCCGCCAGCTGCCTGCCAGATGATCAGCACCTGTGCATGTTCAGTGATTACCGGCCAAGGACTCTGTCAGAGTGGCTTGCGATTGATGCCGAAAGACGAAAGAAGCTGGATCTTGAGACGGCTGACATGGAAGAGATTCTGCACCCCGACTGGGGAAAGCGGGACAGGGGAAATCAAAGGAAGACACAAGGATGATGCGGACGGAAATTATATATGAGGACGCAGACCTCTTTGTCTGCTATAAACCGGCGGGATTTGCCACACAGACAGCCTCTGCCCTGCAGGCAGACCTGGTCTCGGAATTGAAGAACTACCGCAAGAGCCGGGGAGTCAGACTATATCGGCTTGATTGGCCGCCTGGATCAGCCGGTCGAGGGCCTTATGGTGATCGCCAAGAACCCGCGGGCTGCCGGGAAGCTGGAGGCGGCGCAGGCGAAAGGCAGGATCGACAAGTACTATCTGGCGCTGACACAGGGACTGCCGAAGGGACCCGACTGCGGGCAGGAGGCGGATTCCCTCCATCGGAAGGAGAATGGATTTTCCTGGAGGAACGACATGCGCCAGCTTCCTGCAGCAAGAATGGCCGCACTGCTTGCCGGAGGACAAGGGGACCAAGAATGGCCACCAGCCTGCGCCAGGACAAGGGGACAGAATGGCCACCAGCCTGCGGCGAAGGACAAGGGGCGAAGAAGACCCGCCTGCCTGCGCCGGGGACTGGGGAAAGCTAAGATGGCTTGCCAACTCGCGCCCAGGGGATCAAGGAGTCAGGAAAGCCCGCCTGGAAATATCAGCTCCTGGACCATTCAAAGACAAAAAGACGGTCGGGCATCTAGCCCCTGCTTCGCGTTCACCTGCTGACGGGACGCCATCAGCAGATTCTGCCTGCAGTTGTCAGGTCTGGGCAGTCCGATCCTGGGAGACGCAGGTACGGGGCCGATCCCAACGGCCAGCCCCTGGCCCTCTGTGCCTGTCAGCTATCCTTTCCCCATCCAGGGACGGGAGAGCGGATCTCCTATGAGATTTTGCCGAGGGGGACAGCCTTCGGCCGATTTAAAAACTGTCTCGAAGAAGGATCGGATGGAATCTGATATCGACCTGTCATGAGATCAGAGCCGGCCTGACAGTGTCTTTGCAGGCGCCAGGGCTTGCCAGGAAATGAGGAGAACATGAACTTATATCATTCGGCACGGACAGACCGATATGAACGTCCTGCACCGCATGCAGGGCAGGACAGATACCAGACTCAATGAAAAGGGAAGGCAGCAGGCCAGGGAGGCGGCGAAATTCCTCAAAAAGGAGAAAATCGTCCCGGACCGCGTGATTGTAAGCCCTCTAGATCGGGCCAGGGAGACGGCGGAGATTGTCTCCGGCAGGCCCAGAGACCCTCAGGAGCCGGATGACCGGATCATTGAGATGTGCTTCTGGAGAGGCGGAGGCAAACCCAATGAGGAGCTGGCCCAGGGCTTCTATGAATCTTTCTTTCGCACGGTCGTCGACTATGAGCCGCCGGACGGAGCGGAGAGCTACGAGGATCTCTTCGACCGCATCGCGGACTTCGTGGAGGACTTGAGAGATCAGTATGTTCTGTGTGCAAATAGGGGGGCTGTGGTAAGCGATTGCGAAGAGCCTGTACAAGAAGATGCCGGAGAATGTCCTATTAGGAAAGACAGAAGGTGTCAGGATCGTAAGACAGGGCCCACAATTTTCGTCGTCTCGCACGGCGGCCTGACGCTCTTTTGGCCTATGTCGGCCATGTGGAGCGAAAAGGACTTCTGGAAGATCGATGTCAATAACTGCGCCGTCTTTCAGGTCTTCCTCTCCGATCAGAAGCGCGAGCCCGACGGCAGGCCGGGAAGCGATTATCAGGATCATTTCACCCGGCTCTATGAGGGCTTCTGGGCATGGACACTACCTGAATATGACGGCTCAGATTGACAGAAAAATAGAGCATTTTCTAGAATAGGGCAGTGAATGCCCGCGAGGATGCCGGGAGCTGGCCGCTGCGTGCCAGTCGAAGGCGGAGAGAGGGCGTGAGGAGATATCATGGCTAAGGATAAGAAGTTTGTCGAGGAGATTACACCCAGAAGTGAGGATTTCGCCCAGTGGTATACCGATGTGGTGAAGAAGGCGGAGCTGATGCAGTACTCCTCTCTCAAGGGATTTATGATCTATAAGCCCTCGGCTATGCCATCTGGGAGAATATCCAGAAGAATATGGACGCGATGTTCAAGGAGACAGGGGTGGAAAAACGTCTACATGCCCTGCTGATGCCGGAGAGTCTCCTGAAAAAGAGGCGGAGCATGTCGAGGCTTCGCCCTCGGAGGTGGCCTGGTGACCCAGGGCGGCATCCAGCCCCTGCAGGAGCGACTGGCCATCCGCTGACCTCAGAGACCCTCTTCTGCGATCTCTATTCCACCATTGTCCAGTCCTATCGGGACCTGCCAAAGGTCTACAACCAGTGGTGCTCTGTTGTCCGCTGGGAGAAGACCACCCGTCCCTTCCTCCGCTCTTCCGAGTTCCTCTGGCAGGAAGGTCATACCGCGCATGCGACTGCGGAAGAAGCCGAGGCCAGGAACCATTAGATGCTAGAATGTCTATGCGGATTTCTGCGAGAAACTATCTGGCGATCCCCGTGAGAGCGGGCAAGACCGATAAGGAGAAGTTTGCCGGAGCAGAGGCGACATACACCATTGAGACTTTGATGCATGATGGCAAAGCTCTCCAGTCAGGAACCTCCCACAACTTCGGGGACGGATTCGCAAGAGCTTACGGGATTCAGTACACGGACAAGAATAATCAGCTGCGCATGTATCAGACCTCCTGGGGGTATCTACCCGCCTGATCGAGGGCCATTATCATGGTGCATGGGGACGACTCCGGCCTGGTGCTTCCTCCCATCGCCCCTCGTCCAGATTGTCATTGGCCTGTCATGCAGCAGAAGGAGGAGTCTCGAGAAGGTCACGAACTGCGTCAGCAAACGCAGAAGGCCGGATTTTCCGTCAAGCTGGACGACTCTGACAAGAGCCCTGGCTGGAAGTTTGCCGAGGCGGAGATGAGGGGAATCCCTACGCATTGAGGTCGGACCCAAGGATATGAAAAGGAACAGGTAGTCATGGTTCTGCCGTGACAACTGCAAGAAGGCCTTGTGCCCATGGCACGAGCTCACAGAGAGGGCGGGACAGATTCTGAGCAGGAGCAGGAGGATATGCTTTGCAAGGGCAAAGGACTCCTGAACAGCCATATTTCAGATGCGCACACTTATGAGGAATTCAAGGACGCCGTTGCAAACAGGCCGGGCTTCATCCGCGGCATGTGGTGCGGAGACGAGGCCTGTGAGGACAGGATCAAGGAGGATACGACGGCGACCAGCCGCTGCATGCCATTTGACGAGGATACCATCGATGACAAATGCGTCTGCTGGGGAAACCCGCACAAGCTGGTCTACTGGGGTAAGGCATATTGATGGGAAAGAGGTCAGAAGCTGTCAATTGATCTGCCGGCCCCTGTGCGGCAGATCATTCATACTCTGGAGGCGGCCGGCCATGAGGCCTATGCCGTCGGTGGATGCGTCCGGGACTCTGTTCTCGGGCGCATTCCGGATGATTGGATATTACCAGCTCGGCCAGGCCCGAGATCAAGGCCCTCTTTTCCGCACGATTGATACGGGAGATTCAGCACTGGGACCGTGACCATCGCGCGGATCATATCGGCTATGAACTGACGACCTACCGCGTCGACGGGGAGTATCTGGACGGACGTCATCGGACGGTCCGCGCTATACGCCCAGTCTCACGGAGGATCTGAGCGCCGTGACTTTACAATCAACGCCATGGCCTACCATCCCGATCGGGGCCTGGTGGACGAATTTGACGGGATCGGCGATCTAAAAGCGAAAGCTGGTCCGCCGCGTGGGGGATCCCATCAGAGATTGTACTGAGGACGCGCCTGCATATGCTCAGGGCGGTCCGCTTTCGCGGCCCAGCTGGGCTTCGGGGCTGGACACGGACACAGCGTCAGCCATCCGGGACCTGGCTGAGAACTTAAAGAAGGTCTCGTGCGCGCATTCGGGGTGGAACTGATGAAGACCATCTGTTCCCCTCATCCGGCCTGCCTTGAGATGGCTTGCGAGCTGGGGCTACAGCAGTTTTCCTCCCGGAGTTCGACGCCTGTATGAGGACGCCGCAGAATACCCCCACCACTTTACGCTGATGTGGGCCACCATACCCTGCTTTGTCATGCAGGAGTTGCCCAGGGATCCTGTCCTGCGCTTTGGCGGCCTCCTTCATGATATCGCTGCCGGTCTGCAGAACGACGGATGGAAAAGGGCGTCGACCACTTCAAGGGGCATCCGAAAAGAGGGGCCAGGATGGCCGGGGAGATTTCTCAGGCGTCTGCGCTGACAAAGGATACACGGATCGGGTAGTACAGCTGGTGCGCTATCATGCGATGAGCGTCCTGGGGCTGATCTACGGTCCGTCCGCCGGGCTATGAGTTCGGGTGGGGCAGGCCTTTCCCGCTCTTTGCCTTGAAGCGGGCGGACATGCTGGCCCCAGAGTGATTACAAGCGTGAGGAGAAACTGGGGAGATTGAGCGTTTTTGAGCGCCTGAGGGAGCAGATTCTGCGGAAAAAGGAGGCCTTGTCCGTGGGGAGACCTGGCTATTTCGGGAGGGACCTTCTTGAGATGGGACTGCCTCAGGGAAGGCTGGTGGGAGAAGTCCTGTCCGCCCTTTAGAGGATGTCTTAGAGGAACCGAGCACAATCAGGCGGACTATCTGAGAAAGAAAAGCAGGAAATTCTCTTAAATCTCGAGAAAAAGCCCGCAAGACGGGGCTTTTTCTTGACAAGCAAAATAAAATCCATTATAAAGGGTTTATACGATTCGGGGGAGAACCCAAGGAGAATCGGAACTGTTAATATAGGAGGAATAGAAATGAACAAGACTGAGTTAGTTGCAGAATTGCAGAGCAGGCTGATCTGTCCAAGAAGGATGCAGAGGCAGGCTGAAGGCATTCACCGACGTTGTATCTAAGAGCCTTAAGAAGGGCGAGAAGATCCAGCTTGTCGGCTTCAGCACCTTTGAGGTTTCCAAGAGATCCGCAAGAACCGGACGCAACCCCCAGACTGGCAAGACCATGAAGATTGCTGCTTCTAAGGCACCTAAGTTCAAGGCCGGCAAGGCACTGAAGGATGCTGTAAACAAGTAATTCTTCGAATTGAGCGATTGTAAGAAATTGCAGAAGACAGAGAGCCGATCGCCATATAGCGTAAGTGCATGGATATGCAGGTGCGAAATATGGAGATCGGTTTTCTTATTCATGATTGAGGGATGACCGCGCTTAAGGATGCCTGCAGCCAGTCTCATTTTGCCGGATAGGAGTTCAAAGGGACGGCATCTTTAAAAGGAGCGGGATATGAGGCTGGACAAGTTCCTCAAGGTTTCAAGATTGATCAAGCGCAGAACCGTGGCCAACGAGGCCTGCGACGCCGGTCGCGTGCTTGTGAACGGCCGGTCAGCCAAGGCCTGCCAAGGTCTCGGTGAGAGATATCATAGAGATCGCCTTCGGAATCGCACGGTTAAGGTTCGTGTTCTGAGATACAGGATACGACGAAGAAGGAAGAGGCCAGGGAGCTCTTTGAGTACCTCTGACTTGCCAAATCTGGCCGTGCTCCTATCATAGTTGTATTCAGAGAGCTTAATCTGCGAGCTGTCAGCAGGGGATCAGACCAGGAAAGAAATTCATGAGCGAAGAGATTAGACCAATCAAAAAGGCAGGGAAAGGCCACAGGCCAACAAGACCAGGCGGCGTCGGCGAGGCAGTTTTGCTCTGCTGACAGTGATCTTTGCTGTGACGATGTTGGTCCAGCTGACCGGTCTCTACCAGAAACAGAGGAGCTACAAGGAGAAGGCTGCCGTCTGAAGGACTGCAGCAGGAGGAGGAGAGAGCCAAGACTTGAGAACCAGGTGAACTACACGATGACAGACGCTTACGCGGGAGCATGAGGCCCAGAGCAAGCTGAGGGATGGTTCATCCCAATGAGATCATCTTCCGCGAGAAGAAATAAGGACAGGAGGACTCGACATTGGCTTGTCGGGTCTTTTTCTTGTCAGAGGATAGCAGACGCGGTCGGCGGCCCGCAGGCAAGTGAGGGGATCCGTCGGAGCGATTGAAAGCCCTGTTTTGGAAGCGCGGGCGACAGGAGAAGAGAGAGGAAGGCGAGGCGGTGGACGATTTTGCGGAGAGGATCTGGTCGTATGCGGTGGGAGAAGAGATGCTTGCGCCCAAAGACCGTCTTCTTCTGGCGGTCTCCGGTGGGGCGGATTCGGTTGCCCTCCTGCGGCTGGCTCTGATCTGGAGGCGAAAATACGATCTGCTCCTGCGGGTTTTGCATGTAGAACACGGCCTTCAGGGGGAGGGGAGAGCTGAGGATGCCGCCTGGGTCAGAAGCTGTGCCGGGAGCACAGCCTGCCTGTCAGGTCGTACCGGTGGATGTGGAGGCTCTCGCGGAGGCAGAAGGTCGGTCTGAAGAAGAGGCGGCCCGCATACTCCGCTATCAGGCCCTGGAAGAGGCGGCGGCCCGATGGGACAGGGCAAAATCGTCCTGGCCCACAATTTGAATGACGCGGCGGAGACCCTTCTTTCATCTGGTCAGGGGACCGGTCTGGAGGGATTGGCGGCAACTCCCCAAAAGGGCAGATTGTCCGCCCCTTCTGACCGCGTCCAGAAGAGAGATTGAAGACTGGCTGCGTGACCTGGGCCAGAATGGAGAAGAGATCGAAGCAACGAGGAGGATACCTACAGCCGCAATCGGATCCAAGTCATCAGGTCCTGCCTCCCCTTTTTGGGGAGAACCAAAGAGCCCCTGGAGCACATGGCGCGCACGGCGGGAATCGCGAGAGAGGCGTCAGGTTATATCCGAGGCAGGCAAAGAGCCCTGGACCGGTATCTTCTGCCGGGAGGACAGGAGAGGGAGATTTGACAGAGCGCCTTCTGCCACGCCCCGCGAGCTGGATTCTCTCTTGACCTGAAGAGGGAAGACCCCTTTTTGCAGAGGGAGATTCTGCGTCTTGCCCTAGAGACGGCGGCCGGAGGGGCTAAAGACCTTGGCTGCGCGCATGTGCAGGCCCTGCTCGACCTTTGCGCGGCCAGGCGGGACGGCGGCTGGATTTGCCCTATGGCCTGCTCGTCATTCGGGGCTATGAGAGTCTTCAGTTCTTTTCGAGATCGTCCGGAGAAGAGGAGACAGACTCTCGGACCGGAGACAGGCTCCGGACCGGAGACAGGCCCCGGGCTTGAGACAGCTAACAGGGCGAAGATCCGTCAGGATCGCATTCCCACGGATCTTGAAATCGGTGACGCCGGGCTGATCGCGCTGAGGGAAGACCGCTATCATTACCGTCTGATTGAGGGCGGGGGAAGAGGAGCAAGGTCGGCTGGCGCCCCTATACGAAGGCATTTGATTATGATAAAATCAGGACTGCTCTTCAGATTCGCTTCAGAGAGCCGCATGATCGCGTCTGTATCGATGCGGCCGGCCACAGACAGAGCTTGAAGCGATTTATGATCAATCGAAAGATCCCCGCGGGACTCAGGGCCTCCTGCCCTTTTAGCGGATGGATCTGAGATTGTCTGGATCATCGGATACAGGCAGAGTCAGCTTTATCAGGCGAATCAGAACACGAAAAGAGTCTTGGAGATTAGGAGAGTGAAAGATGAGTGAGAAGATCAGAGTGATGCTTTCGAGGATGAGCTCGACGCAGGATCAGGGAGCTGGGCGCGCAGATCAGCAAGGATTTTTCAGGGCAGGGAAATTTTTCCTGGTCTGCATCCTGAAGGGGGCTTCCTTTTTCGCCTGTGAACTGGCAAAGCGCATTAGGGTTCCTGTGACCATGGACTTCATGTCGACCTCAAGCTATGGAGCAGGCACTGTCTCCTCCGGAAATGTCGTCATTAGAAGGGCTTGGATCTGGATCCCTCCGGTCAGAATGTGCTGATTGTTGAGGACATCATCGATTCCGCAATACCTTCCAGTTCCTGCTCAACTGGTTTCGGGATAAGGGAGCAAAAGCGTGCACACCTGTTGCCTTCTGGACAAAGCCCTGACCGTCGCGAGGTTCCGGTGGAGGTCGATTACACCGGATTTTCCATTCCGGATGAATTCGTTGTGGGTTACGGCCTGGACTACGATCAGAAATACCGCAACCTCCCCTATATCAGGGGTTGTTGAACTGAATGGCTGGAACCAAAAGAGAAGCGATGAAAGCGACCGGATATTGTCCTGTGGGATAAGCCGGCCGCTTTCTGCGCACGTATCGCGCCAGGCGCAGGAGAGGAGTAATTTTGGATAACGAGAACAGGCGCAGACGGGGAGCGGCCATCTATCTGCTGATATTGCTGGGCCTGATGATCGTCTGGTATTTCAACGCGCCCAGGCTCGGCAAGGCCATGAGCGACAGCCAGCTGCAGAGCGCGCTGCAGGCAGGACAGGTTAAGACCGTGGTGATCCACCAGAACGCGCAGGTTCCCACAGGGAGCGCTGATGTCGAATTGGCGGACGGACAGGAATATAAGCTGGCCGTGTCGGATGTGAAGACCCTTGAAAATACCCTTCGGACGGCGGGATTTGACAATTACACACTCAAGGATGTGAGGGACAATCAATGGCTTATGGCCGTTCTGCCATCTGCTGTGGAGGGGTCTATTGATCGCCTTCTTTATCCTGATCATGAACATGCAGAACCGGGCCCAGAACGGCGTCAATGGTCAGATGATGGACTTTCGGTAAGAGCCGGGCAAAGATGGCCAGAAAGGAAGACACGAATATAACTTTTGAGGATGTGGCCGGTCTTCAGGAGGAAAAGGGGAGAGTCTGGGAGAACTGGTTGACTTTCTCTCGATCCGGGGAAGTTCACTCAGGTAGGGGCTCATGATTCCAAAGGGAGGATCCTGGTAGGTCCTCCGGGAACGGGTAAGACCCTGCTGGCTAAGGCAGTGGCGGGGAAGCAGGGTTCCTTCTTCTCAATCTCGGGTTCTGATTTTGTGGAGATGTTCATCAGGGGTCGCGCTTCCCGCGTCAGGGACCCTCTTGCGGAGGCTAAGAAAAATGCCCCCTGCATTGTTTTTATCGATGAGATTGACGCTGTGGCGAGACGCCGCGGAGCCGGTCTGGGCGGAGGCCATGATGAGCGGGAGCAGACCCTGAATCAGATGCTGGTAGAAATGGACGGCTTCGGGGTCAATGAGGGCATCATTGTTATGGCGGCGACCAACCGGGTAGATATCCTGGATCCTGCCATTATGCGGCTCGGGCGTTTTGACCGGTCGGTCTTTGTCGGCAGGCCTGATGTGAAGGGAAAGAGAGGAGATCCTCCGTGTCCACACCAAAAATAAGCCCCTGGCAGAAGATGTGGATCTCGCGACAGTGGCGCGGACGACGGTTGGCTTTACAGGTGCGGATCTGGAGAATTTGATGAATGAATCCGCCATCGCCGCGGCCAGAGAGGGACGGGGCTTATGTCAGGATGGAGGATATCCGCTCCTCCTTTGTCAAGGTCGGAATCAGGACAGAAGAAGAGCCGGATCATTTCGAGCAGGAGAAAAATTACGGCTTATCACGAGTCGGGACATGCCATCCTCTTCCATGTTCTGCCCGATGTAGGGCCGGTCTATTCGGTCTCCATTATACCTACAGGCGCTTCAGCGGCAGGCTACACCATGCCGCCGCCGGAGAAGGACAATATGTTTGTCACCAGGGGAAGATGTTCCAGGATATCGTGGTTGCCTTCGGCGGTCGTGTCGCAGAGGAATTGATCTTCGATGATGTGACGACGGGGGCTTCTGCTGACATTAAGCAGGCGACCCGCACAGCAAGGGAGATGGTGACCAGGTACGGATTCTCCTCCAAAATCGGGCCCATCGCATATGGCGATGATGATGATGAGGTCTTCATCGGCAGGGGATCTGGCTCATGCAAAGTCTTACGCGGAGTCTACGCAGGCAGGGATTGATGCGGAAGTGCACAAAATAATCTCCCTCAGCCTATGATAAGGCCAGGGAGATTCTGACAGCCAATATGGATGTCCTTCACTGGTGCGCGGACCTGCTGATCAAGCGAGAAGATTCACCGGGAGGAATTCGAGGCGCTCTTTGCAAAAACACTACAGCCAGCCGGCGGAAGGCGGCGTGACGGTGGAGGAGATGTGAGTTGCAGTGCCTCCTGCGACTGGTCGGCAGACAGGGGATCAGAGGCGATGAGCTGTGGAGCGCGGGGTTAGCGGCGGGAGGTCAGAAGTTCTCTGCATATCCATATGACGAGGGCAATTCCTGCGATAAGAGCCAGAATCCTGGTGATATCGGGTTTGCCATCCATGGCGTGGCAGTCGCTCGGATGATCCGGGTTGTAGGCGACGGTAAGGGTCTCGCCCACCTGGAGGCTGGTGTCCCCTGTCAAAGGTCACCCAGGCCTGCACCTGCTTGCTGCTGACTGTGTATTCCCACTTGCATGTGCTTCCATGCTTCGTGTCTGGGCCATCGCTTCGCCTCTGGTAGTTCTCCACCTTGAGGATGCGGGCCTCTGTCTTGGGGGTAAGAGTTATAGGGAGAGGCCTTCATGTGCATGCCGATGATGACGACACTGCCCCCAGGAGGATGAAAATGATGACAAGTCCGATCCAGATTGCTTTTTGTGGCGACATGTTTCATGGTCTGGTCTCTTCTGTCTTCTCACAGCAGTGTAGCACAGATGGAAAGGGCAGATGGATATTTCTCCGGTTCTACCGAAGAGAAGCCTATTTGGAATCAGCGGAGAGAGTATCAGGAGGTTCTATGATGATATTAGGCTGACGTGGACATAGACCGAGTCGATCGGGGAGGCGGTGAAAGATTTCTTCTGAAATTGTAAATAATAGACAAAAACAGGTTATATAATTGGTAAATTTGTTGAGACTCATTGCCCAAGATGAGGTAGGATAAGTTCGTAAAACCCCAATACATTTTTACATTTTTACCACCCCATAGTAAAATACCTTCTCTGAGAGCGGCTTCCCAAGCCGCTCTCTTTTCGTCTGGAATCAAATACAGGCAGAGCAGAAATTCTATTTTTGCATTCCGATTTACAAACGTTTCCAGATAGGATCGATAGCATATGGTTTGTGAACAAAAGCGGCGGGAAAACAGACGCCTTACCTGCAGGGGGCGAGAAGGAAAGGAGTGGGGGCAGCAGTGATCAAAAATGCCATCGCATATGTCTTGCGAAAAAAGACCCGAACATTGATTGTTTTTGTCATACTGACATTGGTTCTCTCCTGTCTGTATATATGCTTAAGCATTATGCGCACTGAGTGAAAATCTGGAGCAGACCTGTACCAGTCTTCAAATTCATCCCTTTCGATCACGAAGAGGACGCGGACGGATATTTTGAGATCAGTCCATTCGCGCAGACAGATCAGATCAAAGAGATTACCCAGTCGTCTCCTCAGTATGAGGGGCTCGGCAAGACTGACCAATGCAAAAGCGGTCGAGGGGGAGCAGGCGATTACGAGAGACGATCTGACGGACGGATTCAAAAATCTGGTCTCGATTGAGGCCGGCGGTGAAACAGATAAAAACGTCCTCTTCAGCAGCGGGACATTCAGTCTGAAAAGAGGGAGAGAGATTCAGAGAGGTGATTCGGACGCTCTTCCTCGTCCACGAGGAGTTCATGCAGGAAAACAAGCTGAAAGCAATGATGAAATTCGTCTAGACTACATTGACTCCAGGAATGCAGATCGCAAACTTGAGGAGCGCACCTACAAAAATCGTAGGAATTTTTCCGGGAAGAAGCAGGAGAGGTACACGGGCTGTCATCGATCTGAGTGAGAATATGATGTTCGCAGACTATGCGTCAAGCTCAGAAGGGGCTCGGCCTGTCGGAGAATCAGTGGATTGCCAGTAAGATCACTTTGTCCTGCGCGGGACCTGAGAAGATGGATGAGGCGATCAGGAAGATTCAGGAGCTTCCCATGGATTGGTCCCAATATCGTGTTGACAAGAATACAAGCGCCTTTCAGGAGGCCATAGAGGCGATCGGCGGCGTCAGGCACATGATCAGGATGATGACCCTACGCGATTATGGCTGGCGTGGTTGTACTCTCCTGATTCTGATCCTTTGGCTGAGAGCGAATCTATGAGAGTTGGAATCCTCCTGTCGATAGGAGTCGGCAGGTCAAAAATCGTGGGCCAGTTTCTTGTGGAGCTGATCTCGATATCCATTCCGACCAGCCTGGCGCTTTTGTGGTCGGGAGTCGGCAGTCAGAGCAAATTGCGAGGGGATTGCTGGGAGCGGATCAGACAGCATCTCTTATGACAAACCTACCGACCGGTGCGGGGCGGAGCTCAGTCAGTTGCTGGTGTTTGTACAGAGCTATGGCGTTTTTGTACGCTCGTTATCGTGGTAGTCAGTGATCATTGCATCCGCAATGATTCTGATCAAAAACCAAAAGAGATTTTATCCCAAAATCAGTTAGGGAGGCCAGTATGAGTATCTAGAAATGAAGAATGTAACACAGCTATTCCGGCTCCAGAGAGCGGATTCTCTCATCCATCAACCAGGGCTTTGAGTGTGGGAATTTCTATGCGATCATCGGGAAATCCAGCGCTGGAAAAGTCAACCCCTGCTCTCTCTTTTTGGCAGGACTGGATCGTCCCGATCGAGGAGAGATTCTGTTTAAGAATGAGAATATTGAGAAAGAGGGATACAGCAGGCACAGGAGAAATCATATATCGCTTGTCTTTCAGAACTACAACCTGATCGATTATCTCTCCCCTCTGGAGAATGTGAGGCTGGTCAACAGCAAGGCCTCTGAGGAAATTCTGTTGGAGCTTGGGCTGGATAAAAGCCAGATCAAAAGAAATGTCATGAAGCTTCCGGGAGGCCAGCAGCAGAGAGTCGCAATTGCCAGAGCCCTGGTGTCAGAAGCGCCGGTTATTCTGGCGGATGAGCCGACAGGAAATCTGGATGAGTCTACCGCCGGAGAAATCATAGGGAATTCTTAAAGAAACTGGCCAAAGAGGAATAAGTGCGTCACTCGGTGACGCACAGCAAGGAAGTCGCCGGCGCGGCAGACACAATTCTGGAATTGAGCAATCAAGAAGATCAAGCAGGTGAAAGTATATCTAGGAGGGCGACAATGATCAGAAACGCATTTGCCTATGTCACAAGAAAGAGTCTGAAATCCTTCATCCTATACTTCTGGTGATTTTGTCCATGTCTGTCCTCAGTCTGATCAGCCTGTCGATCAGGGATGCGACCAACCGGGCCTCAGCGGAGACCTTTGGGACGATGACCAATAGTTTCTCCATGGAGATTAACCGGCGGGTCAACCAGGGAACACCGCGGGGAGGAGGAAATGTAAGAGGACAGGATATCAAGAAAAATAGCTGAGTCCAAGGATATTGACGGCTATGTGAAGAGAATCAACAGCGTGGCCGATCTGGATGGCTATGATCATTGAGACCAGGAGACGCTGGCATCCCAGTCTGAAGAGCGGCGCAAAGAATTTCAAGAGAACCGTTATGCTGACCGGAGTCAACGATTCATCCAAGGAGACGAAATTCGTATCCGGGGCATACCAGCTGGTTGAGGGACAGCACCTGACCGGGACGGATAAGAATAAAATCCTGATGCATAAGGATCTGGCAGCCAAGAACAATCTGAAAGTGGGGATAAGTTAAAGATCAAGTCCAATCTCTTTGATGCGGATAATGAGAAGGCGCCAACGAGACAGTGGAGGTGGAAATCAGGGGCTCTGTTTTGACGGACACAACAAGGGCGGCGTGAGCAGCCAGAGCTCTAAGGAACACGCTGATTACAGATCTGGACACGGCGGCGAAGGTCTATGGGCATACGGAAGACACACGCCACCTATCAGGACGCGACCTTCTTCGTGAAGGGGAATAAGAACCTGGATCAGGTGATCAAGGATCTGGAGCTCTCTGGATATCAACTGAAGGCCTATAACCTGATCAAGAGCTCGTCTAATTATCCGGCTCTGCAGAAGTCTATTTCAGGTATACGCAATTGCCAACCAGTTGCTGACAGGATCCTTAGTCTTTGCCGGTCTTGTCGTATCTCTGCTTCTGCTCCTCTGGATGAATGCCAGAAAGAAAGAAATCGCGGTTCTCCTGTCACACTGGGCTTTTCCAGGATGAGAATTCTAGGGCAGTTTATGATGGAACTTTTGTTCATCTTGATTCCGGCTCACATCGGGGCTTACTTCCTGGCCGGACATGTGGGGAAAAGCGCTCGAAACCGTATCCTCCAGAGGTTACAGGGAATATCGCGGATCAGATAGCCAAGCAGTCGGCATCGACCGGCCTGGGCGGCGGCGCGGAAGTGGACGGCTTCAATAAGACCCTGACCAGCCTGGATGTGATCGTCGGTCCCAAATGCTCTGATCTATGTGGTACTGTTTATGTCGCTGATTTTTGATCGTTTCCGTCCTCATATCCTCGTTTGCGATTTTAAAGAGAGTCCTAAGGAACTGCTGACAGATACCAAGTAAGAGATCACGCGAAGCGGTGAAGCCCGGCGGGTCGTAAAGAACTTTCGGATCGCTCTGCCGTCATATCTGTTGATGGGATCGGGTAATGGTCCATTCATAGGGGACAGGAATCATAAGAGCGGATCCAAGAATGGGCTGAGAGCTGATTGTCATAGGACGCATGCGCGTATTTGGAGCGACATGTCTCTATGACGGTCGGCTCTCTTATCCATTATTCACGACATGGAATGACAGTAATCTGGAGCGTCTTCTCGCGAATGAGGGTTCCTTTCCTTCAGAGCGCTGCTCTGGCGGGGAAGCAGCTGAATGCCCGGCTGTTTTGCGCCTCATGGACATTGCCGGGTGGTCGGTAAAATAAGCTTGGCAGCCATTTGAATATGCAGACGACCAGGGGCGCTTGCAGAAGGGAGAGCGAGGAAAATACTTGTTGTTGAGGATGACCAGATGATCCAGGGAGGGCGTCTGCGAATACCTGTCCGAATCAGTTATGAGATGGTCGAGGCGGGGGACGGGAGAGAGGCGCTTGCCAGGTTTTATTCTGATGATATCGACCTGGTAATCCTGGATATACAGATTCCGCATATCAACGGCTTGGACGTACTCAAGGAGATCTCGAAGAAAGAGCACGCTCGGTACTGACCTTAACGGCCTTCAGTGATGAGGAGTATAAGATAGAGGCATTTACCAGTCTGGCGGACGGCCATATTGAAAAACCCTTTCTCTGCCTGTGCTAAAGGGCCCGCATTGACTTCTCTGATAGACGGCACTCGGGCTGACAGATCGATTGCCTACAAGGAACGGAGGTGAACTTCAGCATGCTATTCAGCCAGGTGGACGGGAAAAGGTCGATGTGAACGCTAAGGAAGTGAGATTCTAAAATTTCTGCATGGAACATGAGGGGCAGCCCTGACAAGGGCGCAGATTCTGGACTGGGGTGTGGAAGGAGACAGAGGAAATCCCTGACCGGGTCATTGATGTCTACATCAAGGAACTGCGGAAGAAACTGGGACTGGACTGCATTATCACCGTTCGGAATGCTGGGCTATAAGCTGGAGAGACAATGAAGAATCTGAAAATATTTCCCAAGATGTTCCTGCAGAGCCTTGCGATCCTGAGCATTCTCATTGTTCTGATGCATCTGCTGATTTTTCGTCTTTTCCCAAGACCTATCTGGAGACCAGAAAGCAGGAAGTGTCTGCCAAGGCGGATGAAATTGCCAGCAATATTCAGGGGAGAGATCTGAATTTCGTCGAGCAGTCCCTGGATTTCTACTCCAAGACCAGCCAGATCAAGGCCTTTGTCAAAGAGCAGGGAGCTGATGACGGGATCAGAACTCGAAGAGAAGTGGGAGCCGGGACTTAAAGAGCAGTACAACTCTCTGGTTATTGAGGAGAGAGAGATCCACTAAACACGGGGAGAAAGATATAGGGTTCAGTCTCGTCTCGAGCTGCGGATATGCAAAGAGATGCCAAAGAGCTGAGCCTCGAAATTTCCGCCATATTCCCTGATCCTGTCTTTTTCTCTCTGTCGTCATTTCCTGATCTATGCAGGTCGATCACAAAGAGTATCCAGGAAAATCAAGGACGTCACAGATCAGATGATGAAAGCTGGACAAGGACGCCAGCCTGAAAGTGGATCTCGACCAATGAAGTGGGGCAACTGAAGGACAGATCAATGAATTGTATGAGACCCTTTTTAAATTCGCATGGAGCACCTGGGAACAAAAGAATCAGGAGGTTCTGCAGCTGGAGAAGCTGAAATATGATTTCTTCAGGGAGCCTCCATGAGATGAAAACACCTCTGGCCAGCTGAAGATCATCCTGGAAATATGCTGTACAATGTCGGAAAGTACAAGGACCGACAAGTACATCGGCCTGCCTTGCGATTGTGGATCAGCTGACCAGAAATATCTCCCAGATGCTGTCCGTCTCATCCCTTGACCAGCTCAAAAATGACGAGGAGGAGGTTCTGGTCAGAGATATTTTACAACCGCTTCTGGATCAGTACAGACTGCTGGCGGGCCAGAGGCATATCAGCGTGAGCGAGGAGCTGGGCGATGAGACCTATGTATATCGGAAGGCGGGCGCTCAAGATGGTCCTGTCGAATCTGACTCAGCAATGCCGTCAAGTACGCGGAATGAGAAGGGAGAGATTCATCATCGGAGCGGAAGACAAGCTGGCTCTATGTGGAAAATACGATTGATGAGGAGACAGAGGCGGATCCCAATCAGCTTTTTGACGGGCGGTTTTGACCTGAACAGCGAGAGGGGAAACGGACTAGGTCTGTATATTGTCCGAAACATCCCTGTCCAACTATGAGATCCCATACCGGGTGACCGGGGACAAGCGAGGATTCGCTTTCTGATCCGGCTGGTTTCACAGTGATTTCCGTTGCGGAGGACGGATAAGGTAGAATATACAAATCCGTGGAATTTTCGGGAGAGATGTTCTCTTCAATCAATCGCTGACGCGGGAATAGAAAGAGGTGAGAGGATGATCGAAGACGCGATTGTCAAGGTGAAAGAGGCGGAGGCCAAAGCCGATGAGATCGTCGCCTCCGCCAGGGCGTCAGGCGGCGCAGATTCGCGCCGCCAGGCGGAGGAGACGCGCCAGAGCGAAAGAGGAGAGCGCTTGCGGGCTGACTCTGATCGGAAGGAGCCAAAGAAAGCGGCCGATGCCCGACCGCCGCGGCGGAGCATCCTGCTTCGACAGATGGAGAGACCCGAAACTGCCGAGGATCAGAGGAGAGCGGCGATCGACGCCGTGATCGGACTGCGCTGAAGTAAGGAGGATGTCTCCATGGCGATTGTGAAGATGCAAAGATCAGCATCGCCGCCGCGAAGAAACACAGGAAAGCCATTCTCGAGCAAAGTTGCACAGGACATGGGGCTGATGGAGTCCCATGAGGAACAGATTGAGACGTCGATTTAGAGCGCATGGATACCCAGGCGGCCCTGCAATAACTTTGAGCGGGCGGCGAGACCTGGATATGGCGCTGAAGCTTCTCAAGGAGTACGCGCGGAGAAAAACGCCGGACTCTCCTCTTTTTCCCGAGAAAAAGCCGATCCCGCGCAGTGATTTGTCAGGCGCATGACTCGCAGGCATCGGGCTTGTTGACCAAAGCCCGAAGCTGGTGGACCTGGAGAAGGAGATTCATGAGCTTGGGGCGGCCAATCTCAAGGATCGGGCGACGATCAGCGGTCTGACCCCTGGATGAGTCTGGATATTCCGAGTGTCGACCAGGGAACCGCGAAGACGGAGGTCTTTATCGGAACCTTCCCCGAAGACCAGAGCGACGAGGCTCTGATCGTGTTGACAGCGGATCTTCCGGCGGATGCTCCGCTCGATGTCAATATTCTTGCCAGAGAGAACTGGATGGTCTCACGTCTGCCTGATCGCCGCCAAATCGATCAGCGAGACCCTGACAGAAAACATGCGCCAGATGGACTTTGCCGTCCTGCTGCAGTCAGCTCGCAGGCGGATCCCTGGGGACAAGATCAAAAGCCTGGAGGAATCCATCGAGCGGCGGAAGAGAAAAATAGAAGAAAACAAAAGGAGATGGCCTCCTACGGGTCGTTGCGCCGGGACTTTTACATCAGCGCGGACTACTGTCATCGCACCGCGCGCGCTCAAGTATGAGCTCCTGGGGAAGATCCGCAGACCCGGCATATCTTCTTTTCTGCAGGGCTGGGTGACAGACCAGTCGGCCGAGCCGCTCGCCAGGCTCTTAAGTGAGAAGTACGGAGCTTTTTGTGCAGAGGGAAGAGCGGAACCAGGACGAGCTGGAGCCCACGGCTCTCGAAAATCCCCGGATTGCCAGGCCCGTCGAACCCATTTTGGCTTCCTACGGACTGCCGACGCACGGCAGATTTGATCCGACGAAAATCATGACCTTTTTCTATGTGATTTTCTTCGAATGATGTTGTCCGATGCCGGATACGGGATCCTGGTCTCTCTAGGGGACAGGCCTCATCCTCCCTCGCCACAGGCGCCTGGAGAAGGACTCAGGCGGATGCTGCAGCTCTCTTCATGTGCGGCCTATCAACGACCTTCTAGGGGCTTTATGTACGGCGGATTCTTCGGAAACGCCATAGATACCGTGGCTTCGACCTTCTTCGGCTATCAGGGAGACGCCATATTAAAGCCTCTCTGGTTTGAGCCGCTGAAGGATCCCATGCGGCTTCTGATCTGGTGCATGCTCTTCGGCCTGATTCATCTCTATACCGGACTGGCCATCAAGGATATGAGACCCTGAAGGCCCATGATGTGGTGGGATTCATCTCGGACATCCTGTCCTGGTTCATGATGCTGACAGGTCTGGTGCTGATGCTTCTGCCGGGTACCTCTACGGCTCCATTGCGGGACGGCATATCAGTTCCCTGCCTGGCTGGTCGCATTCTCTAAAATTTTTGCGGGGAGGCGCCCTGATCATCCTTTGTCATGAGCGGAAGAAGCAAGAAGAACTGGGCGCTTCGGATAGCCTGGGGGCCCTATGACGATCTATGGGGTGACCGGCTGGCTGTCGGATTTGCTCTCCTACTCGAGACTTCTGGCCCTGGGGCTCGCGACCGGCGTCATCGCCAATGTCATTAACCTGATGGCCAGTATGGTGGGGGAGGTCCTCTCGGACTGATTCTCTTTGCTGTCGTCTTTATCCTCGGCCACAGCCTCAACATCGGCATCAACCTGCTGGGCGCTTATGTCACACCTAACCGACTACAATACGTCGAGTTTTTCAGTAAGTTTTACGACGGAGGCGGAAGAGCCTTCCAGCCATTTGGCAGACAGATAAGTACATTCAAATCAAGGAGGACAAGTGGAGATGAGTTTAGGAATGGTATTTGCATTAACCGGAGCGGTTCTGGCAACAATTTCTGGCAGGCATGGGATCTGCTCTGGGGCGTAGTCCGCCAGTCAGGCGGCCGCCGGCGTCGTCGCGGAGGATCCGGACTGCAGTTCGCCAAGGTTCTGCTCCTGCAGCTTCTTCCCGGTACCCAGGGTATCTATGGACTCCTGGTCACCTTCATCACGCTGACAAGGATCGGTGTCCTGGGGGCAGCGCCATTACTGATACCTGGACGGGACTTTCTGTACCGGCGGCCTGCCTTCCCATCGCCATTGTAGGGACTTGTCTCCGGCTACCATCAGGCCGTACTCTGTGGCCTCCATCTGGCATTGTAGCAAAGTAGCCGGATCAGTTCGGTAAGGCCATGCTCTTCCCCGCCATGGTAGAGACCTCGCCATCCTGGCTCTTCTGGTCTCTATCCTCGCGGTTACGAATATTGGTTGAGCAGGTTTTTCATTCATGACAATGGATTCCCCGCAGAGAGCGCATTCGATTGCTCATGAGAGAGGGTCTCGCCAGGCGAATATTCCATCGCTTGTGGCAATGAAATGCAGGAAGAGCGTATCTTCCGTTGCTTGACAGAGTAAAGACAGGAGTAGCTATGGCAGGAATTGATAATATTCAATCTGAAATCCTGCAGGAGGCGCAGGTCGCGGCCGATGCCTGATCGAGGATGCCAGGGCGGACGCAAAGAAGCTGGCGGCAGAATCCGCAGAAGAGCTGGATGCGATCCGCAGGCTGGCGGAGGGAGATTGTGAGCGCATCAGAGCGGCGGGACAGGTTCGCCTGGCGTCGAGGCAGGAGATGCTCAGAAGACAGGAAACCTTCGCCGAAAAACAGGATGCGGTCTCAGTCTGATTGGTAAGCTTGACGATCAGCTGGCCAATGAAGACCAGGAGTCCTACTGGCAGATGGGTGCTCTTCTTCTGGACACCCATATCCGTCCGGAGAAGGGGAGGATCTGCTTCTCTCAGAGGGATCTGGAACGCATGCCAAAGGAGGTCAGGAGGTCGATTGAGAATAGGGCAGGGGAAGCGGGAGCCGACCTGACGATTGCGGCTGACGCGTCGGTCGCCAACGGTTTTTGTCCTTGATTTCGGAGGAATTGACGAGAACTGTACGCTGAAGGCGATTTTCGCGGAGCAGTATGAGCAGATGAGGACGCGGTCTCCGCGATTCTGTGGCAGGAGTAAGTGTCTATGAGGGATGTGGAATATACCTTTGCGGTAGCCAGAATCCGCGTGCTGGAGAAGCATTTGCTCAGTGACGATGACATCAGCGCCATGATCAGTCTGAAAGATGTGCCTGCGGTCGTGGCCTACCTTCTGGACAGGGGCTGGGGCGACGGGGCCAGCAGGATCCTGACCGTCTTCGGCGGCGGAAGCGTCGAAAGACCCTGGACCTGATGCGGGAGCTCAAGGTGGATCCGGAGATCTTTCGGATCCTGACCTATCCCGTTACTTTCACAACTCAAAGGCCGCGATTAAGAGACTCTGCACAGAGGTCCGTGTGGCAGGGGCCTACTACGAATTAGAGGATTTTGGCAGAGAGAGACTTTGAGCTCGCTTGGAGAAGGACTACCGGGCGCCCGGAGATATGCAAAGAGTCGCCGCGGGAGGCCCTATGAGACCATGGCGTCTACCCAGGACGGACAGATCTGTGATCTGATGGTTGACTGGCCTGCTCTGGATGCCATGATGGAGATCGGCTGAAAGAACGGCAGCAGCCTGATCCGGGCATACGAGGAAATGACCGTCGCTGTGACGGACATCCGCATTGCCTACCAGGGCGGCCAGGACGGGAAAGAGCCTTCCTTCCTCAGGAGGGCTGGCAGAATGCGACAGTATTTCGGTCTCTGCTCTGGCCGACGCGGCCAGCCGGGGGAGTGAGGAACTTCTTACTTTCCTGAGGGGCGCGGGATACGGACAGGCCGCGGATGCGATTGAGGAGGGCCTGTCGGCGTTTTGACCGCTGGTGCGACAATCGTCTGATCGAGACATTGAAGCCCCAGAAGACCAATACCATTTCGGTCGGCCCTCTTGTGGCCTATTATCTGGCTAAGGAGAATGAGATCAAGAGCGTTCGCATTCTGCTGACGGCCAAGGCCAATGGTTTCCCGGAGGAGGCAATTCGCGGAAGGGTGCGTGAGATGTATGGATAAGATAGCGGTCATGGGAGATTACGACAGCATTTACGGCTTCGGGGCCCTGGGAATGGAGCTCTTTCCCACGGATGAGGACGAGGATCCTGCCGGCACCCTGCGCAGGCTTGCCCAGAGCGGGTACGGCATCATCTACATCACCGAGGCGGTCTGTCTGGAGCTTGCAGACAATCGAAGAACTACAGAGAGAGAGTCAGCCCGGCGATCGTTCCGATTCCCGGACTCAGCGGGGATACAAAAGTCGAGTGTCGACGCGGTGAAGAGGTCTCAGGAGCAGGCGGTCGGAAGCGACACTCTCTTCTCCAGAATTAGGACAGGAAAGCGAGGCGTACGGATGAGCACTGGAGTGATCAAGAAGGTTGCGGGACCTCTGGTTATCGCGACCGGGATGCGCGATGCCAACATGTCTGACGTGGTTCGCGTCAGCGATGAGCATCTGATCGGAGAGATCATTGAGATGCATGGAGACGAGGCCTCCATTCAGGTATATGAGGAGACCCAGGGACTTGGCCCCGGCCAGCCTGTGGAGTCGACCGGGATGCCCATGTCGGTCGATCTGGGGCCGGGTCTGATCGGCTCCATCTACGATGGGATCAGCGTCCCTCAACAAGATCAGGAGGTGTCCGGGTCTGATCTCCCTCACCGGGGGTACAGGTACCTGCTCTGGACGAGGAGAAGGTCTCGGGACTTGTCCCGACGGTCTCTGTAGGAGACGAGGTGGAGGCCGGCGATATCATCGGCACGGTTGAGGAGACGGCGGTCGTCACGCAGAAGATCATGGTTCCCTACCGCCTTTCCGGAAAGATCAAGCGCATTGAGTCCGGACAGCACACCATCCGGGAGACGATCGCGGTCATTGAGACGGATGCGGGAGACGTGGATGTGACCATGGTTCAGAATGGCCTGCTGCTGCCAGCGCCCCTATGCCAGGAAGCTGGCTCCCAATATGCCTCTGGTGACGGGACAGCGGGTCATCGACGCCTTCTTCCCCATTGCCAAGGGCGGTGTGGCAGCGATCCCCGGCCCCTTCGGCTCCGGCAAGACCGTCACCCAGCACCAGCTGGCCAAGTGGGCCGAGGCGGATATTGTGGTCTATATCGGTGCAGTGAGCGTGGGCAAATGAGATGACAGACGTTTTAAACGAGTTCCCTCGAGCTGGTCGACCCCAAGACCGGGGAGTCCCTGATGAAGAGGACCGTTCTGATCGCCAACACGTCTGATATGCCCGTTGCGGCGCGAGAGGCTTCGATCTACACGGAATTACCATCGCGGAGTACTTCCGCGATATGGGTTACTCTGTCGCCCTGATGGCGGATTCCACCTCCCGCTGGGCAGAGGCCCTGCGCGAGATGTCCGGGCGCCTGGAGGAAATGCTGCGAGGAGGGCTATCCGCTTATCTGGGATCCCTGTCTGGCCTCAGTTCTACGAGCGGGCCGGCTGGGTGATTTCTCTCGCAGCGAGGACGCGAGGGACAGCTGTCCGCCATCGGAGCCGTTTCTCCTCCGGGAGGAGATATTTCGAGCCTGTCTCCCAGGCGACCCTGCGCATTGTCAAGGTCTTCTGGGGACTGGACGCCAACCTGGCCTATCAGAGACATTTCCCGGCCATCAACTGGCTGAATTCCTACTCCAACTACTTGGATGATAGGGAGCCCTGGTTCAATGAGAACGTCAAGTCGGACTGGATGCAGGTCCGGCAGAATCTGATGTCTCTTTTTGACAGAGGAGGCCTCGCTCAATGAGATCGTAAAGATGGTCAGGGATGGATGCCCTCGCCCCAGGACCGCCTCGAAGATGGAGGCACAGAAGTATCCGCGAGGACTTCCTGCACCAGAATTCCTTCGATGAGATCGACACCTATACCTCTGCCCAAGCAGTACGACATGATGAGGCTGGTATACGCCTTCTACGAGGAGGGGAGCAAGGCCCTGAAGGCCGGAGCGAATATTGAAGATATTGTCAGCATGCAGGTCCGCGAGCGGATCAGCCGCCTAAGTATACGAAGGAGAGCGATATCGCGGAGGAGTACAGTTCGGTTCAGGCGGCTCTGGCCACCGAGATCGCCACGCTGACCCAGGACAAGGAGGACTAAATTATGGCGAAGGAATATCGCACGATAGAGGAAGTCGCCGGACCTCTGATGCTGGTACAGGGGTATCAGGCGTCAGCTATAATGAGATGGGCGAGATTGAGCTGGCGGACGGAAGCATCCGCCGCTGCAAGGTCTGGAGATCGACGGGTCAAACGCCCTGGGTACAGCTCTTTGAGACCGCAACCGGAATCAACCTGTCCAATTCCAAGGTCCGTTTCCTGGGCAAGTCTCTGGAGCTGGGCGTGTCCGAGGATATGCTGGGCCGTGTCTTCGACGGTATGGGGCGGACCATCGACGACGGGCCGCAGATCCTTCCGGAGAAGAGGATGGACATCAACGGTCTGCCCATGAGATCCGGCGGCCCGTCAGTACCCGATCGGAGTTCATTCAGACCGGGGTCTCATCCATCGACGGCTTAAACACCCTGGTTCGCGGACAGAAGCTGCCCATCTTCTCGGCCTCCGGTCTTCCCACGCGCAGCTGGCGGCTCAGATTGCCCGTCAGGCCAGGGTCCGCGGGACCGACGAGCCCTTTCGCTGTTGTCTTCGCCGCGATGGGAATCACCTTCGAGGAGGCTAACTTCTTCCAGGAGTCCTTCCGGCAGACCGGGGCCATTGACCGGACGGTTCTCTTTGTCAATCTGGCCAATGACCCGGCCGTTGAGCGCATTTCCACCCCCCGTATGGCCCTGACCGCCGCGGAATATCTGGCTTTTGAGAAGGACATGCATGTCCTTGTCATCATGACGGATATCACCAACTACGCGGACGCCCTGCGAGGTATCCGCGGCCCGCAAGGAGGTTCCGGCCGCCGTGGTTACCCCGGTTACATGTACACGGACCTGGCGACCATGTATGAGAGAGCCGGCCGCCTGCGGGGACACTAAGGGATCCCATCACCATGATTCCCATCCTGTCCATGCCGGAGGATGACAAGACCCATCCCATTCCCGATCTGACCGGTTATATCACGGAGGGACAGATTATTTTGAGCCGCGATCTCTACCGCAGGGGAATTACCCCTCCTGTGGATGTCATGCCCTCCCTGTCCCGCCTGAAGGACAAGGGAATCGGAGCCGACAAGACCCGCGAGGACCACGCGGCGACGATGAACCAGCTCTTTGCCGCTTATGCCAGAGGTAAGGACGCCAAGGAACTGATGGTAATTCTGGGCGAGGCGGCCCTGACAGAGATGGACCTGCTCATGCCAGGTTCATGGATGAATTGAAAGCCGCTATATCTCCCAGGGATATCAGACCGACCGGTCCATTGAGGAGACCCTGGATCTGGGCTGGGATTTGCTGCGCCTGCTCCCCAAGGTCAGACTCAAGCGAATCAGCGACGATATGCTGGATAAGTATTACGAGAAATAGGGTCGCCAGGGATTCCACCGGCGGGTGCGCATCTCATCAGACAGGGCCGCTCCTCAGGTGGATTGAGGAAGGATAAATAGATGGCGGGAACGAATGTGAATCCCACGCGAATGGAGCTGACCCGGCAGAAGCAGAAGCTTGCGACCGCCGTTAAGGGTCATCGCCTGCTCAAGGATAAGAGAGACGAGCTGATGCGGGAATTTTTGACCAGGTCCGTGAAAACATGGATCTGCGCCTGAAGGTGGAAGAGGGGATCAAAGGCCAATGCCGGCCTGGTCTTAGCCAGGGCAGGGATGTCGGAGGAGCTTCTCAAGGAGGCTCTGATGGCTCCCAAGCAGGAGATCTGCTTAAAGAGTTCCAGGCGAAACGTCATGTCTGTTGATATTCCCCAATATGAGATCGACATGCGCACCAGCGATCCCAATGATATTTATGCCTATGGCTTCGCCTTTACTTCCGGGGAACTGGATTCGGCAGTCGAGAGACTGGCGGATCTGACGGAGGATATGCTTCGCCCTGGCGGAACGGGAGAAGGCCTGTCAGCTGATGGCGGCCGAGATCGAGCGCACCAGACGGAGGGTCAACGCTTTAGAGCATGTCATTATTCCGGAGGCGCAGGAGAATATCAGGACCATTTCCATGAAGCTGGACGAGAATGAGAGGTCTACCCAGGTTCGCCTGATGAAGGTTAAGGACATGGTCTTAAAACAGGCCAGAGAGGCGAAGAGAAAAGAGAGCTTCCCTGATGGGTCGGCGCAAATCACGTGAAGAGCCCTTTCGGTCTTTGAGCTTCGTCAATGGCTGGAAATGATCGGTCAGAAAGATCAACAATAGAGCGTTATATGCGGAAGTTCCCGGGTGTTTGCAAACAGAGCGCCTGGGGATCTTTTATAGCAATAGAATGCCGGCGAACCGGATTCTCTGCGGCTGTCATATCATACCGGGAGAGCGTGCGGAAGAAGGCATACTTTTATTATAATTTTTGCTGTTAACGTTAGCTTTCAGTTGTAAAATCTTCTTGAGACCAGGCGTGATTTTTAAAGACGCCTTCGCGCTGAGCAGGGGATAAGTTCGCGAGGTGTCGTCACGTCACATAAGTCAGGAGGTTTTTATGTACACTAAGTTTTATGCGCTGACTAAAGGTTGTCTTTTGGAAGGAATACCGAGGAGCGCTTACCGATCTGGTTCAGAGTTCAGCGGAAAGAAGCGCTCATTCACTATGGGAGACCGGTTCATCGAGGAGATCGCACTCAGGGGAATTGAGGGCTATGGAAGATTTCTATCGTCAGTCATGCAACCAACTCACATGAACTTGGGATCAGACCGCACAGAGGAGCAGATGGCGGATATGGCGCACAAATGCGCGGTTGGCGCAGGCGGCTCAATCGTTCTGCCAGAAAGCTGAGCGAGAAGGATATGCTGGCCATCTATCAGGCGGGCAGGTGAATTGAGGGAAAGCAAGAGGAGAAGCGCTTGCAAAGAAGCCGAGGATTCATGATAAAGGAATACGTACAGAAGCGTATGGTTTGTGCCATAGCCTCTCATCATCTATAATAAGTGTTCCAGGTTGTTTGCGGAAAATACAGGAAAGGAGAAGCCGGCATGGCCTATCAGGCGCTCTATCGCAAAGTTTCGGCCCTGACCTTCGAAGACGTCAGGGGCAGGATCATATCGTCACAACCCTGAAGAATCAGCTTTGAAGAACGACGCATCGGCCACGCCTATCTTCACGGGGACCTGGGGAACCAGAAAGACAACCGTCGCCAAAATCCTGGCCAGGGCAGTCAACTGCCAGCATCCCGTTGACGGCAGTCCATGCGGCAAAGTGCGCGTTTGCAGGGCGATCAATGCCGGCAACTCCATGAATGTCGTCGAGATCGACGCGGCTTCCAATAACGGTGTGAACAATATCCGGGAGATCATCGAGGAGGTGGCCTATCCGCCGACGGAGGGCCGCTATAAGGTCTACATCATCGATGACAGTTCACATGCTCTCCCGGGCATATAATGCCCTCTTAAAGACCCTGGAGGAGCCGCCGGAGTATGTCATTTTCATCCTGGCAACTACGGAGGTCAACGAGATCCCCATCACGATCCTCTCTCGCTGTCAGCGCTATGATTTCCATCGGATCAGCGTGGTGACCATTGCCAGGCCCGCCTGCGCAGCTCATGGAGGAAGAGGGGCTGGCAGTTGAGGGATAAGGCGGTGGATTATATCGCCAGAGCACGGACGGATCCATGCAGGATGCCTCTCCCTTATGGATCAGTGCATCGCCTTCTACCTCGGACGGAAGCTGACCTATGACGACACGCTCAAGGTCCTGGGAGCGGTGGATACGGAGGTCTTCAGTCACCTCCTGCGGGCGATCATTGGCAGAGACGTCACAGAGTCGATCCGCATGATAGAGGAGATTATCGCGGAGGAAGGAGAGCCGGTTCAGTTCGTCCAATGATTTCACCTGGTATCTGCGCAATCTGCTCCTGTTAAAGAGCGGGGATCATATGGAAGACGCCCTGGACATCTCCAGTGACAACCTGGTCCTGCTTCAGGAGGAGGCGCAGATGGTTGAGGATGAGATCCTCATGCGCTATATTCGTATCCTGAGCGATCTCTCCAGCCAGATCCGCTATGCCAGCTCGTGAAGCGAATCCTGATCGAAATCGCTGTGATCAAGCTCTGTAAGCCCCAGATGGAGACCTCCTATGATTCCCTGATTGACCGGCTGACGACTCTGGAGGAGAAGCTGGAGGAAGGATCCTCGCAAGTGTCCGAGGGGAAGAGATCGGATGCCGGCGGTCAGATGAGCAGCCAGACGCAGGAGGCCCCTGTCAGGGCAGCAAAAGAACCTGCCGGCGGCTGTCCCAGAGGGAGGTCAGGCAGCTGGCAGGCAGCTGGAAGAAGCTGATAGCAGCCATGGAGGATCGCATGCTGGCTTCCATGCTGAGCAAGGCCCTGGTCTCCGTCTCCGAGGAGGGAGAGCTCCTTTTGAGTCTATGATGTGGAGCGCCTGAGTCAGAACCTGGCCAGAAAGAAGATGACGCAGGCTAAGACCATGGAGGAATTGCAGCAAGTCCTGGCCGAGGACCACCGGCAAGGAGGTCAGGGTCAAGGTGGTCAGCAATGAGGGACCAGCAGACCTAAGGAGCAGATGTATACCGACGCGATTGACTATTTTGCCAAAACGGCCGGGGTCGAACTCGTCGAAGAGACTTTTTGAAAACAAGCGTTTCAAAAGGATTTTAAGATCCTGGATTGGAGGACACAATGGCAAGAAGAGGCGGTGTTTTTCCGGCGGCGGCAACATGAATAACCTGATGAAGCAGGCCCAGAAGATGCAAAAGCAGATGGAGCAGGCCCAGGCAGATCTGGAGGAGAGGGATTTCACCGCGACAGCGGCGGCGCGCGGTCAGTGTCGTTGTCAGCGGAAGAGAGAGCTGAAGAGCATAGAAATTGACAGGGGAGGTAGTGGATCCTGAGGATGTGGAGATGCTGAGGATCTGATCCTGGCAGCTGTCAATGAGGGACTTAAAGCAGGTGGATTCCTTCTCGCAGACAGTCCATGTCCCGCTTTACCGGCGGCTCGGAATCTGATCAGAGGCGTTCATGGAATACTACAGCAGAGAAATCAGCCAGCTGATCAGGGCGCTCTCCAGGCTGCCGGGCATCGGGCTCTAAATCCGCCCAGAGATTGGCTTTCCACATTCTGCGCATGCCAAAAGAAGAGGTGGATCAGCTGGGGAAAAGCCTGATGGACGCCCGGGCCAATGTCTCGCTTTTGTACAGGAGTGCTTTACACTGACCGATCAGGAGATCTGTCCCATCTGTGCCTCAGACAGGCTGCAACCACAGGCAGATCATGGTGGTGGAGTCCACCCACGATCTGGCGGCCTATGAGAAGACGGGGAGAAGTGACGGGACGTCTATCATGTTTTGCACGGGGTGATCCTCACCCCATGCAGGGGATCGGACCGGCGGATATCCGCATGAAGGAGCTCTTTGTCCGTCTGCAGAAAGAGGGATGTGGAAGAGGTGATTATCGCGACGAATTCCTCTCTGGAGGGGAGGCGACGGCCATATATATCAGTAAAGCTGATCGAGCCAACCGGAATCCGATGTGACTAGAATTGCCTCCGGAGTTCCGGTCGGTGGAGACCTGGAGTATATTGACGAGGGTGACTCTGCTCCGGGCTGGATGGAAGGCGGGACTTATAGACCAGACAATTCCCGCACAATAACAAAAATATCGGTTATACACAGAAAAGAGAGGATATCAAGGTTTTCCACAGACGATCCACAGATGTATCAACATTTTGTCTATATTGACAGGACGATATCCCGGGATCTGTCAATTGTGGAGGAAATCTCGTCCGAGACCCAGATAAAATAGAGCCAAAGTAAGATCAATTCTATAGACATAAGAGAAAGTGACTATCCAAAGTGAGACAGATGGACAGTCACTTTTTGTCGTCTCTGCACAGAAAAACAATTCGTACAAATCAACAGAAAAGAATCTTTCGTCAAACGATATGGAAGAGCAAAAGGGGGCCTGCTATATTTTTGGACACAAGAGAAAACTTGCAGGGACTGACAAGAGGAGGTGAGGAGAGATGAATGAAGTGGGGATCAGACAGAGGCAAAAGCGGATGAGGAGAAGAGAAGAAGAAAAGAGACAGGGGAGGCTGGCAGTGCCTGCGATTGATATTGGGATCTGCTCTGCTTGCCCTGGCTCTGGGAGAGGATTTGAGGAGCGGAAGGAGTTCCCAACCGGCTCTTGCTGATGGGCGGATTTCTCGTCTTGTCAGCTATGCCTGGCAGGTCGCAGATCCCTGGGTATATCGGCATCGAGCGCGGCGGTCGGAGAGGAATCGGCATGTTTGATCCGGTCTGGCTCGGACATGGGCGGAGAATATCTTTGTCGGTCTGCCCGGGACGTGCTTTTGCCTATGCTGGCGGCAGGACTGTTTCTCGCGATCTTCTTTCTCCTTGGAGCGCTGGGAGCGGATGTGAAATTTACTAGCTCTTCTGGCGGGACTCTTACCTGGCTGACCTTTACCGGCCAATGCTGGGAATCGCGCTTTGGACAGGGAGCCTTGCTCGGGCTTATGAGTCTTTTTAAGGAGAATGCAGAACAAGCGGCAGGAGGAATCGAGACCCTGGAGCTATTTCCTGTGGTCAGGCCATCCGCTTGCGGAGGGAAGAGACTTGCAGACGAGGGTACATTTTACGATCTGCATCTGCAATGGTTTTTAGTCTGCCTGGGTTGGCGACTTGCGGCGGATCTCGCGCGCCTGATCAATGTCTAGAGAGAAATGACTGCGGACAGGCCCCCGGCAGGAGAAAGAAAATGATTTTTGAGTATGAGCTCAGATACAGATTTTGATTGCGGACGAGTGACGGAGCCTATGTGGCGGCTCTTGTCCAACTTTCTGATGGGCCGGCAGGAGGAGGTACGGAATTCGGACATTCACAGAGCCTCTGGCCTTTGAGGAAGAGATCCGTCAGTTGGATTGGACAGATTTTGACCTGACCATTCTGGGAAAGGAATATCTTGCGATTGCGCAGGAGGCGGGATTGCTGGGAGATACGCCGCAAACGGGATCTCTTCTGCAGCCTGACCGAAGAAAAGGGGCGAGGGGACGTTCGGAGTGGATGAGATGGAGAGTATCAGCCCATGGACTTTCTTGTGAACTTGCTGGGAAGAGTCAAGTATCCGGGTTCCCTGCGGCTGCACAGAAGCTTCTGACAGGGTCATAGGCGCTTATGCCGGGAGCTGCTTGCTGCTGGGCAAAGAGAGGTCTGCGAGGGGAGGGACCGGAACTCTTTCTGGGCGGTATACTCTCCCATGCACCATGATTTGCTCCTGGCATTTACCCTGCTCATGTGTCGGTCCCTGGCGCAGGAGGGGACCCGGTTATCCTCATGGATCTGGAGGAGAAATTCAGGCTCAGGGAACTCCTTTCCTGCAAATGGAGGGGACACTGACGGATTATCTGTATCTGCGAAGCACAGACGATGGAAAACTTGCAGATTTTCTGATATATGACGGGGCACTGGCAATCATGCCGCCGGTGGACAGCCCGACAGAGCTGGGAAGAATCAGTCCTGACCAGTGGCAGACTGGTTTCTGGGCGATTTGCAGGAGACAGGGGCACAGGATTGTGTGCTCTATGATTCTTTCCACGAGGGGCCCAGCTCATGCTGGATCACTGCAGAAAGATGTTTCTCTTGAGCAAGCAGGAGCCCTATTATCGGCGGCTGACAGCGCGGACGGAGGGGGCTCTTCGCAGGCAGTTTCGGCATCTGAGCTGGAGACGATGGATTTGCCGCTTTCTCTGGAAGCCGGGGAATGGAACTTCAGCCTGAGGAAATCGAAGCGGGAAACCTGGGCAATTATGTCGTGAGCCAGAAGTATCGCTGGAGGAAGAGCATGCGTGCCGAAGTGTGGGATGAAGTTCGCGAGACACTGCATGACAAGGTCCTGGAGCATTTGCAGGAATCCTGTGCGGATCAGAGGAAGAGCGATCAGGAGATTTTGCCGGGTCATACAGGGAGATCCTGGTAGAGTATGCCAGGGATCATCCCATGGATTTGGAAGACCGGGTTCAGATGGAGCAGGGAGCTCTTTAACTCCATGCGCAAGCTGGATATCTTCACAGGATCTGTTGGGAAGACACCATTACAGAGATTATGATCAACGGGCATGAGAATATTTTCCTGGAGGAGCGCGGAAAGATCGAAGGCTGAACAGGCGTTTTTTCCTCGGAGGAGAAGCTGGCGGACCTGGTTCCAGCAGATGGTCGCATCGACAGACACATTGGTGAATGAGTCCAGGCCGATTGCGGACACCCGATGGAAGGACGGCTCCAGAATTCACATTGTCCTGCCTCGGTCGCCGTGGATGGAATCATGGTGTCGATTCGCCGCTTTCCCAGGAAAGGGATTGGGATGGATCAGGCTGCTGGAGCTGGGGTCGATTTCCGAGGAGATCAGGGATTTTTCTGGCAGACCTTGTGAGGGCCGGTTACAACATCTTCATTTCCGGGGGACGGGGAGCAGCGAGACCACTTTTCTGAATGCTGTCGGAGTTTATTCCCGGATCAGAGCGCGTGGTCACCATCGAGGATTCCACGGAGCTGCGGCTGACGGAATCGACAACCTGGTTCGACTGGAAAGCCAGGGAGGCCGGCATGGACAGGAACCTTGAGGTGAGTATTCGGGAACTGGTCAGGACTGCTCTTCGGATGCGGCCGGATCGGATCATTGTCGGGGAGTGCAGGGGAAGCGAGGCCCTGGAGATGCTCCAGGCGGCCAATACCGGGCACGATGGAACGCTGGGGACGGGACACGCGAATTCGACTGCGGATATGGTCTCCCGGCTGGTGACGATGGTTTTGATGGGGAACGTCTCTCTGCCCATGCCAGCAATTTTAAGTCAGATCGCGTCGGGATCGACATCTTCATCCATCTGGGACGACTGCGGGATGGAAGCCGTAAGCTTCTGGAGATCAACGAGGTTTTGGGCATGGAAGAAGGGCAGGTAAAAGCTCTCTTGCCTCTACCGCTATGAGGGCGGATGCTGGAGAGGAGGTGAGAGGACAATGGAAACACGTCAATGCTCTGCAGAAGGGGAAAACTGCAGCGAGGCAGAATGACAGAAGGAAGCGGATGCTGATCAGCTGCGCCATGGCCCTGCTTTTGGCATGGCTCTTCTACAGCAGTCCCCTGGCCCTTCTTTTGGTCATCCCTATTTATCTGGGGCTTGGCCCCTACCTGAGGAAACGGCGGGAGCAGAGAAGGTACGGGATTTTTCCTCAGAGAGTTTCAGGACTATCTCAAACTGCTGGTCGCTGCCTTCGCAACGGTTATTCCGCGGAAAATGCCTTCCGCCTTGCCGAGGAGGAGCTGGGAAAAATCACTCCGGCGGACAGCCCCTTCTGATAGCGGTCCCAAAAGCTGTCCGCCCGCATCCGACTGCAGATGCCACTGGAGGAAGGACTTGTGGAGATGGCCCGGGAACTGGGCTATGAGGAGGCGGTGAATCTGGCAGACCTGATGGCCTTTGCCAGGCGGCTGGGCGGGGATTACAGTCGCTTTCTGGAGAAAGCGCCCGCTCCATCGCGTCGAGGGATTGAGCTGAAGGAAGAGATGGCGCCAATCTCGCGGCAAGAGTATGAACAGAGAGTTATGTCAGTTTATGCCGCTGGCGGTATTGCTCTATGTTCGCCTGACTGCGAGGAGCCTATCTGGAGCCGCTTTACAGGCCTCCTCTGGGGACAGTTATGATGAGTCTTTGCCTGGGACTTTACCTGGGAATGTTTCTTCTGGGGAGGATCATTTACCGGGTGATGCAGGTCTAAAGAGGAGGATCTAAAGCAGAGGCCTGGTTGGATCAATGGAAGATCATGAAGAGATGGAAGACGGGAAGGGAGGGAGATGATCAGTCTTATCGTTCTGCTGGGAAGCATCCTCTGTTTTGCAAAATCGCAGACCGCCATGGCAAGACATGCCCGAAGAAGATCTGTCGGATGCTTCTGGTGGCGGAACTTACGCATCTTCATTCTCTCAGGGACAGGAGCTTCTGCCAGCGGGCAGACTTGTCAGTGACCTGGTCCGGCCGGAGAACGGGGAGGCCGGACGGGAAGAATCACTGATTGCCGGGACGAAGGAGGAGAAAATTCACTATCAGCTGACCCTGGAAGAGCAGGGAGATGAGCGCCGGGAGGCAGAGAGCAAGATCACAGCGAGGACGGAGCTGGCAGACTTTCTGAGAGAGAGAATACAGAGGCTCTGTCCGGGGAAGTCCGGATCCAGCCAGGGAAGAAAAGGACAAAGGCAGGCAGGGGAAGGAAAAAGAGGAGACAGAGGGCTTGAGTAACAGGAGCCAGGGAAGGAGATAAAAGCTGATATCCGCGTGATTGACAGGGATCTTCGTTTTTCCAGCAGAGCCTGCAAAAAGAGCAAAGTTGCCCTTCACTGGAGCATGCAGCCGGGAGGAGTTCCTGAGCAGAACAGCCGGTTCCATCAGGGATCTTTATCGGAGGATCAGCTGATTGCGACAAATCTGGTCTATATCTGCAGGCGAGCCGCCGGGAGGAGACCATCGATTTCTGGCCAGAGCTTATCCGCCGACAGCAAGAGAGGGGTATCGGAGCAGGATCAAAGGGCCCTGGAGGGAGAGGAAAACGGACCGGCAAAAATCAGAAGATGGATCGCCCAGAGCAGGATTTTCAGAGGAGGCCATCCGCTGGATGCGTCCCTATTCCTGGCGCGGAGAGAGCTCCTCGCGCTTGGATTTACAGGAGCCCTTCTGATGCTCTTCGCGCAGAAGAGAAAGCCAGATGGAGGCCGTTAAAGAGGCGGAGAAACGCGGATCAGGATTATCCGTCGATCATCGAGTGAAATCGCCTATATCTTTCGGCCGGGGTCACAGTGAAAATGCGCTGGAACGGATCAGCGCGGCCTACTGAAAGAGCGAAAGAAGCGAGGCAGACCGGTCATGAGGGGTATGAGGCGCTCTCTCTCTGGTTCGGCGCATGAAGAGGGATATCTGAGAGACAGGCCTCTGAAGACTGGCCTGGTCTGTGTCCGACGGCGTCCTCATCGCAAAGCTCTCCATGCTGCTGATACAGAATCTGCAGAGAGGGACAGACGATTGGCAGAGCTGTTCGAGGAGGAAACAGAGAGCCGAAGGGCCCGGCCGCCTGCTGCAGAAGCTCAGGGGATGAAGCGTCAACCAGGCTTCTGGTCGATGGGTGGGATTGCTGGCGGTAGTTCTGATGATCCTGCTGGCTCCAGCCCTGTTTATACACTCTATGAGAGGTAGAAGAATGGATTGGTTACGAGAAAAAGGAAGAGAATTTATATGGGAGGAAGAGGAATCGGCACGGTGGAGATCATCCTGATTCTGAGTGGTCCTGATCAGGGATTGTCATTATTTTTCAGAAAGCAGATTACAAATCTGGTCAACAATATCTGGAAGACCATTACCCAGCAGAGCAGGAGTCTTATTGGCTGACTGCCTCCGTGACAGTTTTTCCTGAGCCTGATCTTGATGCTGAGTTACTGACTCTTTTGCTGAGCTCTTGCGGAGGGAGTTCATCTCCTAGGCCTTGTCTGCCGAGGCAGAAGCAGTTATCGACTTATGCGACAGAAGGAGCCCTGGGGAATCAATCGGATCCTCTGGGAGGAGTATGCGGATTCTCAGGGATGGATGCCGGATATGGACAAGACCGGTTTGACCCGTCAGAGCTGGAGCAGAGACTTCAGGTTCGCCTGGAGGAAGAACTGGGGACACGCTCTCATCAGACCAGTCTGACCTCCTGTGCGATACGCTCCTATCAGCGCTGCTGACGGATCAGAGGGCAGGACCCTTCATTCGTCATGGGCGGCGCGACAGGAGGTTGGTCAGCTGGGACAGACCGGCATTGACCGAATCATAGACTATGTCCGGGGGCAGGGTCCACGTCTGATAAGCGTGATCTTTCATCCATGCTGCAGGAGGGGCAGGGGCCCTGGGCAAGTGCAAAAAGAGAAGAGGGAAGAGGAAAAATCGGCAAGGACAGCCCGGATATCTCAGAGAAGAAAAGCGAAGAAAGAGCGCGGGGATCAGGCGGAATCAGGAGAAAAAGAGCGTTCCCCGTCCAATGGAAGAAAGCCAAAGGCGAATCCGATACGGACTGCCCTGGAGTGGAAGAGCAAGGCGATTCTCGCCCAGGTTCTGCCTCCGGACAATAAGCTGTCAGGGGCAGGCCTGCCGGACAGGAAGGACTGTCCGTCGAAGAGGAAGAGGCTCCAGGGGACCTCTGAGGAGAAGATAGAGACAGACCTGAAAGATCAGGGGCTTTTTCGCCTCTACCTGCGGGATCATTTCTCCCGCTTCGGAAAGGAGCAGGGAAAGGGGCATGCCCTCTCTTATGAGATGGAGTACATCCTCTGTGGGAAAGAGAGCGACAAGCGGAACCTGGAGGCTATGGTGCTTCGGCTGCTGGCCTTCGCGAGTTGGATAACTGCAGAGTGCCTCCTGGGAGATCCGGCGATGGCGCAGGTTGAAGAGCTGGCAGTGCTTTTTGGCAGGGCGACGTTAAATCCGGCAGTCCTGCAATTGGTCAAGGAGAGAGTGTCGCGGCCTGGGCCTATCTGGAGGTATTCTGGATATCCGCCTGGTTCTGACCGGGGGAAAGGCCGCGCTGCAAAAGCCCGGCAGAGTGGACCAGTGATATCATGAGTTTCCGACCTATCTGGACACGGCAGTCAAAGCCAGAGAGTCTTCCGCCAGGATTAGCTATGAGATGTATCTGATGGCCCTGCTCTTGCTCGCGGACAGTGGAGATCTCGCTTTAAGGGCGATGGATCTGATGGAGGCCAGCATTCGGCAGGAGGAGGCATATGGGGGGACACGGATGGATCATATGATTTGCGGACTGAATATGCACTATGGATAGTGAGGCAAAGACGTATTTTCAGATTCTTCCGAAGAGATCATGCTTCCCTGGTATCAGAGGGAGTATGAAGAGACTGCGCTATCAGTAAGTCTTTTGTGAGCGGCTGGCAGGAATCTGAAATCACACTGTATATTCTGGTCTTATGGAAGATACCCGCATCCGGGATTCATGGAAGACTGTTCTGCATATGAAATTCATGGAATGTTGGCCTGTATTTAGCGTTTGCTCTATGGAAATAAGGAAGAAAGGAGGTGTGCAATCGAGGTGTCTCTACATCTGTTATGGAATCATTTCAGAACCCCTATTCACCCCTAAATTCAAAAATCTCTCTTTTTCATGAAGATCGTGTCATCGACCAGCTCATTCAAAATCACATCATTTGTTCCATATAGAGGCACCTCGACACACCTTCGCGGAAGATACAGACAGGGAGCGAAGGGGGCTTTCGCTATCGACGGGGAAGACCGGACTTTCTGCGTCCTATACCCTTGAGGCCAGCATCCTTCTTCCCTTTTATCGCGGCTATGGCCATGGCTATCTGCCTCATCCAGATCTTTACTCTGCAATTTCAGATACAGACCTCTCTTGCCAGGCGACCAGACAGATGGCCCTTCTCCCCGGGAAGGGGAAAACGCCCTGGAGATCGGTGCTCTGACAGAGGCCGATCTGCTGAAGAAGGGGTCAGTCCCAGGCTGATTCGGGGCAAAGCGGCTGGGAATTTCCTATGCGAAAAAGCCGGATCGACGAGAGAGATTTGCGCTGTGGCAGAATATCAGATCGCTCTGCCGATTCCTCTCCTGGGACAAAAGGGGAAGCCAGGATGACAGCGACCGCAAGCCAACGGCGCTGGACAGGCTGGGATCCTATGGAGAAAAAGAGACAGGCAGATGGTTTATGTGACAGCCAGCGGCGTCGCCTACCAAGGGATCCCGCCTGCGTTTACTTGAATCCATGGATTCACTCGATTTTTGGAGAAAGGATCTGTCCAAGGCGAGAAATGATGCCAGGGCAAAATATAAGCCGGGTCCCTCCTGTCCCAAACATATCGGAAAAGAGAGGAAAATCGAGATCTTTTATATCACAGAGGACGGGCTGGTCTATCACGATCGCCTGGACAGTCCGGCCCTGAGACGGCATGTCAGTCATATATCTCTCAGAGGCCATGGCGCGGGTTATCATGCCTGTCTCACTGCGCGGGACAGAGTGGGACAGGGGCAGGACTGCGGGGAGCTGTGAGATGAGGCAGGAGCCGCTGGGATCTTAGAGAGGGAGCAGGGGTTGCAGGGTCTGCGAGATAGGCAGGAGCCGTAGGATCTTAGAGAGGACAGGGGGGTTGCAGGGTGCAGGATGGGCAGGGCTGCAGGATCTTGGAGAGGATGGAGGGCACCACGGGGTCTGCGAGATGAAAGCGACCATGAGGGCCTGAGACAGGGCCCGCAAGGGAGGCAGGAGCAGGAACTACCCAAGGAAATAAAGCAAGGGTCATGATCTGTCTGGTGTGTGGGTGTCAGGTGAGGGAAGGGAAGGGACTATGGAGGAAAGCCATGCTGCATTATCTTCCTGCTTGGTTTCGACTGCTTGCCATAACTGCAGGATCTGCGCTATCCCCGGATTTTCTGGCTACGCTACTGCGGCAGGGATTTTTCTGTGGGGCAGAACGTACATGTGAT